>Ga0172371_10008825_pt1 | contig 14011 bp, 14 predicted proteins | sample Lak12m_FD_114543 | JGI IMG/M metagenome (GOLD analysis project Ga0172371, IMG submission 114543) | Freshwater microbial communities from Kabuno Bay, South-Kivu, Congo - kab_022012_12m | ecosystem: Environmental > Aquatic > Freshwater > Lake | place: Democratic Republic of the Congo: South-Kivu... | reverse complement strand
TTCGGCCCCGACTGCGAAGCCTGTAGCCGTAGCTACAGGCGACAAAGAGGGGCCAAAATGACCGCAAATGCGCCGCTGACGCCCAAGCAGCGCCGCAGGCGCGCCCAATGAACAATCTCGGTTTATGCCAAGTCCAAGCTTGACAATGTGCGGCCTGAGTTTTTACTGAAATTGAAGGAGCGACTCAATGCCTAAAAAACAACCCTTGCCTGCGGATTTCTGGAAAGGTGTGGATCCCGAGGTGGCCGATTTTGAGCGCGGTTTGCTTGAGTCCATTGACCAGATGAACCGGGGCGAGTTTGGTCGGGTGACCACGCCGGATCAAGTGCTGGCGCGTCGCGCCGGGCGACCGGTGGGGACGGTCAAAGCGACCACCAAGGTGCCTACCACGATACGGCTGTCGCCAGAGGTGTCTGCGGCCTTCCGGGCCACCGGAAGCGGGTGGCAGACGCGCATTGATGCGGCGTTAAAGGATTGGTTGAAAACGAACGCGGCCAGCCTGCAAGTGGTTCAGCCTTCGATCAAGGCGATGTAAGTTGGTGACCAACTGCCTCATGCGGCTGAGTTTTTTGGCGGGTACCGTCACACCATGACTGAAGCCCCGCTACCTGCTGAACTTGACTTTGCCGCCCCTGGCGCGCTGGCCGGGTTCCGGTTGATGCGGCTGGAGGTGTTCAACTGGGGCACTTTCGACAAGCGTGTCTGGACGTTCAAGCCCGACGGCAAGAACGCGCTGCTCACCGGCGACATCGGCTCGGGTAAATCGACCCTGGTCGATGCCGTGACCACTTTGCTGGTGCCCGCGCAGCGCATTGCCTACAACAAGGCGGCCGGTGCAGACGCCAAAGAGCGCACGCTGCGCTCTTACGTGTTGGGCTATTACAAGTCAGAGCGTAACGAGTCCAGCGGCAGCGCCAAACCCGTGGCGCTGCGCGACAACCGCAGTTTTTCGGTCATTCTGGCGGTGTTCCACAACGCAGGGTTTGACAAGACCGTCACCCTGGCCCAGGTGTTCTGGTGCCGCGAGGCCACCGGGCAGCCCGAGCGCTTTTACGCCGTGGCCGAAACCGCACTGGGCATCGCCGACGACTTTGGTCACTTTGGCAGCAGCATCGAGCCGCTCAAGAAAAGGCTCAAAAAAGCGGGTGTGGCCCTGTTTGACAGTTTTCCGCCGTACAGCGCGCTGTCGCGCCGCCTGCTGGGGGGCTTGAGCGAGCAGGCGCTTGAGCTGTTCTTGCAAACCGTGTCGATGAAGTCGGTGGGCAACCTGACCGACTTTGTGCGCCAGCACATGCTGGAACCCTTTGACGTGGCCCCGCGCGTGGCCGCCTTGATTGCGCACTTTGACGACTTGAGCCGCGCCCACGCGGCAGTGCTCAAAGCCCAGCAGCAAGTTGCGCTGCTCACGCCACTGGTGGCAGACTGCGACCAACACGCCACCGTGCTGGCCAAGGCTGACGAGTTGCGTGCCTGCCGTGACGGGCTGCGCGCGTATTTCAGTCGCCTCAAGTTGGGCTTGATCGACCAGCGTCTGGCGCACCTGAACGAAGAACTGGCGCGTGACAACGCCAAGGTGGCCAAGCTCGAAGACCAGCGCGCGCAACAACGCAGCCAAGAGCGTGACTTGCGCCAAGCCCTGGCTACGCACGGTGGTGACCGGCTGGCGCAGTTGGCGCGCGACATGGCTCAGCGCCAGCAAGAAGTGACGCACCGACGCGCCACCGCTGAGCGCTATGACGAACTGCGCCGCGCTCTGGGCTTGCTGCAAGTGGCCAGCACTGAAGACCTGGTGGCGCAGCAGCAAACTTGCACCCAGATGATGGCGGGTGAGACCGCCCGCGGGGACGAAGTGCAAAACAACTTGACCGAGCGCAGCGTTGAACTCAGTCAGGGGCGGCGCGGTCACGCGGAACTGGTCGATGAAATCACCAGCCTGCGGGCGCGGCGCAGCAACATTGACGCGCACGCCATCCGCATGCGCGCAGAGCTTTGTGCCGCGCTGCAACTCGACGAAGACAGCATGCCGTTTGCCGGTGAGCTGATCGAGGTGCGAGACGACCAGCGTGATTGGGAAGGTGCCGTCGAGCGCTTGCTGCACAACTTTGGCTTGTCGCTGCTGGTGCCCGACGCCGTGTACGCGCAGGTGGCGCAGTGGGTGGATCAAACGCACCTGAAAGGGCGCCTGGTGTACTTCAGGGTGCGGCTCGATGTGCGTGCCAATAATCCCAGCCTGCACGCTGATTCGCTGGTGCGCAAGCTGATCGTCAAACCCGATTCACCGTTTTACGCCTGGCTGGACCGCGAGTTGGCGCAGCGCTTTGACGTGGCCTGTTGCGCCAGCCAGGAGCAGTTTCGCCGTGAGCTGCGCGCCATCACCCGGGCCGGGCAAATCAAGTCCGGTGGCGAACGCCATGAAAAAGACGACCGCCACCGCATCGACGACCGCAGCCGCTACGTGCTGGGCTGGAGCAACGCCGCCAAGCTGGCCGCGCTGGAGGGCAAGCGCAAGCTGCTTGAGGCGCAATTGGCGCAAGTGGCCAGCCAAATCAGCCAGGGCCAAAAGCAATTGGCCGATTGCCAAAACCGCCTAACCGTGCTTGCCAAGTTGGTGGAATACCGCGATTGGCGCGAGCTGGATTGGGCCACGCCTGCGGCTGAGGCATCCAAGCTGGACGCTGAACGCCGCCAGATTGAGACGGCCTCAGATCTGCTGCAAACCCTGACAGCGCAACTCCAGGCCTTGGAAACCACCCAGTTGCAGGCTGAGCAACAAAGTCGGGATCAGCGCGACAAGCGCGCCAAAACCGAGCAAAAAATCAGCGATGTGCAGTTGTTACAGGCGCAGACGAATGCGCTGCTGGATGGTACTGGCACCGCTACAGACGCCGACACAGCGTTGGCAGCGCGGCTTGATCATTGGCGTGCCCGGATACTGGGGCAGCAGGCCATCACGCTTGAATCCTGCGACAACCGCCAGCAGGACATGCGAGAGGCGCTACAAAAAATAATAGACGCCGAGGTACGCAAAGCCGGCAGTCTGGTCGAAAAAATCGTCGATGCCATGCGCAGCTTCAGGCATCGCTTTCCGTTGGCCACGCAAGAGGCCGATGCCAGCGTGGCCGCAGCAAGCGAATTCCGAGCCCTGCTCAAGCAGCTTATGCAGGACGACTTGCCACGCTTTGAAGCCAAGTTCAAAGAGCTCTTGAATCAGAACACCATCAACCAGGTGGCGCAGTTCAGCGCGCAACTGGCCAAAGAGCGCGAAACCATCAAAGAGCGCCTGACCCTGATCAACCAGTCGCTGACGCACATTGACTACAACCCCGGGCGCTTTATCGAGTTGCAGGCACAGCTGACGCCCGACGCCGAGGTGCGCGACTTTCAGACCGATTTACGCCATTGCCTGGACGGTGCCATTTCGGGCAGTGCCGCCAGCGACGAAGGGCAATATTCAGAGGCCAAATTCCTGCAAGTCAAAGCCCTGATTGAACGTCTGCGCGGGCGCGAAGGCCAAACCGATGCGGATCGTCGCTGGACGCAAAAGGTGACCGATGTGCGCAACTGGTTTGTCTTTGCCGCCAGCGAGCGCTGGCGCGAAGACGACCGCGAGCATGAACACTACTCTGACTCGGGTGGCAAATCCGGCGGCCAAAAAGAAAAACTGGCCTACACCATCCTGGCCGCCAGCCTGGCCTACCAGTTTGGTCTGGTGCGCGGCGAGGCACGCTCCAAGGCGTTCCGCTTCGTGGTCATCGACGAGGCTTTTGGCCGAGGTTCGGACGAATCCGCGCAGTTTGGCCTGAAGCTGTTTGAAGAGCTCAACCTGCAGTTGCTGATTGTTACGCCGCTGCAAAAAATCCACATCATCGAGCCCTTTGTCAGCAGTGTCGGTTTTGTGCACAACGACGAAGGGCGCGACTCCAAACTGCGCAATTTGACGATTGAGGAATACGAGGCTGAAAAAGCGCGCCAGTTGCCAGGCGCGGCTGCGGTGGAGGGTGCGGTGTGACCTGGACTACCCGCGCCGACTTGCGCACACAGGTGCAAAAGTTGTGGGACAAGGGCGAGCTGTTGCGTGGCTTGATGGACTCTGCCGCCTGGCAACCCAAACGCTTGCGGCTGGTGGTTCCCGGTTCTGCCGAGTTGGTCAACCAAGTTGAAGCGGTGCGCCACTGGCTGGCCGCTTTGCGCGGCATGGCGCAGGTACGCATCGTCTGGCGCACATTTTTTCACCGCGTGTTGGGCGAGTGCACTTTGCCAGATGAGGTGTGGCTTGATTCGCCGCAGGAAGGTCTGGCGCTGCTGGGCAAAACGCCGGATGCGCGGTGCTTTCTGGCTGTTCTGCAAGCCACCCGCGACCATGACACGCGGTTGGCTGAGCGGCTTTGGCCCTGGTTGGCCAAACGAGCGCTGACGGCGTTGGCTCTGGCCGATGACTGGCCGCGCTTGCTGGCGGTGGTGCAGTGGCTACAAGCCCACCCGCGCCCCGGCGTTTACCTGCGCCAAGTGGATTTGCCGGGGGTGGACAGCAAATTCATCGAATCGCACCGTGCCGTGCTGGCCGATCTGCTGGACTTGTGCCTGCCGCCGACTGCCATCGACTCTGGGGCCACAGGTTTGGGCGGCTTTTGCCAACGCTATGGTTTCAAGGACAAGCCCCTGCGCATTCGCCTGCGTGTCCTGGACGCGGCACTGGCTGTGCCGGGTATCGGCATCGACCAGGACATCATGCTCACGCAGGCCGATTTTGCGCAACTCAACTGGCCGGTTCAGCATGTCTTCATGACCGAAAACGAAGTCAACTTTTTGGCCTTCCCGTCAGTGCCGGGCAGTGTGGTGATTTTTGGTGCCGGGTACGGCTTTGACGCGCTGCACGACGCGCCCTGGTTGCAACGCTGTGCCGTGCATTACTGGGGTGATCTTGACACCCATGGTTTTGCCATTTTGGACCAGTTGCGCGCGCATTTGCCGCACGTCCAGTCGTTGCTGATGGACCGCGCCACTCTGCTGGCGCACCGTGCGCAGTGGGTGACCGAGCCGCAGCCGGTGCGACGCAACCTGCCCCGGCTTACCCAGGGTGAAACCGCGCTTTACAACGACCTGCGCGACAACCGCTTGCAGGTCAGTTTGCGACTGGAGCAAGAGCGCCTGGGCTTTGGCTGGGTCAGCGCACGGGTCAACCCTGTGTGTCTGCGCAGCGAGCAGGTATCGCCACCATGATCATCCTGTTGCGGTTCATCGGCCATTACCTGATCAGCGTGCAGTTTTTTACACGCATCCCCGTCAGCGGGGCGCTGGCCGATTGGGTTGGCTACAGTCCGGCTATGCTGCGTGCCAGCGTCGGGCATTTTCCGGGGGTAGGGGTGCTGGTGGGGGCGCTGGTGGCGGGGTGTACCGCCGCGCTGCTGGCGCTGCTGCCGCCCGTTGGGTTCGCCTCGCTGGTGGCCGCAGCGTTTGGCACGGCGCTGGGAGTGTTCATTACCGGCGCGTTCCATGAAGACGGTCTGGCCGACGTGGCCGACGGGCTGGGTGGCAGTTATGACCGGCTGCGTGCTCGGAGATCATGAAAGACTCGCGCGTGGGTGCTTTTGGTGCTATTGCCAGTGTTACTGGCGCTGCTGTGCAAGGTGGCGCTGCTGGCCTTGTTGGGGCAGGTCAGTGCGACGTTGATGGTGCTGCGCTTGTTTGCCGCGCATGCGGTGTCGCGCACCTGGCCGCTCCTGACGATTCGGCTGTTGGTGCACGTGGGCGACGCAGCAGGTTTGCGAGCTGGCGTTTTACCTTGGGCTGAGTTTGAGCCTGTGAACCAGCCGAGCAGCGCCTGTGCCCTGACCCCGCAACCGCAGCGGGGTCAGCTGTGGCTGGTGCGCCACGCCCAGCCGCTGGTGGCAGCGGGCGTGTGATACGGCGCGACGGATCTGGCTGCTGACCATCAGGCCGCGCGACATGCTGCGCGTGAACTGGCCAGCACCTTGCCACCCGGGCTGTCCATGCACACCTCTGCGCTACAAAGATGCAAGCTGTTGGCGCAGATGTTGCAAGGGCTACGACCTGATTTGACGCTGAAAGTGGAGGCACGCCTGGTCGAGATGGATTTTGGCTGTCGTGAGGGCCAACGCCGGGATCAGATCGAGCGCAGCGCGCTGGACGCTTGGACGGCAGACTTCTGGCAGCACCGGTTCGGCGGGGCCGGGAGCGTGTCGGCGCTGATGCAGCAAGTGGCCAGCCTGTGGGATGCGGCGGTACAGCGTGGTCAGCCGTGCGTTTGGGTCACGCACGCCGGGGCGATTCGCTCGGCCATGTTGTTGGCACAAGGGGTGCGCCGTGTGGACGATGCGGCGCTGTGGCCTGCCAGCTCTGTCGCGTTTGGTCAATGGGTGCGCTTGCCGTTGGCATCAGCGGTCGATGTAGTGTGAGTGCGGCGTTCAATGGTAAAAAAAATCGGCATCAAGGTGTTCTTCTGCTGGCGGATGTTGCAACAGGGTCGCACCGTCGAGCCTGAGCAGTTGCATCAGCAAGCTGGGCAGGGCATCAACACTGTGTGCGGTGACCGGGCCGCTATCGGCCAGGCGTGCGGCCAGGTGCAGCACCCCGGCCAGCTTTGAAAACTCGGCCGATACCAGCGGTTGGGCGCAGCAGCGCATGCCCAGTACCAGCGCTTTCGGAAAGTCCCAGCGCTGCGCCATTTCTGCGGTGACCGTAGCTTCGTCAAAGCCAATCAGCTGGCGCTGGCGCACCCAGCGTTCACCCGCTGTCACCGGCTGGGCTTCAATCTTGAGCAAACAGCCTGGTCGCGCGCTGGCCATGGTGATTTCACCCAAGCGCAGCATCATGCCGCATAGCCATGCCTCCTGGTCGTCCGCCTCGCACTGCTCGGCCAGCCATTGCGCGTAGTGTGCACAACGCAGGCTGTAATGCCAGAACGCCAGGCGATCCATGCCCAAGGGGAAGCGGCAGGTACGCGCCAGGCACAAGGACATGGCGCGCGCGCGCACCAGCGAAAGCCCAACCACATTCACCGCCCGCTCCAGCGTATCGACCGTGCCAGACAGGCCAAACATGGCGCTGTTGGCCATGCGCAGCAAAGCGGCCGTCAGGGCGGGGTCTTTCTTGATGATCTGGCACACGGTGAACATATCGGCGTCTTCATCGTTCAGGGTGCAAATCAGTGCCTGACCCGCCTCGGGCATCACGGGCCAGTCCAGCCCGTTGATGAGTGCATTCAGGTCGGAAAAGGGGGCCGGGTCTGGCAGGTTCATGGTGATGGGGGTGTACGTTGTGACAGATACGTCTGGCAGTAGTTTGCCACAGTGCAGCGCGCGCATTGGGGTGTGCGGGCTTGGCACACGTAACGCCCATGAAGGATGAGCCAGTGGTGCGCGTCTTGCAGGTAACGTGCTGGTATGTTTTTCAGCAGACCCAGCTCCACGTTCAGCGGTGTTTTTCCCTTGGCCAGACCGGTTCGGTTGGCGACACGAAAGATGTGCGTATCCACCGCCATCGTCTGCTCGCCGTAGGCCACGTTCAGAATTACGTTGGCGGTTTTACGGCCCACGCCCGGCAGCGCTTGCAGCGCCGCACGGCTGCGTGGTACCCGCCCGTCGTGTTGTTCCAGCAAGAGCTGGCAGGTTTGCAGCAAATGGCGCGCTTTGGCATGGTACAGGCCGATGCTTTTAATGTGTTGCTCGAGCCCGGGCAGGCCCAGTGCCCGCATTTTTTGCGGTGTGTTGGCCAGCCTGAACAAGCCGCGCGTGGCCTTGTTGACGCTGACGTCGGTCGCCTGCGCCGACAGCAGTACGGCGCACAGCAGCTCAAACACGCTGGCAAATTCCAGCTCGGTATGCGGTTGCGGGTTGGTGCGCGCCAGGGTATCAAAAAAGGCTTCAACGTGGCTTGGTTTCATCGGTCACAATTTAACCTATTCTGATAACGAACCCAAGTCACCATGTCACTGTCATTTGCCACCCGTTTGCAAAACGTCGAAACCTCTGCCATTCGCGAACTGTTCAAGCTGTTGGGCCAACCCGGCATCATCAGCTTTGCCGGGGGCTTTCCAGACCCGGCGCTGTTTGACGCTGAAGGCGTTGCCCAGGCCAGCGCGGCGGTGCTGGCCAACACCCCTGGGCCGGTGCTGCAATACGGTGCCACCGAAGGTTTTGGCGCCACGCGCCAGGCCATTGCCGGCTTCATGGCAAACAAAGGCAGCACGGTCACGCCCGAGGGGCTGATCGTCACCACCGGCAGCCAGCAGGCGCTGGACCTGATTGGCAAGTGCATGATCTCGCCCGGCGATAAGGTGATTGTGGAAGCGCCCACGTTTTTGGCCACGATTCAGTGCTTTCGGCTGTATGGCGCGCAGCTGATTGGCGCACCGATCGACGCCGACGGGGTCGATGTGGACCGGCTGGAGGCGCTGATCGAACAGCATCACCCCAAGCTGGTGTATCTGATTCCCACCTTTGGCAACCCCAGCGGTGCCACGCTCAGTCTGGCGCGGCGCAAACGCGTGCTGGAGATGGCAGCGCGCACGCAAACCCTGATCGTCGAGGACGACCCGTATGGTGAGCTGTACTTTGACCAGGCACCGCCGCCCAGCCTGCTGGCCCTGAGCAGCCAGGTGCCGGGCAGCCGCGACTGGCTGGCGCATTGCGGCAGCTTTAGCAAGATTTTGAGCCCGGGGCTGCGCGTAGGCTGGATGATTGCGCCGCCCGAACTGCTGGCCAAAGCCACCATGTGCAAGCAGTTCAGCGACGCGCACACCAGCAACCTGAGCCAGGCCATTGCCGCGCACTACCTCACGCTGGGGCGCTTGCAGCCCACGCTGGAAAAGGTACGCCAGACCTACGCCGAGCGCGCGCAGGTCATGGCTGAGTCGATGCGGCGCGAGTTGGGCGACGCCATCAGCTTCAACGCACCCCAGGGCGGCATGTTCTTTTGGGCACGCCTGACCGGCGCCAACGGCGCAACCGCTGATGCCGCGGCGTTTGCCCAGCGTGCCATTGCTGAAAAAGTGGCCTTTGTGCCCGGCGCGCCGTTCTATGCGCACGACCCCGACCGCGCCACGCTGCGCCTGAGCTTTGCCACCGCGCCTGTAGCGCAAATCCGGGAAGGGGTGGCGCGGCTGGCGCGGGGTTTGTAAGCACAAATAATTGGGGTCAGACCCCAATTATTTTCTCGGCCTGCAAGCGTTCGCGCTTGGGCGGCAGTCCGGGGCGCTTATGCACTGCAAAGCCCAGCGCCGCCAAACGGCGATGCACCGCACCGGCCACGCTGTAGCTGGCCCGGTTTTGCCAGCGCTCAGGTAGCTGGCATCCCTGCAAGAAAACCGAACGCGCTTGCGCCAACGCGTCGTAGCGGTTGCGGTAGATGTCATCAAAGCGTTGACGGCGTGGCGCGCCATGGCACCCGTCCACCGGTTCGTTTTGCATTGGTCATGCAATGGTCTATTGCTGCTGCGCGACAACCGAATGGTAGCCAATACGGAAGCCACCCCAATGCCGACCTTCAAGGTAGATGGGCACCGACAGGTCATGCATGACTTCGCCGGTGTCGCGCTTGTAAGTCTGCAACAAAAACGGCTTGGTGTTGGAGCCGCAGCGCGCACCGGTGCGGTCGCTGAAGATACGCTTGGTCCGGTTATTCACAAAGTCGGTGTCATAGTCCCCGGTCAGGGGTTGTGCAAACTTGTTGTTGTGCGTTGGCAGGTAGCCGTTGTTATCGACCGCGATGGCAAAAACCAGGTGTGGCATGGCTTGCAGCAAACCCTCTTGAAGCGGCGGCAAGACGCGGTCACAAAAGGCATCGAACTGGGTTGTGTGTTTTTGCGGATTGGTATTCGGGATCGGTTTGTACTGGCGATCAAACAGTGCCTCACGACTGATCTGGCCAGCAGCAATGGCTTGCGAAAAAATGCGCTCGACCTCCTTGGCTGCAGACTGTGCGGCCAGACGAACTTCGTCGTGTGCTGTTTTGACGTTCATGTCTGCCAGCCCGTTGCTGATGCCCTCTGCCAATTCGGCCAAGGCCATCGCTGAATCGGTGGCACGCGGCAGATCGGCCTCGGTTGAATGCATGCTGTCGCGAATTCTGGAAATCGCTTCAAAAATGACGCGCGCCGTTTCAACGTGATCGCGTGCTGCCTCGGCGATTTGCTGGACTTGATGCTCCGACTCGCCCGACGAACGTTCAATATCGCTCAAAAAAGCGTGCACACGTTCAACATTCTGCGCTGCTTGGCTCACTTTGCCAGTCAAGGCGGTCATGCCAGCGGCGGCCTTTTCAGCTTGGTCGTTGATTTCGTGCACCATGACGCCAATCTCGTCAGTGGCAGATTTTGTGCGCTGCGCGAGTTGTCTGACTTCGCCTGCAACCACGGCAAAGCCGCGGCCGTTTTCACCAGCGCGTGCGGCCTCAATCGCAGCGTTGAGCGCAAGCAGGTTGGTTTGGGCGGAGATTCGGTTGATGGTTTCCGTTATGGCATGAATTTGGTGCGACTTGTCCTGCAAGGTCTTCATCGTCACCAAAGCAGACTGCGCGTCTTTCGCGGCTTCGTGAATGCCAGTCAAACCACGATCCACCTCGCCGCGTCCGGCAACGCTCTCACTGCGCACATCGGAGGCAACCTTGAACGCGCTTTCCGCATTGGTAGCGATCTTTTCGGTGGTGCTGGTGTTCTGTTCGGAACCAATCACCACCTCGTTGATGGTTTGCACATCCAGATCCATTTTTTTCTTCACCGAATCAACAAAATAAGAGGTTTCAGCCGCGCCAATCATGACCTGGTCGGTGGCCTTTCCGATCGTGTTGGCAAATTCCATGATGTCGGATCCGCGCGCGTTGCGCGTCAGCAGCCAGTTGGCCGCCGTTGCACTGACCAGTGCGGTCACGACAGACAGCCAGATGGCACCTGTCGCCGCGTCTGTCAGCCACCCCAGCAACAAGGTCAATAGCAGGCTGGCGAGGATAACCAAGCCAAGTAACAGCACCTTGCGAGTGAAAGCACGCCAAAAACTGTTCATCTTTTTTTTCCTTTTTCTGGTGCGAATGTCCAACGACGTCAGTCTGGGAGGAAACCGTTTTGTCCCGGCATTGACCTGTCTTTCAAACCCGGATGCATCACCAGGGGCTTGCAACGCAATGCCGGTCGTGAGCCGACTCCTGCTATGGGCTGAAAAACCATCTTGTCTTCATGCTATTCCAAATGGCTGCAACAAAACAATCGGGCAAACCCGCGCCCCAGTCTGTCAGTTCAACGTCAGGCAGATGAGCCGGAAATGACGCCCTCTGATGCGCAAAAGCTTGCTGCTGATTTTGATTTGCAGAACATCGTTTTCAACATCGCAAAAAATCATTTGAACGATTTTGCTGGCTTTGCCAAAGTTGTCTCTGCGCTGCTGGTCGAAAGCTGGCGTGCACCCCACTTGAGGATGGCCGCGCCGCTATGACCGTTGCAGCGACGGTGCCCCGCTGTTGTGATGCATGGGTGAGCCAAACACGGCTTGCAGGCGTTCGCGCTTTGGGGGTAGGCCTGCGGATTTGCAAACCTCAAATCCCAGCGTGGTCAAGTGCCTGCGCACCACACCGGCGACGGTATAAGTCGCCAAACGGGTTCCTGGCTGACAGCGTTGTGCGACCAATGCCAGTGTCTGCTCTGACCACATGTCGGGGTTGAGCGCCGGGCTGAAACCATCCAGATAGACCGCATCGACGGGGTCGTTGAGGGTGGCCAGCATCGGCTGCACGTCGCCCACAAGCAGCTCCAGCGTCAGGCCCTGATCTTCCAACGAGAAGTGGTTGACGCCACGCCTGATACCCCGCCATTGCACAGCGAGCCGTTTTGCCAGCGGTTGAATCTGATTTGCCAGCGAGTCTGATGTTTGGTCGAGCGCCTGGGCGCTGCGCAGCAGATCATCGGCCGACACCGGAAAAGCCTCGATGCCGATGTAATGAAGATGCGCGCAGCGCCGCGGGTCAGCGGCCCAGGCCGCCCAGGAGGTCAGAAAATTCAGCCCCAGCCCAAAGCCGATTTCAAGAAGCGTGAATTGCGTCTGCTGCTGCCAGCGCCCGGGCAAACCGCAGCCGTGCAGAAACACGGAGCGGGCTTGTGCCAACGCGTTGTAGCGGGTGCGGTACACGTCGCCAAAACGTTTACTGTGCGGCGCACCGTCGCGCCATAGCACAGGCTCAGGTGGCGTCATGCGTAGTTGTTGCCGGGGTAGCTTCTGACTGCACGATCTGATTGCGCCCCGCCTGCTTGGCCTCGTACATGGCGGCATCGGCCTGCATGACGAGCAATCGCGCATTGGTGTGTCCTGGTGCGTAAACCACCTGCCCCAAGCTGATGGTGCACGTGTGCTCGGCCAAAGCGTGGCCTTGCTGATTGTTCACTTGGTGCAGTGAATAGGGAGCCGCCATTACGGCCAGAATTTTCTGGGCGGCCTGCAGCGCCGCCTGTTCAGCGGTTTGCGCGTTGGTCCCTAGCTCGGGCAGCAAGACGACGAACTCGTCGCCCCCGTAGCGCGCCACCGTGTCCTTGGCGCGCACACTGGACTTCAGCCGCGCTGCTGCGGCAATCAACAGCTGGTCTCCGGCGGCGTGTCCGCATTGGTCGTTCAAGGGCTTGAAATTGTCCAGGTCCAGGAACATCAGCGCGCCGTAGCTGTTGCTTCTTTGACTGGCCGCCAGCGCCTGTGACAGCCGGTCGTCCAGCAGCCGACGGTTAGGCAATCCAGTCAAGACGTCGTAAAAAGCCAGTTGCCGGACTTCGTCTTCAAGGCGCTTGCGTTCGGTGATGTCGCGGATCGAAACATGAATGGCCGGCGCCCCGTCAAACTCGATGGCAGTGCCCTGAACCTCCACAGGCACCGGGGTGCCGTCGAGCCGCAAGAAGCACGATTGCGCCATCGGTGGATGCTCCTGGCCAGTGACGATCTGGTGCATGCGCTGCATCTGGCTTTCGAGCTGATCGGGGCAGATCAGGTCGGTTGTGCGCTTGCGCTTGAGCGTGGCCAGATCGGGTGCGCCGAACAGGCGCAGTGCGGCCGGGTTGGCGTACACGATCTGGGTGTTCCGATGCACCAGGATGGCTTCGGGCATCCATTCGATCAGGGTGCGGTAACGCGCTTCACTGTGTTCCAGCAGGTCGGTAAAACCGGCCAATTCGCTGCTGATGTGGTTCAGTTCATTGATCCTGCTTCGATAAGCCTTGCGGATGTAGACAATCGAAACTCCGCAGAGCAGACAGACTATCAGCGTGATCAGAGCGTAAACGCTGTCTGGCCGATTGAACTCGTGCGGTAGGAAACCGCGTGTTTCGAGCAGCCACAAGGCCAAGATCGAGGCCACGGCGGCACCCGCCATGATCGGACCCGCACGGTCATGGCGTGCCCATCCGTACATCAGGATCAGTGCCGGGTAAATCGGGATCATTGGCGAGTGAACCCCCCCGTTGACCATGGCGATCATGCCGGTGCTCAGACAGATGCCAAAACCCATCACGTCGATGGCCAGCGTCAACCGACCTGCCTGCATCAACCAAAAGCAGCAGGCTGCGAGGGCAATCACCACTACGGGGCCGAGAAAGCGCAAATCGGCTCGGAAGAATGGTGCGTCCAGCAAATAAAGTGCCGCCGCAGAGCCAAAGATCGCCAGCGCGATGGCCCAGTTCAGCAGGGTGTGCGCGCTGTCATGCTGGACCGCTTGGCTGGGCTGTACGCTCATGTCGGTATTTTACAAATGCGTCTGCAACCACCATTCCAGCAGCGCCAGATGCCACAGTTTGCTGCCGTTGATGCGGGTGAAATGCTCGGGGGCTTCGGGTGCAGCCAGCAGCTTGTCGACGTAGGCGCGCTGGTACAGACCACGCTCACGACACGCCTGGGAATTCAGCAGGTCGCGCATCAGCTCCAGAAACGGACCACGCACGTACCTCAGCGCCGGCACCGGAAAGTAACCCTTGGGCCGGTCGATGACCGCGTCCGGAATCAGCCCGCGTGAGATCGCCTTGAGCGGA
>Ga0172371_10008822_pt1 | contig 14014 bp, 15 predicted proteins | sample Lak12m_FD_114543 | JGI IMG/M metagenome (GOLD analysis project Ga0172371, IMG submission 114543) | Freshwater microbial communities from Kabuno Bay, South-Kivu, Congo - kab_022012_12m | ecosystem: Environmental > Aquatic > Freshwater > Lake | place: Democratic Republic of the Congo: South-Kivu... | reverse complement strand
CGTCCAGGTCAAAACCCGTTTCCCGGAAAGCTCGGTCATGGTCGTTCCGGGCGGCCTATTTTCAGTCGCCGGGAATTGTCATTCTGCCGGGATAAGCGTCAACCATGATTGTCATTTCTCTCCGTCTTACACAGATCCGCGCCAGTGTCTACAGGGAGGCCGGCAAGATTCAGATCTTGGCCCGAATCTTGAGTCATCTCTCCCGCCATGGCGGGAGTCTATCGTCCTCGGCATCCGGAGCGGTCGGTGCTCTACCGGGTGTTGTCCCATCATTTCGAGCGCTTCTTGGCGGAATACGAGAGCCGCTTTGAGAAGGACTATGGATATTTCCGGCCGGTGGTCAAAGAGGTCGTCGAGAAGTACCTGGACTGCGGGAATCCCCGCTGCGGCTTCGCCCGGGTTCGTTGTCCTGCCTGCCGGGAAGAATATTTATTGACGTTTTCCTGCAAAACGCGGGGCTTCTGCCCGTCCTGCCAGGCGAAGCGGGTCGAAATATGGGGCGATTGGGTGAGGGAACGGCTGCTTTGGGATGTCCCGCATCGCCAGGTCGTCTTCACGATTCCCAAGATGCTGCGAATCTTCTTCAAGTTCAAGAGACGGCTGTTGGGAGATCTTTCCCTTGCGGCGTTGCGGGCCTTGAAACTGTATTTTGAAGCTGCGGCCGGGGAACCCATGATTCCCGGCGTCATCGCGGTCATTCAGACGTTCGGGGATCGCATCAATTTCCACCCGCATCTCCATTTTTTGGTGACGTGCGGCGGCCTGGATGCGTCTGGAATTTTCCATGAAATCGCCCGGATCGACGATGCCCGGCTGTCGGAGCTCTTTGCCCGGGAGGTGCTGGCGATGCTTGTGGCCAAGGGATTGCTGAGCCCGGAGTGGGCCGAACGCCTTCTCTCTTGGCGGCATTCCGGATTCAACGTTCATAGTTTGGTGCAGACCGAAACCAAGGCCGAAGCGGAGCGTGTGGGGAAGTACATGATCCGGCCGGTCGTTTCCTTGGAACGGCTCGAGTTTATCGAGCCGGAGGGCCGGGTGGGCTACCGTATCGGCCGTAAGGACGGGGAGCAGGAGTCGATGGATTATCTGGAGTTCATTGCCCGGGTGACGTCCCATATTCCGGATAAAGGCCATGTTATGGTCAGGTATTACGGCCTTTATGCCAATGCATACCGGGGAAAGGCGAAGAAGACCGGTGATCCGTCTTTGCGTGTGCTGCGGGAGGGATATCGGCCGTTTTCCTCGAAAGGCTGGGCCGCCCTGATTCGCAAGGTGTATGAGGTCGATCCCCTGAAGTGTCCCCGGTGCGGGGGGCGGATGACGGTCATGGCCTTCTTGACGCAAACATCCGTGGTGGATCGAATCATCGCTCATCTCAAGATATCCTTTCGAGCCGAGCGGCCTCCGCCGGCCGGAGATCTTCTGGATCTTCCTTTGATCGCCGACCCCCAGGTCGATTATTTTTCGTGATGGGCTCCGCGATAGAAATGGCGGAATCCGTCCGATTTTCGGTTAATTCGGAGTCTAGGCCTGTTCCCGGGCCGACGCGGGCTATCCTCAATCGGGCTTGACAGGCCTCGTGCGCCCAATTATTCTCATTTTGGAAGGTAAGATGGGATTTCATGGCGAGACGGGGATTGTCGTCGCAGCCGCTAGAAAAAGGAAATTCCTATCATCAGCCGGGTTTGAGCGAAATCACCATGAACTATTGGCGCTGATCGCGCCGCGGGCGTTCCTGGTACTTGCCGGCGAAAGCGGTTCCGGCGCGGCTGATGGTGATCGGAGCCGGCCTTTTATCGAGGCGGCATTGCCCGTATACAGACTGTTTGGAGGATCGCCGCGAATTGGTTTGTTGAATCACAGACATGGGCATACAATTCCGCCGGATGTGTATGATCGCCTTGCTGAATGGCTTGAAATTTATCTCAAATAAAAATCCGTTAATTTACACAGGGAGGGTTTATGAAATTAAGCAGGCATCTGATTGTGCTATTGGTGCTTTTTGTTTTCAGCCGGTATGGTTTTTCTGCTGAAACAACCAACCGTCTTCACATTACTTTCCCTGACGCGCGACTGACCGTCAATGGTCTTGCATGGTTTGAAGAAGATAAGCCTGTCTTGCATCGTCTTCCCGCAAGACTCAAGGAAACATTTCGCAAGCCGGTTTGGGACCTGGCGCAGGATCCGGCAGGCGGGCGCATCCGGTTCCAGACAGATTCTCTTAAACTTGTCGTTATTGCCCAGAACCCGAATGCGTCGACGATGCACCATATGACTTCAGTTGGCCAGAATGGACTCGATCTTTATGTTGATGGCCATTATATCGGGAGCGCCTGGCCGGACAAAGACGCAAAGATACGCGCTGATTGGCGGCTTGGTGAAACTCCTCAAATGCGTGATGTGACAATTTACCTTCCGCTTTACAAGCCAATCACAGTTTCCGAATTGATTTTCGATCCGGGCGCAAGTATTCAAGCGCCTTCAAAATTTGCCCTGCCGAAACCGGTGGTCTATTATGGGTCGAGTATCACGCAGGGCGGTTGCGCAGAAAATCCGGGACTCAGTTATCAGGCAATCGTTTCCCGCTGGCTCAACGTGGACCATGTGAACCTTGGTTTCAGCGGCAACGGGCTTGGCGAGTTGGCTGTTGCGCAGGCAATTGCCGAGATTGATGCCGCGGCCTTTGTGCTCGATTACTGGGGAAATCCGAGTTCTGAAGTATATCGAACCACCATGCCGGTTTTTGTGGATACCCTGCGTGCCAAATATCCGAAAACCCCGATTTTGATTACAGGCGCTTATTATTTCAGTAACGAAGTCGTTAATCACGAACGTGCTGCCACACAAAATGAGAAGCGTAAGATTGCCAGTGATTTTGTTGCCGCGCGCCGAAAAGCCGGCGATAAAAATGTTTATTTTGTGGATGGACGAGAAATGCTTTCGCCTGAGCAGGCAGAAGGACTTGTGGATGGTGTGCACGCAAATTCGCTTGGATTTTATTTTTGTGCGAAAGGGTTGGAGCCGTATTTACGGAAGGCACTCGGCTTGTCGGCTGGTCGAACGAAACATTATTGAAATTCATTCGGAATGATTTCCGATTAAAACAGAGAGGTATCAATGCGTAGAAGCCCATGGATAGTATTGTCGTGGTTGATTTTTGCCGGATTACTTTCGGCAGGCGAGTAGACTTACCGGGCAGGGCGGCGGCGATCGCCCCGCAAAACGCAGAAAATCGGCCCCCCTCGCCCGGCCTTTTTAGGGCGGTCAAAGTTCCGGTATTTTAACGTGCAGGGTGGTCTGCGGTTTCAAATAGCGGTTTTTCTTCAGGCGGGAAAACGTGCCGCAGCCCCGAATTTTGCCCCAGGTTGAACGATCTGCGGCCGAATGATGACCAGGGCAGGGTCCGGGAAAGATTGCCCGTCCTGGGCGAGATTATGTTAAATCACGTTAAAAAACATAAGCCCGGACGCAGTCCGGCTGCGATAGCTGCTTTTGCTGCCGTGCTGCAAAATAGCGGCCGGCCCTCTTATGGCGTCGGAAAACTCCCCGGCTGGTAAAAAAACGGTAAAGAAACGGTCAGCCCTGCCAGGATAACGTATCCCCCTGCAGGCTGTCTGTCAGGGTCCAGCGATCCTTCAGCAGCAGCGGGACATCGTCTTCCCGCAGCATTTCCCCGTATTTCAGCGCCAGCTGCAGCAGCTTGTCCGTTTCCAGATCTTCCAGCTTCCGCTTGTCCAGCTCTGCCAGGATCGCGGCCAGGCGTTGCCCGAAGGCTTCAATCCGCTTTTCCTTTGCGACAGCATACCGCTGCGCCAGTTCGTCCAGACGCAGGGCGCGGGCGTTTTGGATCTGGAAGGACAGATCCTTTGACCAGTTTATCAGCGTTTGTTTGCTGACCCCCAGCTCGCGGGAAATGGCATCATAGGAAAAGCCGGCGGCCCGTTTTTCAATGAAGACCGCTTGCTGGTCCAGTTTTCCCTTGCTCGTTTCGGCCATTGTATCCCCTTTGCCGGCCGCGGTTTCTATTCAGGGAATAGGCGGCGGACGGTCTTTTCAAAATCAGATCTTGCCGGGTCCATCGTTTCCGCGGCTTGCTCTACCAGGGCGCGGACCAATTCCGCCCGCTTGACCAGCTTCCCGGTCTTTTCCCGGATTGCCAGCGTCACCTTGTCCAGATAGATGACGTTCCGATTAAACAGGCAAACCGTGACTTTCTGATAGGCTTCCGCGGCCTTCGGCCGGCCCTTGATCCGCGGCGCCGGCTTCGGGTCCAGGGCAGGCTTTTTGACCGTGCTTTGGAAAATGTCTTTTGCGTTCTTTCCTGTTGCCATTTTTCCGCCTTTCCGGCATTACGTTATGCCGTCATTATATCATGCCCAGGACTTCCCGGACAAATTCCCGATAACATTCAGCGCCGGCGGATCCGCGATCATAATCAAATATCGTCTTCCCGAAGGACGGCGCTTCCTTTAGGCGGACCGTGCTTTTAATTTCCGTTTTGAATACCTGGCGCCCATAATGCCGGCGGATCAGACTGATTATTTCCGCGGTTGCGTTCAAGCGATAATCGCACATCGTCAGCAGGATCCCCAGCAGGGACGCGGTTTTCCCTATGCCGGCCCGGATCCGGTCAACGGCGCCCATGAGATTGACCAGGCCTTCCAGGCTCAAATAATCCGGCGTGACAGGAACGAAAAACAGGTCCGCAGCGGTCAGGGCGTTGACCGTCAGCAGGCCCAGGGAAGGCGGGCAGTCCAGCATGATGACATCATATTCCCGGCGGATCGGCGCCAGGGCGGCCCGCAGGACCGCTTCCCGGCCCGTCAGATCCGCCAGGGCCAGGTCAGCGGAAGACAGTTCCATTGACCCGGTCAGGACGTCCAGGCCTTCAACGTAAGACCGGCGGGCGGCGTCCCGGACCGCGACATCATGCAGCAGGACGTCCGCGGAAGACGGCGGCAGATCGGCGCGGGCAATCCCCAGGGACAAGGACGCGGATCCCTGGGCGTCCAGATCTGCCAGCAGGACGCGGCGGCCTTCGGCAGCCAGGCCCGCGGCCAGGTTAACGGCTGCGTTTGTTTTTCCTACGCCCCCCTTATTGTTGACCGCTGCGATCATCTTTCCGCTTTTCGGTTTTTCCATCATTCCGCCTTTCCGTCTTTCATGCTTTCGGCCCAGTATCCCCCAAAATCCTTTTCCCCGGCAGGCAGCGGGATCCGCAGCGGCAGCGGCAGACCGGCTTGCAGGAAATAGTCCGCGATTATCCGCGCCCCTTCGGCGCCGGCCGCGTCATTGTCAGATAGCAGATAGACCAGGGATTCCCCGTCTGGCGTCTTCATATCCCGGAACAATTCCGCCCAGGCAGGCTTGAAATCCCGCGCCCCAGGCGATCCAACAGCTGACCAGCCGGCAGACAGCGCGGCCCAGGTATCGGATTCCCCTTCGCAGATGGCGATCCGCGCCGGCTGCGCCTTGATCGCGTCCACGTTATAAAGGCAAGGGATCTTCCCGGCGGTATTCATGAAACGGACCAGGCCCAGGCCTTCCGCCCTTGCTTTGTCCATCGGCGGGCGCGTTTTCAGGAAGACCGGGCGGCCGTCCAGCAGATACGGAATGACCAGGAAGCCGGCTTTCTTCGCGTAGTAGTGCCAGAAGGTAGGAACGGCGCGGCCGTCCTTTTGCTTTTTCAGCAGGCCCGCAGTCAGCAGCGCAGCTTCCCCGAATTGTTCCAGCAGGGCGGTCATGATGTTCTGATATTCCCGCCCGCAGAAGCGCAGCTGCAGCGCCAGGATAACGTCCGGCGCGATCCCGCGGGATTCCGTCAGCCACTTCAGGACCGGCCCTTCAATCGGCCGGCAGGCGTCCAGGAAGGCTTGAAAGACAGCCGGATCAGAAGCCAGGGCGAGCGCGGGCGGCTGTTCCGGTTTTATTTCGCGCCAGGTTGCGCCAGGGCGGGCGATCCCGGACGCGGGCTTGCCAGATCCGCGGCGGTTTCCGGCTGGCCTTGTTATGCCCGTTTCCAGTTCAACGTATTTGACCGCTTCCGGGAAAGACAGCCGGCGGACGCCCTGGACCAGCGCGAAGACGTCCCCATGTAGGCCGCATTTATGGCAGATGAAGCCCTGGTCCATGATGACCAGGTCCGGCGTCTTCCCGCCGGCCGGCTGACAGATCGGGCAGAAAAACCGCTTCCCGCGTTTCTGCAGGCCCAGGCCTTCCGCGATCCGTTCCAGATTCGCGGCGGCCTTCAGGCGGTCAGTATGTTCCCGGTCAGGCATGATTTTTCTTTCTTCAATTCAGCGGGCGCGGACGCCAGGAAGCGCCTCGCTGTTTCCCTTATGGGAAGAATGAACGATTTTTGACTACTTAAGCCGCTGAAAAGAAATAAAATCCTTGTAACAGTTTTCGTTTTATGTGACAGGTGGCGCGTTTTATGTGACAGGTCAGGGGAAAAACTGTTACAAGATAGGCCCATTATTCCGCCTTTCCGTCATGCCGGCTTTCCGGCTTTTTCCTTTGGTCAATGAACGCCTGGACCCGTTGCCAGATGTCCGCCGGGATTCGGGCCAGGGCGGTTTCTGATACTTCGCCCCTTTCGATCCGCGCCCAGGCGGTATGTGATAAGCCTTTTGCAATCGTCCGGGCGAATGTCCGCAGATCCAAGCCGGCGGCGGTCCGGGCGGCGCGGATGTCTGTCCCGGCCGGCCGCGGGATTGTCGGACCTTCCAGGCCTGGCAGGGTTGCTTGGAGATCTGCTGACTGTGCGTCCTGAGCGGCGGACAGCTGCGGCGGCGCATATTCCCTTTCAATTTCTTCCGCTTCTTCCTTTGTGACGATGCCTTTCAGCGGCATAAAATCAGGCGTCCGGTAGAAACGATAATAAGCCCCCTTCCGGCGGTCAGGATTCGGGTCTGTCCGCGGCATTTCGTCAGATCCAGGCTTCAGGGCGCCGATGTCCGGTTGTTTCAGGCGCCAGACTGCGCGGGCGACGAGGCTTTCCGGGCTTTCATGCGTTGTCGTTTTGTATCCGCGGCCATCTTGCCTGGGAATGAATCCCAGCCGGGAAAAGACGCGATCCGCCGTTATTCCGTCTTCCGTTTTGTGAAGGTCATGCGCCAGCATAATTAAAAGGCGCGTTGCGTAGAGATTCCCCCGGCCTTCCGTCCGAAGGATCCGCAGAGCGGAAATCAATCTTTTGGAAACGCGGATCGGATATCCCTTTCGGATAACTTTTCCGCTTGCCGTTTTTTTGGGCAGCCCAGCCTTCCGGCCGTCTTCGATCAGCGCTGGCGCGCAGATTAAATCATCATTAAACGATTGCACCCAGCGCCAGCGAAAAGCGGCCCAGGTAAAGCGTTTCGGGTCCAGGGCGGGAATCAGCTTCCCGTCTTGTTTGATAACGCGGCGCCCTTTGACTTCAAGTTCGGTCCGATATTTTGACAGGGACGGATCAGCTGGGCTTGCCAGACGTTTTTTTTCGTTGTCCCAAAAGATAAATTCAATTTCAGGTATCGGAATAACGGCGCCGATCCTTGCAATCTTCCGATAAATGAGTCCGAATTTTTGCGTTCCTATTTCAAAATACCAGTTCGGCGTTGTGCAAAGTTTTACTATTTCTGCCAGCAGGTCTTCCCGGTTTTGTCCGTGCCTGGTCGCGCCCCTTTCCGTCAACTGGAAGACGATGTCTTCAATGTCATGGACGGATGCTTCCTGCCAGTCCCCGGCCCGGACGCGGTCTTCGCTGGTCAGGGAAAATAAAGTATGTCCGAGCGCCCAGGTCAACGGCGTTTGATATTCGTGAAATTCAAGCAGCGTTCCGGCGTCCTGCGTTGCGTAAATAGGCCGGACTAAATTTCCAGGTACGTTAAAACTATCCGGCCGGGCCGGCAGGATCCGGTCCGGCTTGCGGATAGCGGTCCGTTTTTTTTCAACACCGAAGCGCGCAGCTAATTTATCTAAAGCATCAAACAGCGCTTTCCAGAGTTTATGCCGGCTATCGTCAGTCCAGGTTGATGGATCGCCCTTTGCAAAATCGAAGCCCGCCAGGATCGGAAAATAGGCCCGATCCGGGAAGATCAGTTGCGGCAGAATGATGAAAATGACGGACATATCAAAAGCCTGGTCCTGCCCGTCAATCGTTTTTGCGGTATCCGTCAGCTTCAAAACGCCGTTAATGTCCCGATAGCCTAAAGCTAATTTTTCCAGCCGGGCGTTTTTTTCTTCTTCCGCAAGTGCGTCAAGCTCGGCCCGCATATCGTCCGAAATAACCAGCTCCCCGTCTTCCCGCCAGTTTCCCTTGCTGCGAATAGCAACCCTATGCGTTAATGCGTGTAGAAGCGCCTTTTCAACGATGTACGGATATTTATCGAAAACTTCTTTTGCCAACTGCAGAGCGCCTTGCTTCGTCAGCTGTATGTCGCTGGACAGTGTGACTTCATCCGGCGGCGCGTCATATTGCAATTCTAGGACCGGCTGGCGCCAGGCGTTGCTGGTTACATCGTTTTCCAGATAGGCCTGCAGGGACGAAAAGGCCTTATGCATGATGTCAAGAAAAGACAGCTCATGCGCCCCCGTTATCAGCTCGTTTAATGCGTTAAGCGAAAACTTTAATACTTCATCCCTGGAAATTGATTTTTCCGGGCCTGCTTCTTTTCTGCCCTTCCGTTTTTCCGTCATGATGGCATAAATTCTGCGTTAGGGAACGATGTCAAAGGATGCCCAGGCAGGGATAAAATTCAATTTCACTTCGCCCATGTCCCCGTTGCGATTTTTCACGCACTTCAAAATGATCCGCCGGACTTCGGCCCCTTCCAGGTGATAACTGGAAATTTCTTCCGCTGCGCCCTTGTCCTGCCATAACGTAAAGGCAGCATCCGCGGAATACTCGATCCCGCCGGATTCCTTAAATGCCGTCAGGGTCGGCTTTTCGGATTCGTTTTTGTAGGCGTCACGGTTGAAGGAAGAAACGGCCAGGACGGGCGCCTGCAGATCGCGGGCCAGCCGGCGCAGCTCGGAACAAAGGAAATCCACCTTTTCCTTGACAGACGGGAAAGGCCGGCCGTTTGTCAGCGGGTCCACGGCCGGGACGATCTGCAAATAGTCCAGGATGACCGCAGGCGCCCGCCCGGTCCGGCGCTTTTCCATAAGGGCCAGAGCGCGGATCCTTTCGGCGGTATCTTCGCGGCTGGCTTCAACAATCTTCAACAGGCGGCCCGGCCCGTTCTGGTAATCAGTCAGGGCGCGGTCCAGTTTATCGCCCCCGCGGCCGCGCCAGATGTCCCGCGTATCCTTTTCTGCCAGCCGGGCCAGGGACTTTATGCGCAGTTCTTCCTTGCTTTGCTCGTAACTGAAAAACAGGACCGGGACTTTATCCGCGCCCGCGATATGGTCAGCGATCTGTTTTAACAGCGTTGTTTTCCCGCAGGATGTCATTCCCCCGAAGATATACAGCCCCGGCATCAGTCCGTTAATGATCGCGTCCAGCTTCGGGATCCCGGTTGACGGCCCCAGCATATCCAGGCCTGCTGCCTGCCGGCGTTCCAGATCTTCCCGGAACGCCAGCATTTCGTCCGCTTCAGCTGGCAGCGTAGTTATCAAGCGCCTGCCCTGCGCCTGGTCAAATAAAGCCTTTGCGACATCCCCGAAGACCGCGTCAACGTCCTGACCTGTCCCTGCCTTTTTCCGGGATTCCGTCAGCTGGCGCCGGGCGTCTTCCAGGATCGCTTCCGCGTTCCGGTATCTGTCCAGGGCTTGCAGTTTTGCGACATAGGCGCGGGCCGTGGTAACGTCAACGGCCTTCGATCCGTCCAGGATGTCCCGCAGGACGTCCGGCTGGGCTTTCTTCCCGGCCCTGGTCAAACGGTCCAGGATGATGACCTTATCCGGCGCCTGGCCTTCCAGGATGCAATCTGACAGCGCCCCGGCTATCGCGCCCAGGTCTGACCGGGAAAAGGCAAACGTCCCCAGGGCCGCGACAAATTCCGATTGAAAAGGCGCGTCCAGCGGGCCGGCGGCGGCCGTTGCCAGGATCGCGGTTTCAATGTCCTGCCGGCCGGGATCCGCTTCTGCTTCCGTTGCGCCGGCGGCCAGGGCGTCCAGCCCGCCCCGTTTTTTCTCCAGGTCGGCCAGGGCGTCCATTTCGTCCGCGTGGTTCAGCTGGGATATGTCATCCAGCTCGCGCAGGGCGGCTTCAAGGCGGCGGCCGTCCAGGCCGCCCCCCTTTTTTGCGGCGTCCGTTGCCATGATCGCATCTACCAGGTCGGGCTTTTTCTTCGCGGCGGCCGTCATGACTTCGCCCCTTTGACCAGGTATTCCCGGACCAGGCCTTCAATGATCGCGGCCATCCCGGAATTGACTTCCGCGGCGCGGATCTTCAGCGCCCTATGGACATCTTCCGGCAGCCGGACGGTCAGCTGCTTCCAGGTTTGCTTCTGCTTTTTCATGACGTTTTCCCCTTGATCGTCACGCATCGTCCGAAGCGTGACGGCAGTTTGCCCAGAATTCATGATGTTTTTGCCTCTCTTTCCAGGATCCGGCGGACGGCCTGCGGGTGCCAGGTCCGGGATCCGCCCTTCCTCGGCTGCCCTGCGCCTTCCAGGGCGCGGCAGATCGCCCGTAGGGATTCGCCGCGGTGACGGCGTTGCAGGATCATTTCGACGGCGGCCCGTTCCTTTGCGTTTTCATACAGGCGGCCGGCCCGGGCGCGATATCCGAAGGGAACGTCCCCGCCGGTCTTTTCCCCGTTTGTCCTCTTATATTGCAGGGCGGCCCGGGTCCGGTCCGATATCTGGTCCCGTTCAAATTCGGAAAGGACGGCCAGCAGGCGGAAGACCATTTTCCCGGCTGCGGACGTTGTATCAATTTTTTCCGATAAACTGACCAGGTCGGCGTCCTTTTTTTGCAGCAGGTCCGCCAGGGCCAGGGTGTCCTTCGTGCTGCGGGAAAGCCGGGACAGGGAATAAATGATAAAAGCGTCCCCCTTGCCGATCGCGTCCAGGGCGGCCTGAAGGCCCGGCCGGTTGTCAGACCGCTTCCCGCTTATGCCTTCATCCCGGTAGATCTGGACGGTTTCCGCGTTGTTTAATTCGCCCCAGGCGCGGATCTTCGCTTCCTGGGCGGCCAGGGAAACCCCGTCTTCGGCTTGCCCGGCCGTGCTTACCCGGATATAACCGATTGCTTTCATGAATTAGTGCCTTCTTCCGTTATAATTCCAAACAATTCAACAATATCTTCTTTTTTAAAATCGCTCGGATTTACTTTTCTCGGCTGTTTTAAATCATTTGTTAAATCTTTTCTAACATATAAATAAATTCCATCGGCCTGGACAGAAAAAAAGAATAACGGCCCATTTCCACTTAAGCGAAATAACTTGACACATAACGTCTTATCTCCATATGGCTTAAAATGCCTGTTATATTCATTTTGTTCGGGAGATATTTTGTAAAAAAGATTTGTAGTCGCCTCGATTTCGCATCTTACTTCCTCGATTATAGAATGTATTCCGCTTTCCCATAATTTACGGCCCCATTCATCCAAAATCGCGCTCTGCTTTAAGTTGGCCGCCTTTTCCAATTCATACTTTTTTAACCAATTGGTCATGCTATCCCCCGGCCCGTCTTATTTTTGCCGTCATGCCATAATTCCATAATTCCGTCATAGTTTACATAATCGTTATTATGCGACACAAAGGGCGGATTCATGCCAAGTTTCCCCTTTTCTTCAAATATCTGCGGACGGCTTCTTCCCCGATGCCCAGGTCCCGGGCGGCGCCGCGGACCCCCTTTTCCTGGACTGCGGCCTTCAAGGCCGGCAGCGGGATCTGCTGCATCCGGGAACGGCGGACCTTTGGCCTGGTAGGGATCCCGAAGGCCTCTAATGCCCGGAAAACAGCGTCCTTTGTGCATCCCAGGGCAGCAGCCGTATCCCGGACCGATCGCCCTTCCTGGACGTATAGGCGGGCCAGATCGGCCTTTGTAGGCGCCGGGCCGGCTGCTGGTCGGCCGCGTTTGGTCTTCCGCCCGATCGCTTCCAGGTATTTTATTCCACCCATGAGAAAACCTGCCAGGATCCGCGTCCTTCCCTGTAAGGCGCCGAAATATTGCCCAGGCGGCCGGATCCTCTTTCCTGCCTCTGGCGGCGCCTCATTTTTTTTCACCTTCGGGAAAGGTAAATTGCTGGCCCTTTTCCCCTTTGAATTTTTCGGCTTTTTTGAAGGTCGCTTCAACCTGTTTGATCGGTGGCATTTCGATCCCCTTCCCGCCCAGCAGATCGGCAATCGTCAGCAGTTGGACCTTCGGATATCTTTTGCCCCAGGTTTTCGACTCGAAAAAGCCGGCGGTTACGGCCTCTTGTTTCATCGGCCCTGTTGGATCCTGCATTGATATCAGGATGCCGATTGCGGCTTTTTCACCATCCAGGACCCCCCGAAGATCCCGGACGGCGTTTGCCGGGATATGTTGTCCGGCTTTCACCGAAAGAATAACCGTTTCAAATACTCCGGGCGCGTCACCCTGAAAAATAATCTTCCCGTCTATGCCCTTGTCGGCTCCCCGTTTTTCTTCTTCCGGCCGCGCCCCTACCAGGCCCAACGCCCAGTATTGAAATTGATACGGATCAGATTCCGCAAGGGCCGCCGCGTCTGGAAGACTTGTTGGCTCGCCCAGGACCTTGAATTTTGCTTCCGTTCCGAAGGTATCCAGCAGGCGTTTTTTCATCAAGGTTATAGCCAGGTGCGTTATATCAATTCCGATCCAGGCCCGTTTCAATTTTTGCGCGGCGGCGATCGTCGTCCCGCAGCCGCAAAACGGATCAAGGACCAGGTCCCCTTCGTTGCTGCTGGCCTTGATTATCCTTTCCAAAAGTGCCTCTGGCTTTTGAGTTGGATATCCCAATGATTCGGCAGATGAAGATGAAATTAAATCAATGTCATCCCAAAAATCCGTAACTGGAACGCCCTTATTATCATCAAGGTAATATTTTAGTTGTGGAAGGCCTCCGGTTTTTTGCGGCCATACGACAAGTCCTTTCTTTTCATATTCATCTAATTTTGAAGGAATTGTGATCCAATGGCTTCCGCTTTTTCCTGACTTGTTTGGATCAATGCCGCGCCAGGGAAGCCCCGTTTCTCCGTTCCTCCGCCCGCTGACTACAAGGGGAACAAGCCGATAACGTCCCCGGTCATCTAATTTTGAATATATTTTTAATGAAGTTTCCGAAAGGGACTTATATTGCATATCGAATGTGTATGAATCAGATCTGGAAAAGAACAAAAGTATATCGTGGGCGCGTTTATATATTTTACTGATAGATGATCTTGTTTGGCTTCTCCGCCAAGATATTTCATTAAGGAAGTTCCCCTGCCCAAATACTGCATCCATGAGCATTTTCAAATAGTGGCTTGCCGTCGGATCGCAATGAAGATAAATGCTTCCGGTCGGTTTCAATACCCGGCGCAATTCGGCCAAACGTGGGGCCATCATTACCAGGTAGGCCAACATATCTCATGGCCCCATGAACGTTCGGAAGGCGTGAAGGCAATCCGCAACCCTATCGCCCTTAGTTACCAGGTCAGCATAAACAGCCTCATCGTCCTGGCCCCAAGTCCATGTATCTTCGAAGGCGCGGATTTGTGATGCTGCTTGGGACCCGTTTTTTTCTTTGAAAAGGACGTTGTAGTCCTGATTGCTTTTGAACGGCGGGTCCAGATAAACAAGGTCAACGGTTTCATCCTTGATATACCGGCGCAGGATGTCCAGGTTGTCCCCAAAGTAGAGCGTATTTTCCATAATTACCCCTTTATCAGCGGATCCACGGCCGCCGGCGCGTTTCCCCTAAAAAATATCGCGTCAGATTCGCGTAGGACGGGCGATCGGCGGGCGGTCATTGGTCCTGGTCTTGCCATTTCTGCCCATACCATAAGCCCCCTTGCCCCGCGATGTCAAGATATTATTATGTCTTTTATTTGACGGCATGATGGAATAATAGCTTTCCGTCCTTCCTTCCCGGCCAGATCTGG
>Ga0172371_10008820_pt1 | contig 14015 bp, 5 predicted proteins | sample Lak12m_FD_114543 | JGI IMG/M metagenome (GOLD analysis project Ga0172371, IMG submission 114543) | Freshwater microbial communities from Kabuno Bay, South-Kivu, Congo - kab_022012_12m | ecosystem: Environmental > Aquatic > Freshwater > Lake | place: Democratic Republic of the Congo: South-Kivu... | reverse complement strand
GTTCCTTCTGGCAAGTTAATTCCTCCTCTCACCAATTCCCGTGGTAGGAGCACTCGAACAACTGCCGCAGAACGATCAGCCAAGCACTTCAAACCATATTAACACCCGCATCCTCGCGGGCTACAGTAACTATAGGGTAATAAGCCGCCGCTGGCAACCAAAACGGCAATAATCGCGAACAGGCTATTTTCTGACGCCACTTTGTTTTCACCTCGCCGGGAATTATCATCAGACCAGCATGGCCGTGCCTCAGACATCCGAAGCCAGCGCCGCCGACAAACGAATCGCCTTGTTTGTCGCGACGCTCAGTTCATTTCTGGCGCCGTTCATGATCTCGGCGGTAAATATCGCCATTCCGGTCATCGGCGGCCGTTTTTCCGTAAGCGCCGTGGTACTGAGCTGGTTCGCGACGGCCTACCTGCTGGCGGCGACGATGTTCCTGGTGCCCTTCGGCCGTCTCGCCGACATCCACGGCCGCAAGCGGGTATTCATCTATGGGATGGTCATCTACGTCACATCTTCTCTGATCGCGGCGGTCTCCAACTCGGCTGCGATGTTCGTCACGGCACGCGTGGTGGAAGGCATCGGCGCCGCCATGATAATGGGCACGGGCATCGCCCTCATCACCTCAGTGTTCCCGCCGCCAGAGCGCGGACGCGCCATCGGTATCAACGTCGCCGCGGTCTATCTGGGCCTCTCGCTCGGACCGTTCATCGGTGGTTTCCTGACCGACTATCTCGGCTGGCGCAGCATCTTCATGATCAATGTGCCGCTTGGCCTTTCAGCCCTGGGGCTCGTCTTCTGGAAGCTGAGGGGCGAGTGGGCCGGGGCCCGGGGCGAGAGGTTCGATCTGGCCGGCTCCGCGATCTATAGTATCACTCTCTTTGCGCTGGTATACGGACTAACCCAGGTGCCTGAGATGCACGCCGTGGGCGCCGCGCTGATCACGATCGGCGCTGTTGGAGCGATCATCTTTCTCTGGTGGGAGGGAAGGACAGAATATCCTGTGCTCGAAGTCGGCCTGTTCCGCCACAACACCATCTTTGCCTTTTCCAACCTGGCGGCGCTGATTAACTACAGCGCCACATTCGCCGTCACTTTCCTGCTGAGCCTGTACCTGCAATATACGAAGGGCTTCAGCCCGCTCATAGCCGGCGCCATCCTGGTGCCCCAACCGGTGATGATGACCGTGCTCTCACCCTTTGCCGGCCGCTTGTCGGACCGCATCGAGCCGATAATCGTCGCGTCTTCAGGCATGGCGCTGACGACCGTCGGACTCTTTTTCTTCATCTTCCTGGGGGAAGACACCAGCCTGGCCCTGATCATCCCCAACCTGGTCCTGCTGGGAGTCGGTTTCGCACTTTTTTCCTCGCCCAACACGCACGCGGTCATGAGTTCGGTCGAAAAGCGCTATTACGGCGTGGCCGCCGGCACGCTAGGCACCATGAGGACGATCGGACAGAGCTTCAGCATGGGCATCGCCATGCTGATCTTCGCGGTCTACATCGGAGGGACCCGCATCACACCTGAAACCTACCCACAGTTCCTGCAGAGCACGCACACGGCGTTCATCATCTTTACCAGCCTGTGCTTTCTGGGAATATTCACCTCTCTGGCGAGAGGGAAAGTGCGGGAGCCCGAGGCCGGCCGGCCGCCGGCTTAACCGGCCTTTTTCTCGTCCTCCGGGGCGATGATTCCCTGGATCGTCTGCCAAAGATCGGGTATCGTGAACGGCTTTCTGATGAAATCGTAACCCCTGTCGTGAATCGCCTGCCGGTGCAGCTCATCGCTGTACCCGCTCATGAGCAGGACCTTGATTTCCGGTTTCATCTCCCGCAGATGGGTGACCAGCTGTATGCCATCCTGCCGAGGCAACACCACATCGCTGATTACCAGGTGGAAATCCTTGCCCTCTTCCTCGAAGATTCTAAGGGCCTCCTCGGCATCGGGTGCCGTAAAAACCTGGAAACCGAACTTGTCGAGCAGCTTCTTGGTCAGCATCCTCACATTGCGGTCATCCTCGACCAGCAGTATCTTTTCACCCCGCCCGGCGAAGTCGGCGCTGACCTTGACCTCTTCCACGACTTCCTTCGCATGCGCTGGCACCACCGGCAGGTAGATCATGAAACTCGATCCCACGCCGGGGGTGCTCTTCAGATCGATCCAGCCACCATGCTGCGTCACGATTCCATGCACGACGGACAGCCCTAAACCGGTGCCCTTGTCGCTCTTCTTGGTTGAGAAGAAGGGTTCGAAGATGCGTGACATGACCGCCTCATCCATGCCAACACCGGTATCCTCGACGGACAGGCATACATACTGGCCGGGCTGTGAGCCTGGATGCATATTCGCGTAAGCCTGGTCAACATCCACATTCCTGGTCTCGATATTGATCACGCCGCCCTCGGGCATGGCGTCCCTGGCATTGACGACGAGATTCATGATGACCTGCTCCAGGTATCCGGCATCGGCGTTGATCGAGTGCAGTTCCTCGTCGAGGTTAGTCTTCAGGGAGAACTGCTCGCCCACCAGCTGGCGCAGCAGTTTCAGCAGGTCGCTTACAACAGTGTTCAGCTCCACCGGCCTGATCTCCATCGATTCGCGCCGGCTGAAGAGTAGCAGTTGCTTGGTCAAAGCCGTCGCGCGGTCAGAAGACCTGCGCGCCTCTCTGAGATCGTCAGCGATCGGACTGTCTTCCGGCAGTTCCATCATGGCCAGATCGGTGTAACCCTGGATCGCCGTCAGATAATTGTTCAGATCGTGTGACAGGCCACCGGCGAGCCGCCCGATGCTCTCCATCTTCTGGGCCTGGACCAACTGCTCTTCGAGCTTCCGAAGATCGGTTATATCCCGGATGATGCCCCGGTGCGCCACGATCTTGCCGTTGTCGTCGTGAACCGCGTTAGCAGTTGTCGAAACGATCAGCTGCCCACCATCCCGGGTTTTCATGTCGAGCTCGTAATTGCTGATAAATCCCTGCCTCTCGATCATGCCGCGAATTATCGAGCGGTCCTTGGGATTCACATAGAAATCCAGATCGGAATTCAGCAACTCTTCCTCGGATGCGAAGCCGAACAGTTTCACCCCGGCCGGATTCATCTCCAGAAAGCGTCCCTCAGGCTTACTTATATAGACAACATCCTGCGACTCCTCGAACAATGAGCGGTATTTCTTCTCGCTTTTGATAAGGGCGTTCTCGGCCTCTTTGCGCTTGGAAATATCAATGCAAGTGCCAATCACGTATTTGACGTCTTCCATATCAACAAGAGAACCGGTGATATAGAAGGGAACTGTGCGGCCATCCTTGGTCAGTATCTTGGACTCCACCCGCGCGAAGCCATTCGTGTACATCTTCTCGATTGTCCGCTTGACCAGTTCCCTGTCCTCATCGGCGAAGAAATCCAGCAGGTCCATCTTGGCGATCTCATCGGCGCTGTATCCGGTTATCTTCTCGAGGTTGGCGTTCCACTTGATCATGCCGCGATCCTGGTGATTGAGGAAGAAGATGCCGGGAATATTCTTGACAGCCACGTCGGTAAAGTTTTTCTCCTTTACTACCTCCTGCTGGGCTTTCTCCCCCTCCTCGAGGAACCGGAACCGGTCGAGCACTACAGCGATGCTGCTCGCCATCGATGACAGGTAATTCACCTGTTGCTCAGTAGGAGCCAGCACGCCTTCGTCGAGGAAAGTCCCGGTGCCCAGGCTGCCGATCGAGCCGTCCATCAGGATCTTGGGAATGTTGATGATAGTACGGTTCCCAGTGACCTCAAGCATCTTCTTGTCTGACCTGGGGTCAGTCCTGGCATCCACCACCACCACCGGGTGTGTGCCTTCCATGATCTCTTCCATCATCTTGTCGCCCGCGACCTTGATGGTGGCCAGCTGGTAATTGGCTTCCGGCATGTCGCCGGCGATACTCAAGACCCTGGCTTCCTCCCTGCGTACATCCGTCAGGCAAAGCCAGGCGGTCTTGTAGCCGATCGTCTTCGAGATTTCTTCCCTGGCGGCTTCGACGATGTCCTCCAGTGACCGCGCGCTTTCCATCGCCCTGGCCACGTCGAGCAGGGAGCGCGTATACTTTTCGCTCAGCTCCAGCGCCCGTTGCGCCCGCTCGCGTTGTTCGATGAAGCTTATCCGGTCCAGCACCACGGCGACACTGCTGGCCATCGACGAAAAGTACTGAATATCTTCGTCAGAGGGGACTTTCACGCCCTCATCTCCGAAAGTCCCGGTGCACATCACTGCCAGCGACTGGTCTGTCAGCCTGATCGGAACACAGAGCATGGTGCGGTAGCCTTCGGCGGCGACCCTTTTCTTGTCCGTCCTGGGATCCGTGCGGGCGTCCTCGCAAAGCATAGGCCCCTTCGCCTGAACCATCTCTTCCAGCCAGGCGTCGCCCTTAACCTTGAATTCCGTGTCGAGTTCGACAAAGTTCTCAACGTCACCCTGCTGAAACAGCAGGTGCAGCTTCTCCGAGACTACATCCCCGAAACCTATCCAGGTCGAGTTGTAGCCCAGGATCTCCTTGACCTCCGAATAGGCAACCTGAACGATTTCCCTGGCGTCGCGCGTTTTTTCCAGGCCTTTGGACAACCTCAGCAGCGAACGGGTATGAGTCTCGCTTCGATACAGCTTCTCCTCCGCCCGGCGACGCTCTATCACGCCGGCCAAAACATTGGCAACTGAAGAGAGGAAGCGGATCTCGGTATCGTCACGCTGATGGCCCGCTTCCAGATAGCATGTGAGTATGCCGATTACCCGGCCTCTGGATTTCATCGGTATGCAGTAATGCCCATGAGGCGCAATCCCGTTATAGAGGATGTCATGACGCTCATCGATATGCTCGGAATAGATGACCTCACCATCGCGTGCAGCGCGCCCACAGAGGCAATATCCCGGCGCTATATGATTGCAGGCAGTCTTTATAGCATCCGACATACCGTATTCCGAGATCATGGTCAGGGATTCATCGGGGTTCATCAGGAAGATGGAGCCCTTCGACTCCACCGCCAGCCAGGGAATCATGAACAGCAACTGGAGGGTGCTGTCCAGTATCTCCTTTACACCCAGCTCGCCCAGCGAAAGCTGCAGTATCGAGTGGATAGCGCTCTGGGCATCGAGATTGCGCTTGAGCACTTCTTCGGTCTTTTTCTGCTGTGAGATGTCCGTAAAGGTAGCGTCATACTCCAGCACCTGACCGGTTTCGATCCTGGGAGCGACATTCAGACTAATCCATATAGTGGAACCTTCAGCATCGAGCAACAACAGCTGCTCATCCTGGATCTTTTCACCCGAGTTCAGCTTCTTGAGAAAGCGCTCGGCCCTTTCGTTGCCTTCCTTGCAGTCGCAGCAGAGTTCGAACAGCGATTTTTTCTTGAGTTCGGCGCGTGAATAACCAAGGAGTTCGGAGACGCGGCTGTTGCTCCAAAGAATTTTTCCATCAGGCCCAAAAGAAAAGCATCCGATGACGCCATCGATAAACAGCAAGTCCGAACGCCTGTCGCCGGATTCCCTTATCGAATTCGTCCCGAATGCGATTTTTTCAGCACCGGCCATTACCAACCACCACCATCTGTCGTTGAATACGGTGGTCTACTACTATTATGACTCATGCAGAGCCCCTGTAATATCAAGGAAAACCCTTATCCTTTGGTGCGCCGATCTGAGGCGCCATTACATCTGAATAGCCGCCCCCATTCCATACCTTGACCTGATTTCTGCCGTTCCTTTTCGCCTCGTACAACGCGTCGTCAGCCATCATGACCAGCCGGTTCGACATCGCGACATCTTCGCTGCTGGTCGCAACACCGAGACTCACCGTGATGTGCACCGGGGCGCACTCATCGTGGTGGAATTCCTTTTCCTCGATCGCCTTACGCAGCCGTTCCGCCACCTCAGTCGCCTTGTCGGCATCTGTGCCCGGAAGGATGATCAGAAACTCTTCCCCCCCATATCTGACGGCCACATCAACCTCTCTGATCGCGCGCTTGATTACCTCGGCGACGTCGACGAGCAGCTTGTCACCCGCGGCGTGGCCGTAAGTATCGTTGAATTCCTTGAAATGATCGAGGTCCATCATGATCAGTGAGAGCGACATCCTTGAGCGCTGCGACTGCTTGAATGTCTTGGCCAGTTCCGCGTTCATGAGGTTCCTGTTGGCCAGGCCTGTTAGCGCGTCGTGCAGCGAGAGCCTTTTGGTTTCGCCGAATAGTCTCGCGTTTTCAATCGCCACACCTAATTGGTTGCCGATTGTCGTGAGTAATTCAAGCTTTCTGCTGCTGATCCTGAAGTCCGCGGGGAAGTAGAAATACGATACTCCCACTACCCGGTTTGCCATTTTCAGTGGCACAATTACATGTCCATGTGGTTTCATGCCGTCGTAACGTATTTCATGACGGTCGTCATGATCTGAATTGCCTGAAACGATGATCTCCCCGCTCTGGGCAACCTTGCCGCAGAGGCAGTCGCCCAGCTTCATATTCGCGTGCTGCGCGAGAAATTCTTCCGGGTGACCCAGGTGGGCAGCCAGTCTCATGCGATCATCTTCGATAACGAACACTCCGCCTTTGTGCTCCACATTGAACAGATCGAGATTGGTTATCGTCTTCAGGACATGCATCAGCAGGTCGTCGAGATCAATGCTCCGACTGATCGCCGCGGAGACTTCGTTTAGCGCAGTCAGTTCAGTGGCTCGTTCCTCGAGATCGGCGCTTTGCCTGACTATCTGCTCTTCAGCCTGCTTGCGTTCAGTGATGTCATCGGTGTGGGCAAGGACCAGATCCGGAGGCACATATGCATACGTCGTGTCCAGTACCCGCGTTTCCGGAGTCGACCTGAACCTGTAGAGAAGCTCGTGCTTTACCACGGTCTTCTCCATGAAGCACTTGGCCATGTCCTCGATCACTTCGGGCGTATCGGCGTAGAGCTCGCTGGCCTTTTTCCCTAACAGTTTCACCACGCTGCCACGGGTGATCGTTTCCGCTGCGTCGTTATAATCGACCAGCTCGAAATCACTATCTACCCTCTGCCAGGTATAGGTAGGAATCGGGATACCCTTGTACTGGGCTTTTAGTTTGAGGCCGCTTATCCGCAGCTGCTCCTCGGCGTTTCTTCTGTCGGTCACCTCTCTCTCGAGCCCGAGGTTTGCCTGGGTTAATTCGACGGTCCGTTCTTCCACCCGCTCCTCGAGCTGACCCTTGGACTTCCTGAGCTTGATCACGACGTGATTCAGCTCGTTCATCGTCGCCGTGAGTGTCATCATGGTCACAGCCAGCAGACCCATTGAAGCCTCCAGGGTCAGCATCGATTCGACCGCACCGTCTCGGACAAATGGCCCGACACCATTGGCGGTATCCCAGACGAACAGTATCCATGCCAAAAAAACGAAGGCCGATGAACCGAACTGTTTGAATCGGAGCACGGCGACAAGCAGCAGGAAGAGGAAAAACGGCGGCAATATATTGTCTAGCGGATGTGTAGCGAGTAGCTGCGGGATCCAGTTGCCGACGGCCAGTTGATGCACTATCAGGAAGAACGCAGCAAACAGTCCGGCCTCGAATAATCTCTGAGGAGAACGGAATATCTCCGGCCGGACGCAGCACGTGATCATGACCGGGACGATCAACAGGATACCGACACCCGCGCCCGTCCACCATGTCCACCAGAGATAACCGAATTCACCCTCGGGGATTATGCCGCTCAGACTGAGGGCGAAAGTCGTAATGGTCGCGCCTATCATCGTACTGAAGATCGCAGCCAGGGCGACGAACTTTACGACATCCCATACCCTCTCAATGACGTTGGTTTTTTTTATGAAGGTCTTCAGCAGAACGGCGCCGGTCAGCGCTGAGGCCGTGCAGCCCGCAGCAACGACCGTTGAAATAATTATCGCTGAAGCGATGGAATGGTCGTTTGTTACGACCAGATGAATCGTCTGCGAGACCGAAGCGCCAAAAAATATCGCGGGGAAGAAGCGGTAGCCCCTGGTAAGCAGGATGCCCAAGGCGATCGCCGCCGCAGGCCAGACCGGTGATATGGAGGTAATACCGACTTCGAAGACAAAGCCAATCTCTGCCGCCACTATGTATGCAGCCGTGAATACTACCAGCAATATTACATATAACAACAGCTTCTTGTTCATCAGACCAGCTCTCTTCAGCATGAAGCCAATGGATTACGCTGCCTGGGGAGTGTTCTGCTAGGAGCTGGCGGCTCTTCCCACAAGCCACCAAAACTCTTCAGTTTATGCTTCGGCTTTAACGGCTATCCGATAAGCGGAACGACCGAGACAATCCGGAAATCGACTGCCTCGGTCGTTCATTAAATGCATGCTATTTTTTACCTGGATTACGGCGTATAGTGTCTGGGGTATTCGTAGGAGTATCCACAGCTGTCCTGAGCGGTTACATAGACTGTAGCCTGGAAGCTGCTCACTCCGGTCGGCACATAATAATCCAGCGTCAGGTCCCTTGGGGCGCCCATGGTGATGTTGCCCAACGTCACAGGCGTAGGCGTCAGGAACGAGACACTGCTTGAGGCCGTCGAGCCCACTACCCTGGCCGCGTTCGCATCGTTACCACTGTTCGTTACCGTATAAGTCACGCTCAGGATATGGGACACGTAATTGCAGTATGAGCTCCAGGTCGCGCCTTTCAGACTCAAGGACAATGGCGGCTTGGTTCCCTGGCAAGATGGCGCCATCTCATCGGCTCCCATGTCGATGCCAGCGCCATGAGGCCTCGCGTCGCTATCGATATCCTGAGTCAGATTGTACTGCGAGCTGGCTGCGTCGATGACCGCCGACTGGGCGCTGCCGATATGGAAGTCACCGCCGGCAACTGGGTTCCCGCCAGTCGCCTGCTGGAAGTCCACAAACTGTGGATTGGCATTGATGTTGTGGTCGCCACCATAGCCGCCTTGCACGTCACTGTAAGACACTGTGAGTGATCCGTATGTCTGCGGATTCGCAGTGCCAGCATAATTGCCCCAAATGATGCTGTCGGTAGTAGTGAACGATCCGGAGTTCGAACGAACGCCACCTCCGTAGTACAGCGCATAATTGCCGGCCACAGTACTGCCGTTCAGTGTGAAGGAACCTCCGAGCTGATAGATGCCGCCACCGTCACTGTATGATTGCTGGTCGGCCACGTTACCCGTGATCATCGAGTTGGTGACGTTGATGGTCGTCCCGGTATTGTATATACCTCCACCTCGCATGCCTGTCCGGTTGCCTCTGATGTAGGTCTTATCGACGTTCAAAGTAGCGCCGGCTGCGTAGATGCCGCCACCAATGCCGCTGCTGGGCGATTCATTGCCGCTGATGTCTGCACCGTATACTGTCAAGCTCGCGCTAGCGCCCTGGTAAATCCCGACACCGTAACGGCCGTGATTATTATCTACCGTGCCACCGGAGATCGAGGTGGCAGCGGCAGCGCCCATCAGGTAGACGCCGCCGCCGTCCAGAGTGGAGGAGTTGCCATTCAAGGTGCAATCGACGAGTGACAGGGCTGAATTGGAATAAACGCCGCCGCCGTGATTGCTGCTTACCGAATTTCCACTGAGACTCGTGTGGTTGAACACTGCTGTCCCTGTTGTCGCATTCAGATAGAGACCGCCGCCGGAGAGCGATGCAGTATTGGAGTCCACCGTGCTGTCGTTCACGGTCATTGTGGGCGAACTCCAGCCATAAATGCCACCGCCATTTCTACCGGCATTACCATTGATATGGCTACCGTATACTGAAAGAGTCGCGTTTCCACCGTACATGCAGATGCCGGCGCCATCCTGGTTGGAACTGTTATTGCTGAGGGTTGTACCGTTCAGAGTGATCGGTGAACCGTTTCCATAGATCGCACCGCCATTCTGGCTGCTGGAGTTGTGACTGAAGGTGGTATCGTTGATCGTCGTCAGCTGGCCCGCGTTCGACATATAGATGCCGGCGCCACTGGTCGCGGAATTATAACCGACAGTGCTGCCACTAAGAGCCAACGGTGCGGAAAGAGACGTGCCATAAATACCTGCGCCCGACCTTGAAGTATTGCCCTTCCCCGAATTGCCGACTGTCGTTCCCTCGATTGATGCCGTACCGCCATTGATATATATACCGGCTCCATCAACATAAGAAGAAGTTACGCTGTTGCCCTCGACCACACAGTTGCGGATAGTCGGCGCCGCGCTGCCACTGATTGAAATTCCCCTGGATTGAGTGTTGGTGCCTGACTGATTGTCGATCGTGAATCCCTGAAGCACCGCGCTGGAAGTCTCACCCGTCGCGATTGTGACTACCGGATTATTGGCGCCGGTGCCCTGAATCTTGGTGACGGATGCACCATTGACCGACTTGACTGTGATGTTCTTGCCGGTGAAATTAATATTCTCGCTGTAGGTTCCATTTGCGACCAGAACGGTATCGCCGTTATGTGAAGCGTTAATGGCAGCCTGGATGGAACCATACTGACCCGGGACCGATAGCGTGTTGCCATATACCGCTGCTGAGGCGCCATCCCCGGTACTGAAGAAAAGGAAGATCCCCACCGCGGTATAAACCAGAAAAACCGCAAGCAGGATAAGTGCGCTTGCGGTGAAAGGCTTACGATGACGGTGGCCCCCACTTACCTTTGAATCATCCAACATCGAACTATTACGCATGGTTCTCCTCCTGATTAGGCTGGCGTTCGCGGTTACTGTCTGGGGGAGAACCGCTGGTAAACTCGATAAAAGTAAGTTAGTTACCAGCTTACTCGTAAATCTGAAATTTATCAATAACATTTTGGTCCAGTCAGTCTAAATTAGACAATATATGTATATGCTAATATCAAGTGATAATGCCGTTTGTGAAATTCATGGCGTTCCCTTGCTTCCGCAACATCCCACCTCCAGGCAAATAGCTCGGATTTGCCCTTGAATCAGGGAAATAATGCCTGCTGGGGACCGGCAGTAATTCCAGAAAATCGTCCGGAATTTAAAGAAAAAGTACTGATAATTTTTTTTCTTTTTCCGATAACTTATCTGAAGGTTTGTATCCCCATGATTCAGGTAGAAAGGGCGAATCGTGAGCCTGAGAATTGATTTCTCCCCGGACGTAATCAGCGACCTGGAATCGTGCTTTGCCACCGAAGAAATCTGTCACGATTTTCTTTTCCGTTTGCGCTGGCCCCGCGGCTTCGCCTGCCCACGCTGTGAATGCGTGAAGGGCTGGGCCGTCAGAGGCGGACTCTATGAATGCGGTTATTGCAAGTACCAGGTATCGGTGACCAGCGGAACGATACTTCAGAACACGCGCGTGCCTCTCAAGATCTGGTTCAAGGCCATCTGGTGGCTGGTTGGACAGAAGAACGCGGCAAGCCCCATGGAATTGAAACGTTCACTTGGCCTGGGCAGCTACAAGACAGCCTGGACCATGCTCGAAAGGTTGCGGCAGGCGATGACACAGCCGGACTCGCCCAATCTTCGTGGCATCACAGAAGTGAGCCAGATATTTCTGCCTGAAAGTAACGGGCTGCCGAATTCTCGGGAAACCGACAAGGGAATCTTCGTGGCAGTAGTTGCCCAGATCCATGAATTGGACATCGAACAAATCCGGATGAGCCGCCTGGCTGACAGTTCCTCCAGTGCCTTTGGCGCTTTCCTCAAAGACACCGTAAAACCAGGCAGCGTCATACGTACCAACGACTCCGAAAACTTTGAAGGCCTGGATCAGCATGTTTATCAACACGAACGCTTCCTTGAAAGTATCAACGAGTATGACGGGGCGCATCTGCTACCCCATGTCAGGGACGTGGTTACGCTCTTTGACCGGTGGCTTGCTGGAACCTCTATTAGAAACAATCCGCATCAGCGGTTCGACTGTTACCTGGATGAGTTCGTTTTCCGGTTCAATGCGACCAGGGCAGAAAGTCCATTCGAATTTTTTTACAAGATTTTGTTAAATGTTTCACAAACTAAGCTGGCGTCAGCTGCTCAGCACAAAATTAAAGTAAATGCGGCGAGCGGCAGATAAGTAGTTTCATCGGGCTCCCCCAAGGGCCCAACAGGAGATCACCATGAGCAAGAGTGATCTTATGAGAAAAGCACTATTAAAGGGCTCTCCCCAGGAGCCTCGGGTACGGGGATTCGCTATCATGAAGTTCGGATCGAAGATATGCACACCTGGACGCTCCGTTGCCGTGCGCAGGATAATTGTTCCATTGGCTGTTCTGCTGGTCGTTGCTTCTCTGACAGTATTCATGTCTTTGCTTCACGTTGCCGAGAGCCACGGCATAGGAGACGTCAACGTCACAAAGGTATTGGCCGAACCAGGCGTTAATGCCCCGACCGACGTTAATGCCCCAATCGACGCAACCGGGATAGTAAAACCGACCGAAGTCTTTCCTGTATCAGTTGCTGAACCTGGAGCAGCAAAAGCGGAGGGCGCAGGATCTGGCGCAGCGGGAGTCGATATTTTCGAGCCGGCGCAGAATGAGGTTTTTCTCAACCCTTCCGGTGGCAGTGGCAATGATGGCAGCGCTTATACTGGGGATAAGCTGCAGGCCATCAAAGCCACTGCCGCCGGTAGCGCCTTGTCCGCGGCCTTTAGTGAGTACCTCGATTATCACTGGACCTGGTACGACAATATAAACGGCGCCAACTGGGTACTGATGGCCAACCCGTTTGAATCGGACCACGACCTGACATTCCATCTCTCGATTGCAAACGCGGAAAAGAACCTCTCAGGTTACAACAACGGCGTCGTTGGGCCGGGACAGACGATCACCACACGTTTTGGCGGTGTGATGGGCGGTCCGGTGACAGCGGCTTCGGCTACTGGCGATGAGGGTATAGTCAGTCAGCGCATTCTCTGGGAAGGCAATTCGCTCGAAGAAGTGCTCGGCACCAACGATAGCGACCTTTCGGACCATTTCTGGTGGACCTGGTACGATTCGGTAAGCGCCGGTTACACGAACTGGGTTTTGGTCTCCAATACGCAGCCTTACACGGTTTATTTCCGCATAACGATCGATGGCGTTGAGTGGGCAAATGGCGCAATCGCCCCCGGTCAGAACGCGAACCCGGTCTTTGTCGGCGTCATCGGCGGCCCGGTAGAAGTGCAAGCCTGGCAGGACGGTGTAGGCGGCTCCGAACCGGCCGACGTCATGGCCTCGCAGAGGGTACTTTCCAGCGGCGGCAGCGCCTTTAATGAGGTTCCGGGCATACCCGATAGCGAACTTTCCGACCATTACCTTTGGACATGGTATGACAACGTCGAAGGTCGCAACTGGGTGCTCATCGCTAATCCTGCCACCAACGCAGATGGCTCTACCAACAGCGACAACCTTTTCTATCATTTAAACGTTGACGGCATTTCAGTCGACGGCGGCCCGATCGCCCCGGGCCACAGGGATACACCCATGCTGGCCGGCATCCGGGGAGGCCCAGTGGAGATCACTACCTTCTCTGATGCCGGCCACTCGACACCCAAGCGCTCGATCGCCTCTCAACGCGTCGTCTGGGGCCCTTCGTTCGAAGAGGTGCCGGGGACACCGGCTGAAACTCTGGCCACAACTTACCATTGGACATGGTATGACCAGAACGAGGGCCCGGGTGTGCGCAACTGGGTGCTTATAAGCAACCCCAACGGCTCGATGATCTACTACAAGATCAAGATCGCCGGCGTCACCAAGGCTCAGGGAACCATCGACGCGGGCACGCAGGTAATGCCGACTTTCAACGGCGTCATGGGCGGACCTGTCGAGGTCAGTGCCTGGAGCGATGGTTACGATGGGACCCCGGCAGCAGTGATGGCCTCCCAGCGGATACTATGGAACGGGTTCTTCAACGAAACGCTGGGCATGGTCGTGAATATTGACCAAACAGCTCCCCCTGCCCCGACAATCGGTGACCCATTACCGTCTGCAACCTCGATCCGCTGGAACTTTACCGACAATGCCGCGAACGAAGACGGGTTCAAGCTCGAGGATGAGAGCAACGCCGTGATCGAGCAGTACGCTGAGCCGGACCTCACTTATATGGATGAGACG
>Ga0172371_10008818_pt1 | contig 14017 bp, 15 predicted proteins | sample Lak12m_FD_114543 | JGI IMG/M metagenome (GOLD analysis project Ga0172371, IMG submission 114543) | Freshwater microbial communities from Kabuno Bay, South-Kivu, Congo - kab_022012_12m | ecosystem: Environmental > Aquatic > Freshwater > Lake | place: Democratic Republic of the Congo: South-Kivu... | reverse complement strand
GCGTCGTGGCCGACTTCCGCCCCGGTGAGGTCTGGGTCTGCCCGGTCACGTACAAGGGCGTGCCGCTGGGCGCCGCCGTGCTGGCCACGACCGGGCGCTTCAGCCTCAGCGAGGCCACACTGATCGACCTGTACCTGCAGGGCCTCGGCCTGGCCCTGAACAACGCCATCGCCCACGACAGGCTGCAGCACTTGGCGGCGCTCGACCCGCTGACGGGCGTGTACAACCGCCGCTTCGGCCTCGGCCGGCTCCGCGAGGAGTTCGGCCGCGCCGTGCGCCTGCCCGCTCCGCTCGGCGTGCTGATGCTCGACATCGACCACTTCAAGGCCGTCAACGACACCTACGGGCACCTCGCAGGGGACAGGGTCCTCAAGTCGGTGTGCAGCATCGTGCGCGCGTCGCTGCGCGAGGGCGACGTGCTGATGCGCTACGGCGGCGAGGAGCTCCTCGCGGTGATGCCGGCGGCCTCGACGCAGGACCTGGCGCAGATGGGCGAGCGCCTGCGCCGCGCGGTGGAGGACAGCGCCGTGGCGGACGGCGACAAGAGCGTACGCGTCACCATCAGCGGCGGCGGAGCCGCCTACCCGCACAACTCGGTGGAGCGCGAGGACGGCCTCATCCGCCTCGCTGACGAGGCCCTGTACCGCGCCAAAGAGAGCGGCCGCAACCGCGTGGAGGTCGCCGGCTGAGCGACCTGCCCGGACGCGGCGGGCTGCCGCGGCCGGGCGGCCGGCAGTGAGGCATCAGGCCTCCGTCTCGAGCGTCACCGGGAGTGAGAAGGAGAACGTTGCGCCCTCGTCCGGCACGCTCTCGGCCCAGACGCGGCCGCCGTGGCGGTGGACGATGCGCTGCACGTTGGCCAGCCCGATGCCGGTGCCTTCGAACTCCTCGGCGCTGTGCAGACGCTGAAAGACCCCGAAGAGCTTGTCGGCGTACGCCATGTCGAACCCGACGCCGTTGTCGCGCACGAAGAAGACCTGCTCCCTCTCGCCCTCGATGCAGCCTATGCGGATCACCGCCTCCTCGCGCTTCCCCGTGAACTTGAGCGCGTTGGAGATGAGGTTCGTCAGCACCGCGCGCAGCAGGATCGGGTCGGCGCTGACGGACGGAAGGGGGTCGATCTGCCAGACGACCCGTCTTCCGTGGACGCCGGACATGGCCTCCTCGATGATCTCCCCGACGAGCGCGTCGAGCGCGACCCGCTCCCTGCGCAGCTCCGCGCGTCCCATGCGCGAGAAGGCCAGGAGGTCGTCGATGAGCGCGGTCATGCGCGCGGCGGACTCCGAGATCACGTCGAGCTGATGCCGCCCCCTGTCGTCGAGACTCGCCGCGCTGCCCTTTGTGAGCATGTCGGAGAAGCCGGTGATGTGACGCAGGGGGGCGCGCAGATCATGCGAGACCGAGTAGCAGAAGCTCTCCAGCTCCCGGTTGGCGGCCTGCAGCTCGGTGGTGCGGTCGAGGACCCGCTGCTCCAGCTCGGCGTTGAGCTGCTTGATCGTCGCCTCCGCCCGCTGATGCTCCCTGATCTCGGCCTGCAGGGACTCGTTGGCGCGCGCCAGATCGGCCGTGCGCTCCTGCACACGTCGCTCCATCTCGGCGTTGGCGCGCCTCAGCTCGCCCTGCGTGTGCTCCAGCGTCGCCTTCTCGTCCCGCAGCTCGCGGTTGAGCGCCCGGAGCTGTGCAGGGCTGGGGATGGCCAACACCTTGGGCAGCAGCGGCCAGACCAGGATCGCGGTGGCCAGGGAGATGACGGCGCAGACGATGTCCACCGCGGCCTGCCCCCAGCCCATGGGGTGCCAGAGCGCCACGATGTGCATGACGTGGGTGAAGCTGCAGGCCAGGATGAAGGCCCCGAAGCAGATCACGACCCACGAGAAGGGGATTTCCCGGCGCTTGCGGATGACGACGATCAGGAAGATGGGGATGGAGGCGTACGCCACGACGATCACGGCGTTGGCCAGCGCCTCGATCGTCATCAAGAGCGGCGACATCGTGTCCATATCGTCATCCCGTCCGAGCTTGCGTGCGCAGAGACTGACGGTTTCGTGAGGCCGTGTCCAGAACAGCCGGAGCCGGCGCGCGGCCGCCCGGCCTACTCCTTGTACGCGCGGAGCAGCTCGACGGCGCCGCCGCGCGCGGTGGCGCAGGCGTCGGCGCCGGTCTGCCTCCAGACCTCGGGATCGCCCTCGAACGCCTGGCCCCCCACGACGACCGGCGGCAGGTCGGGGCCGAGCTCGTCGCGGAGCCTCTCGATCATGTCGCGCAGCTCGTCCACGAACCGCCCCAGCGAGCAGGAGATGCCGATGAACCTGGGGCGGCCCTCGCGGACCGCCGCGATGACGTCGTCCACGGTCGCCGTCACGCCGTAGAAGTCGACCTCCCAGCCGTCGGCTTCCAGGGCGTCGGCGAGCATGCGCGGGCCGACGTCGTGGTGGTCGCCGGGCGCGAGGGCGATGAGCGCCCGCGTCGATTCCTGCGCGAGCATCACTGCTTGAGCCCGCACACCAGCTCCACGGCAGCTGAGGCGTCGGCGGCGTACATGTCGGCGCCGACCTGCTCCCACAGGTCGCCGTCGCCGCGGAACGCATTGCCCCCCACGATGATCGGCGGGGTCGCCCCCCCCAGCGCTTCACGGATGGCGGCGATGGTGCGCTTCACGCTGCCGAGGTGCATCACGAGCGCCGCGGAGAGGCCCACGAAGAGCGGCTGCCGCTCGCGGATGGCGCCGACCAGGTCGCGCACCGGCATGGACGTGCCGAAGAAGTCCACGTCCCAGCCGTCGCACTCCAGCAGGTCGGCCAGCAGACGCGGCCCCAGCTCGTGCAGCTCCTCCGGGGTGCAGGCGACGAAGGCCTTGGGGCCGCCGGCCGCGCTGCGCGCCAGCGGCACGTAGCAGTTGGTGGCCACGTAGGTGTTGGTGGCCGTCGCCAGGTGCTCGGTGGCGACGGAGATGCGGCCGCTCTCCCACAGCTCTCCCACGCGGTACTGCGACGGCTGGATGACGTCCACGTACAGGCTGTGCAGGCCTTCGAGATCGGCGGCGCGCTCCTTGCCCTCCTGCAGACAGACCGCACCGTCGCCGGCGATGAGGTGGTCCACGTACTCGTCAAGGTCCATCCCGGCCTCCCTTTACTGGGGGAAGGCTTCGACGATGAGCGCCGAGGCCTTCGCCCGGTAGTCGGCGTACTCGGCGCGCAGGGCGTCGTTGTCGAGCCGCGCCTCGATCTCGTCCGAGAGCTCGTCGAACATGCGCAGCACCATGGCATCGTCGAACGGCAGCTGATGGCCGGCGCGGAAGGCGACCAGCCACTCCATGTTCTGCTTCATCGTCGCCGTGGACCCCAGCGTGAGGTCGCTGCGGATACCCTGCAGCCAGAAGCCCAGCACCTGGCTGGAGAGGTCGCTCTCGCTCAGGGCTCGCTGCTCGGCGATGCGCCCCATGGTGTCGTCGCCGCGCAGGCGCGCCTGCGCCCCGACGAGGATCGCGTCGTGGTTGTCGCGGAGCAGGTCGTCCATCGTCGTCTCAGCCATCGCGCCTCGTTTCGTCGGCATCTTCCGCGCCCGTCGCCGGGTCGCGCCCTACCACTCTGTCGCGACCGGCGCGCTTGGCCTCATACAGGGCCGCGTCGGCGCGGTCGACGAGCGTCGTCACCGTGTCGTCGTGCTCCCACTGCGCCGCCCCGAAGCTCGCCGTGACGGGCTCGGGGCGGAACGCCACCGGCGCCTCGCGCAGAGCCAAGCGCATGCGCTCGGCCAGAACGAGCGCCTGGGAGAGCCTGGTGTTGGGCAGCACCACGAGGAACTCCTCGCCGCCATAGCGGCCCACCACGTCGGTCATGCGCGCCACGCGCTGGAACACGCCGGCCGCCGCCGTGAGCACCTGGTCGCCGACGGTGTGCCCGTAGCGGTCGTTCACCGCCTTGAAGTGATCGAGGTCGGCCATCACGACGGCGAACGGCGCCTGGTAGCGCTGCGCGCGTTCGACCTCCAGGAGCAGCACCTCGTCCAGCCGGCGGCGGTTCACGACTCCGGTGAGCCCGTCCTTGCGCGAGAGCTGTTCGATACGCTCGCGCGCCTCATGCAGCGCCTCGTTCTGCTCGCGCAGCTTGCGCGTGCGGTCCTGCACGCGGCGCTCGAGCTCTTCGTTGGCCCGCGTGAGCTCCTCGAGCAGCCGCCGGTTCTCGAACACGAGCTGGTGGCGCTCCATGCCCTGGCGCACGATGGCGCGCAGCTCCTCCGGGTGCCAGGGCTTGGCCACGTAGCGGTACACGTGCCCCTCGTTGACGGCTTCGATCACGGCGGAGATGTCAGAGTAGCCGGTGAAGAGGATGCGCGTGGTCTCCGGGGCCACGTCGAGCGAGCGCGCGAGCAGCTCGGCCCCGGTGCCGTTGGGCATGCGCTGATCGGTGAGGATCACGGCCACGCCGTTCGCGTCCAGCATACCGAGGGCTTCGTCGGCCGAGTGCGCCGTGAGCACCTCGTAGTCGGGCTCGAGCAGGTCCGACACGGACTCGGTGATCTCGGGTTCGTCGTCGACGACGAGCACGCGCGGACGCCCCGACGGGACGGGCGCCGGGCCCGGCCGGTCGGCGCGCCGCTGCGCGAGACGCGCGGCGAACGCGGGGTTCAGCGTCAGCGCCGCGTCCCCGGCCACGCCATCACTCCTTCGCCGCGAGCGTGAACCACACGACCGCACCCCTGTCGCACTCGCCGATGGCCCAGCAGCGTCCGCCCAGGCGGTCGAGCATTCGGCGCACGGTCGCGAGCCCGATGCCCAGACCCTCGAACTCGTCCTGCGCGTGCAGGCGCTCGAACGGCGTGAAGAGCTTCTCCGCGAACGCCGGGTCGAACCCCACGCCGTCGTCGCGCACGAAGAACACGGTCTCGCCGCCGTCGTCCACGCAGCCGACCTCCACGTGCGCGACATCCTTCACCGAGGTGAACTTCCAGGCGTTGTCCAGCAGCCGCTCGAGGACCAGCCTGGCCACAGCGGGATCGGTGAGCGCGTACATGCCGTCGGCCACGGTGACCTCGACGACGCGTTGCCCGTCGGCCCGGCGCTTCTGCTTGACCAGCTCGCGGGCGAGCGCCGTGACGTCCACCTCCACCGGCTCCAGCGGCAGGTGGCCGCTGACGAAGAGCGCGGACTGCGCATCGAACAGGTCGGCCATGCGCTGGCTGGCGGTGCGGATGCACACGAGGTAGTCCTGGCCGGCGGCGTCCAGCCGGTCGGCGTAGTCCTCCATGATCGCGTAGCTGAAGCCGTCCAGGGCGCGCAGCGGCGCCCGCAGGTCGTGCGCCAGTGAGTAGGCGAACTCGCGCAGCTCCACGTTGGCGGCCGCCAGCTCCTCGTTCACGCGCTGGATCTCCTTGAGGAGCCGCCGGTTCTGCAGGGCGAGCTCGTACCGCTCGAAGCCCTGCTTCACGATCAGTCGCAGCTCCTCCACGCGCCACGGCTTGGTGACGTAGCGGTACACCTGGCCGTCGTTGACGGCGTCGATGACGGCGGAGATGTCCGAGTAGCCGGTGAACAGGATGCGTGTGGTCTCGGGCGAGATGTCCAGGGCCTGCGCCAGCAGCTCTACGCCGGTGGCGTGCGGCATGCGCTGGTCGGTGAGGATCACGGCGACCTCGTGCGCCTGAAGCTGCGCGAGGGCCTCGTCCACGGTCGTCGCCGTGAGGACGACGAACTCGTCGGCCAGGAGCTGCGAGACGGTGGTCGTGATCTCGGGCTCGTCATCGACGATCAGCACGCACGGGCGCTCGCCGCCGGGGTCGGAGCTCTGCTTGGCAGCCCGCTGCCCGAGCTTGGCGGCGAACGCCGGGTTGAGGCCGTCGTTCATGGGCCGTCCTTGCTCTCGAGCGGTAGGCGGATGGTGAACAGCGCGCCGCCCTCGGGCGCGTCGCTCACGGAGATGCTGCCGCCGAAGCCGGTGACCACGGCGTGGGCGATGCTCAACCCGAGCCCGGTACCGTCACCGACGGCGCGCGTGGTGTAGAACGGTTCGAAGATGCGCGAGCGGAGCTCCGCGGGCACGCCGGGACCGTCGTCGGCAACACTGATGAGCACCTCGCCTCCCTGACTCTTCGTCGACATCTTCACTCTGCCCCCCGGGCCGGCCGCCTGGACGGCGTTGACCAGCACGTTCATGACCGCCTGGTTGAGCTGTCCGGGCGAGCACGTGACGGGTGGCAGCTCGCCGTAGTCGGCCGCGAAGGCGATGTCGTTCTCCTTCATGAGGAAGCCGGTGAACTCGACCACCGAGCGCAGCGACTCGTTGAGGTCGACCGTCTTGACCTCGGCCTCGTCGAGGCGCGAGAACGTGCGCAGGCCGGCGACGAGGCCGCTGGCTCGCTCGACGCCGTCGTCCACCGCGGCGAGCAGGCGCGGCAGGCGCTCGCCGAGGCCGGGCAGGTCGATCTCCTGGAGCCTCGTCAGGATCTGCTCGAACAGGTCCGGGGAGCAGACCTCGAGGTCGTCGAGGCCGTCGCCGAAGAGGTTGATGAGGCCGAGCAGGTCCTCCACGCCGCGCTGGATGAGGTACTCGTTGTTCTTGACGTAGGCCAGTGGGTTGTTGAGCTCGTGAGCCACCCCGGCGGTCATCTGGCCGAGCGCCGCCATCTTCTCCCGGTGCACGAGCATGCTCTGGGTCCGGCGCAGGTCGTCCAGGGCCTTCTCCAGCTGTGCGCTCTTCTTGACGTTCTCGCGGGCCAGGTCGCTGACGCGCTGGTTGAGCTCGACGAGGGCGGTCTGCGCCTGCTCGAGGTCGGCGACCGGGGGGGCGCCCAGCAGGTGCAGGTCGTCGCCGTCCCAGGCCCAGCTCGTGAGCAGCGTGACCGGCAGTCGTTGGCCCCCGCTGAAGTGCAGGAGCAGCGCCTCCGTGCACGGGCGCCGCTCGCGGAGCAGGCCGGCGGCAGTGTCGCCCTGGCCCTCGACCACGGCGTCGAGGAACGATGAGCCGGTCTGCAGCGGCGCGATCACCTCCAGAAAGCGCGGGTTGGCCGCCTGGAGCGAACCCGCGAACGAGTAACACGCGTACGCCACCGTGGTGGTCGTCGCCAAGAGGTCGCGAAGCGGACGCCCCGCGCCGGCGACAGCACCACGGTGCGCAGGGGTCCCTTCTTCTGTGTGCAGCAGGTCGCCCACACAGGCCCTTCCGTCCCCGCCCGCCGAGGCGAGGACGCACCATCGCTGACGGCCGGGCGGAATGCGGTCCACCTGCCCAGCCGTACGACAAGGTTACGACAAAGTGACCCGCCGGTGTAGAGCGCCTGGCGACTTCATCGCCGGACGCGCCGACGCCTGCAGCCGGCGTCGGCGCGTGCCACTGCCGCGGGCGGCCGCGGGCCTCACCCGCCGCCGTCCAGCGTCCGCAGCGGCCCGTACAGGTCCGGCCGGCGGTCGCGGAAGAGGGTCCAGTTCTCGCGGTGGGCGCGCACCGCCTCCAGGTCGACCGTCGCCGTGACGACCTCCTCGCGGTCGCGCGACGCCTCGGCGAGAAGCTCTCCCGTCTCCGCGGCGATGAACGACGAGCCGTAGAAGCGGATGGCGGCGGGCTCGCCGGGGTCTGGTGGTGCGGGGCCCGCTACGCCGACGGCGCAGGTGGCCGGGCCCTCGGCCGGCGCGGTCTCCAGCCCGATACGGTTGGACGCCACCAACGGCATGGCGTTGGCGACCGCGTGGCCGCGCTGCACCAGCTGCCAGGCGTCACGCGAGTCGAGCTCCGGCGCCGGCGGGTCGCTGCCGATCGCCGTCGGGTAGAACAGCACCTCGGCGCCGAGCAGCGCCATGGCCCGGGCGCTCTCGGGGAACCACTGGTCCCAGCAGATGCCCACGCCGAGGCGCGCGAACGCGGTATCCCACACGCGGAAGCCGGTGTCGCCCGGGGCGAAGTAGTACTTCTCCTGATAACCGCGGGCGTCGGGGATGTGACTCTTGCGGTAGACGCCGAGCACGGAGCCGTCGGCGTCCACGACCGCGAGCGAGTTGAAGAACGCCTGGCCGGCGCGCTCGAAGAAGCTCACCGGCAGCACGACCCCGAGCTCTGCCGCCAGGCGGCCGAAGCGGGCCAGCAGCGGGTTGCCCTCGGCCGGCGCCGCCAGCGCGAAGTGCCGCGCCTCCTGGGTGATGGGGAAGTACGGCGTCGCGAAGAGCTCCTGCAGCAGGACGATCTGGGCGCCTCGCGCGGCCGCCTCGCGCACCAGGCGCTCGGCGGTGTCGAGGTTGGCCTCGACGTCCCAGCTGCAGGCGTACTGTGTCGCCGCCATTGTCACTTCACGGGGCATGTCCGCCTCCTGGTTCGCCGCCGGTCAGGCGACAGCGTTCGATGAACTGGGCCGGAGTGAGGACGAGGGCCTCCCCGCACCGGTCGGGAGGGAAGTGGGCGACGCTCCCCGTGACGAGGCACTCCGCCCCGCTCGCAAGGGCCGCCTCGAGGAACGGCTCGTCGTCGGTGTCCGGCAGACGGCCGGTCAGCGGATCGGGCGCGACCACTTCGCCGCGGAATTCGACGTACTCCAGAAGCGCGGCCACCGCGTCACGCTCGAAGCCGATGTGTTCCCGCGCCAGCACGTCCCCGTATTCGGCCAGGATGCGCGCGTCGAAGCAGAGCTCGACGGTTCCCGACGACACCATCCGCACGATCTCCCCCGGCGGGCCGAAGGGCGACAGTAGCCCGCAGACCAGCACGTTCGTATCCAGGACGATCCTCAACGCCGGCGAGCTGCGCGGGCGGCGGCGATCTCAGCGGCGACGTCCTGCTCAGTGAGTGCATCCGCGCCGCGGGTGACCGACGCACGCTGGAGCGCGGCGACGGCGTCCACCGCCCGCGCGCGACGGAAGGCCGCCAGAGACTCCTCCAGGTTGGACTCGCTGACCGCGGCCAGGATCGCCACGGGACGCCCGTTGCTCGTGATCACCATCTCGCGCTCCGCGGGGAGGTCGCGCCAGATGTCTCCTGACTTCCCGCGCAGGTCTCTCACGCTCACGAACCGCATCGGATGCCTCCTAACGTAAACCATAATGCGTACAGTATCGTCACGCACCTGTAGTATGGCTCCGCGGTGACCACGGCGCAAGACACGGCGTCAGCGCAGGAGCGTCCGGCCGATGGGCTGCAGCTCGGGGTCAGCGGGCAGCTCGTCGACGCCGATCAGCGCCAGCAGCAGCGCCTTCTGCAGGTGCTTGCGGTTCTCGGCCTCGTCCAGGACGATCGAGAACGGCGCGTCGAGGATGCCGTCGGTCATCTCCTCGCCGCGTATCGCCGGCAGGCAGTGCAGGAACTTCGCCCCGGGCTTCGTGTGCGCCCACAGCTCCTCGTTCACCTGATACGGCCGCAGGATGCGGCGCAGCTCGTTCTTCTCGTCCTCGGGCTGCATCCACCACCAGCCGACGGTGAAGACGACGTCGGCCTGCGACACGGCCTCGGCGGCGTCGTCGGTGAGGGTGAGGGTGGCGCCGGACAGCGCGCAGTTGGCGCGCGCCAGCGCCTCGACCTCGGGCGTCATCTGCTCCTCGGGCGGAGCGGCCATGACCATGCTGCTCCCGAGCCTGGTCATGGTCAGGGCGACCGACGTGCCCATGGCGTCGGCGCACTTGCCGACGAAGGCGCACGTGAGCCCCTCGACCGTCCCGAAATGCTCGAGGATCGTCAGCGCGTCGGTCAGCGACTGCACCGGGTGGTCGTAGTCGTCGGTGAGGCCGTTGATGACGGGGACGGTGGCGTGCTGCGCGAGCTCGACCAGGGTCGTGTGGTACGCGGTGCGGGCCATGATGGCGTCGACCAGGCGGCTCACTACGCGCGCCGTGTCGGCCACCGTCTCGTGGCCGCCCAGGTGGATCTCGCCCGGCCGCAGGTACTGGGCGTGGCCGCCGAGCTCTGTCATGCCCGCTTCGAAGCTGATGCGCGTGCGCGTCGACGGGTGCTCGAAGATCATCGCCAGCGTGCGGCCCGGCAGGTACGGCGTCAGGGGACGCCGCCGGTAGAGGGCCTTGAGCGCCACGGCCAGGTCGAGCAGGCCCAGGAGCTCCTCGCGCGTGTACTCCTGGTCGGTGAAGTAGTGGCGGCCGCGCAGGGCGGCGAAGCCGGGCAGCGCGGCCGGGTCGACGGTGTAGGCGCGGCCACTCGCGGACGTCACGCTCATCGGGTGCTCCTCTCGGGACGGCCGGAGGCGCTTCGCGCGCCGGCCGCGGATCGACTGTACTGTGGAACTAAATGAGCGTTTAAGGACAGTCTGTCAAGCGGGTGCGGCGCCGGGCTCGCGATGGCGGCGCCGGGATGCGAGCTCGCGACGACCGTCAGCCCGGCGGCAGCGCCAGGAAGCTCGCGACCACCGCGCGCCACATGCGCCAGGCGCGCTCGTGGCCGAAGCCGTCGGGGTCGAGGGCCCGCTGGATGCCGAGGCCCTCGACCACGGCGATGCTGACGGCGGCGAGCGCCTCGAGCTCGGCTTCGCCCAGCTTGCGCGGCGCCGCCTCCAGGCAGCCCGCGTCCACTTCGCGGTACACGCGGTACTCCTCGGCGAAGCGGGCCCGCACCTCCGGGTCGCGCAGCGCGTGCGGCAGGAGCTCGTAGAGCATGCGGTTGGTGCGGTCGCGCGCCGAGACGCGCCGCTGCCAGTCGAGGAACGCCTCGACGCGGTCGGCGCCCTCGCGTGTCGCGCGGATCTCCTCCACGAGGCCGACCTCCGGGTCCTGGAACACGGTGTCGACCAGGGCCGCGACCAGGCCGGCCTTGCCGCCGAAGTGATAGGACACGAGAGCGCGGTTCAGGCCGGTGACCTGCGAGATGGCGGTCATCGTGAGCTCCGCGTAGCCGCGCTCGGCGAGGATGTCCTGCGCGGCGCGCAGGATGCGCCGCGCGGTGGGCGAGAGCTGCGCCGGGTCCGGCGCCGGGCGCGAGGGCGGGCCGGTGTCAGCCATCGTCCCGCTCGGGTGCCGCGCCGGGCCCCGAGCCATCGCCCCCGGCCGGCCCGCTGACCAGCCCCGGCCCTTCCTCCGCCTCGATCTCCTTCACGATGCCCTTGCCCGACGGCAGCAGTTCCACGATGAACACGCCGCTGAGCATCAGCGACCCGCCCACCAGCAGGCGCCACGTCACCTGGTCCATGCCGACGATGACGCCGGTGAGCGCCGCGAACACGCTCTCGAACCCCAGCAGGATGGCCGCGTGCGTGGATGTCGTGTACCGCTGCGCCCAGCTCTGGATGAAGAACGCGTAGACGGTACCGGTGAGCGCCGTCCACACGACCACGGCCCAGACCTGCCAGGGGAGGTCGGCCGTGACGTGCCCGAAGAGCGGGGTCAACACGAGCATGGCGGCGGCGGAGACGATCATCTGCGTGGCCGCCAGCGTGGCCGGCTGCATCTTCGGGGCGAAGAACCCGGTGCCGAGGATGTGCAGGGCATACAGGAACGACCCCAGCAGCGTGAGCGCATCGCCCCAGCGGATGGAGAAGTCGCCCTGCAGCGAGAGCGCCGTGAGGCCGACGGTGGCGATGACGGCGCCGATGATCTGCCACGGACCGGGCGAGCGGCGCGCGACGGCCCAGTACAGAAAGGGGACCATGGCCACGCTGAGCGCGGTGATGAAGCCCGACACGCCCGGCGAGGTGCGCTGCAGGGCGATGGTCTGGACGATGAGGGCGCTGAGGTAGAAGGCTGCCAGGAGCCCGCCCCTGCCCCAGTCGGCGCGGCGCGCCCTGAGCCACGCCCTGGGGCGCGCCGCCGCGAACACCACCGTGGCGGTCACGTAGCGCCACAGCAGGTAGAGCATGGTGCCGGCCACGATGCTGCCGCCGGCGACGACGCTGGTGCGCTCGACGGCGTCCTTGATCAGCACGAAGTTGCTGCCCCAGAACACGGCGACGCTGAACAGCAGCAGGTCGGCGACGAGCGCCCGTCGGCGCGAGGGATGGGTGGTGCCGGCCATCAGTCCTTGAAGGCCGGCAGGTGCCAATCGCGCGCGACCGCGTCGAGCACCGCGCGCGCGACCTTCAGGCCGCCGTCCACCGACAGGTGCACGCCGTCCTTCTGGCGCAGGGCGGCCTGGTACGCCGTCTTCGGCGCGTCCACCGCCTTCCAGGCGTCGATGTACTGCACGCGCGGCGCACGCTTCGCGGCCTCGGCCTTGTAGATCGCGTCAAGGGCCTCCATGCGCCTGTTGAACCAGCCGATGCCCATGCGCGGCATCCCGGCCCAGTACACGCGCTTCACGCCGTGGCCCAGGTAGAAGTCCATGACCTTGCCGACGCGCTTCGCGTACATCTTCTTCCAGGAGCCGCTGCCGAACTTCAGGCTCTTGCCGCCGGCCACCACGCCCTGGCCGTCGTTGGCGCCGAGCATGACGAGGACCGCCTCGAAGGGCTGCTTGCGCCTGGCCATGTCCCGTTCGAGGTACGCGGGCCAGTCGAAGTAGTCGGGCCTGGCCAGCCCGGTCGCGACCTTGACGAAGCGGTGGACCTTGATGTCCTTGCGGTCGGCGGTGAGCAGCTTGAGGCCGAGCAGGGCGCCGCCGCCCACGGAGTCACCGTAGGCGGCCATGCGCAGGGGCCGCTTGGCGGACGGCGTGCGCAGCACCGTCGGCGTTGGCGAAGGGCTCGCGGCGGCGGAGGCGCCGGTGGGCGCGCCGCCGCAGGCCCGCGCGACCAGGACGACGAGCACCACGACGAGCACGACGGCCGCCGCCGCGACGCCCAGCGCGATGAGGCGGCGGCGGCGCAGCACGCGGCGGCGCTCCAGACGGGCCGCCGCGCGCTCGTGCGGCGTGCGCGGCGGCCGCGGCGGCCGCCCCAGCTGCGACGAGCCGGGGGCGTGGCGGCCCGGCGGCTGTTCGGGTCCGAGCGGCTCTGACGGCGAAGCCGGCTCGGGTCTGGCCGCAGGCGGCCCGGCGGGCTCCGCCGCCGGCGCACCGCGGTCCCCGCCCGGCGGCGGCCCGGCGCCCGGCCCCTCTGACGGCGGCAGGTCCATGCTCAGGCGCAGAAGCCGCCGTCGACGAGCCAGGAGTCGCCGCTCACGAAGCCGGCCTCATCGCTGGCCAGGAACGCGACCACGGCGGCGACCTCCTCGGGGCGGCCGACCCGCCCCAGCGGGTAGCCGCCGGCCTGCCAGCCGGCGTACTCCGCAGGGTCGGCGGCCGCGGCCACCGCCCTGTCCAGCATCGGCGTCTCGACGATGCCCGGCGAGACGGCGCACACGCGCACACCCTGGGGGCCGTGGTCGTGCGCCAGCGTGCGCACCACGCTGATGAGCCCGGCCTTGGCGGCCCCATAGGCCACGGCGCCGGGCTCCCCGTGGTGCCCCGAGTCGCTGGCGATGGCCACGATGACGCCGCCGCCGGCCTCGATCATCGGCGCCAGCGCCGCCTGTATGGTGAAGAAGGCACCCTTGAGGCAGACGTCGACCACCGCGTCCCAGTCGTCCTCGGTGACGTCCAGCGTGGGCCGCTCGTCCCAGACCCCGGCGCAGTGCACGAGCACGTCCAGCTGGCCGTAGCGCTCCATCGTCGCCGTCACGAGCGCGCGGCAGTCGCCCGCGTCGCGCACGTCGCCGGTCACCCATCCGTGCCTGCCGGCCGGCAGCAGGCTCTCGGCCACACCTCGGGTGCGGGCCTCGTCCCTGCCGGCCACCATGACGGCGCAGCCCTCCACGGCGAGGCGCCGCGCGCAGGCCTCGCCGATGCCCGAAGACCCGCCGGTGACCAGCACGACCTTGTCGGCGAGACCTTCCATCCCGACCTCCCTCGGCGAGACGCGGCGCCCGCGCCGGATGCCTCGTAGTTGCGGATCATGTAGCGGTCGAACTGGGGCCAGGCGCGCCCGACCGCCTCGACGCCTGCACTCCCGAAGATTAGCAAGGACTGATGAACCCGCGTGGACTTTGTGGAAGTCGTGCCCCGTGGTGCCTTCCTCGCTGGCCCCGCGGCGCAGCTCAGACGCGCGGCGAGAGCTGCCCGCGGATGAGTGCGGCCGCGCCGGCGGCCGCCTCGAGGCAGCTCTCCACAGAGCGCGTCGTGCCCAG
>Ga0172371_10008815_pt1 | contig 14018 bp, 11 predicted proteins | sample Lak12m_FD_114543 | JGI IMG/M metagenome (GOLD analysis project Ga0172371, IMG submission 114543) | Freshwater microbial communities from Kabuno Bay, South-Kivu, Congo - kab_022012_12m | ecosystem: Environmental > Aquatic > Freshwater > Lake | place: Democratic Republic of the Congo: South-Kivu... | reverse complement strand
CCATTATAACTATGATCACCATCAATAAATAATACATCCAAACTTTTTCCGTCTAGAACCTTTTTAACTTTATTTAGAGTCTTTATATCTCTTGAATTACCTTCTACATAGGTGTATTTATTCAAATTCTTTTCTATACAGGTTACATCTATTCTCAACTTAGAAATATCTACAGAAATTAAATTATGGCATATATGAGAAAATAAATAAGCAGTGCCACCATTTTCAAATCCTATTTCTAAAATGTTATCACATTTTCCTAAATTTTTACTAAGTAAAAAATCTAAAAAGACAGATTGCTCATATAGACTTTGATTGATGTCTAAAGGATTAGTAAAACTACACCATGATTTCTTTTCAAATATCTCATCTAGATTTAGCATATTATTTTGAGAATACTTTTTTTTAATCTCATTAATTGTATCTTCCTGAAGTTTTATATTATCAATTTCATTTACCGGCAAAATAGCCATATTTACATCTCCTAACATAGATTGTGTATTTCTGAAAATAAAAATATTTTTATTATACCAAGGAAAAACAACTTTATCATCATTAAATTTATATTGTAAACAGTTATCCTCCTTATAATTTAAAGAATTAAATAATTCAATCCAAAATGTATGCTTTTGTGTATTAATATGAGCATCTCCACCTTGATCAGGTGTAGCTGCAGAAAATAAAATAGTATTACTTAATGAAGTTAAGAATTTAACTAAATTAAATGAGCAATTATAAGATAAATGTTCTGCAACTTCTAAATTAATACATAAATCATATTTTTCTCTTGGTACTAAAATATCTAATATGGTAGAATTAAGCAATGATTCTAAATCAATTCTATAAAAATTGCTTTCTGGTATGACAAGCCATTCCGATTTTATATATGGTGCATCAATACCTACAATTCTACTTATACCCAATTTAGAGCATTCCTCTAACCAAATACCATTATAACAACCAACATCAATAACACTTGAAATTTTATCTTTATAAATTTCATGTAGAAAATAAGTTAGTATAGTTTTTGCAGAAGATCTTCTACGAAGATCTTTTCCAGGATCATAGTACATTTTTAAATTTCCTCATTATATTCAATTTGCAAACTTTAATTTGATCTTTTTATTCTGTAATAAATCGGAAAAATTAAGCTCAATGTCATCACTTTTTAATATATCCTTTGTCTCATCTTCAAACAAATCAATTATTTTTCTATATACTCTAATCGTTCTAACATTATTAATTCCTAAACTTTCACCTCTGATCCAAAAACTATCTTTATGACATCTATGCCAATAGTATGTTTTAGGACAAATAGCAATATCATATCCTTTTACAAGGTGTCTTAAACCGAAATCCCAGGTATCTTGGGCTCCCAAATCCTCTGAATATCCATTTATATTATTAAATAATTTTCTTGTATACAGATAATTGCCGGAGGATATAGAACTCTTAAATGTTTTAACCAAACATTCTTTATCACAAACCCAATTTTTATTATGATATAATCTCCAAGTATGAGAATATGTAAATTCATCATAAAAATAATGTATCTTATGGAATCCACATGCTTGACAATTTTTATAAAACATAAACTCAATCAAATCATTAACCGAATTTTCTTTTAATATATTATCGGAATCAAGACAAAAAATTAAATTTCCATTAGAATTTAAAACACAAGTATTTCTAGCTGCTCCCCCACCCATATTTATATAATGCCTATAATATCTAAAATTAGAATGTTGTTTTTTATATTTATTCAAAATTTCTAAAGTATTATCAATTGAGAAATCATCACAACATATTACTTCAAATGGAAGGAGCAAATTTTTTTGATTATAAATGGATTGAATTGCTTGATCTAAAAATAATCCACTGTTATAACATGGTATAATAAAAGACAATAAATTCATTTAAATTGGCACCACTTCCAATTCTTTATTTCTTGTAACAACTCAATACATTTCATATCTTTAATTCTATGATATTCTTTTAAATTAGATTGATAATTAGGATTATTGAGACCCCATAAAAAAGTAGCTTTATGGTTTAAATGAACTAAATGGTTATCACTCTTTAACTTAGTAATTATGTTAAATCCTAAATTTTTATATCTCACACTTATTTCCAAATCTTCACATCCCCAACCTTCAAACTTTTCGCTATACATTCCAGCTTTATAAAAATTTTTTTTATTAAAAGATACAATACAACCTATTTCCCCTCCTCCTCTAGAATGTGTTAAATTTTTATCATCTTTAAAATTCCATTTGTTACTTGCTACATCTTCCTTATATTCTCCCATAACCTCTATAGTATCATTATTATGTGTGGTTACAAAATCATAACCCTTTATTAAATATTCATATGCTAACAGATAATCATCTTTATTAACAACACAATCTGAATCATTCATTATAAAAAATTCAGTATCTACAAGCTTACTAGCATCGTTTATTAATTTTGATTTATGGATTGATTTATCTTCACACCTATATAAAATATATTTGTAGTTATCGTATTCTTTTAATAAATCCCAATATGTAGGTTTTAAACCTTGTTCAATTACTATTAATTTAGGATTATTAAAAATTTTATGTAGATAACATAAACAATACTTGCAGTTATTATATCTTTCTTCAGTATCATAAATACCACTACGTACCGGAATAATAAATGTTACATCTTGTTCAAAAGTTTCCATTTTACTTCACCTTTCTCAATAATATTTTGAATTATATTTAGCAAATTATTTTCATTCATTAAAATTCTTTTTTGCTCCCTAATAATATCAATTCGTTTTTCCCATAAATTATTTTTTAAAGCATCTTTCATTATTTCTAAACATTCTTCCGGTTTTTCTAGATCTAATTTTATATAACATCTGGAATCAACAAAGTCTTCAATATTAGGACAACCAGTATAAAAAACAAAACATTCACATAATATACCCCTTAATATTTTTTCTGTAAAGTAATTTTTTTCATAACAACTTTCTGCTGCAAATATATATTTATATTCAGAAAATGCATATAAGTCTTTTTTTAGAATTCCTTTAAATGTTCTCAAATTTTTTATGGCATCACTAACTTCTGGTTTTTTATAATTTTCAGCTGAAACAGAATCATAAAAATCTGTTTTATCTAAATAATTTTGAATAAAATTAAGTCTAAGTATATGACCTTCTAGTTTTAAAGTTCCCGAAAATAATCCAGATATTCTATCTTTCTTATTTTCACAATTAATATTCAATAAGTCTTGGTAGTTTGCCTCAATATTCCAATGATCCAAAGAAAAATAAGTATCAATATCTATATATTTAAAAAAATCATTTTTGTTTAAAAATTTCTTATTATAAAAAGCTTCTCTATAATATAGAGGTTCATATTGTATTACAATTGTGTTCTCAAAATCAAAATTTTCATTAGTGGATCCTTGAACTATTAAAAAGTCATAATCATCTGTAACAATTTGCAAATTATTCCAAATATAATTATTATCTCTAGTAAGTCTGTTATAAATATTTTTTAATAAATCATCATTATTAGTCCAATAACTCTTAAATTTAATTTTCACCATATATTATAAATACCTTTAAAAGTTCATTCTTCTAATATTAACCTTTGATAAGATTATCTTGTTCTTTCCAATAATCTTGTATCCAATTATGTGTATAGCATCTATGTACAAATAACACTTGATCTGGTTTAGTTTTAATTCCCAAATGTTCAGCAAACTTACGATGATTTTGTTTTTTAATTTCATATCTATCAATAAGTACTGATAAAATTGCTTGATGTCTTCCATCTTTATAATCATGAAAAGATTTAATTAATTCTAAATTTAATGAATAATTAAATATTTGTTTAAAAATTAATTCATATATAGAATCCTTTTTATAACCACAAATTCCCCCAAAACATATAGTACTACGTAATTCTTTTTCTCTAGGAAATAAAACCTTAAGAGCATTCATTGGAATTGCATCCCCTGTATAACAATCATCATGTTCCACAACAAAAATATTTTCATTCTCAATAATATCAAAAATTTCCTTTGGATTATCAATAAAACAAACTCCAGCATCTAACCATAACAAATTAAAAGAATTCTTCCAATAAAAGAAAATTTCACTCATTATGTAGGATCTATAGCAATAATATTTAAATCTTCCAATATTATCTTTATTAAAATAATCAAAAATTGTCTTGGGTAATTCCATAAATTCTACTTTAGAGTTTTTAATTAAGTTATCCTTATGTTCTTTATTTAATCCGAAATCTACAATAACTATTTTATCAATAATATTCTCTTTATCATATCTATTAACAGATTCAACTAGAACGTTTAGACCTTGATAATATGGTCTGTTATCTAAACCATAAGAGGATGCACCTGTTACTAAAATATTCATTTCTCTATTTCCAAGTTGAAACATACTCAACTAACCTTTCTTTACTCATATTTTTTACTTTATCTAATTCAAATCTATTTTCAATAATACAACAATTTTCATCCGTTCCATCTTTAGTACGAAAATGCTCAATATGAAAAGCAAAGTTATTACCAATTCCCCAATTATAATTTAATTTCTGAATTCTATAATATAATTCCCAATCTTCCTCACCCCATAAATGAAAGTTTTCATTCATTTTTCCCACTTTACAAAATAAAGAACTATTACAAATGAATCCCAATCCACAAGCAGGAGTTTCTGGCAATGTAAAAGTCAAATCATTCACTTTAATATGATATATATCATTATCATATTTAAATTTATTTATTCTATCTCTAGGAACAAAAACAATCATTCTATTATATGGATATGTAAAACTAAAAGTGTTATTATGAATACAAGTTGTCATATCATCAATATCTTGTGGAAAAAAAATAGCATCACAATCGTGCATCATAAAAATACTATTTTTTACCCTTGCCTTAAAAGCATCATTTATTAATCTGGTTTTATGAAAATAAGAATAATCATATTGTACTCTAAATATCTCTACATTAGAATATCCTCTGTTATATGAAAAATGAGGAGTATTCCCTTTCATTTGTTCAGCTACAATAATTTGACATTTCATAAAACTATTTAAATAATCTAAAACCATATTTAGATTTTCTAAACGATCTTTTGAATCACAATAAAAAGGAATTATTATACTGAGTTCATTTTGATAGTATATCATGCTTTTGTTCCTGTAATTTTAAATTAATCATTTTTTCCACAAAAAATAATTTATCTTTTTCTTCATCTTCATTATATTTTCTTTTAAATGTATTAATTTGAAAAATATTATTTTTAAGATTTAAAATATCTATATTAAGATCAAAAATTTTATTCCAATAATCTTTTTTAAAGTACTCAAATGTTAAAAATTTTTCTAATTTATCTAAAATTTCTAAAAACTTTAATCTATTTAGTATAAAGATTAAACTATCACGTATATCCTCTTTAAATTTATTTATATTTAAAAATATTTCATCTTGTTGAAAATTAGAGTTAATAATAGGTAAATATTTTCTTTCTAAATATAGTATTTTGTTATAAGGTATTACTAATTTATCTTTTACTTTTTCATAGTTTTGATAAAAATTGATATAATTGTCATATTCCAAAAAACAGTCAGAATCATGATAGATAATATTTTTCCCATTTATATTAGGTAAAATTTTTCTTATGTTATTTAATAGTATATCATAAGAATGTCCTTCCCCATAGTAATATAAATTTAGAGAATTTTGCTTAAAACAATCCTTAATTCTTAATTCATTATATTTTTCAGAAATAATAAAATAATGGCATTTAACATTAAATTTATTATTTAAATAGTCTCTTAAAAAACAGAGATTTTGTCTTTTGTCAATATTATCAAGAATGCAAGGAATTATAATTTCTGAATTATGCATTGAAAATTTTTCATCTGATTTTAATTTTAATGAAATACACTGGTTCTCTATTATTTCCTTTAAATTCTCACTGGTTGTGAAATCAAGTGCATTAAAATTCTTTTCTCTTTCATAATGTCTAACTAATCCCTTTGATTTTTTATCTAACGCGATTAATTTACCTTCTTTTGGATAATTGGGATTTTTTTTATGATGCTCATCATCTGCATAACAATATTCGGGAGTCAATATTACTGTAGGCGAATTATTTAAAAAATATTTGTTCATATGAGATTCATCATCCCAAACTGCAATAATTCCCTTACTTAAATCAATAATAATGTTTCTGCTTAATTCTAGGCACATACTTAAAAAAATATCTTTTTTACCACCGTTGAATCCACCTGCAAAATAAGTATTAATCTCATTTGGATTTATATATGCTTTTGAAAGAGTATTTTGGTCTAAAGGAAATTCGCTTGATAATTTCATATAAAAACCAGGATGTAATGTAGCAACACGGTCTCCTAGAACTTCTTCTCCTACAAAATCAACAAATAACATATCAGCATCACAATAATATAAATAATCGCAGTCTTTAAAAATATCTCTATTTTTATAAAAAATGTAATATCTTAGTAAAGTAGGACCAGGCCATTTCATTTGTTGCTGATATATAATCTTAACGTTTTGATTTCTTAATTCTTCTTTTGCCTGATCTATCATATCTGTAAATAAAAAGAATTTTAAATTATAATTAGTTAGAAAATATTTTCCCGCACTTTCAATTAATTTTTTTGAATAATCATAATATAATTTACCTGTAGCAATCTGTAATACTCCGACAGTTATATCTTTTTTCTCCATACCTAAATTAACTTTAACTTGATTTAAACCATCCAAATAAGATTTATATTGGTTAGAAATTTTAATTCTTAAATCTTCCAAGTGATCTTTCTTTTCAGATCCTAGACTTTTGGAGTGTAATCTTATTTTATGTAAAACCTCATTCAAATTTTGTATTTTATATCCCTTACGTAATGCTCTACACCAAAACTCATAATCTTCAGCTACATCATATTCTTCATTGAAAGGACAAATATTGCTCCAAACTTCTATTCTACACAAAGCAGAACTAACTATTACATGATTAGTAATATGAAAATTATCATGTATCTCTTTAGGATCCGTTTTTATTGGAGGATTACCAACAATTTTATCAATATCATTATCTTTAAAATATTCTCCCAATGTACCCACTATTGAAATATCTGGATGCTCTTCTAAAAAATCAACCAATTTTTCTAATTTTTCTGGATATGATATATCATCACTATCATGAGACATTATATATTTAGAATTGCCATTACAATACTTAAATCCTGTATTACGAGAAGAGGCCAGATTCTTGTTTTTAAAATGCCTTATTATTAAATGAGGAATTAATCCAGCTTTCTCTATTTTATTTTTATAAAGAATATCTAATGTTTTATCAGTTGATCCATCATCCACGGAAATAATTTCAAAATTTTTAAATGTCTGTAAATATAATGAATTTAAAGTATCTTGAATATATTTTTCACCATTATAAACTGGAATTATAATTGAAACTTTACGATAATCTCTATTAATCTTTTCACCAAATTCATTATCTTCAGAAGAATCTATAACTTTCCAATTATCTAAAAATAAATCTGAATTATTAATTCTCTTTTTTTTAAACCAATATTTTGGAGCTACTGTTCGGCCGTCATAATAATTACCTAAATAAGCTGCCCACCACGAATAAGAACTGTTGGCAATAACCTTAAATCTACAATTACTAAACACCATTAGTTCATCTACATCATTAAATCTATTTTTATTTGAAAAGAAAATGGTGGAATACTCAATTTTAGAAAATTCTTCTTGACACCATTCAATATCATCTGAAAAGAAATAAATAATAGGAAAACTGCATGTAAAATTTAACAAATAAGAAATAGCATTATAATAATATGATTTTGAACATTCTCCATGATATTCATTATTTATATAATCTCCTCTTCTAACATGTACTCCAATAGTCGTAGTATTTACTAATTTTGGATCATAATCTAAATTAATTATATTTTTAGGTTTTAATTCCTGTTTAATAATTTTTGAAATACTATCAAAATACTTATATGATTGCCAATATCCTTGTAATATATAATCTTTAGACTTATCTAATTTTAAAAAATTATCATCAAAAGAAAAAGTTTTTTCATTTAAAATGGAATACCCTATTTCCTCATTTGATTTATTTATTATAGGAATAGTAATATTAAATTTATCTATTTCTAATTCTCTTTTAGTATTTAAGTTATCTTCATTATTAAAATAATATTGATTTAATTTAATGTTATATCCAAGGGTAACTAGAAATCTAGCATAAGCATATTGAAACATCTGATTACCCAATCCACCTTGAAGATTAATAATTATCACCTGTATATTCCTTCAAATTCATCCATAACATTACTTTGATTATGAGAAGGTTGAATTTTGAGATAAACGTTCAATTTTTTCTTTTTGACTAAATCTAAAATATGTTGTGTTCCTTTTGAAATACCATCCCAAATAATAACTATTATATCTTCAGTATTTAACATATCAATCATTTTCTTATTTCGTATGGATTCGGCAGATTTTCCATATTGTTCCCATTGTGGTAAAACAATAATGTTTTTTATATTATTCTCCCCACAAAACTTAGTAATCATTGTGTTCACCCCTTTGCCTCCACCTGAAATAATTTCTTCTATATCTAAAACTGAACTACAATAAGTGGCTAAAGCATTATTAACAGTTTGAATAAAAAAGCTATATCCTTTAATACTTCTGGATCCAGCAATCAAAATTTTCATATTTTATGTCCTTCTAGTCTGATAGAAATTTTTTATTTTTTTAAATAATTTTCATAATTATTAATTGAAATTCATCCACTAACTGAAGTTAGTGGTTTTCCTTGGCTAGGCATGGAAATAAGATCTTATAATTAGAATATTCATATGAACTCCTTGTGCTTAACTCCATCCTTAATAATTTTTAAATATTTATTATATTCATTATAATAGCACCTATAACAATTTGATCCATTATATTCTCTTTCTAGATGAAAAGATGACCAATAACACATCCTAAAATCAACAGATAGTGATTTACTCATATCATATAAAGCATATTGTACACCACAACAAGGATATACATATCCATCTGCTCCAATTAAAGGTTTTAATTTTGAAACATAACAATGCTTTTTACCTTTATCATAATTATTTCTATATTGCAAAAATACTTTACTATTAAATTCCGCTACTTTATCTAATTGTTTCATATTCTCTAAATTATCTAAATCTAATATATTTTGAACAAACCTAATATGGGTTATATTAGAAATATCTCTGGAACATTTAACAATTTTTTGTGCTCTTTCCATATCTAAATCATTACTAACCGTATAACTAATACCTATATCAACATTTTTTAAAGTATTGGATATATCTAAAATATCTATATCTCTACTGGTATTAGATATTCTTAACCATGTTAATAAATCATTAAATCTGGGGTCTAGTTTAACAACACAATTAGAAACTAATCCTATTTTTATTTCCAGTTTTTTACAAATTTTGCAAAAATCCAACAAATGCTCATATAGAGTTGGTTCACCACCACCCGTAATGGTAATAGCTTTTGTTCCCAATTTAGAAAAATAATTTATCATATCCACTGATTCTGAAAAATTCATTTCAATACTTCTATCTATATTCTTACAACTACACCAGTGACAATTTAAATTGCACCTATTTGTAGGAATATACTGTATATGATATGGTACAATACCGGAATCAGAATTCAGGCATTTATTTCCCAATAATAACAATTTAACTGGAGTTTGACATGCGGCTAAAAAACTATAATTTAATTGATTTTCTTTCATTCATTACTCCTTAAAATCATAATCTTTTTTTTCTAAAATATTAAATAAGTGCTCTTTATATAAAACACTATTAAAAAAATCTTTATTCTTAAAAATTTTATCTGAATTAGTAATATGTATCCTTGTATTATAACCTAGGGTATAAAAATTAGAACCTAAAATAGAATCATATATTCTACTATATTGTTGTGCAGAAACAATTCTTATTCTATTTATCCAATCTTCCGTAAACATAAACACTTTAAAAGCATTTGTTCCCCCAGTATCATATAATTCTAGCTCTGGTGCCGGAAAAAAATCAAAATCCATATTTTTTACATGATTATAATAATATAGCATATATTCTGATCCAAGATGCCAGGCCCATGAAAAATAAGGAGATTGAACTCTTCTTCCAGAGAAAGTATAAGGAGAATCTTCTCCACATAAATCATCTACTTCACATTCTCTTTTAAAAATAAGATCTTGATGCATAAATAAAAAGCATCTTGGTTCAAATAAAGTCACAATATTCCTAAATATCCAATTTAATACTATGCCAAAGGATTCCTTTTTATTAAAATTTTTAATGTTAGGATATTTAATATAAGAAATATTATTTTTTAAACAATAGTTTTTAATCTGATAACAGGAATATACTTCTTCATCATTACAATCAACACATATAAAATGATATTTATTTTTCATATATTTATAAATAGATTGTATTTGTAATCTAAAACAAATATATGAATAATGGGAAGAAAAAACAACGGGTATTAAAACTTTGTTTTTGTAATAAGTCTTATCATAGTTTATATTGTAGTTAATAGTATTATGTAATTTGATATTGTAATAGTAATCTAATAAATCTTTAATCATATATTTAATTCCTCAAATTTATAAATTTTATTATATCTCATAATACATTTCAATAAATTTAGTATATTAGAATCCGTTCTAATTTTATTATCAGGTGTTCCTAATAATCCAAAACAACTATATCTTAAGTGTATATAATCTATTTGTGATATATCATATATAAAACTTTTATAATTATCTTCGTTGATAAAATACCTTAATGTCCAATACCAACCAAAACCTGTACCAATTTCTATAGGATACATATAATTGTCTATTGGCATAAAATCTACAGAAAAGTTACTAATATAATCCTTGTCAAAAACAAGTAAGCAGGGATGCAATGAAACCGGTTTGACTTTGTAATTCATGCTTAAAGAACCTATCTTTGGTAATCCTATAAATTTATAATCCTTTTGAAAAATATTTAAAAAATTGACTTTTTCATTTAAAAAAACATCAGGTTCAATAAATCCTACATATTTTGAAAATCTATTTTTTAAAAATTTTTTATATATAAAATTGTTTGCTAAAGCATGAGAACCGTCATACCATCCTTCTACAAACATACCTTTCATCTGGGGCAATTTTATATAACATATATCATATTTTTTACATAAATTTTGACATATAAAGGATTCTTTTTGATGATCAACACTCAGGTCATTATTATCAAAAACGGTCAACGTAAAGGGGCATTCCAAAAAATTTTTTAAATTACAGATTAAACTTTCAAGAAAAATAAAAGAGTTTTTATTTTTCACTTTAGTAAGAGATTTTATCATTGTAACTAAATCAATACAATTTTCTCTATCTTCTGACTTAAAATTATAATTAGGTGAATAATCTAATTCGTTTTGAAAATACTCATTTATTAAAAAAATATTACCCATCCTCTTTTATTATAACTCCTATGCCGAATGTAGAATCTGTATGTATTATTTCAAAATTGTGTTTGTATTTTTCTTTTAATTCTGTCCAAAAGTGTGGTACTCCATATTGCTCTTTTTGATTTTTAAAAGGGTTAATATCATGTAAAGCAATAAACCCCCCCGTTTTTACTAAAGGATAATACATTGTAAAATCTTTTGTTATTGTTTCATAAGCATGTCCACCATCTATAAATAAAACATCCAATTTATCTCCATCTAAAATATAATTCACATTATTATAAATCATTATATCATTTGAATTACCTTTAATATAATTAAAAGTGAATAAATTTTTTTTAATATTTTCTAAATTTTTTTCTAAATTATTTATATCTATTGAAATAACATTATGAAATAAATGAGAAAATAAAAAAGATGTACCACCATTCTCAAAACCTATCTCTAATATATTTCTGTATTTAAAAAATTTATTTGAATATTTAGTTTTTTCTGTATATAAAAATTTTAAAAATGTTATTATCTCACTTCTTATTTGAGAAATATTATAATTATTTTTTAAAATTTCATCAAATAAACAATCTAATGTATTTATATTATATGAAATAGGTTTATCATACGTAAAACAATTATTATCATTTAATATACTTTCTAAAATATTAAGAGATTTTTCTTTTCTTTTATTATAATTATGATTTTCAAATGTTTCTCCTAAAATATGTAACCACTTTGGATACCAATTTTCAGGATATACAAATCCTCCTCCATTATAATATAAATAGTCTAGATTTTTTTTATAATTTTCTTTATAAGAAGGTATTTCTTCCCAATAGATGCAACTTCGTTGCTTAGATAAATCTAAACAATCTGTAGAAATACAATCAATTAGATTATAATTACGGTATTGCTCGTTTAACCCTTTTGTAAAAACCGCTACTACAGAGAGATTCTGAATATCATTTAAATTTTTATATAATATGTGCCAATTCGAACCCCCAGTATCTACATAATAATCCTCTTGTACATCTGGCATAAAATCTAAATCTAAATCTTTTACAAAATTATAATTAAAAAAATTTAAACCCGGATTAAACGTCCAATTAATAGTATTAGTATCTTTTAAATCTCCTCTAGTAATAATACCATGATAAATATATCCATAAATTAAGTTTCTTTCTAGATAATTTGACATAAAATCTATATAATCAATGGGAAAACAATCTTGTTCCAAAATACCAAAATAAGGGCAATTCATTAATTTTATAAAATTTTTATATGCCCATGTTAGATTGGCACCTAGACGATAACTACCTTCTTGCTTATATAGAAAAGGAGAATCATGTAATTTAATATAATTAATATTGCTACGTTGGCAAATGGCATAAGTCAATTTTGAGCATTCTTCTAAATTAAAATTACAATCTAAAACTGTATAAGAAAAATTCTCTTTAAAAAATTTAGATAATAATTTATATTGATATTCAATATAAATTGGATTATTATAGGATGTCATTATTATATTAAATTTTGATTTTTTTACTTTATCAAAATCCACGTTTACAATTGGAACATCCTCTAACTTTTTCTCAATAAATTTAACAACATCTTCTACTGTATGACTATATGATCTATAATTAGAAATATAATTGTATCCCACTTTATACTATCTCTCCTGATATATTTTATTCATTAAAAAATTCTCATTTAAATTTAATTTGGGTAATTCATAGACATTACCTTTATCAAAATTTTGTAAATCATTCCAATTCTTATTTTTAATATATGTAGGAATTATTGCTCTGTGAGTTTCTGTAGCATATTCTCTTCCTGGTCTAATGTGTTTAAAAAATAATTTAGAATTTAATAATTCTACATTACCGTTTGTCGTTAATTGTCTTGCCAATCTTCGATCAAATTCTGCATCATCATGAAATAATATATTGCTGTTATATCCGCCTATATTAATAAAATCCTCTCTTTTAATATACTTAATCGCACCATATGAATTTTTATTCTTAAATCCTTCTCTATTTTTTTGACCTTTATTAAATATTATTTCATCAAAAGATTGTCCTAAAACGCAAGCATCCAAAACTTTCGTATCTGTTATAAATGTACTATGTCCAACTACCTCTGGAGTTGATATATTTAGATTTTGCAAAGTCCTTAATGTTGACTTTAATCCAACTATATCAACTCCAACAAATAACAAATATTCACCTTTGGAATAAAATGCACCCAAATTACGAAAAGCCGAAAGATTAAATAATTTTGGTTTATTTAATCTTTTTATAATAATATGTTTTCTAAAAAATTTATTAATTTGTTCTTCATATCTAGTTTTATCATTACATGTCAATAGTATTATCTCATAATCTCCATATGCTTGAAAGACCCAACTCATAAAACCATAATAAGCATATTGTTTT
>Ga0172371_10008814_pt1 | contig 14022 bp, 10 predicted proteins | sample Lak12m_FD_114543 | JGI IMG/M metagenome (GOLD analysis project Ga0172371, IMG submission 114543) | Freshwater microbial communities from Kabuno Bay, South-Kivu, Congo - kab_022012_12m | ecosystem: Environmental > Aquatic > Freshwater > Lake | place: Democratic Republic of the Congo: South-Kivu... | reverse complement strand
GGTTTGTTCAGCCCCGGTGGCACTGATGGCCCACGTGTTGTTTGCATCCGTGCTGCCCGTTAGGCGCGGCGCATTGCGGGCGAAGAAATGAACGCGATCGTTGAACACGTCGAAGTTGGTGTTGAAGTCGTCTTCCGCCAGCCGGAACTTCCAACGGATGTAGTGCGGTTTGGTGATGTCCACATTCGAGGCGGATTGATACTGGCGCATGAAATTCCGGACGCCTCCGGTTGCGTCCAGGTGGAGGTAGCGGCCCGTGCCGTCAATTGGGGATGCCGTGCGCAACTCGGGTTGCACGGTGCCGCCCCATTGCCAGGGAATGGCCCAGCCATCCGCGGGATGGGGCAGCCACGCTTCATCCGTGGCGATGAACGCCAGCGCTTGGGTTGTTGTGCCCAGCGAATTGGTGGCGTAGATGAAGGCACTGTGGTTGCCTTCGGTCAACGAGTTGTAGGCCGCGTAGTAGTGGTTGGCCGAACCCGTGACGACCAGGGAAACCGGGCTGCCGTCGAGCACCATCGCCACGTCCGAAGCTGAAATGGTTTCCCAGGAGGTTACCTCGAAGTGAATCCCGTCCGACGGACGTATGATCGCAGAATTCGTCGGCATGAGGTTGGAGATGGTCGGTGAAATGAAAGCGTTCGGGTCCTCGGGCGCGACGATCACCACGAGGTTGTCAACATGGCTGTATTCCAACACCGCGCCAGCGGCTGTACTTTCAATGCGGAGACGGCCAAAGACGGAGCCGAGCGGAGCATTACGCCACGGGATTCTGAGCCCCACCGTGGTGTCATCCACGAGCACATCAAAGCGCCCCGCCGCCGGGCCGGTGAGATAGTGGATGACCTTGCAGTGGTGCCAACTCAAGTCTGCAGGCCAATCCATCAGCGGCACGTAGGCCGTGTTGTTGTAATACGACAACTTGCCAAGTTGCGTCGAGTCACTCCAAGTCAGCAGGCTGGCCATCGTGGCGGTGGAGCCCGGGATCAGTAGCGCAACGTCCAGAGTCCGGGTCGCCGTGCTGGAAACTTGAACATCAAACTCGACGATCAGCGTGCCCGAGGCGACGGGTGGAAACTCCAGAAAGTCAGCCCGGGTTGCGCCGGTGTTAAAGCGTTCGAGCACCTTGCCCTGCGTCCCGCCGACATCCTCGATCGTGGAAGGCTCCGCCGCATTTGTGGTCCAGGTCGCCCAGCCGTCCGTTATCCCCTGCAATGCGCCCAACGGATACAACACGTCATCGGTGAAACCGTGCGAATTGTAAAGAGCGAGTTCCGGCTCGGGGGTGTAGAACTGGTTGGTCCAGATGGCGGTGCCCGCAGTGTTGGTAACGGTGATGACCATGCTGTAATAGGCTCCGGCTTCCAGCGCGTTGAAGGAGAACAGCCGGTTGGTTGGCTCACCCGCAATAACCAGTTGACTCGTCACATTGCTGGAATTGAGCTCCACGGAAACCCAATTGGGATCAATGGTCGTCAAGCTGCTCAATGCAAACTGAATGCCATTGGTCGCCCAGCGAACGAGGTAATTGGTCAGAGTCGTCAAATACGGCAGTCCGGTGGGAGTGGTGATAAAGCCGAGGTCGTCCCAGGCGATGCGCGTGCTCTTGGCCGTGGTGGTGCCGGGATTGAAGGACTCCAACAGAAGATTGGTGATAGACTTGCCGGCGGGAGCCGTGAAACCGAAGAACGTGTCATCGGTGCCGCGCACATTTCCGATATTCGAGGTAACCGCCTCGGTCGTGCCGTCGCTGAAGGCGGCGGTCACGCGGATGTCGGCCGGGTAGGAAGCGTGTGTGCGCGAGAGAATCCCCAACCCGACTTGAGTAACTCGGTCGCTGAACACAGTCGCCCCCGTGACCGGATCGTCAATCGCGCCGATGGCGATGGAATACCCGGTGGAATCGGGGGTTTGGCAGGTGCCGACCGAATAAGACAGTGGATTGAAGCTGCCGCTGGGCGGCCAGCCAATTGATTGCATGGCGGTGCTGGTGGTGGCCGTCAGGCGTTTGCGGTTGTCCGGGCCATAAGTGGCGCGGTAAATGGTGGGATTCCCGCTCAGGCCGACGAGATCGTACACCCCGCCGCAATTCGTGGCCCAAGCCGCCGCCACGGCGTTGCTGAATGTGGTGACGTCGTTGGGCGCGGACGTGGCGCTGACCTCGATGGAGTTGGTGTTGGCAGCAGGCGCGTTCGCGTTCTGGCCGAAAACACCTGCGGCGACTTGATCGAAGCCGAAACTGTTCGGAGCCGCCAGGAAGACGGCGCACAGAGTCAGGCAGGAGGCGAAGGTTCGGATAGTTCTTTTCATGGTTGTCAGTGGATTGAGGTGCTTGTTTACGGATTTCTTGTCAGCGAAGCTGATCCAGTTCCAGGTAAAAGTTCAGTTGCTGGAGAAGGCTCGGGGTAGTCGAGGAAACCTTGCGCGTGACCGGGCCGGGCCGGGCCCAGCGCGTGGAACCGTCGCCAAACAGGCGATTGTAGCCATCGCCGTTGTGAACCGGGTAAATGTAACCCGTCTCAATGCCCCCGCCTTGATAGTCGGCGACCCCGACAAAGTCGCTGTAAATCACGTTCGTGACGTAATTCTGCAACTTCCATTCGGTGACCAGAGTGTTGAGACCGCCGATCCTTTCAACGGCCGAGCGGGCGGGATACGAGCAGCGCACGCTACTATTCGTCCAGTTGTTGTCCGGCCCATTGTAGGCGAGCGTTTCGTTGGGACGCGCCTTGCCGGACAGGCAGTAGAACGAGTGCGCGGGTTTGATATAGTTCCCCTCGTACAGCAGACCAAGATTCTTGTAGGCGGAATTGTAGCGGAACCAATAGGTCGTAAATATCGAGGCCGTCCGGAAAATGGTCGGCAGTCGGTCTTGTTGGTCCAACGCATACATGTGCACCCCCAGTCCCAGTTGGTGCAGATTGCTCAAACAACTTGTGCGCTTCGCCCGTTCCTTCGCCTTGGAGAGCGCCGGCAGGAGCAGCGCCGCCAGGATGGCGATGATCGCGATGACTACCAACAGTTCGATGAGGGTGAACGCCCCTCGATTGAGCCTCGCCGCACCAGGGTCTTTGCTCGATATCATAGCGTCAAAACCGGCGTCTCTGCCGGGCAGTGACCGCACCACCCGGGTATTGTCGTTTACTGCCTGGAAAGTAACCTAATCTGGAGCCCAGGCCGGGTCAATGTAAACCTGGTGGATATTTATGCCGGCGGGCCGGGGTGGGCCTAACAGCAACTTCCAACCGCGGAACGGAGGTTCCTGGCCCATGGTTGCGGAAGCGCAAAGCCCGTTACATCTTGACGTTCACCTGGTGACCGCTGAACTGGACTTGAGCGCTGGTCAGGAGGTCATCGCTCTTCCGAAAAACGAACTGTGCCAGGATGCTCATGCCCGGCGCCGGGTGATCCGCCGGTGGCCGCAGCACGAAGCGATAGTGCCAGGTGGTGGCGGGTCCGTCTGACTCGGTTTTATGCGGGACCCCCAGGAGCCGCGTCACATCGCGCTTATTGCATACGAATTGATCGGCCGCCTTCCCGTCAGTAGCGAACTGCGTATCCGCGCTGCGCCGGCCGGTGCTGACCTGCGCGCGGCCCATCGCCTTGAACATGCCGACGGCCGCCTCGCGGGGCACCACGCGCAGCAGTTCGCGGGGAATGACCAACTGGCTCAGTTTGTTGTTGGCGAAAAGGGTGGTGAAGGTGAACCGAAAGGCCCCGGCGTCCTCGGCTGCCGGCGCCGGCTCTTTCTCCACGATCCACAGGCAGGTCTTGAGCGAACCTGCCTCGCGTTGCTCGGTGGGCGGTTGTTTGAAGAGGGTGGTCAGGTCCTCCGACCAGAGCACCGGGCGTTTGAAGGTCAGCGCCAGGTCGGGCTCACCCCCCACCGTCACGAACCGGTCGAAGTCGGCAAGCTGGTTTCGCAGCGTGTTCAGCCGCAGGTAGATGCAGCCGCACAAGCTGAAAACCACTGCCGTCAACAGCCCCGCCAAACGGAGGTGTTTCAAATCCACACGTCTTGTCATGCGCGCCCGCACGGTGGACGAAGGCGCCGCGACGGTCAAGGGGCGGATGGTCCTCGAGTAGCAGGCAGGTACTCGACGGCTAGCAGGTGGCTGGGGGTTGCAGACCACCGCTTACGCGATCAAGGTGTGGCATTTTGGATCAGGAGGCGCCAGAAGCGGCTGGCGTCGGGTGCGGTGGAGGAGAGCTGGTGCTCGAGGCCGTCACCGATGATCGGGGGGCCGACGCTGTCCCACGCGGCGCCTGCGCCGAGTTGCGCGGAGCTCTGCATCTGATACCGGAAGCCGGCTTCGGTCAGAAATCGCAAAGTCTGGGCGCTGCCAGACAGTGTGAGATAAATCCGCGGCCTGGGCACGGCTCCGAGGACGGAACGCAACCCTGTCAGGCGCCAGATGGCCTGGTCGTAGTTCGGGTCAATGGCTTCGCCGGCGAGGGTGTCGCCGTCGCCAGAGATGACCGGTTTGCAGTAGGTGAAGCGCCAACCGGAGACATCAACGCCCGACGCCTTGAGCAGCGCCGCCAGGCTGCGCATGCCGCGGACTTCGTCCCACACAAAGACCTCGGTGTCCCCGGCCGATGTGCTGGTACCCACGATAACGGCACCATCACCGGAAACGTCCGTAGCTTCCGAGTAGGAAGCGCCCCCGGGGAGCTCGCCGAGGGTGGCCATTCCGTTGGTGGAACTCCAACGAAATGCCTGCATCCCGTTGGTGGAGTCGCTGCGGCCCACAACAACCACACCATTGCTCGACACCGCGAGTGCCTGAGAGAAGAACTTGCCGCCGGGCAAATCACCCAGGCCACTCATGGTGCTGCCGACACGGCGGAAAGCTTCGACGCCGCTGGCGGAGGTGCCCCAACCGACGATGGTTGACTTGTCGGCGGAGATCCGACGGGCTTCGGACTCGGTGGTTCCGCCGGCCAGGTCACCAAGAGAGGTGGGCGAGCCGGTGCTGATGCTCCACTGGGCAGCCACGCCTGTTGCGTTGGTGTTGTTGGGAGGATTGGCCCCGACGGCGAGGGTACCATCGGCGGATACGGCGCGGATCGCGGCGCCGTATTTGTAGGTCACGCTCTGGAAAGTACCATTGTTCCAAATGAAGGCACCGCCATCGCTTTGGTAGGACCAGCCGGCCACGACCGCGCCATTGGAACTCACCCCCCAGCCGGACGACACCACCGCCGAGGGGACATCAAGCTGGGTGGTGCCTGCGGCGGCATTCCAGCGAAATGCCTTCGGGGCCCAGTTCGTCAGGCTCCAGCCGACGCCGGACAGGGCGGAGCCGTTTTCGGAGAGGGCCAGGGCGGAGCCCATGCCGGAGAGGTCGTTGGTGGCGGGAACGATCTGAAAGGTGACCTGGGCGACGGCCCAGCCCGCCGGAAGGCACGCGGCCAGGAGAACGAGAGCCCGGAATCGAAGCCAGTAGGATAAGAAGCGGGTTGAGTTCATAGGGTAGGAACGGGGTAATAGAATGGGCCAGTTTGAGCGAAATCGGGCTGGGTGCAGCCGATGCACGGCGTATTGGTGAAGACACAGTTATTGGAAGTGTTGTTCCAGCCGCGCGCAATGCAGTCCGCATAGGTGCTTTGCCCGCGGCAGCCGAGTTTCTCCATGCAGCCGCGATCCCCGAGCTTTGCTGCGCGGGCGCCGGCCCCGGTGCCCCGGCGGAAGGGGCAGGTGTCGTGGATGCGGGTGCCAAAGAACTTCGTGGGTCGCTGGTAGGCGTCCAATGCCGGGACGCCAAACTTGAGCACGTGAACCAGTGTTCCCACCATCCAGTCGGGATGAGGCGGGCACCCGGGCACGCGGATAAAGGGCTTGGTGATGCCGTTGGCGGTGAGGTGGGTCAGGACATCGGTGGCACCAATGGGATTGGTGGCGCCCACGGTAATCCCCCCGAAACAGGCGCAGCTTCCGACGGCGACCACGTGGGTCGCGCCGGCGGCCGCGCGCAAGAGCTGGCTGTTAAAAGTCTCCCCCCCGAACATGCAGGCCTTGGGCATGGTGGCCGGGACGGCACCTTCGACGACGAGGATATAGTCGGCATGGCTGATCGTATCGTTGACGATATCCACCGCCATTTCCCCCGTGGCGGTTGAGAGGGTTTGGTTGAACTTGAGGGAGAGGTGCTTGGTCAGCAGGGACACCGGCATCAGGGGATAGGTGTTGAGGAGCGAGACCGAACAACCCGAGCAGTTAGACCCTTGCAGCCAAAGCACGGGACTTTGGCCGGATTCAAGGTCCTTCACGGTGTCGGCGAGGGCCGGGATGCATGAGGGAGCGAGACCCCACAGGGCAGCGACGCGCCCAGCGGTCTTGAAGAACTCGCGCCGGCTATGTTTTTGAGTGTTCATATTCTTTGATGAGTGGCAGTAAGGGTTTAGTGCACCGCGCAGGAAAGGCAGGGGTCGAACGAGCGGACGACGCGAACCGCCTCGATGGGGTGGGCGGGGTTGGCGACGGGGGTGCCGACCAGCGCCTGCTCGATGGCGCCGGGTTGACCGAGGTCGTCGCGCGGGGAGGCGTTCCAACTGGTCGGCACGACGCATTGGTAGCGCGACACGACGCTGCTGCTGATCTGCAGCCAATGGCCGAGGGCGCCACGGGCGGCCTCAGTCAATCCCACGCCCTGGCCGGAGGCCGGGATCGTGAAAGCGACGTAGCCGTCCTGAGCCGGCACCAGGGCGTTGAGCCAGTCTTCAACACGGTCCGCAATCACCTTGCACTCGAGAGCGCGGGCGGCATGGCGGCCCATGACGGAAGCGAGATCGGTGAGCGGGCGGCCCAACTCCGCCAGCAAGCCGTCCACCAAGGCCTTGAGTTTGGCGTTGCTATTGGCGGCGTAGTTGACCAGCACGCGGGCGAGCGGGCCGACTTCCATCACCTGCCCGTTGTAGCGCGGCGCCTTGACCCAGGAGTAGGCCCCTGCTTTGTCGGGGGCCGCGACGGTTTCGCCGACCGAGGGGTGCAAATGCGACCCGGAAGAGAACCAGGAGTACATCACGTCTTCGCTGATGATGGCCGGATTCATAGTCTCCAATGCCCAGTGGTTGAGGACGCCGCGCGGCAGCAACTGGTTCCCGGCGTTGTCTTCGGGGAACACACCGTAGGCCAGAAAAGCCTCGCAACCGCGGCCGATGTTGAAATAGGAGGGGAACGCCTTCGCCACGGATTTGACGTCGGGGATGTAGGCGTTGTCAATGAAATCGCGAAGCCGGCGGATGAGGATCAAAGCTTCCTGGACCTGGCGCTCATCCACCTTCTGGGTCGCCCCACCGGGGACGAGCGAGGCCACGTGGGGCAGCTTGCCGCCGAAGAGCGCGCAGAGCTTCGAGGCGTCGGTGCGCGCTTCCAGCGCGCGCATGTAGTTCCGGAGGATGGCGCAATTGAGGTTCAGCGAATCGAGATACTGCGCATCATACCGCGGCAGGAACGGAGCGACGGGATAATACGCGGTCGAACTCAACTGAGAGTTGATCCAGGCCTTGAGGTAGTTCAAGCCGCCGTCGCTGCCCTGGTAGTTGAGCACCGCCGCGATATCAATGAAATCAATCGCCGAGAGCGTGTAGAAATGAAGAATGTGCGATTGGATAAAGTTCGCCGCCTCCATGATGTTACGCAAGAGGCGCCCGTTGTCCGGCGGCGTCAGGCCATAAGCCTGATCCTGGGCCAGTACCGAAGCAATGCCGTGCTCGACCGGGCACACGCCGCAGATCCGCTGCGTGACCTGCTGGGCGTCCAGCGGACTTCGCCCAATCAGGATGGCTTCGAAGCCGCGGAAAGACTCGCCGATGGACCATGCCTGCGAGACCGCGCCGTCGGTGACATCAACGCGAATGGAAAGATGCCCCTCCACCCGCGTTACTGGATCAATGGTTAGTGTTTGACTCATAGCTGCTGGCTCGGATTGTAAACGTTTGGTGGTTGACGAGGCGCGGGAGGCGGTTAAGCGTCCCGCGCCCCAAGGGTCATACGTGACGGGGTGCTCTCAGGCGTCCTCGCGATCGACTTACGGGAGAGAGCCGCCGTTTTCAACCGCGGCTTCGAAAGCCGGCAGGTGATTGTCGATCGAAGCCGCGCGCAGATTAGTGAAGACCTGGACGAGGCTCGGGTATTTCTGCACTGTGATCAGTTCTTCGTCATACATGGTGACGTTGGCAATTTCGGCAACGACGCCCGTCTGCGCTGCTTCCAGGAGCGTTGCCGGGGCCGTCACATTGCCGAGATAGGTGTCAGCCGGAATCGGCACACCGTACTTGGCACATTGTTGCTGTAGCGCGGCGATGTGCTTGACCTCCGCCTTATAGATGTTGGCGTAGGGCTGCACTCCGGCGCCGAATTTGGCGAGGATGGCCGCGTAGGTAGCCCGCGCGGCGTACTCCCCGTCCGGCCCGGCGAGGGTCGCGAGCAGGGCGGCTTTGGCCGCCGGGTCGAGTGCAGTGGTTCCGCCGGCGGCGCGGCCTTGACCTTGTTGTGCGCTAACTGTTAATGCTGACCCTGCGAGAGCCAGCCCGATCATTAATGTGATTGTCTGTTTCATATGTTTCTATTGTCTCTGCTGTCTTGTTGCTTCAGCGTCATGGATGACGCCTTCTGTCAACAATAGACCCTGGATACATGACAACACGACCTGCGCGGACATTACAAAATGTTCATGTTCGGCAGAGTGTGTTTCGGGCGTACCTGGCGCCTAGACTTGGGGTGCCAAGGATGCCAGCTTTGCCATAACTCAACGCATACAAGAAAACAGTGCCTGGCCGCTCACGCGGATACCCAATGCTCCAACTGTGTTGTTACTGCTTTCATTGATTCCAGCCGTGCCACGGCCAGGCACTTAATTTCAAATCTGCGATTGTGCCGACAGATGCACAGGCTTTGATTCACTCAAACGGCCGGGCACGATAGAAGCGATTGGGTGAGTGCGAGGATGCAGCGTCCAAGTATTGCCAGGTTCCGTCCGCGTCTGCGGTGTTGGTGGCGATGTCTACCCAGTCTGCGAAATTCGTCGAGGTTTCGATCACGTACGTACGGAGTGGCTGGCCTGGGCCGTTGCTGTTAGATTGAGAAACGCAATTGCGCACCCAGCCAGAAGGGAAATGCAATGGCAACGTATTGCTGTCATAGGCGTTAATCCGAAAGGGCGTAGTGGAGATGAAAACAGTATACTCGTGTTTCACTTGGAACCCAATTGCAGATCTTGATGGGCCGGTTCTTATCCTCAGGAACCGCTGTTGCGGCGATGTGTTCAGGCGCCACTGTCCACAGCTTGAGAAGCAGCGGTCTTACCAACGAGCGAGCGTTGCTTGGGTGCAGGTTGAGCATCCAGAGTGACGATCAGGCTCTTGGGATCAGCTCAAAACTAACAAGCAACCCACCTGGCATCACTGAACCAGCCGGGTACGGTAGAACTCCCGCGGCGGGGTGTTGGTTAAATCGCGTGTCCGCAGGAGGTAGATGGTCCCGGCGGGGTCGAAAAGCTCGAGGGTCGCGTTTGTGTTCCAGGCAGCCGTCCCCAGGTTGGTGGAAGACTGGAACTCGAAGAACTGGTCGGGCTGTCCGCCAAAAAGGAATAGCTCATAGGCGCTCACGATGGCATTGGTAGTGCCGGGTGAACTGGTCGCCACACTGTAGTCGTAGGCGAGAAGATTCACCGGAGTCGTGCGAGGCACAACCTGGTTGCGCAGGATGATGCCCTCGATGCCGGTCAATACGAGCTGCCCCTCGTATGTCGTGGCGCCATAGAGCGACTTGATGGTGGGCACGGTCAGACTGGTCCACTTCACCAGGTTGGTGCTCGACAGCAGCAAGCCCTGGGTGCCGACCACAAACCACGTCCCATCCACAAAGGTCACATCATTCAGCCAGCGGGTGGTTCCGCTGGCGCGCGCGGCCCAGTTCGTTCCGTCTTCGCTGGTATAGAGGGCGCCATTTTGGCCAACCACCACAAACTGGTCGCCAACCCGGCGGACCCGATAGAGCCAGTTGGTCGTTCCCAAGGGCACAGTGCCCCAGGAGAGGGCGTCCAGTCCGGAGCGTAGGAGGGTCCCGTTCTTTCCAACGGCGATCCAGCCACCGGGGCCGGGGGCAACGCCGGAGAGGAAATTGGTCGTCGGCGTGGCACGGGCCGTCCAGTCCGAGCCGTTCGGGCTGGTGAAGATGCTGCCCCAGTCGCCGGCGAGCACAAAGAGGTTGCTGACCGCAGCGACGCCTTGCAGCGTGTTAGTGGTGAAGGGGGGCAGATTGGTCCAGATCAGTCCAAAGAAATCGAACACCGTGTTGGTGATGACGATGTTTGTGCCGACGTAGTTCGTGATGGTGAGGTTGGTCAGGCCGGCGTGGCTGATGAGCACATTGCCGGCGTTGCCCGCCGCCAGGAGGAGATTAGTAGTGCCCCCCACGCCCAGCAGCACAACGTTCGTATGCGGCACAGGCACTACTTCTCTGGCCCATAGAATCCCGTCGAGGCTGGTTTGTATGGTCGCCAGGTCGCCCGCGGCGACATAGATGCCTCTTTGCATCGTAACGTCCCAGAGCCAGGCGTGGGAGGAATCAGGAGAGGGCTGCCAGGTATAGAGGCTGGCGCCGTTGGTGCGGCTGCCCTCGATCATTAGGCCCGTGCGTCCCGCGACGAGCCAGGAATTGGAGACACCATGGGCCGAGAGATAGACCCAGGCCGGCGGCGCGTTGGTGGGGAGGTCGGTAATGTGATTGGTCCAGGAGGTCTGCCCCGAAGCCTTGAAACGCACCTCCTGGTCACCCACCGCCAGCAATCCGGTATCGTTGAGTGCCACGTCAAAGAGGTTGTTGGTTGAACCCGTGTTCAGGGAAGTCCAGGGCGAAGCGCCGGTGGCGCTGGAATAGGCCGTACCGCCGTTGCCGACGATGTAAAACTGTCCCGCTCCGCCTGTCCCGAGATAGCGAACCCGGTTCAAGTGGGCTGTTCCGGCTGTGGTCTTGCTCCACGAGGTTCCGGTGGTGCTGCGCAGAATAATCCCGTTTTCGCCGACCGCCACGAACGCCCCGCCGCCAAAGGCAACACCGCGCAGCCATTCCGAGGTGCCGGAGGTGCTCTGGGTCCAGTTGGTGCCGGTAGTGGTGGTATAGATGGCGCCGTTGTCGCCGACCGCCACCGCCCTTTGCGCAGAAGCCGCCACGCCCTCGAACCAATTGGCGGTGGCAGGCACCTGGGCGCGTTGGAAGTTGTTCCCATCGTCAGACCACAGAATGCAGCCATTCTCGCCAACGACGAGAAACCGCTCACCCATCAGGGCAACCCCACGCAGGTAATTGGTGACGCCGGTCACCGCCGGAGCCCAGCGCTCATCCAAGCCCTGGACATGAACCGCCCCCGCGTCGCCGACCTGGATGGCAACGTCACTGGCTACGAGCATGTCCATAACATTATTGCCATGCGGCAGCGGATTCGACCAGCGCCAGCGCTCGGGTTTGACCTCAACGGCGAAGGCGGTGATGCTCAGGCACATTGCGGTCAAAGCCAACGCCAGCTCGGAGCGCACTTTGATTCGTGACATAGGCTTCTGAGAGGGTCTGAGGCTGTTAGCGGTCTGCAAAACACCCTCCAGCCAATTCATAACTGACTTGCCTGGAGGGTGTTAAACCGCGCACTAAATCTGGCTAGTCGCCTCTGCGCTCATGCTGTTGGATCTGTTCCCGGGCCTGCTCCATGAGTTGCTGGTGACTGGGAACGGATTCACGGAGAGCCTGGAGGCGTTCGCGCAACTGCTCGCGATCCCGGGCTTGTTCCTTGATCACAGCGCGCAGTTGCTCCCGCAGGCGTTGCCGCTCCTCCTCCGTGCTAGCGGTCAGCTCCTTCCGCTTCTCCTGGAGCTGTTGCTGGTACTGCTCCCGCGCCTGTTTCATGTCCTGAACCGCTTGCTGCACAGTCCCAGGCAAAGACTCATGCAAACGGGTGCGCTTCTGGTCGAGGTCGGGGCTGCTGGTCTGCAGCCGGTCCTGGTCCCGCTTCTGGCTCTTCTCGCCCTGGGTGCCGCCGCCACTGGGGTTGTTGGTGCCTTCGGCGACCGCCGTGACGGCGGCCAAAACCAACCCCATCGCTAACGCCGCGACCAAATTCCTTTTCATAGCATTCTCTATTTCCTGCCTGATGACTCTTATACTTGGCTCTTCTTATGCACGCCGCGTGCCAGGGCTTGGTTTCACCGAATCCCGCATGTTTCAGCCAATTCCGCAACAATTGGGAGCTGTCTTCGCGAAACGTTGGGCGCCCCCGCCCAGAACCCACCCCTTGCCGTCGGGCGGCATCACCCAGCGGACTTCAGCACCCCGGCGGCTTGGAAGCTGGAGTGATAGGCGCAACATACGGGGCTGCATCAAGCTTGGATATTTCTGCGCCGTGAGCAGTTCTTCGTCGTACATGAAGCACCCTCCAGGCAACCCCAAACCGCCTCGCCTGGAGGGTGTTATTCTACCAACAACAAACTAAAGCGCACTACTCACCGCGGCGATCACGCGCTTGGACCTGCTCCCGAGCCTGCTCCATGAGCTGCTGGTGGCTGGGCACGGATTCGCGCAGGGCCTGGAGGCGCTCGCGCAGTTGCTCGCGGTCCCGGATCTGGTCTTTGACGGCTTCACGCAGTTGCGTGCGCAGTTGTTCCCGGTCCTGATCCGTGCAGGCCTTCTGCTCCTTGAGTTGGTCCCGGAGCTGCGCCTGATACTGCTCGCGCGTCTGTTTCATGTCCTGGACCGCGTCCTTCACGCAGTCAGCCAGACAATCCTTCAGACGTGTGCGAGTGCGATCCTGATCGAGCGTGGGACTGCAGGTTTGCAGTTGGTCTCGATCCCGCTGTTGGATTTGATCACCCTGTGGGCCAGTGCCTTGTGCCATTGCGGTTACACAGGCCAACAAAACCCCTATCCCTAATGCTGTTCCCAATGTTCTTTTCATTATGTTTCGTTTCTTCGCTGCTCGACGGCTTCTATGCCTGGCAATCTTTACGCAAACGACGTGCCAGGGTGCGATGTTGGCAAAAGGCCTGTAATTCGGCCCTATTCTTGAGTTCGTAAAGGTGCGCGAGGACCAAGCTGGGCGGCAGCACCCGGGAAGCTAACCCTGCCAGTGGGCGGCATCGCCCGAGGGAGAAGCTCAGGAGTCGGTGACCGCCTGCTTGTCACGGACACGGTTAAGAGGCAGTTCTACAGCAAACACGCACCCGGAGGGAGCGTTTTCCCTCAGTTCCAGATTCGCGCCCAAATGGTCGGCCAACTGCCTCGAGATGGCCAGCCCCAGGCCGCTGCCTCCCTCCCGCGTGGAGCGGCAAGGCAGGAACAAAGCGGGGAGCAAATGCTCTGTGAAGCCGGGTCCCTGATCCTGCACACGCAAGATCAAGCGGTCGTCTTGAACCTCGGCCGCCAGTGAAACCTTTCCTCCGGCGGCGGTAACCTGGACCGCGTTTTCAAGCAGATTGACCAGAATGAGGCGCAACAGGTTGGCCACCCGGCTGGAAAGCGTGGGGTCGCCCGAGGCAACTGCAGAGAGCCCGACCCCGCGCCCGGCGGCTAAAGGTTCGACGCGCTGCCTGGCACCTTCGAGCAGTTCGTTCACAGTCACCTCGTAAGCCGGCCCGCCGCGTGCGTCCGCCAGCACCTCGAGGGTGTGCTCGACCAGCGATTGCATGCGCCGGGCGGCTGTCAGGGCATCCTGCACGTCCTCCTCCTTTTGCCGGGCGTGCCCGTTGCCCTGACCACTGACAAACTGCGACAGGCTCGCCAGCGGGTTCTTGAGACCGTGCATGAGATGTGCCGAGACGGCGCCCAACGCCGATGCGCGGGCGGCCAAAGCCAGTTCCTGGTTGGCGCGGGAGAGCCGCTCGTTGCGTTCGGCAAGTTCGCGGTTCAATCGCCCGACTTGCCGGAAAGCAGGCCACAGCATCGCCACGAGCAGGAGACCGCCGACCGTAAAAGCCGCCGCCGCCAGCCCGCCCAAGTGGCGATCCAGGCGCGCATATTCACGCGCCATG
>Ga0172371_10008811_pt1 | contig 14023 bp, 14 predicted proteins | sample Lak12m_FD_114543 | JGI IMG/M metagenome (GOLD analysis project Ga0172371, IMG submission 114543) | Freshwater microbial communities from Kabuno Bay, South-Kivu, Congo - kab_022012_12m | ecosystem: Environmental > Aquatic > Freshwater > Lake | place: Democratic Republic of the Congo: South-Kivu... | reverse complement strand
GAGGTGTTTGATAAAGACAAGCAGTAAAAGCCCCCCTTAGATTAAAACTTATGATGCTTAATTTCAGCGAAAACGACAAAGGTATTTTAAGGCCGGTTTATAATTTTGCCAAATCCAGGAAGGCGAAGTTATATCTTGTCGGCGGAGCTCCGCGTGATTTAATTTTAAACCGGCGGAAAGAAAACCCGGATTTTGATTTTTGCCTGTCAACCGGGGCGATAAATTTCGGCCGCAAGCTGGCCCGTCACTTAAAGGCCGGTTTTGTGGTTCTGGATGAGGAACATGCCGCTTGCCGCCTGGTAAAGAAGAACGGGGGCAGAGTTTATACCTTTGATTTTACGGATTTCCGCGCCAAAACTTTAGAAAAAGACCTTTTGCACCGGGATTTTACCATAAACTCCATGGCTGTTGAGCTAAAAGATGTTTTTAGCGGTAAGGATTTGAACGCTTTAATTATTGATCCCTATTCCGGCAGGGAGGACCTTAAGCGCAAGACTATCCGGGCCTGCAGCAAGAGTTCTTTTAAAGAAGACCCTCTAAGGATCTTACGCGCTTTTAGCTTTAGCTGTTTGCTCGGTTTTGGCCTGGAAAAGGAAACGTTACGCCTGGCAAAAAAAGAAAAACATCTGATCAGTTCGGTATCAAGCGAGCGTATCCGCGAAGAACTGTTTAAAATTTTTGACAGCCTCGCCGCCTATACTTCTTTAGTTGTCCTGGACAAGCTAAAGATTTTAGAGATCATTTTCCCCGAGATAAAGCCTATGTCCGGCATCGGCCAGGGGCCGTATCATCACCTGGATGTGTGGCAGCATAGCCTGGAAACTTTGAATCAATTTGAGTTATTGCTGCGTTCCGCTAAACAAAACCCTGAGATAAGCAAGTATCTGGCTGAAGAGCTTTCCAGCCAACGTAAAAGGTCAAGCCTTTTGAAACTGGCTTGTATTTTGCATGATGTAGGAAAACCTAAGGCCTTGCGCAGGGAAAAAGGCAAAACCATCTTCCATGGCCATGAAAGGATTGGGTTGGGCTTAACCCGGATAATTTCGCGCAGGCTGAAATTAGCCAATGATGAAATTCGTTCCCTGGAAAGAATAGTCCTCTGGCATTTAAGGCCGGGATACCTCGCGGATTGCATCCGGCCGACTGAACGGGCGATCTTCAGGTATTTCCGCGATACCGGTGAAGATGCCTTGGCAGTACTTTTATTATCGCTGGCTGACCAGCGCGCTACCAAAGGTCCATTGACTACGGCTGTCTCGCGCCTGCGCCATGAGAAAACAGTCAAGGCCTTAATCCGCCGGTTATTAAAGCAGAAAAACGAAAAAAAGTTAGTCCGGCTTTTAAACGGTAATGACATTATGCGTAAATTCAAATTACCGCCTTCTCCTCTAATCGGCAAGGTGCTTGATGAGCTGGAGGAAGCCCAGGCTATCGGCAAGGTTAAAAATAAAACAGAAGCTTTGAAACTGGCAGCTTCCATGTTTAAACGAAAGAAATGAAAAAGTTTATCATAATTGCTTTAATTGTGATCTTGTTTGTTTCTGGCGTGCTGGTGTATTTGAATAAGTTTTTCTTGCCCGGAAAGATAAAATCCGTTATCGTATCAACTCTTGCGCAGCAAACCCGTAAAGAAGTCAGCTTGGGGTCTTTGGAATTTAACATATTCAAAGGGCTAATTTTACGCGACCTGGTTATCTCCGACAAGCAGAATGTAATCTTGAGCACACGCCAGGCAAATTGCGCTATTTTTATCTGGCCGGTTTTCAGGAAACAAATTATTATCCCCAGTATAAATCTTAAAAGCCCGTATATTTTTTTAGAGCGTTTCAAAGACGGTTCTTTTAACCTCCAGGATCTTTTTATCCCCAAAGAATCTAAATCAAAGAAACCTGAATTCAGAGTTTCGGTTTATAAGATAAACATCTCTTCCGGCAGTATCGCTTTCCAGGATGACACTCTGGCATCCCAGTTCAGGAAAGAGATAAAGAATATCCAGCTTAGCCTGGGGCTGGCTTTGCCGGCAGGCGTAAAGTTTAATTTTAAAGGGGAACTTCCCAATAACCCCCCGGCTTTTATCTATGCCTGGGGAGAATACAAGATTTTGAGCCGCCAGCTGTCGGCTAATTTGTCGGTAAATAGCCTTTTGCCGAAAGACTTTGAGGCTTATTACAGCAGTTTTGGGCTGAATTTGATCTCGGGCCTGGTTGATGCCCGGGCAAAAATAAATTTTAAGGACCAGCTTTTGCATATAGAGGCCAACGCCAAGGCCGATAAACTGGTTTTTGCAAAAGACAAGATCAAGGTCAGTTTGAATTTAGGCCTGGAGACAAAAATCGATTATAACCTTCAAACTAAGAAAATATCTTTTGACGGTAATTGTGATATCCGGCAGGCAGGTATAAGCGGCTTGGATTTTTTTGGGGAATTGAAAAACCTTTACGGCAAGGTTGCTTTTAACGAGCGTTCTTTGGTGGCGCAGGGGTTAAAAGCGGAAATTTTAGGCATCCCTTTTGAGGTCAATCTGGGGATCAAGGATTTCAATACCCTGGCGTTGAATATAAATACAAGTTTAAGCTTGAGTTTTCTGCCGGCTATCGCAAAAGAGAAATTCAATTTTACGCATGTCAGCACGGCGCTTGGCAAGGCGGATTTATTTATAAAACTGCATCCGGATGGAAAAGGGGGTTGGGTAATACAGGGCAGGGTGGATATTGTGGACGCGGGATTAAAATTAGCCAAGAATAATCTCTCTATCGAAAACATCTTTGCGGCTCTTGAATTCAGCCAGCAGGGATTCAACTGGTCAGGGGCAAAATTTAAATATCAGGGCCTGGATTATGAAAGCAGCGGCGAGCTATCTAATTTCTCCGCGCCTAAGATAAAACTGCAGTTATCTTCGCCGGAGGTATCTTTATCCGGAGTTTTTGAATTTATAGATAAGAAGATTAAGATTACCCAGGCCAAGGGAAAATACCTGGATTCACAGTTCTTAATCAGCGCTGATATAGATAATTCCGATCCTGCCGACCCGCAGGGGGATGTTGACGGAAAAGTCAACCTGAACCTGGAGGCTTTAAGCGCAGCCCTGGAAAAGAAGTATCCTGTTATAAAAAATATCCGGCCAAAGGGGCAATTGGAGGCGCAATTTAATTTGAGCGGGCGGATTTATGATCTTAAGAATTGTTCTATCCGGGCTAAGCTTTCCAGCAGCAACCTTTCTATATACGGTTTAAACACCCAGGAATTCCTCCTGGATTACCTGCAGGAACAAAAGATAGCCAGGATAACTTCAATGTCCGTTGCTTTTTACGACGGGATAATTAAGGGGGTTGGTTCGCTTAACCTTGATACCGTTAATTTACCGTACCATATAGAACTGCAGGCATCCGGAGTCAGGCTGGAGAAGCTGAATCAGGATACGCTATCTAAAAATAAGAATATCTCCGGGATTCTTCAGGGGGAGACAAAGCTTAATGGTTTTTCAGGGGATTTAAATAAGCTCAGCGGTTCGGGAGAATTCTCTGTTAAAGAAGGGAAACTCTGGGAATTGAATTTGTTCCAGGGAATCGGGAAACTGTTGTTTGCCAGGGACTTAGGCAGCATCGATCTTTCGGAATGCTCCGCCAGCTTTCTGATAAAAAACAGTTTTGTTTATACGGATAACCTGAAATTAAAAGGCAATGTCGCCGAGCTTTCCGGATCGTTAAAAATCGGCTTTAACGGTTCCCTTGACGGCGCTTTAGATGTGAATATCTTAAGCGAGATGATCCCTTTAAGCGGTACGCTAAAGGATGTTACTACCGCAATTATGGGGCAGGCGGGTAAAATGGGGGTAATTAAATTAAGCGGCTGGCTCAAGGAGCCAAAATATTCTTTTAAGCCGGCGGTAACCGATATCATCAAAGGGATTACCGATGCGTTTTTTGGCAAGAAGCCTTAACCAGATATAAATGAGAAAATCTAAATTGGCATTGTTTGCGTTATTTATCGGTTTCTTCCTCCGGCCTTATTGGCAGGAGGCGCATGCGGAGGGCCCAGCAGCTTCAGAAAATGCCGACTATCGCCAGAAGCTCGGGCATGTTATAGAAGAGAAAGAGAAGGAACCTCCTTATGAGCTGGATAGCTACGCGCGCTATATGCCTTCCCGGGGGGCTCGTTCCCAGCAGGGTAAAGTGGCGCTTACCGATTCAGCTTCCGAGTTTAGTTATGACTTCAAGGCTTTTGGAAAATTACCGGTGGAGTTGGCAATCGGCTCAAGGTACATAGGGATAAATAATACAACCAGCGTAAAGCTGCCTTCGCGCTTGACTCAATTATCTATCGGCGCCGAAACTACCCTGCCGTTCTTTTTTGATAAAACTTATTTTACCATTGGGCTTGCGCCATCGTTTTACACTGATAATTGGAATTTTAATTCTTCCTCTTTCCGCATACCGCAGCGCTATTTTTTCATCTATCAGCCGGATAAAAAATGGATTTTTGTCTGCGGGGTAGGCGTATTTCCGGATTTTGAAGATGTGGTCGAGCCGATCCTGGGTTTTATCTACAAACCTGATGACAGGTTTACTTTTAATATTGTCCCCAGCAGGCCGGAAATCACTTACGCCGTAAATGACAAATTGACTCTGCTGCTTGAGGCGGAAATGTCAGCGGATGAGTTTGAGGTGGATAAAGATAACCTTAAAAATGTGGTGCTTGAATATAATGAAACGCATTTAGGCACGGGGTTTAAATATCAAGTGAATAAATATATCCAAACATCAGTTTCCGCGGGCTACATCTTCAACCGTTCTATTAAATACAGGGATGAAAATTTGGGCAAGGTAGGCATTAAAGACGGTTTATATACTGAATTTCGCCTGGATATATCGGTATGAGCGCCAGCAGGATATTAAAGATTTTAAGATTAATTAAAACCCAGATCAGGACTTTTGTTGTCCCTTCGGTTACCCAGTTTTCTAAGAGCGGGGACCCCTATCGTGTTTTAATTTCCTGCCTGCTTTCTCTGCGCACAAAAGACAGGACTACAATCCAGGCCAGCCAAAGATTGTTTAAGATTGCGGATAAACCTGAAAGTATGATAAAATTAACCGCAGGAAGGATCCGGAAACTAATCTATCCGGTGGGATTTTACCGCAATAAAAGCAAGATAATACTGAATTTAAGTAAAAAGTTATTGGAGGATTTTTCCGGCAAGGTGCCGGGTACGCTAAATGCGCTTTTGGGGTTAAAAGGGGTAGGCAGAAAGACAGCTAACTTGGTTTTAGGTTTGGGATTTGGTATTCCCGCTATCTGCGTGGATACGCATGTGCACAGGATCTCAAACCGGCTGGGCTGGGTAAAAACGAACAACCCTGAAGAAACAGAGTCGGCCCTGCAGGAAATTATTCCCAGGGGGGAATGGATTGAGTTAAATACTCTCCTGGTGAGCTTTGGCCAGAATATATGTTTACCTGTTTCGCCGTTTTGCAGCAAATGCAATGTTTATGGATTTTGTAAAAGAATAGGCGTAGATAAATCGCGTTAACGGTTTGAAGCAAAAAATGTCATTTAATAAAATTATGTTAGCTGGAAAGAAGGGCACCGGGACCTGTTTAAGAAACGGCTTTGTTATTTTAACTTCGCTATTCTTAGTCTTATCCTGTTTTAAGATTCAGGCAGGCGCAGACACTCTTTATTTAAAAAATGGCCGCAGTATTGAGGGGTTGGTTAAGAAGGAAGATGCGGACAATGTTGATCTGGAGATTAGTTTTGGCTCAATGAAATTCTCCAAAAAACAGATAGACCATATTGACAGATCTTCTCCCAAGGAGGCTGAACTAATCAGGCAGCAATGGGCTGATGAAAAGATTAAAGCGCAGGAAAGGGCAAAAGAAGCGGAGTTGATAAGGGAGTATGAACCTAAACAGGTAAGCGTTGATAAACAAAGCGGCCATGTTATGGTGGTGACCACTTTGAATAAGAAGGTCAAGGCTAAGCTCATTTTGGATACGGGAGCCTCCTTAATAATATTATCAAATAAAATAGCTGATAATTTAGGCATTAACGCTAATTCCGATAGCGCTGTTCCGGTAGAGTTGATAGTGGCCGATGGCCGCAGGATAAAAGCAAAGATGGTGATTTTAGATACTGTCGGCGTACAGGATTCCGAAGTCAAAAATATAGAGGCGGCAATTTTGCCTGAAAAGGAAAGCGCCTCTATCCCCGAAGACGGGCTGCTGGGCATGTCTTTCTTGAAAAGATTTAATTTTAAAATTGACCAGAAAAACGACAAATTAACCCTGGAGAAATTGTAAATGAAAACTTACACGGATTACCTTTATTTTAATACGGAAAAGAAGCAGGAATTTATCAATATTACGGGCAAGGTGGAGAGCGCTCTGCGTAAAAGCGGCATCAACGAGGGATTATGCCTGGTTAACCCCATGCATATTACTGCCAGTGTTTTTATCAACGATGACGAAAGCGGGCTGCATAAGGATTTTTCTATCTGGCTTGAAAAGCTGGCTCCGTTTGGCAAGGACAAGTATCAGCATAATCTGACCGGGGAAGATAACGCGGACGCGCATTTAAAACGCACGATCATGGGCAGGGAGGTGGTAGTGGCGGTAAGTGCGGGGAAACTTGATTTCGGGCCCTGGGAGCAGATTTTTTACGGGGAATTTGACGGCCAGCGAAAGAAGCGGGTATTAATTAAGATAATAGGTGAATAAAATTATTGCGTCTGGCTTGGCGTATAAGTTAGGAGTAATCAATTATGAAAATTAAGAATACGGAAATTAAGGTGGTGATTGGGGATATTACTGAAATAAGGGCGGATGCTATTGTGAATGCCGCTAATAATAAGCTTTTGATGGGGGGTGGGGTCGCCGGGGTAATCAAGAAAAAAGGCGGTAAGGTCATTGAAGAGGAAGCGCTTAAGAAAGGCCCGATAAAAATCGGAGAAGCGGTTGCTACTTCCGCCGGAGAGCTGGCGGCAAAATACGTAATACACGCGGCGACCATGGGTATGGATTTTAAGACTGATGAAACAATGATTCGTGATGCCTGCAGGAATTCCCTAAAGCTGGCTGTGGAGTTGAAGATTAATTCTATAGTCTTTCCGGCTTTAGGATGCGGCACGGGAGGTTTCCCTCTTTTGGCTTCCGCGAAGATTATGGCACAGGAAGTATTAAAACTCCTGCGTGAGGAAGACACTGCTTTAAAAGAGATTATTTTCTGCCTTTATGACCGGGAGGCGTTTACGGTTTTTAATAAAGGTGTTTTAGGCTATCTGGAATATGTGACTACAAAGTTATCCGGCGGACCTTTTGTTACGGTGGACGCGATTATTGAATTGCCCGAGGGGATAGTGATTATCCAGCGGAGCAACCCGCCTTTTGGCTGGGCTCTTCCCGGAGGATTTGTGGATTACGGAGAAAGCCTTGAGGAGGCGGTAAAAAGAGAGGCAAAAGAAGAGACGAACCTGGATTTAACCGGGATAAAACAATTCCACACTTATTCAAATCCGCAGCGCGACCCCAGGTTCCATACTATCGGGACGGTTTTTACCGCTAAAGCAAAAGGAAGCCCTAAGGCTGGAGATGACGCGGCGGGTTTAAAGATTATCAAGCCGGCTGAAATAAAGAAACTCAATTTTGCTTTTGACCACAAAGATATCCTCGCCGATTATCTCAAATCTAAGCAGGGACGGTTCTCAAAACAAAGCTAAACTGTCCCTTCTCTTACGCCAGTAATACTAATGCCTTAGCGAACAAAAGATAGGGGGACACTTCTGCTTTAGTTTGAGAACCGTCCCTAGGTTAGCCTTCGCGGAGTTGTTTTTCGGCGTCAACAATATCGCGGTTTATAACGCGGATAGTTTCTTTTATTTTGTCCTTAAGCAGATAGGAGGCAATCGGCGCCTGCGAGATTTCCCTTAAGACCTGCACACTCATCCTGAAATAACGCACTACCTCGCCTTCATCGCAATCAGTCATCTGCAAAGTCTTGTCAAAGTTTGTCCCGCGCAGCCAGGCTTCCATGCTTGAACATAAATGAAAATATGGCAGTTTGCTGAAGGGATAAATTTTATAACGGCGTTCTTTATCTTTTACCCTGTCGTAAGTTTCTTCGCAGGTGCGTTTAAGCACTCGGGCAGATTTAGAGATGTTTGAGGGCATGCGCTGGTTTTTGCGTGGTTCAAAGACGACCGCTGAAGCCACAACTCCCAGCTCAAACTCATCCAATTGCTCAAGGATATTCTGGTCATATAATTCCGCCAGGACCAATTCATAACCGTAAACAGTCTTAGCGAACTTGCCTTTTTCCGTGAGCTTGCCCTCGTGGATGCAGCCTAATTCCTTAAGCAGCCTTAGTTTTGCGTCTAGGAGATTTACGGCCTGTTTCTGTTCATTTTTACGCGACTGATAATAATGCAGGGAGAGGGGGTAGATTTTAAACAGCTCCTCCTGGTATTTCTCATAGAGGTTAAGGATAGTGGCATAAGATGTGTTGAACTGGCTTTTTACTTCTTCAGGTTTGCCGAAGATTATTCTTGAGACCTCCTCAAAGTTTATCCTCTGCGGGTTAACCCGCGTGTAAACAAACCCCTCTTTGTCTATACCGCGCCTTCCGGCGCGGCCTGCCATTTGATAAAAATCGCGCGTTTTTAGATTACGCACGTATGTGCCGTAAAACTTACGCAGGCCGTCAAACATCACTGAACGGCTGGGCATGTTTATTCCTAAGGCAAAGGTTTCGGTAGTAAAAATAACCTTAAGCAGGCGGCTGGTAAAGAGCCTTTCAATTACCTCTTTCAGCGTAGGCAGCATTCCGGCGTGATGATAAGCAATGCCGCGCTGCACCAGGGGGTAAAGCAGCTGCGCCGATTGTTCATGTTTTAAATTAAAACGCTCCAATAAATCTTCATACATCTGGGTGATGGCGCGGCTTTCCTTCGCGTCTAAAAATTTAAATCCGTATAAATCCTGGGCTAATTCCTCCGCGCGTTTACGGCTAAAGACAAAATATATCGCCGGCAATCCGTCGTTTGAGCGCAGGTAATCAATCAGGGAATTGAGCCTGTTAGGCTTGCTTGAGCGCAGGCGCTTAAGGCGCTCAATTTTATCCACGACTTCATTCTGGCACTGGAAGAGGAAATGCAAAGGTACCGGCCGGTTTTCTTCGATGACTACTTTAATGGTTTTATTATGGATAGATCCAATCCAGGAGGCGAATTGCTGGATATTGGGGATTGTCGCGGATAAACCCAGCAGGTTCATATGTTTGGGCAGGAAGATCAGGGATTCCTCCCAGACTGTGCCGCGTTCAGGATTATCAATGTAATGGATTTCATCAAAGATGACCCAGGAGTATTTATTGAGGCTCTCCGGTTCATCCAATATCTTGTTGCGAAAGATTTCGGTGGTCATGATCAGTACCGGCGCCTGGGGATTGATGGAAACGTCCCCGGTGAGAATTCCGATATTATCCTGGAATTGCCCCTGGAAATCACGGAACTTCTGGTTAGATAGGGCTTTGATGGGCGCGGTGTAGATTACGCCTGCCGGGCATTTATCAGTTGCAACGCAGGAAGAGATGATATGTTCGGCAATAGCGGTTTTTCCCGCTCCGGTGGGAGCTGAAACGATTACCGAGTGGCCGTTATTGATGTGGTCAATGGCTTCCTGTTGAAATCTGTCATATTGCATAAATTCATTATACCTAATTTTGTTGATTTATCTACGGAAAATAATATAATAAGGCAATGGGTTATGAGGCGGCATTTAAGAAGGCCTGGGAAGATTTATCTAAGCTTAAGCCTGCCAAGAATTTATCGGTTAAATTCCTGGCGGATGATTACACTGTGGACATCGGGCAAAGGAGGGTTTTTTCTTCTGCCTGCAATGTCCAGGCAAAAGAATTTATCGGTATTTTGCTCTTGCATTATTTGGCGAAAGAATTAACAGGCCTGCCTGTGCCAAGCGGCCAGTGGCTGACCTTTAGGGAGTTTTCCGGGATTGAGGGTTATTATGAGGCATTTCACAGGCGTTGTATTAAGCCGTTAATCCGTAAATATGGCAGGAACCCGGATGCCTTGAAAGATATTCCAACCAGGATCCCGGGGCATCTTTCAGATGGCGCAGATGTCAGCCTGGTTATAGAGGCATTCGTAGGAGTGCCGGTGCTGGTAAAGTTTTGGAAGCAGGACGCGGAGTTTGGGCCTGACGCAAATATATATTTTGACTCAAGCATAAAGAAGATTTTTTGTACCGAGGATATTGTGGTATTGGCCCAGATTGTTGCTTCCCAGCTATGAGAAAAACTATGACCCTTAAGAAGAAATTAATTTATTCCTCACTCGCGGGGTTATTGGCTTTAACAGGGTATTTTCTTAGCGGCAGTTCAGGGTCGCGTTCTAATCCCGGAGAAAAATCTGGCCGGTTTGCCCCTGCTGAAAACAACAGCGATTATAATAATATCCTGGTAACCAGGGTTGTCGATGGCGATACGTTGAAATTGGAAAACGGAAAATACCTGCGTTTAATAGGCATTGATACCCCGGAGATGCATGAATCAGCTAAGCTTCATCGTGATGCCCAGCGTTCCAAACAGAGTGTTTGGGAAATTAAAAAGCTTGGCAGGCAGTCTTATGAATTTACCAGGGAACTGGCGCAGGGCAAACGCGTAAGGCTGGAGTTTGATAAAGAAAGATATGACAAATACAAAAGAATCCTGGCTTATGTTTATCTTGCCGACGGACGGTTCTTGAATGCTTTAATTGTCGAGGAGGGTTATGCCTCGTTGATGACCTATCCGCCGAATGTAAAATACGCGGATTTATTTTCTAGTTTATACCAGCAGGCCCGTAAGAATAAACGCGGGCTCTGGAGAAAAGATTAACACCCGGCCCGGGAGGAAGCGGCCGGTGTGCCCTTGTGGGCAAGGAGGAATACATGTTGAGGTATTTAACCGCAGGTGAATCGCATGGAAAAGCAATTGTGGCTATCCTGGAGGGTTTCCCCGCCGGACTTAAGGTGGACGTAAACAGGCTGAACAAGGAGCTAAAGCGCAGGCAGTCCGGTTTTGGCCGGGGCAGGCGTATGCAAATAGAAAATGACCGGGTGGAAATAATCTCCGGCCTGAAGAATAACCTTACTTTAGGCAGCCCGATTACCTTGTTGATAAAGAATAAAGACGCCAGTATTGAAAAACTGCATAAGGTTATGGCTGCCAGGCCGGGCCATGCGGATTTAGCCGGGTTATTGAAATATGGTTTTACAGATATAAGAGAGGTATTGGAACGGGCATCCGCGCGCGGTACGGCAGCTACCGTTGGCTTGGGCGCTTTATGCAAAGAGCTCCTGGATAAATTCGGCATAACTATTGCAAGCAGGGTTTTGTCGGTGGGTGGAGAAATTACCGCCAAGGGGATAACTGCAAGAATAACCGAAGCGATTAAGAATAAGGATACGATAGGAGGGGTTTTTGAGGTTTCTGCCAAGAAAGTACCCGTCGGCCTGGGTAGTTATGTACAGGCTGACCGCAGGCTGGACAGCCGCCTGGCCGCGGCGGTGGTTTCTATCCCGGGAATAAAATCTTTTGAGCTCGGGCTGGGTTTGGGGTATGCGGTTAGTTTCGGTTCAGAGGTGCACGACGCGATTTATTATAATAAAAAGACAGGTTATTCCAGAAGGACTAATAATGCCGGAGGTATTGAAGGCGGGGTATCCAACGGCCAGGAGATCCTGTTGCGCGCCTGCATGAAGCCGATTTCGACATTGATGAACCCGCTGGATTCGGTAAATATCCGCACCAAGAAACCCGCTAAGGCCGCGGTTGAGCGTTCGGATGTATGCGTGGTGGAATCTGCCGGTGTAGTGGCTGAATCAGCATGCGCCCTTGTCCTGGCGGAAGCATTCCTTGAGAAATTCGGATCGGATTCCTTAGGCGATATCAAAAAAGCTTATGCTAGTTACAGCGCCAGGATAACTCATGCCTAATCTTAGTTACCATAATATAGTGATTGAAAAATCCGACAGCTCTAAAGAGGTAGTTGTTAAGGGTGAAGTTTCTAATCATAGCGATAAATCTTATTCTACCGTGGGGGTGCGTATTGTGCTTTTTATCCGGAATGTAACTGTAGCCAATATGGTCTTTACGGTTAACGGGCTGCCTTCGGGAGCCACTAAGGCGTTTAAAAAAACTATTGATGACCTGGAATATGACCAGGTAGGCAGGGATATCAACCGTTTTGATATTTATACCGAAACCGCTTTTTGACACTTTTGCGGCTATGAACTATGCCATTTATGACATAGATAGATTTGGCCGCTTAAGTATTTCGCCTCGGCTTTAGTTTGAAAGGGGCTCAATTTCTTAAGAAAATATAGGTTAGATAATTTCACCTCTTACGTCTATTGCTGCAGAAAGGGGTGATTAAGATGGAGAAGGCGATAAGCGTCAGCCGTGTCTGTAAGTTAGACACTGATTCAAAGCTTAAGGCTTTTGTCGATGTTTCAATCTCAGGGATTGTGGTCAAGGGCTTTAGCGTGGTAAACGGCAGCAAGGGTTTATTCGTGAGTATGCCGCGGCATCAAGGCAAAGATGGAAAATGGTATAACACGGTTTATCCTGTTACCAAAGAGTTAAAACAGCAGTTAAGCCAAGCGGTATTAGAAGCATATAACAGTTAGCCAATCAGGGTTTGGTTCTTAACCAGGGGGAGGCGCCCCATGCGTAAGGATATGCTTTAGCATGGGGACACTTCTCCGATTGGGTTGAGAAACGTCCCTACTTTAAATGAATATTTATTTAGTAGGATTTATGGGTACCGGAAAAACCTCTGTCGGCCGCCAGCTGGCTAAAGAGAGAGGAATAAACTTTGTTGATTTGGATGAATTGATTGAATTACAGGAGCAGCGCAGGATTGTGGATATTTTCGCAAAAGAAGGCGAGGCGTACTTCCGTAAAATCGAGAAAAAGGTTTTGAAACAGGTTTCTACCCAAAAACAGTTTGTGGTTGCCTGCGGCGGCGGGGTGGTTTTAGATAGAGACAATATCAAGCTGATGAAGAAAACCGGGATGATGATCTGCCTTTATGCTGCTCCCGAAGAGATACTCAAAAGGGTCTCTGCGAATAAAGACCGGCCGCTTTTAAATGTAGATAAACCTCAGAAACGCATAGAACTTTTATTGAAAATGCGCGCGCCTTATTATATACAAGCCGATAAAATAATTGATACATCGCATTTAACGGTTAAGCAGGTAGCCGGGAAAATATCTAAAATACTCGCCGGAAAGAGATGAATGATTTCGAGTCCCTGGTAAGCTTAAATCTTATCCCCCAGGTCGGCAGTGTACGTTTAGGAAATTTACTTAAGTATTTTAATAAGCCGCAAGATATATTTAAAGCCAGCCGCCAGAATTTGGAAACGGTTGTAGGCAGCCGGATCAGCCGGGATATTGTTGAGTTTGATAGCAGGGTTTTAGATACTGATTTGGCTCAAGCTAAAAAATCAGGCATCGAGATTGTCACGCTCTTTGACGCGGATTATCCGAAAAACTTAAGGCAAATATCCGGTTTGCCGATTGTGCTTTATGTTTCAGGTAAAATAACCCGGGAGGATAATTTAAGCCTGGGTATTGTCGGCAGCCGCAGGGCCTCTCTTTACGGATTAAGCAGCGCGGAAAAATTCGCCGCGGAGATGGCTTTAAACAACTTGACTGTTGTTTCGGGTATGGCCCGGGGTGTAGACACTTATGCCCATCGCGGGGCCTTAAAAGTTTCCGGGCGCACAATCGCGGTAATGGGAAGCGGTTTTAATCATATTTATCCTGCGGAGAACCAGTCCCTGGCCGCGCAGATTGCCAAGAGCGGAGCAGTGGTTTCTGAATTTCCCATGGATACAAAACCTTTGGCGCAGAATTTCCCGCGGCGCAACCGCTTGATCAGCGGTTTGAGCCTGGGAGTCCTGGTTACCGAGGCAGCCAGAAACAGCGGGGCCTTAATTACCGTGGATTTTGCTTTGGAGCAGGGCAG
>Ga0172371_10008807_pt1 | contig 14028 bp, 7 predicted proteins | sample Lak12m_FD_114543 | JGI IMG/M metagenome (GOLD analysis project Ga0172371, IMG submission 114543) | Freshwater microbial communities from Kabuno Bay, South-Kivu, Congo - kab_022012_12m | ecosystem: Environmental > Aquatic > Freshwater > Lake | place: Democratic Republic of the Congo: South-Kivu... | reverse complement strand
AGAATCCCCTCACCATTCGCTCTAGTTGTCTGTAACTTTTCTTCATAGTTACATTTTATCCTCCTGCAAAGCAAAAACAAGTATACAAAACTATTCTAGTGTTCTTGAGAACATTGGAATAGAATGGTGGGGGTGGGGGTGAAGAGAAAGGCAGGGAGGATGTAGAATCCTCGCTGCGCTATTAATGGTGGATATAGGATAAAGACGAAAAAGTTCAAACTGAAAAAATACCTACTACAAAAAGAAAGAGGGCGAGGATGTTTCCATCCTCGCGACTCCAGAATCATCATAATACTTTTGATAAAACTCCGCAATGATCATGGGATTTTGGAAGATAAATTCTAGCCAGATGAAATATTGGATTCAAGATTTTTTATTGTAGCATCTAATTTATCGAGTAAATCAGTATAGGTCCAAATTTCAAGTGAGGAACTAAGTGATCTTGCCAGGTTTTCTCTATTCCTTTTCCATGTATTATTGGTTTTATTTTTGCCGATAATGATTATGCACTTGCCAATATTAGCTTTTCCATGAGTTATGCCTACCTTTACAAGCTCAGGGTCGCCCGGCTGTTTTTCATTCATATCTCTCCTATAGCCAAGTATTTGGGGAATAGCCCTAGATAATTTCTCATGTAAATTATATTCTTCTGCAGGATCATTTATAGTTTTTCTTTCAATAACTCGGAAAATATCATCAGAAGGACTCTTAAGTTCTATTAGAACTCTTTCAAGACTATTTGTACCAATTCTTGTGAGAATATCAAATCTATTTGAAGAACTTGAGCCCTCTCGCTTGAATTCAATGAATTCTAAACCGAAAATGACACATCTTGATTGTCTATGTTGATGTTGATTCTCATCAAGCCAATTTTGTACATCTGTCTCATTGCAGCTACCAGTAATGAAACTTTCAACCTTGTCGCGATAAGATTTTAAAACCTTAAGCGTAGTGGTTGATCTAATGACATTAGAGACCTCAACACCAAGATCTTTAGTTGCCTTTCTTATCTCTCCAAGGTTCTTTTTATCATTTAAAAATTCTGCGAGCTGTTCTCCTGTAATGACATGAAAACTTTCTTCAAATCCTCCGAAGTCAATAAGTTCTTTAAATTTATGCAGGAAGAATATCATTTTCCAAAATTGTCTATAACCATCATTCCCAGTCAAAAAAGGTATCCTAATAAAGTCAATGTCAGCTCTGATTCGCTTATCTTTCAAAGAAGAGTCTACTTTTCGAAAAACCAAACGAGGCTGATACTTTTTATCTGTACCAGATTTTTGGAAGCTAGTTTCGCATAATACATAAACATTGCCCATAGGACTTTTAGCAAGAATAAATCCTCTGTACCGAATTCCTTGAGAATCTTTTAAAACACAGTTAAAATTATCAGCTTTTTCGATAGAAAGCTGGTCTAGGCCATTATTCGTGACGGTTAGATCAAAATACTCCCTTAAATTCATAAAAAAACCCTGCCGACGATAAGCTTTGCGAATGGACTTCTATTTAGTTAGAGTTCGTTCTCGTCACCCACCACCGATTTACTAATATTTAATTACCCGGATTATAGCACTTCAGCCCAGAAAACACAATCGTTTTTACCTAAGCATAAGTATTATTTTATCTCTTCATATGGGGGAACTGACTTTTTGTAGTCAACGCCAAGAGCGGCAAAGTGCTTCTTAGCACACTTTATCTTGGCGCCTTCAGTACCGCGGAGGTACATGTCAGAAAACTCTGAGCCGCCAGCTCCCTTGGTCTCTCGAACAAGGTATAGTTTGCCACCATCGTCTTTTACTATAGCCCAGTCAGGATTATATGAGCCCAGCGGTGTACTGACCTTGAACCACTTTGGTAATTTAATAAAGTTTTTGACATAACTTGTTTTATTCAACTTTTCGGTAAAAATCTTCTCGTTTTCAGAATCAAACTCAACCAAACGGTAAACAGATTTATCAGACTCAATGACCCTATCTACCGGAATTGCTCTCTCCTTGTCAAGCTCACGTTGGAGCAACTGCATTTCATAATAGTCATCCACTTTTTCATACTTTATACCTTCCAAGATATACTCTCGCTTGGAAGCACTTATCGCATCAACGATCAGGTCCATGTATCTTTGAGGGTTGATCTTAAATCTCTCTAAGGTGTCGCTCTGTTTTAGAATTTCGTAGATTGTTTTTCTGGTTAGTTTTGTCTTGTCTTGGATGTAAGTCAAAATATCGGGGAGAGTAAATGTTTCCACAACTTCATAGGTTTTATTGAACTCTTCCATCTCATCTATTCCTTCAGTCCCAAAGTTTAGTTTAACCTTAATCTCCTTGATCTTTGGAGGTCTAATTTGGGGCATATTTGACTTTAAATTCAATACTACCTTATCAATAAATTCATTTGTGTTGAATTCTACCGAGTAAACTGTTTTTTGATTAATTTTTTTCCATAACATCTCAAAGTCGGGGTCGCGATAGATATCATCATTAATCTTGTTTTCTCGAGTTTTTGTTTTTTCCTTAATATGTTTTTTAATTCTATGTTTATTTATCTCATCAATAACACTGCCTTCTAAATGTTTATACTTATCAGGTAGGCCTATATTTAAATCATCTATATTCTCTTCATATTTCTCTGTAATTCTGCCTTTATCATCAATGTAGCCACGAGAGACGAGATGATCAAATATTTCCCTGGAGTCTATCTGCACTTCTTGTCTATCTAGGTCGTTTTCCGGGCTAAACAGCTCAATAAAGGTGTCTTTAGTTACCGCACCGAATATAACGCCGGCATCAAGCTCGTATTCCCTCTGGAGCTTAGAAACGAAGTCCTCGTAGCTCTCGTTGGCGATAACCGTCAGCTTGTTAATATCCTGATCCCATATTCTCTCACCGTGAATGTTGACAGGAAGACGGAGGCCGCGGCCAATCTCTTGGCGTTTTTTCATTTCTGATGAAGTTTCATTTAAGGTGCATATCTGGAATACATTTGGGTTATCCCAACCTTCACGAAGAGCAGAGTGAGAAAAGATGAAACGTAATGGCTCCTTGGGATCCAGCAACTTTTCTTTATCCTTCATAATAAGTTCATAGGCAAGCTTAGCATCTTCACTGTTCTGGGATCTTTCAGACTCAGCGGTATCCTTCCAGACGCCTTTCTTGTCAGCAGAAAAATAGCCGTTATGAAACTTTGAAATTTCTATTTCTTTGTAGTGAGTTAAATCTTTATAGTCATCTTCTTTTAGGAGAGACATTAAAGCTTCTTCAAACCAAGCAGCAAACTTGCCGCTTACTGGCTCGCCAGCTTCGTTATAGTCACGATAATTAGCAACTCGGTCGATAAAGAAAAGCGATAGCACTTTAATGCCTTGACTCTTGAGGATTAGCTCTTTATTAAGGTGTTCTCTGACAGTAGCCTTGATCTGGGCCTTTTGCACCTCCGCCTTACTGCCACCAATCTCTTCACCGACCTTTAGTTTAACCCCACCGCTGAAAGTGATATATTCGAGTCCCGGTGTCGCATTAATTTCTGTAACCTGAAAGCCGTTTTTATATTGTTCTTTATGATTAGATTTATCAAAAAGATCATCCTCGTTTTTGACTGTAACTGTCTTTCTAGCTGCACCGGTAGACTGAAGCTGGTCTATTTCAACCTTGGCTTTGAGTCCGTTCGTGTTGTCTACCGACAAGAGGCGAACATGGGTATTGGCGAATGCCCCCTCTGAGACTATCGCGTCTACATTGATCTCTTTAACCAGCCCGAGATCAAAAGCAGCGACTGGGCCTAGACTATATATTTGGTTGAATTTGTCAATATGTGTAGCAGAATACCTTAGCTTGAAAAGTGGGTTTAGGTCGGCAATAGCATTTTTAGCCGTATCCGTGTTGTCTACGCTCTGAGGCTCATCAATAATGATTATAGGATTAGTAGAGCGGATATAGTCTATTGGTTTGATCCCATTTAAAACGTCTCTTTCCTGACGAATGATTCTATCAGCTCCACGAAGAGCATCAATGTTGATAATCATAATCTGGAGATAATTACTAACACCGAAATTACGAACTTCTTCTAGCTTGTTGCTGTCATAAACAAATGAGTTAAAGTTCTCGTTGCCGTAGAGTGAGCGTAGATGCTCGCCCATGATTTCTATGCTTTTCTTGACACCCTCACGGATGGCAATGCTTGGGACGACTATGATGAACTTGGACAAACCATACTTCTTGTTCAGTTCGAAAATAGTGCGCAGATACACGTATGTCTTTCCGGTACCAGTTTCCATTTCGACAGTGAAGTCATCGCCCTTTAGCTTTTCAGAAGTCGGGATAGAATTCCTTTTTTGGATTACCTTCAGATTCTCAAGAAGTTGATCCTCTTCCAGATAAAATTTATTAGCAATAGCAAGTTCGCTAAAATCCAGCAGCTTCCCGTCGTTCTTGGAGGCGACAGAGACTGAATATGAAGAGTCGCGGACTGGCATGCCGTCAAGGAGGTCCACGGTTGAGCTGATAGCCGCTAACTGGTAATTCTGATTTGGGTCAAACTTAAATTTCACTATACGATCCTAAAGTTAATCTTCTCGTTTCTTGACTTGAATATTTCGACCGCATTTACAAGCAATTGATCATTATCATGGAAACCTTCGTCCAGGAAAATAACCGTAGCGTCTGATTCTGTTTTGGGCATAAGCTCTGCCATCTGCTTAATGAATTCCTTGTTTAGATTCTTTTCGAGACAAACCAACAAGAAGCCGTCTCCGAATGAATATACTTTTTTGCCATCGATAGTCTTAATTTCCGGCTTTTCGGTAAGCATAAAGCCGTCCTTCAGCATGATTTCATAGAGAATGTCTTCATCGGTTGACCTCGCATCAACACGATCAACGCCAAGTTGTAGCTGAGCATCTAAATTATCCGGATCTGTGCCATCCCAAGCTTTGAAACTAGACTTGTCTAGCTTGAATACCTTAAAGCCTAAATCCTGTTTCTTTTTGTCCAATTCTAGCTTGCCATCAGATGCTTTCTTGATGTTTGCGATGACTCTACGAATTCTTTCTTTAGCAATATCGGCTATACTTTGATAGCCAGCTTGATATGCCTCAGATTTTTTAGATGTCTGTTCTGGTAACTGAACCATAATAAATCTTCGATTGCCACCATCTACTTGATTAAGGTCCAATACAGCTTGGGCAGTACTGGATGAACCTGCAAAAAAGTCTAGGATTATATCCGATTTTTCCTTGGTCTCATGTGTAGCCATATCCAGTAAATGTTTAATGAGCTTGGATGGTTTAGGGAAATTAAACACATTGTCCCCAATGAGTGCATTTATCTCTTTCGTCCCGTCTTGTGTAAAACAGAAATCAATAATAGAAAAAGGTTTTGTTCTGCGCATTTCTCCATTTTCATCTTTTAAATATTGTTTAAACCTAACCGACCAGCCATCTCCGTTCTTTGTAAAATCTAATTCATTATTTTTCAAGGCTTCATATGTCCTAGTTTTGTCCCAAATCCATTGTTTCTTCGGCATAATTTCTTGCCCATTTGGACCGGTAATTGGATAAATCAGATTAGGCCTCGCATCCATAGAAGCCCCTGCTTCTAATGGTTGCGTTCTATATGGTCCACGTTGAAGGACTTTTTCATCTTTTAACCTAAAATACTTACCAATAAACTCGTCGGTCATTGTTATAAAGAATTCTGGCAGATTTATTTTGTTTTTTGCATAAATTAGAATATATTCGTGGATCGCCGCATGATACTTTTCTTTTGCTCCCTGATAGCGCTTTTTCCAAACTATGGTGTCAACAAAATTTGCTTCACCAAAAATTTCGTCACAAACTCGTTTAAGATTAATAAACTCATTGTCGTCTATTGAAACAAAAATCAAACCGTCATCAGTCAATAAGTTTCTCGCAAGATAGAGTCTTGGATAAATCATATTTAACCAATTACTATGGAAACGACCCGCTGAATCAGGGTTAGTGGTGAATACTTTGCCGTCTTCATCTTTCTGCTGAGTAAATTCAAGATAGTCTTTTAAGGTTTCCCCAAAGTTGTCCTTGTACACGAAATCTTTGCCGGTATTATATGGTGGATCGATGTAGATCATCTTGATCTTACCGAGGTATGATTTCTGTAGTAACTTGAGAGCTTCTAGATTGTCAGCCTCGATGAATAGATTTTCGGTGTCGTCAAAATTAACCGATTCATCACGGACAGGCTTTAAGGTTCCGAGACTTGGAGCGCTGATTTCCTTAATGGCATTGGACTTTCCGGGCCAGGTAAAATTGTAACGTTCAATTCCTTTTTCAACATCTTCACCGAGAAGCTGTTCAAGTTTTTTGAAATCTACTTTACCCTCAGAGAAAGCTGCTGGGAATATTTCCTTAAGTCTTTCGAGATTCTGTTTTTTTATATCTAAACTTTTAAGATTAACTCTTAGCTCTTCTTTATCAATTTTTGCCACTTTTTACTCCTATACTAGTTGCCACTTTATATTAAATAATTTCTCTTCTTTAATTTCTTGTTTCAACCTAACCTCAATCTGGTTCAGAAGTTCTTCACGTTGATCATCAATAGTTTTTGCTTCAACATCATATTTCCGCCAGGCCTCATCTCTTTTGCGTTCAAGCGCCAATATCTCTTTCTGTATTTTAAGCTTCTCTGGTAAAGACGATGCTAACCGTGAATCTTTCTTAAGCTCCTTGATGCCCTTATCAAGCTCTCGAAGTGAGTTCTTTAGTGCCTCTTTCTTGTCATCAGACCACTTTTCAAGTTTTGTCATCTCCTCTTCAAAAAAACTCATATCTCGAGTGGAGATATTATCTACTATTATATTCTTTTCTGACTCTTTAATTAAGTCCAAACTACTCTCAGGGAACTCAAAGGGCTTGTTCTCGACGGTGGCATTAAGTGAAAACAATCTTTTAATCTGATCTGAGTCTAGTTTTTCTCCAGTTGAAGTAATACCTGCAAACATTATATAGTCTTCATCTTCAAAAGTTTTGATATTTAGGTTTGAAATAGACAAATAACCTTCTTTTCCTATAAGCTTTTCGAGAATACTAACTTTCACTTTCGTCCCCGTATAATCAAACCTAATCTTAGCTTCAGGGAGTTTTTGTTTAGCGTAGTGCTCAAGTATTTTCTGAGCTAGCGGGTGGTTCAGGCGATATTTATGGGCGTCTTCAACATTGCGACCAAGTCTATATCTACCTTTTGGTATTTTTTCTGTGGCTTCGGTAGGCTTTAAATCAAACGCATGATCATCGTCATAAAAGTCCGCCTTACCGCCGAGGTAATGCTTTGTAGTTCTCCAGAGCCAGTCCTCATATTTGTTAAGAAACTCCCGACTGAGACCATCTTTAAGTTTTAGTTTCTCACCAACCTCTTCATCAAAGTTTTCAAGAAGTTTCCGACGAGTTTTTTTCATTTTCTCGTTAATCTGTTGCTCTAATTCTTTTTGGAGTTCATCAAAAGCGTTATTTATTTCTGTGGAAGTACGGCAGTTTTGATAAATATCAGCGATTCTTTTCTCAAAGTCTATACCCGACTCAATGGACCCAAGCACTTCATCAGATGCTCCAAACACGCCGCTAAATAACTTGAATTTTTCCTGCAATAGCTCATAAACCCGTTGGTCAGCGGCATTCTTTTTATTAAGGAAATTAATAACTACTACATCATGTTTCTGGCCATAACGATGACATCGACCGATTCTCTGCTCAATGCGTTGGGGATTCCACGGCAAATCATAGTTCACAACTAAAGAACAAAATTGAAGATTTATTCCCTCAGCCGCCGCCTCAGTAGCCAACATAATTTTAGCGGTATCTTTAAAATAATCAGTGATAGCGGCACGGGTATCTGCGGTTTTTGAACCGGTGATCCTACCCGTACCTTGATATTTTTCATACCAATCACGATAAATTTCTTTCGACTTATCGTCTGAATTTGTTCCATTAAAGAGCACGATCTGTCCTTCATATCCATTTTCTGAGAGAAAGCGATAAAGATATTCCTGCGTACGCCTAGACTCGGTGAATATGATGGCCCTATTATTTGCTCCTAGCTCTTTAGTCTTTTTGAAACCCTCCTGAAGAGCGGTTAATAATGAAAAGCCCTTTGCATTATTTTGGATTGATTCGGCTAGATCTCTATATCTCTCGAGGTCCTTTTTTTCAGCAATAATCTCCTGAATTTCTTCCTTAGTATATTTTATTTTTTCCGGGACTTCAGCGACCTCTTCCCATTCATCAACATAAACATCAATGTCGTCTAAATCATCTGTTACGTCACTGGGAGTAATTATTTCTGATGTTTTGATCGCATAATCAAGCTTATTGATTAAACCATTCAAGGTTTTTGCAATAGCGAAAGAGGAGGATGCTAATAGTTTTCTTAAGATCATAGTCATGAGATGCCGTTGAGAGCTTGGGAGAGCCTTCAGTTGGCTTCTCTGCAGGTATTCTGAAACTTGGTTGTAGAGTTCTTGCTCTTCATCGGTTGGAATAAACTCTTCTGTTATAGGAATACGATTAGTGTAGCGTATATACTCTAATACCTGTCGTCTCAAGGTTCTAATACATACTTGTGAAAGACGTTCTTTAAGATCTTTGAAATTGTCGGCTTTGGGCTCTTCTTCCTGTTCGGTTGAATTCTGTAGACGAACAAATTGGGATTTAAAACTTTCGATATTTCCAAAAATATAATCATCAATAACACTGGCAAGGCCATAAAGCTCCAGGAGCGAGTTCTGAAGAGGTGTAGCCGTAAGTAAAACTTTTGATCTTCCCTGAAGTGCGGCTTTTATTTCATTTGCTATCACATTAGTGGGGCGATAAACATTACGTAAGTGATGGGCCTCATCTATAACTACGAGATCCCATGGAACAGATGCCACAAATTCAGCTTTATTCTTCACAAAATGGTATGAGGCTATAACAATCTTTGTTTGATCAAAAGGATTTGCACCACCGTTTTTTGTAACCTTATTGAATGACTTCGCCTCCATAATCATAGATGGGAGGAAAAACTTTTCGAGCAATTCTTGATTCCATTGTTTCCGAAGACTTGATGGGGTAATAATCAAAATCTTCTTTTTCTTTTCAGCCCATTTTTGAGATATAACAAGACCGGCCTCAATTGTTTTTCCAAGACCCACCTCGTCAGCCAGAATAGCACCTTTCGAAAGCGGTGACTTAAAAGCAAATAGAGCGGCCTCCACCTGATGGGGATTGAGATCAACTTGAGCATCTAAGAGTGTAGCAGAAAGTCGTTCGACACTATCTGCCGAACACTTCTTCATTAATTCGTAAGCATAATATTTAGCATGATAGTCAGTAATTTCCATGGTAGAGCCCTTTTTAGTCCCAACATTATACCTTATTTGAAGGGATTTTTAAAGCCCTCGCACATAACAAGTTATATACGGGACTATAGCTCTTTGAGTTCTTTTTGGTACTTGCAGAAGTCACAATCCAGAGAACAACCAGGAATTTTCTTTAAATCCAGGTATTTTTTATCACCTAGCACTACACTTGGGTATATCCACTCCACGATCTTGATTAATACTCATAAAAATATTTTTTATTGATATTTACCGGAATATCTACTTGTTCTTTATTTAAATGATCTCTTATTATCTGAAGGGTTTTGTTATTTTTTACAATAAATTCAATCGCGTAACTAATTGGAATATTAGGATAAACAAGTAATTCACAATTCCTTTTCCTTGTCCCATCAACAAAACTGTTCCATTTCAAAGCTGTCAAAACATCCCAAGGCATTTTTTTAAGATCACCTAAACTATTAAAAAATTTAGTTTCTTTACAGGCTGCATTTCCGTCAGAAAAGGCATAAACTTTGTTTTGAATTATCTTATTAAATGATAATTTTATTATAAATGCTGCGTTTTCAAATTTTCTCGATGCGAATGTTGTAGGATTCTTAGGGTTGAAATAAGTTGGGGATAAATCATGTAGAAGATATTGATTGCTATCACTCATAAGAACTTTAACACTATTTCTTCGATTTTGTACCTCTTCATTTGCAAAGGATTTATGTTTAATTTTATTCTGATATACGTCATTATATGGAAGTATCCCCTTTCTAATAATACTTAATGCATTATCTATAAGACCATAATAGTAAACGTGTTCAATATTGTTTTTATTAATAGGTATCATTGAAGACATAATATTTTTAGTTAAAAAGTTTAGGTTGTTTTCCTCTATTTTTTTTAATTACTGCATGACTTTCAGTGTCCCTTAAAAAAGTATATATGTTATCTATAGTCCTCTCTCCAAACCCAGGCATTTTTTGTAAATCAAGCATCGACTGAATCATCTTTCTATCTAAAGATTGTTGAAGGTTTTGGGTTTGTTTATCGGTCAGTTTGAGAAACTTTTTATAGTCTGTTCTTTCAAATTTTTTTGTGATGTTACAAAAATAATCAAATAATGGATCCTTAGCTCTCGGATCAAAATGATAAATTTCAACCTCAAGGTTTTCGAGAGGCTCTAGATATTTATACATTAAATCCCGAACATCTTGCCATTGTAATCCTCCATATGATGTACCGAGTTCTGGAAATGCAATCGAGGTAATTTTTTTTTCTTGATATGACCTTACAAACTTTTTTAAACCATCTTCTATAAATTCTATTTGAGAGGGATATCTCCATAAATATTTTGTTGGAAAATTTAATATCCATGGCTGACTTTTTGTATGTAAATGTAATAATCCTGGCTTTAAATTATTTTTGTCGCAAATGTGCTTGTATTCAATGAACATTTCTGGAAATCTGTTCTTGAACTCTAATGCTATTCCCTTTCCCATAAATCCCTCACAATTAACAGTATTTACTAGCACCTGGCTGGAGCTATTGAATATATTCCCATTAATTTCTTTAATTTTAGCCATAAAAAATTATTTAAAGCGCTTTTAGTTGCTTTTGGTATTTACAGAAGTCACAATCCAGAGAACAACCAGGAATTTTCTTTAAATCCAGGTATTTTTTATCACCTATATCATAACACGTGTACATTTTGCCCTTGAACTCTTGTTCATAGTACTATTCTACATGGCGGGGAATATGGAAACAAGTAGACAAATTTGATAATGTTTAAAAACTTAATATGCTTTTAACTTCTTCTCTGTATTTTTCCTTACTAATATAGTGACTATAATGTGGGATTTTGATTATTTCATATTTTTCTGATAGATTTTTTTCAATAATATTATAAGCATGAACTCCAAAGGTTATTATTATAGGATTTCTTGCTCCAATAAATTCAATTTCTTCCTCGAAGAGCTTAATATTTTCTAATTCGAAGTCTCTATTTTTTCTTAAATAACTTGTTACTTCCCCAGAAACTTTTTGCTCAAAATCTTTGATGATATCTGTCATGTATGCGCCCCAAAGAGGCGAATCTTTCAAGGCGAACCTAATCTTATATGCGCCGCCATTAGGCCCGTGAAAATTCCTTAATGGTCTTTCAATTTTTCTTGATATGTTTAAACCTACCAGTATATAGTTGGGATTCAGCTGTACTAGTAAATCTGAGTTTGTATCAACGTCAAAAATTCTTAGATCATCCATATTGTCTTTCGGCCTTTTGCCCTCTTCGGCCCAAATTGCCCAGCTAGCATAGTGACCATATCTATTTTTTATCTCGTTGAACTTCCTTTGATCAATAACTTTCAATTTTTTAAATTTCCTCCATTTCTATTTATCAAAGAATCCTTATAAATAATTTCAAGCTATTTGAGCTCTTGTCCTATTTTTTCTTCTTCCCCCAGCTTTTCTTCCCAGCCTTAGTCGGGCCTGCGCTTATGATCTTCTGCACATCTTCATAAGTCAGAGTTTCTATATCTGTATCTTTTGGGATGCGGAAGTTGTCCTTTCCTACCTTCAGAAATGGTCCCCAGCGACCTTTCAGTACTTGCGCCTTCGGATCTTCCGTGAAAGTTTTTAACACCCTCTCTTCATTCGCTTTTCGCTTCTCTTCTATGAGCTCTATGGCTCTGTCTAGTTCTATCGTCATCGGGTCATCACCGCTATCATTTGTTATAGAAGCGAAGAGTCCGTCGTGACTGACATGTGGTCCAAATCTGTTGATATTGGCGACGACATCCTTGTCTTCATACTGCCCTACTGTGCGAGGAAGCTTGAAGAGGTCCATCGCCTGTTCAAATGTAATGGTAAATATACTCTGGCCTTTCTGTAGAGAAGCAAACCTTGGTTTTTCTTCATCTTCCTTTCTGCCTATCTGAATCATGGGACCATACCGACCAATACGGGCAATAACTTCCTTTCCTGAGATAGGGTCTATTCCTAGCTTTCTACCTTCTTTCGGCGGTGTTTTCTCATTTCCCTTGTCTGATACAGTTTCTATGATGGAGTGGAATGGTCCGTAGAAATCCTTTATCATCTTATCCCACTTCAGCTGTCCTTCGGCAACGTCATCGAACTCTTTCTCTACCGATGCGGTAAATCCATAGTCCAGTATCTTGCCAAAGTTTTCTACCAGAAAGTCTGTGACTACCATACCGACGTCTGTAGGGAAAAGTTTCTGCTTATCTGCGCCGGTTGTCTCCTCCTTCGTCATGCAGTTGTAGTCACCATCTATCAGTGACAGGTAGTCGTACTTTCGTGTCTCCCCTTCCCGTGTCTCCTTCACTATGTAGTTCCTCTTCTGGATAGTTGAGATGGTGGTCGCATATGTAGAAGGACGGCCGATGCCGAGTTCCTCCATCTTCTTCACCAGACTTGCCTCAGTGTAGCGCGGAGGGTGGAGAGTGAAGCGCTGGGCAGAGAATATCTCATCATACGCTAGTGTCTGCCCCACCTTCATGGTCGGGAGTATACCGCTTTTAGCTTCGCCATTTGTTTCGTCATCTGATGACTCTATATATACCTTGAGGAATCCGTCGAACTGGATGACTTCGCCTTCGGCGATAAACTCTTCTTTTCTCCCTGAGACGGAGATAGTGACTGTGGTTCGCTCCAGTCTGGCCTCGGCCATCTGTGAAGCAACGGTTCTCTTCCAGATGAGACTGTACAGTTTCTCTTCTGAAGCGTCTGAGCCGGCTTTCTGCACGCTCATAACTGTGGGATGTATCGCTTCGTGGGCTTCCTGCGCGCCTTTACTCTTCGTCGTATAGTGTCTCGGACTTGAGTACTCTGCGCCATATGTATTTATTATTTCAGTCTTTGATGCGGCTATTGAGCTTTCGCTCAGGTTTAGACTGTCTGTACGCATGTAGGTAATGTGTCCTGCCTCGTACAGTTTCTGCGCCACTGACATGGTGCGGGCCACAGAGAAGCCGAGCTTCCTGGCAGCTTCCTGCTGAAGCGTGGATGTGGTAAATGGTGCGGAGGGGTTCTTCTTCGCCGGCTTCTTTACAAGGTCGCGGATGTCAAACTTAGCTGTTTTACAGGCGTTGAGGAAGTCCTCTGCTTCTTGTCGTGAACTGAACTTCTTGTTTAGCTCGGCCTTTAGTGTAGAGTCACCTACCCTGAAGAGCCCGGTAGTTTTATAGAAAGATTTTGACTCATGAGAGAGTATCTGTCTCTCGCGCTCTACTATGAGGCGGACGGCCACTGACTGCACTCTGCCGGCAGATAGTGATGGCTGCACTTTCTTCCATAGTACGGGAGATAGCTCGTACCCCACCAGTCTGTCGAGAACACGTCTGGACTGCTGGGCCTTGAAAAGGTTCTCGTTTAACTTGACCGGATGCTTGACGGCGCTTGTGATGGCATCCTTCGTAATCTCATGGAATGTTATACGCTTCGCATCCTTCTGCCCTATCATCTCTGCGACATGCCATGCGATGGCCTCCCCTTCTCGGTCAAGGTCAGTTGCGAGATATACTTGGTCGGCTGACTTTGCCTCTTTCTTTATAACCGCGATATGAGTTTTTGATTTATCGGGAATGATGTACTCCGGCTGGAAGCCGTGCTCTATGTCGATACCCATCTTGCTCTTCGGCAGATCACGAATATGGCCATAGGTTGCTATGACCTTGTAGT
>Ga0172371_10008806_pt1 | contig 14030 bp, 7 predicted proteins | sample Lak12m_FD_114543 | JGI IMG/M metagenome (GOLD analysis project Ga0172371, IMG submission 114543) | Freshwater microbial communities from Kabuno Bay, South-Kivu, Congo - kab_022012_12m | ecosystem: Environmental > Aquatic > Freshwater > Lake | place: Democratic Republic of the Congo: South-Kivu... | reverse complement strand
ACCGCGGCCTCGTCGAACAGAACCGGACCCCGGAACCGGAAGATGTGGCGGCGGGCGGTGCGTCGCCACTCCGCGTCGTACTGCTCAAGGTTTGCATGTCCTGGACTCACCAGGCGATTCTAGCAGTCCGGGCCTGAGCCGCAAGCTGGGCGGCGCACCAGGCAGTCAGCGAGGAACAGGCCGGTTTCCTGTCCGATGGCGGCTGGCCGCAGGCGGTTGTCGGTCTGGGTGGGGAAGGGGACGGGCTAGAGCGGGCGGATCTTGTTTCGGAACTGCACTGCCTCCTCATCGTCTGTAGCCACGGCATTCACAAACCGGTCAATCCCGAGCGCGTCGAGGCAGTAGTCCTCGCCGACGAGCAGTACCCCCTGATGCAGCCAGTTCTGGATCTGCCGGCCATCGGGCCCGAGCTGCTCGTAGTGGCGACCATCTGAGAGCGGCTTCATCGTGCCCGGGTTCAGCGCGACCGCGACCAACACGAAGGGATAGCTCCGCAGCGAAATCCGGAGGGATGGAGGCCTGTCGCCGCCGCCCGGTATCGTCGACGTGCCGATGATGTTGTCCTCGCGCACGAGCATCTCGACCGGCAACTCCGGCCGAAGGCCCAGTCGGGCGGCGATTATACCGATACCGATACTGCGGACTTCGGTGTCGGTTGCGCGCGGCTTGACCGAGCGGGTCATTCGAATGCGGAACGTTGCCGATTCCTGAATGGCCAGCAGCTCACGGAATCCACACCATGTCATTACTGCTGCCAGCCCTCCCCGGCGATAGCGCAGACTTACGGCAGCATTCGAGAGAACAATGCCCTTGCCGGCCGGGCTGCGTTCGATGCGGACCGTGCCGGCCAGGTCGCCGTCTTCATGCAGCCGGACGATGGCGCTGTCAGGCCGCACGTCGATGCCGACATTGAACCGCCGTTCCGACAGCGGACCGTCGATGATGATGATGTTGTCGTGATCAAGCCAAGCGAAGCGGGGCCCGATCCGACGCGGAGTCCAGCGTCGAGTGTCGGGCGCCGCTATCTCGTTATTAGGCAGGGAAGCGTAGACGCTGTCCGCCTGTTCCTCAGGGATGTCCATCACGCCAAACATCTTTGCATCACTCGTGCCAAGTCGATGGCGACATCAATCATCATCGTAACGCATCGTCAATCAGTAAATTAGCTCGCTTTTCGGCCTTTCCATGTGTCGCACCTGTCGCAGTCTTTCATGATGCTTCTCACAGATTGCCGCATTATGCGGCACGAAAAAGCTTGTTCCTGGCCGATTGGTGCCGCTGATTATGGCAGATCGAGTATGAAAGGGCCGGCGACCCGGAATCTCCGGGTCGCCTGTGCCAGTCGGAGCGGCCCAACCTAGTTAGAAAGGATGAGTTTCACGATTCGTGAGAAGCCCGGAGCCTGCAAGCGACAGAAGTAGGTTCCGCGGTTGACCCGCATGCCGCGCTCATCGGTTCCGTTCCATGTAACAAGGTGGTACCCGGCCGGGAACTCGGAGGTCGCGAGCGTGCGAACGAGAGCGCCGGCGATGTCGTAAAGCTGGATCGAAACGCGCGCCCGAACCGGCAGCGCAAACGCCAGGTCCACGCGATCTGCCGACGGATTGGGCTTCGGCGAGCCCAGCGAGTACTCGCGCGGCATGCCCGATAGCTCTTCCGGGCTTTCAATCCCGGGGGCGGGTTTCACGACAACCTGCTGCTGAGCGAGGTCGTTGACGGGGTTGTCGTCACCGGCCAGCATGGTCGAGCAGCGGACTGCATGGGTGCCAACCTGATTTGCCGTCCACGGCGCGAAGCGGGCCGTGTCCGATCCGCCCGCGAGCAGGACCATTACCGTTTCGCGCGCGTAGAAAGTGCCAATCGTGAAGCGAATTCGGAAGCTGTCCCGGACGCTGCCGAAGTTCCGGATAGTGGCGCGCGGGGTGACGACCGTGCCGGAGTCAATCGTGTCGGCGGGCGCGAGTATCTCGGACACTCCGACGTCGAAATTTGCTGACCGCACGATGAGCTGGGCGCGGACCGTGTCGTTGGACTGGCCGTCATCGCCGAACAGCGCGGAGAAAGCCTTCATCTGGTAGGTGTCCGGCGGAGTAGCCGGCCAGGTATCGAAGGAGACGTTCGCGCTTTCCTGTGGGGCCAGGGTGATCGTGTCACAGGCCTCGTAGACCGGCGAGGGCTTTCCCGCGGTACCTCGTCGCGGCGATGGCGCGGGCCCATGCGAGAAGGGTATCCCTGCTGCGCTGGCGACCGGCGCCCGGGCTGCTGCCTCGATCCGGAACCAGACCGGGAAGGTCTGAGTCGTCGTGCCGAAGTTCTTGAACCGGGCGACCGGGACTACGCTCGGCCCCGAGTCAATCGGCCCCACCGGCGACACTATCTGCCGGCAGCCGACATCGATCGGCACTACCTGGACCGTATCAGTGAAGAAGTCGTTGTTTGCATTGGTGTCACCTTCGACTTCGAGACTGCAACGTTCGACAACGAGCCCGGTCGGGTGCGCCGCCCACGGTTTGAATGCGACAGTTGCCGACTGACCCGGTGCCGGGCCGTCATAGACCTGAACCGTGTCGCCGTAGGGGAGCCCGATGTACATGAAGGCGCTGGTCAGCGGAATTACGTCGCCGTTGTTCTTAATCGTCGCCACCGGTATGACGGTATCCCAGTGGTCGTACGAGCCCTGCGGTGCGACGATGCCGGTGACGGCCATGTCGGGGTGACCGTATCGGAGCCGCGCGGTCCAGATGCTGGTCCAGGGACCGGTGTGCGATGCCTCACCGGAAACGAAGACGTGGTCCGAGTCAGACGCACAGATGCTCGCGCCGAAGTCAATCATCTGGTTGGCATCGTCGTAGCGGTAACTCCAGAGCGTGTCCTTGTTGGTGACGTTAGCCGCGGTGTAGCCGAGGACGACGAGGTCGTCTGCGCTCCGGCCCGTTACGTAGACCCGGCTCTTGCTGTAGCAGACCGAGTACCCGCGGTCGTCGTCGTTCGTGCCGTAGGTGGCGCCGGCCGGTCCCCAACGCGACGTGAGAACGTTGTTGAACTTCATCGTGGCGACCTGCTCGCCCAAAGGCGAGGGATAGGCAAGGACGCCAGTAACATAGACGTTCTGCGGGCTCGAGTCGTCGAGCGCGACCGAGAAGGCGTAGTCGTCGCCGTGCTCGGAGGCAACGTCGAGGCTGCGGTAGCTGAGGCGGCTGCCGGTCGCGCTGTAGCGGACGACGGCGTAGTTGTAGCCCTGATAGCCCGAGCCCGACTCGTAGTAATCGAATCCCACCGCGTAAATCTCGCCGTTGTTGGCAACGGCAACGTCGAAGGCGACGTCGTCGTCATCGTAGACCGTTATTGGATCGTGATAGACTGCGGCCCACAGCCGGACGCCGGAGGGCGTGAACTTCATTGTCCACCACTCGCGTTCGCGGTTGAAGTCCAGCCCGTGGCCGGTGGTCACGATTCCGCTGTCCGGAGAGCGGGCAATTGCGGACGCGGCATTGTCGTACAGGTCGTAGTTTTCGAAGTAGTCGGGGTGCATGTCCCTCGAGTTCCGGCGGGCCATGGCGGTCGTGTCGAGCACGTAGGTGCGCGTCCACAGCGTGTCGCCGCTGGCCGGGTTGATGCGGGCTACCAGGTATCCGGTCAGGTAGCCGTAGCCGGAGTCGGACCCGCAGATATAGACGTCGCCGGATTTGCCGATGGCGATGCCGAAGGCCTCGTCGTTTGCACTGAGGCCGGAGGTCTTGTGCCAGATCTCTGTTCCGTTCGAGTCGTACTTGGCCCAGGCCGCATCGTCGAAGTCCGAATTGTCGGCGCGGCCCGCGATGTAGACGTTGCCGGCCGAGTCGACGACCACCGCCTGGGCGATGTCAAACTGACTGGTGCCGGTGCCACTGAACCCGCTGACCCAGGCTCGGGTTCCGTCCGGACGATACTTCATGACTACCAGGTCGGTGCCACCGGGATTGGCGGCCAGCTCGCCGGCGCCGCAAACGTAGAGGTTGCCGGTCAGGGAGTCGAGGTAGCTGTCCGCCGCCTCGTTGAACTGCGACTGGCCGGGGCCGGTGTAGTGTTTTATCCAGGCCGGGTTAACGCCCCCGGCAGCGGCAACCGCCGCCAGCAGCGCAAGGGTCAGTAAGAACCTGCAGCTTTGCATCAAACCTCCTCAGGATGTCGAAACGTCACTGTCAGGGACAAGCGTTCCTCCGATGCGGCCGCGCCATCCACCGAGGTTGGGGTCGGGCCAACGTGCACCACCGAACTCGGGGGATTCCGCCACATTCAACAATACCAGTCACGCACAAAAGTGTCAAGGAATCGGCGCGGTCGTGCGAGGCCGGGTCATGGTTTGTCCGGCCGGCCCGAACAGCTCGATTTTCTGCTCCACGAGCTCGGTGACCGCATCGCGGGCCCGGCCCAGGTAGTGGCGCGGGTCGAAATCCCCGGGTCGCTCGGCAAAGGCGTGCCTCACCTCGGCGGCAAACGCGAGGCGCAGGTCGGTGTCGACGTTGACTTTGTTCACGCCCAGGCCGATCGCCTTAGTCAGGTCCGATTCCGGTACGCCGCGCGCTCCCTTGACCTCAAGGCCGAAGCGCTCGCACTTGGCAACGAGTTCCGGCGGTACGGATGAAGCGCCGTGCAGGACCAGCGGCAGACCGCCGGTGAGCTGCTTGACGCGCGCCAGGCGTTCGAAATCGAGCTTCGGTTCGCCTTTGAACTTGAAGGCGCCGTGAGCGGTCCCGATGGCGGGGGCCAGCGAGTCCACGCCGGTCTCAGCCACGAACCTGCCCGCCTCGGCCGGGTCAACAAGCAGCGCGTCCCGTTCGGCAACGGCGACGCCGTCCTCGCGGCCGACCAGCCGGCCCAGCTCGGCCTCGACCGAAACGCCGGCGGAGTGGGCCAGCGCGACGACCGCCCGTGTCTGGCTGAGATTTTCCTCGAAGGGCAGGCGCGAGGCGTCAATCATGACCGACGTGTACCCGGCCTTGATGCAACGCTGAATGAGCGCGAGGTCCCGGCCGTGGTCAAGATGGAGGCAGAGGGGGGTCTTCGTCGTGGCGGCCGCGGCCCGCGCCATGGCGACGATGTACTCGATGCCGGCATAGCCGAGTGCGCCTTCGCTCGTGGCGAGAAAGACCGGCGTCTGCTTTGCGTCCGCCGCCGCCACGATCGCGCGGAGGAACTCCAGGTTGTTGAAATTGAACGCGCCCACTGCCTGCCCGCGCGCGCCGGCAGCGGCGAGCAGTTCCCGGCCCGGAACGAGACTCACAGCCTGACCTCCTCGACCGTCACCTGCGGCAAAAGGGCGTCGATGTCGGCGCAGCGGCAGAGGCCGGTGCCCGCATTCAGCGTCGTTGCGGTGCCGGCCGCGACCGCCCGGCGCAGCGCGTCGACGTTCGACTCACCCAGCGCCATCCCGTGAACAAAACCTGCCACCGCGCAGTCGCCGGCGCCGACCGTGCTTTTGACCGGGACCTTCGGCGGCCGGGCGTGCACGACCCCGTCCTTTGTTACCATTATCATTCCGTCGGGCCCGAGCGAGACGAGCACAATGCTCACGAGGTTGAGAAGTCCCAGCGCGTATTCGGCTGCGGCCCTGGCGTCCGGGAGCGCCCTGCCGGCCAGTTCGGCGAGCTCGGTTCGATTGGGTTTGATGACCGCGGGGCGGGAGCGCAGCGACTGGCGCAGCGCCTCGCCCGCCGTGTCGAGTACCACCCTGGCTCCACGCTCGTTGCCGATGGATATCATGCGGGAATAGACCTCGGGGGTGAGCCCGGGCGGCAGCGACCCGGAGATGACGAGGAAACTCATGTCGGGCGACCGTTCCAGAGCATCGAGGAAGTCCATCAACTCCGCCGGCTGCACCTCGGGTCCGCGGGCCAGGAGCGCGGTCTCGGCGCCGTTCGAGTTGTCCTGGATGATGATGTTGGTTCTGGTTTCATTGGCGATGTGCGTGAACCGACAGGCCACGCCGGAGAGCAGAAGCCGGCCTTCGAGTTCCTTGCCGTCGAACCCGCCGACGAGCCCGAGCGCCAGATTGTCGCTGCCCATCTCGCGCAGCGCACGCGACACGTCGATGCCCTTGCCGCCGGCGTAGCGCGCCTCGGTTCTAATGCGGGTGCTCTGTCCCGGTACGAGCGACTCCACGTGGAGAGTCCGGTCCAGCGCCGGGTTGAGCGTTACAGTGTATATCACCTCTCGTCCCCGATAACCAGGACGGATAGTCGCGTCAGGCAGTCGTCCCGCGAACGGGTATGGCGGTCATCAACTCCCATTCTTAGTTGGACTTTGCGCAGCAAACGGCGGATTCCCGGGATGCGCGACCGGCGAAGCGCCGCGCGGAAATTCCCGCACGGTCTGCTTCCTGCGCCTCGCCGCCAGTAAAGCAGCGGCGAGTGCGCACTATCAACTCCGCAGGGCCCCCGTCGTCTAGGGCGATGTCTGCCGGACGAGAAGGTGGACAGTCGTGTCTGGGTTCACGTTGTACTGGTTGTCCAGGATGAAATGGTAGCCGGCGCCCGCAGTAATCACGGCCGAGAAGTCTGAGCCGGCGGACCTTTCCACTTTGGCCAGGGCCACGTACGAAGAATCCAGCCGCCATCGCTGGTAGTTGGCCGAGTCCAGCATCAGGAACGTGATATCAAGCGGGCTCGCCGAAAACGAGCCGGACACAGTATAGCCCGCCGGGATGTAGCTGCTGCTGAGAAGCTTGTAGTCGCCGCCGTTTACCGCACCGGTCCAGTCGAAGAGAACCGTGGTGACGGCTTTGACGACGATGGTTCCACTCATGGTGTCGGCGGCTCCGCTGTCGTCCCGGACCGTGACCGTCATGGTTACGGTGCCGGAGGATTCGGGCGCGGTCCAGACGACGGCAGAGCCGGTCGTTGACTGGAACTCGCCCGCGGTGCACGTCCAGTTGTAGGCAAGGGCGTCGGTGTCAGGGTCCGAGGCAGTGCAGCTCACCGTTGCGTCCACCGACGCGTCTATCTCGGAAGGCAAATCCAGCGCGGTGATTATCGGGGCGTGGTTCGGGTGCGCGGTCTGCTTGCAGCCCAGGACGACCAATCCGCCCGCGGCAAGCACGAGCATGATACGGTACGCGAATGCTCTCACACAATCCTCCTTACTTGGTTTCGGATTCGGGTGGCACTGAAGCGTGGAATCACTGACACCTGACTCGATTGTAGTGCTGACTAGCGGCTCTGTCAACAAGTCTGAAGTATTCTGAATCCGATATTGAACCACGGAGCACACAGAGATTCGGAGGGTACCGGTCCGGAGTGACGACTTCACCCAACTCTGTGCTCTCTTCCCCCTCTGTGGTTAATCCTATGTCGGCTCTGGGGAGTATCCTGAATCCGACATGGAGCCACGAGAGCACGAAAGACACGAAACGAATGGGTGCGGAATGCCAAATGCCCGTTTCACTTCGATTTCGTGTTTTCGTGGCCATCAATCTCGGTTCTGGGGAAGCATCGTCCCGCGGTCCGGGCCGGCGGCCGACGGCCGCGGCCGGGACGGATTCGTTCTTGACAGCGCGATGGTGGTCCGGCTATAATCGGACGTCTCTGGGGCAGCCAGAGACAGAAGTACGGCCGCGGCGGATGGCAGTGGTTCCGCTGGCCCTGCCGTTCAAACAAGCCCGGCAGTACCACCGGGTGCGGAGTTTCTTCCCGACCGAGCCCTCATAAACTCGAGCGGTCCGCACCCGTTTCTGTTTCCCGATTTCCCAATTGTTGCCCGGTCGATGGGCGAGCGGCGTCGAAGCTATGGAGTCGCTGAGCGGGCCCCGGCAGGCGCGGCGGGCGGGTGCTCAGTCGATTTTGATGGTCTTGCGGGTGAGGGTGGCGGCGTCGGTCTCAAGACGCCAGAAGTACACTCCCTTGTCCAAACGCCGGCCCTGTTCGTCGCGGCCGTCCCAGGATAGAGAATAGACCCCGGGGCCGAGCGGTCGAGGGCCCGAGAGAACCCGAACCAGAGCGCCGGTCGCGGAATAGACGCTGACGCCCGCCCGGGTTTGGTGCGGGAGACTGAACCGGACCGAGGCCTTTTTAGCCATCGGTTCGGGCACGGGCCGTTCGAGCGCCAGGACAAGGGGCGGTCCAGACCGCTCCGCGACTCCGGTGTAGTCCGCGACCGTAACCGAGTCGTGCACCGTGTCGTTTAACGGGTACATGTCCTGTCCAAGCACCGTGGCGCAGGCCGTCGGATAGGTTCCGGGAGTGGATGCCATCCAGTCGGCGTAGTCGACTATCCGGCTGCCGCCGGCGGCAAGGGTGACCGATACGGTGTCGGCATAATCCGCGCCGATAGCGAAGCGCGTGTCGAACGTCTCCGCGTTCGTGCCGGCGTTCTTCACCACGGCCCGCGGCGTGACCCTCAGGCCGGGCTCGACCGTGTCGCGCGGTGAGACGATCGCCACGCAGGCGGCGTCCCGCACCCGCACGGTCACCACGCCGCTTGCGGTATCGTTGGGGTGGTAGGTGTCATCGCCGAGCGCGGTAGAGCAGCGGGTGACGTTAGCTCCACGCTCGGTCGCGGTCCACAAGGCGAAGCTCACCAGGGCTGAGTCGCCCGCTGCCAGGTTGGTCACGTTCTGCGAGTCGGCATACGAGCCGATGCGGAAGAATACCGGGAACGTCGCCGCGTCGCCGCCATAGTTCTTGACGACGGCCTGCGGGCTCGCCGACGCGCCTGAGTCCACGGTGTCGACCGGCGCGAGAATCGACACGACGCCGGCGTCGTGCGGCTGGTGGATTGTGGCCCGGGCGAATACGCCCACGTTATAGTCCGGGATATCCACCGGCGGGTCGTTCGATACACCGACCGAGTTCCACGCCAGATGATGGCCGGCGAAATAACCGATGGTGCCGGTCTTGGAGTCCGACTTGTCGTCAATCGCCCGTACGAAGACCGAATCGGTCGTCCCGTCGGTGATGTACGGCTCGCCGTCGGTCAGGTCGAAGACGAGGTTGTTACCGGGGAACGGCCGGTCGGTCTTCGGGAAGCGCCAGGCCCGGAAGTTCCTGAACCAGAGGGGAGAAGCGGTGCTGCCCACACCGAGCTGGATGCCGATTCGGTCCCGGGCCGCGTGGCTGATTTTCACGCGACCGAGCATGGTTGGCGTGTAGCCGATTAGGTCGTCCTGGTAGTACCCGGTCTGGTCGCTCATCGACGCGTTCCGGGCCGCGACGTACGACATCCACCAGTATCCGGCCTGTCCCCAGTCCGTACCCCAGGAGTTGACGAGCTTGAAGGCTCCGGTCCCGTCGTGCGTGGTCATGGTGTCGTTGTAGCCGACGATGGTGACCGCGTGGGCGCCACGGTCGCCGCCGTAGGTATCGGCGACGCAGTACGTATAATTGAAGCTGTCGATGTTGTCGAAGTTGGAGTAGATGGAAATGCCGATGACCGTCGTGAGGCCGCTGTCCAGGCGCATCTTCGCCAGATTGATGCCGAGGGTGTCGTGCATCTCGAAGTAGTGGGACGAGCCGCCGCGGTGCGGTATGGCCCGGGCAAAGGCAGATTCGGAAGGCCACGTCGTGAAGTCGTTCGCGCTGTAGGGACAATCGGCCATGGTGGCGCAGCCCTGGTCGGACACCAGAGCATAGGCTCGTCCGAAGCTCGCGCCCTCGTCCTCACCGCCATTGGCCTGATTGTAGATAAACGCCGGGCTGAACTGATGGCCGGTCTGGTCCAGGTTCCAGTGAAACTCCAGCCACTCATAGTGGGTCTTTTGATAGTAGCCGACGGCCCACGCGGTGCACGAACCCTGGGAGCCCTGGTCGCCGACCGGCGGCATCTGGCCCGACAGGTCAGCCGAAACGCTCAGCCGGCGGGGAGGGTTCGGGACGACGGTGTCCCGCACCAGCCATGGGACCGTGCGCGGGTCCTCGCGAATCAGCCCGCACGGATGCAGGGCTGCGGCCCGGCCGGGCAGCAAAACGATAAGCAGCAGCGCGAGAACCGCGGGCCGCGGTGCCCTGTCCATGCGTCGATTGTAGAGATGGAAGGGACGTCTGTCAATGCCAAAGCGAGTTCGGGTCGAGCGGACATGCGCGGTCGGCCGAGTCGCTGTAGGCCGCTAGACGTTAGCCGTAGGTCGTAAACTGCCGGCCCGCAGGCCTCCGCCAATCGCAAACCGGCAATCGTCAATCGGCAATCTACAATGTCGTAGGCCGTTAGCGGTCTCGGCAATCCAAAATCGTAAATCCAAAATGACTTGGGCCGTGTCAATAATCATCTGCTGTCCCCGAATTCCCGCTCCCAGCTTTCAGCCGGGTTTCCCGTCAGCCCTTGTCCGGCAGACAGTTCAGTGTTTCGTCCGGTCCTTAAGGTAGTAGGTCTGGTTCTTGCGAGGCGTTGGGGGGAGCGGCTCTTTGGCTGTGACGGTTCGCTCCTTGTCGGTTCCGCTGATACCGTACTGCCCGGACACGGGTGCTTTTTCACCCGGCCTGAGTCCTCTGGTCTTGTGAGTCAAGTTGACCTCCTTTAGAATCTCATGCGTCTTGACTGGTCACGCGAGTTCCATCGCGGACATGCGGGGTCGGCGGGATAGGCAAGCACATATCCGCCAAGTCAGTTACTCCAGCAGCTCAGCGTAGACTTCGTGGCGGAGACGCTCGCGTGTTCGCTCGTCCAAGATGGAGTCGAGATAGGAATTGACGATTGTGTCTATCTTGCCCTTCAGTTGTTCCAACTCGGGTAGTATCGTGCGCAGGTAAACATCATCGTCTGGGACCTTGACTTCGGACAGGCCCGCATCTGCGAACACCAGCAAGAAGCGCGCCTCCTCCTGCGACCGGCAGGGCACGTTGGTTCCGTTCACGTGCAGCCGCCAGCCGAACAACTCCTGCTCGACCCTCACCTCTCCGGACGCCGCTGGGATCGTGCGTTGGTGCAGGTCCTTACGACCCAGCACTCTCTCTCGGTAGAACTGCCCCAGGGTCTTCAAGTTACGGCTCCTTGACGACGTGCTTGACTATTGTATCTTTCAGGGCGTCCAAGTCCAGCCCATCGCGGGTCCTACGGCCGGTGTCAACGCTCTTTGCCCGGTCAATGCGTGACCGCACCAAGTCCACGACTGCCCGATAGACCTCAAGTTGCTCCTCTTCGCTAAGCCCCAGAATCTCGCCCATGACAGTCTGGTCTAGTGCCCGCCGGTCAGGCTTGACCCCTGCCAACGTCACGGCCTCCGGCGTGTCTGCGCCGATTTCCTCGAACATGGAACCCAACTCCCGGCCAAGCAGGTCTATCCGTCCCAATGCGGTCTTGTGTTTGCTCAGTGCCTCGCGCGTGGGCACCGGAATATCGGCGACGACGCACACGTCTATGTCCAACGGGCCACCTCCGCCGCCGGGCTGTCGCGCCAGAACTTCAGAGAAGAACGCGGTGACGGTCGAATTGAGGACGAGCGCGAGGGTGCGGGCATCTCCACGATGGAGCGGTTCAACACCGGTCAGGTTCTTGTTCAGATATACGCGGTCTGGGTTGTGAAATACGATATGGCGGAGTCTGACCCGCTCCGGGAAGGCGATGCTGTCATCCACGGCCTCGCCAAGGTCAAACCAGGGTCTGCCGGGTTCGCGCGATGCACACGTTGGACGCTTGTGGAATCCCTGGCGTTCTCCACGGCGTATGTGGGCTGCGACGTGCGTCCGTGACAGCTGCTCGGACGACTTGTGTATCAGCAGCAGGTTCTTCTGTAGGTCCGAAGCGCGGACCGACGGAGTCCGCAACTCGTTGGCCTTGAGCAGGACGCGGTTCGGCTGCCACTGTCCATGTGCATCCTTGTGCATCCAGAACTCTCGTTCGATGCCGAGCTGTCTTATCTCAGCATCGGTCAGGTAGAAGAACTCGTTTGCCCCTGTTTTCGTGCCGAACCGCACGCGCGCGGTCTCCTTGAGAGGCACGAGTCTTCGCTGGCCTTTCGACTGTATCCGGAAGAACACCTCCGGCGCGCGCAGGTATTTGCCCCACTTGGCTCCTACGTACTCCTGTCGCTCAGCGTCGTGGCCTTCGTGCCACAGCTCGTCCTGCTTCTTGGGAAACACCCGCAGGTCGTCATTCTCGTACAGGCCGGAGTGGAACAGGGCGGTCTGGATGAGCTTGTCTATCGCCTCGACGCGAGCGCGCTGCTTCTCCCATACGTCTTCGGCCGCGGGAATGTAGTGGCGCAGCGATTTCTTCAAGTAGACAAACCGCACGAGGTTGCTGTCGCGGGCTGCCCTGTCGGAGCACTTCTCCAGGATGACGATGCATGTGTTTACGTCCGCATCCTCGAACCACCGCTCGACTTTCGACTCGATGATGGCAATGACCTTGTAGTACTTCAGGAAGAATTCCTGCAAGCCTTTGCCGTAATCAACGTCCAGCCACGAATTCGAGACGATGAAGCCGAACCGGCCGCCTTCTTTCAGGAACTTGGTTCCATGGACGAAGAAGTAGGCGTGAATGCCGGCCCGTGCACTGATGTCGGCCATGACCCGGCCGCCGGACATGACAGCACGTGCGATGAGCTTCTCTTTGGCCGCAATGTGCTTCATCTCTTCTTGGCGGGTGTACGGTGGGTTGCCGACAACTGCATCAAACCAGCGCGGATACGTGACCTCGCGCTCGGTGGCGCCCAAGGTCACTGCACGCCTCCGTCGAACGGTAGCTGGAAGCTCAAAGCCGGTGTCTCCAGCAGGCAGGGCGAAGAAGTCCTCGCGGATGATGTTCGGGTAGTTCTTGTCCGATGCCAGGTTGTGCACCGCCAGGTTGATGGTAGACAGGTGAGCCGGGAACTTGGCGATGTCGTTGCCCCACAGGGTCTCAAGCAACTCCTCGTGTCCGAGGCGCTGGTTCATCAACTTCTTGTGGAAGTAGGCGCGTACGAGGAAGGTGCCCGCGCCGCAGGCCGGGTCGAGTACTACGTCGGATTCTCGCTTCAGGCAGAACCGCAGAATCAGGTCCACTACGTCAGGGCGCGTGAAGTACTGCCCAAGGCGGTGCCGTTCCTGGCTCGGGATGAGCTGCTCGAATATCCTTCCGACGACGTCGTATCCAAGCGCCGTGAAATCGTAGCGCCGGAGTATCTGGACGAGCGACTCCACTTCGCGGACGACTTCCCTTGCATCAGGGAAGGCTATAGCATCTATGAAGTCCGCGGTGAAGATAGTCTCGTAGTCAATCTTGAGAACGGCATCGAAGTAGAGTTGCAGGTGCTTCTGAAGCTGTGCGCCTTTGGTTAGCCCCTCAGGCACGGCCAGCGGGTCGAGGTCGTGCGGGCGCTTCGCTTGCAGGAGGTTGTAGAACAGTATCTTGTTGACGAGCAGGTAGGCCGCCTGACGTGCGGCCTTGTCGTAGTCGCCTTCCTGCCAGCCGAAATCCCAACTCTGCTCGTCAAACCAGTGCAGCAGAGCTGTACGAAACTTGGTGTCCTTGTGGCACCTATCGGCAATGATGCCCTTGTAGTGCCCGGCAAGGACGCGGACCTTCTCGTGCAGACGATAGACGAGTAGCTCGTCAATCGGCAGACGTGGCTCGACCTCGCGACCCGAATGGACCGCCTCAAGCCGGATGAGGAAACGACCGAGCGCCCTTCGAGTGGGTTCGCGGAACCGAGTCTGGTCAAGGTCGTCGAGGTCCTCAATCTGCGACAGGTCATAGCGGTGTACAATCTGGCGTTCCTCGGGTTCGCCAGCGTTGACCGCCGCTGTCTTCCACCAGACAAGCTGCTTGAAATTGGTGGTCGCGAAGTACTTGGCCCGCCGCTTCGTGGCCTTGTTGCGCGCGTCGTCCTTCAGGCCTTCGTCAAAGACATCCCACGGCGGCAACTTCGCTTCTATCAGACACAGGACGTTCCGACTCCGTTTGGTCTCGTAGATGACAGTGTCCGGCATCTTGCGGTCCTCGCCAATCGTCTCGACGTCAGGAAGTCCAAGGTCCAGATGGTTGTCCTCAATGAGCTGCCGCATCCAGTGCATCAGGATAGCCGCGCCGGAACGCTCGGTCTTGGAGGACGTCACAGCAAATGGACTCGGGCTTCTGCCTTT
>Ga0172371_10008804_pt1 | contig 14031 bp, 10 predicted proteins | sample Lak12m_FD_114543 | JGI IMG/M metagenome (GOLD analysis project Ga0172371, IMG submission 114543) | Freshwater microbial communities from Kabuno Bay, South-Kivu, Congo - kab_022012_12m | ecosystem: Environmental > Aquatic > Freshwater > Lake | place: Democratic Republic of the Congo: South-Kivu... | reverse complement strand
GCTGGCCATCCGCGTCGGACTCGGCGCGACCCTCGTGGGGCTGGCCGGCTGGAGCCTGTGGGGCATCACCGTCGGCGTCGTGGCGGCCTCGTTCTCCTGGCTGCTGCTGACGGTGTACTTCCAGCGCCGGCTCCTGCCGGAGCTGAAGATCAGACGCGGTCGCTTCTCGGTCGACAAGCTGAAGGCCCTCATGGGCATGGGCGGCTGGATGCTGCTCGACCAGGTCGGCGCCCTCTTCTTCCTCAGCACAGAGGTGATCGTCGTGAACCTGCTGTGGGGCAGCGCTGCGGCGGGACGGTACGGCGCGCTGATCCTCTTTCCTTCGACGATCCGGATGATCTCCGGCTTCCTCGCCGGCGTGCTCATGCCGGTGGTCATCCATCGCTTCAGCCGCGGGCACACGGAATGGGTCACCGAGACCAGCGTGCGCGCCGTGCGCCTTCTCGGTCTTGCGCTCTCCCTTCCAGCCGGGCTGGTAGCCGGCTTGTCGCTGCCGCTTCTGGTCCTCTGGCTCGGCCCGGACTTCGCCGATCTGCGCCTGCTCCTGGTCGTCATGGTCGTCCATCTTCCGGTCAGCCTCTCGATCCACGCCTTCTCTCCGGTCCAGGTCGCAGCCAAGAAGGTCATGGTCCCGGCCGTGGTCAACGCGGTGAGCGGACTGATCGCCGTGGGACTCGGTGTGGTCCTCGGGTGGCCGGCCCTGGGCATCGGGATGATCGGCGTCGCCCTCGGCAACGCCGCCATCCTGCTGCTCAAGAACGGCGCGTTCTACCCCACCTACACCGCGCACGTGCTCGAGGCGCCGGCGCGCCGCTTCCTGAGCGCCATCGTCCCCGGGATCACCGGCACCGCGTTCCTCACGGTATCGGGCTATTTGATCACGCTGACCGGATGGCTCACCTCATGGGCGGCGCTGCTTGTCGCGGCCGCCGCCATGACGGTACTCTTCGCGCCGGCAGCCGTGTACGGGCTGTTGGGCCGCGAAGACCGCAAGTGGGTGATCGGCGTGATCAGCAGGGCCAGGGCACGGACCTCCGCATGAGGCGCAGCGGGCAGGACGCACTCTTCTCCCGGGTCGTGCTCCGCGGCCTCTGCATCGGCTGTGGGCTGTGCGCCGCCGTCTGCCCGCGGGAGCGCCTGACGATGACGTGGTCCGATGATCGCGGATGGTCGCCCCACGACAGCGGGCAAGGACGTTGTGGCGCTTCCTGCGAGGCCTGCGTGCGTTCGTGTCCGTTCGCACCCGGCAATCCCGACGAGGACGCCCTCGCCGATGCGGCGTTCGCCGCAACCGCAGCGCCCGGCTGGCACTCCGAGCTGGGCTTCTATCGGGGCGCCTTCGCAGGCCACGTCATCGACGAGGCCGCCCGGCGTCGTTCGGCGTCCGGCGGGCTGATGACATGGGTGCTGCGTGCCCTGCTGGCGGATGGGATCATCGACGCCGCGGCGTGCGTGCTCCCTTCAGCGAGCGGAGCACCGCTCTTCCGGTTCGCCCTCTGTCGCTCGGCCGACGAGGCCGCCGCGGGGTCCGGGTCCGCGTACTACCCGGCGGAGCTCAGCGACGTCGTGCGAGAGATCCGCGCCTCTGGCGAGAGGGTCGCGATCACCTGCCTGCCCTGCCAGGCCAAGGCGCTGCGCCTCGCCATGAACCGCGACGCCGGCCTTCGCGACAGCGTCAAGCTCCTGCTCGGCGTCGTGTGCGGGCATGGGGCCACGCCGGGCTTCTCCCGGTACGGGGCGGAGCTGGCCGGAGCGCCGACCGACTTCCACAGCGTGCGCTTCCGCGCCAAGGACGGCCGCCGACCGGTCGCGGATTGGGGCGTCGAGTACCGCTGGACGGCCGTCGACGGGTCGGCTCGCACCGCGACGACGAGCTTCCGTGACGGGCTCGACGAAGCCTGGACGAACCACTGGTTCACGCCGCGCCCCTGCTTCTTCTGCGACGACGTGTTCGCCGAAGCGGCCGATGCGTGCTTCATGGACGCATGGCTGCCTGCCTATGCGGCCGACCGCCTCGGCACCAGCCTCGTGATCGTCCGCGCAGCCCTTGTCGCGGACCTGCTCGAGCTTGGAGACGCGGCGGGGAAGCTCTCTCTCCGTGCCGCCACCACCGCCGAAGTGACGGCAAGCCAGCAGGGAGTCATCGCCTTCAAGCGACAGGCCCTCGCGCATCGGCTGTGGCGAAGCTCAGACGACGGCGACCCCGTCCCGCGCAAGAGGGTGACCGCCCGCCGGCAGCCGCCCGGCGTCACCTCGGTGCTGTGGGATCGCCAGATGTCGCTGGCACGGCAGGCCGAACGGCTGTGGCCACGCCGCGAGTCCCTGTCTGCCTTCCAGGCCGCCATGCGCCTGCGCTCGCAGACTGAGCGAGCAGCGTACGTCACGCTGGGCCGCACCGCCGCGCTGCGTCACGGTGCCTCCACGGCAGCCGCGGCGGCACGCCGGCACCTGCCCGCGCGGACGGCACCTGTCGGGCGCGGACTTCGGCAGTGCGGCGCTCGACGCGCCCTCCCGAACCATCCGCTCACCATCCTGCTGGTCGGGCACAGCGGCTTCTACAACCGCGGCTGTGAGGCGCTCGTCCGCACCACCTCCGCTCTCCTGCGCGAGCGCTTCGGGGCTGACACGGCGATCGTGCTGGCTTCCGGCCATCACGACGAAGACGCCGGCCACCCCGCGGCCGCCGGACTGCGGGTGATCCCCGCCAACGACCCTCACTGGTCCTGGCTTCTGTCGTACAGGGCGCGTCGTTTGCGCGGTCCCCTGGACACGCGCGCGCTGTGGCGCTTCGACACCGCCGCAGTGCTGGCCGCCGCACGGGAGGCCGATGTGGTCATCTCCATCGGCGGCGACAACTTCACCCTCGACTACGGCTACCCCTCGTACTTCCTCGAGCTCAATGAGATGGCGCGTCGTCTGGGCAAGCCACTCGTCATCTGGGGGGCGTCCATCGGCCCGTTCGACGACCCCTTGAAGCGGACGGCCATACTGCGGAACCTGCGGAGAGCCGACCTGCTGACCGTCCGTGACCCACTCACGCTCAAGTACCTGAGGGCTCATGGCTTCACCGACAACCTGAGACCGGTCGCCGATCCGGCCTTCCTGCTCGATGAGCGGCCGTTCGATCTCGAGCCGCTGCTTGGATCGGGCAAGCCGATCGTCGGCATCAACATCGGTCCGCTGATAGCGCACAAGATCGGTGAAGGTGGCCGCGATGCCGTCGTGGCGGCCGGCGCGGCGCTCGTGCGGCACATCACCGACGATGTGGGCGTCCGTGCTCTGCTCGTCCCTCACGTCATGAACACCGCCGTGCCGGATGACCACGACTACCTTGACGAGATCATGGCCGCCGCCGACAGGTCCGACGACGCCGGCCTTCTGCCGGACACCCTGGACGCCTGCGAGCTCAAGTACGCCATCTCGAGATGCGACGCGCTGGTCGCCGCCCGCACCCACGCGACAATCGCGGGGTACTCGAGCGGCGTGCCCACCCTGGCACTCGGGTACAGCCTGAAGGCTCGCGGCCTGGCGCTGGACACGCTCGGCGACCTGAGGCACGTGCTGCAGCCCGCCGAGTGCGCCCGCCCCGACATCCTGGTGGCGGCATTCGATCGTCTCTGGGACGAGCGCGCCGCTCTGCGACGCACTCTCAAGGCGCGCGTGCCGCACCTGCAGGCTCGCGCCCGCGACGGGGCCGACTACGTCGCTCGCCTGTTGGAGCTGTAGCCGCCGGTCGCTACCGCGAGGCGGGCGGCATCGACCCGCGCCTCCTCCACCAGTCGGCCAGCAGGTGCTCGTGCTCGGCCCGCGCCGCGGCGTCGAAGCGCTCTCCGATCGGGCGTGCGGGGTTACCGGCCACGATCGCGTACGGCTCCACGTCACCCGTCACTACGGCGCCGGCCGAGACGATCGCGCCACGACCCAGCGTCACGCCGCTGAGGACTATGGCGCCGTAGCCGATCCAGACGTCTTCGCCGACGACGAGCTCGATCTCGAGGCCCCGGCCGCGATAGTCGGGATCCCCGATCCACGGTGCGCGACGCAGCGGCCTGCCGACCACGCGGAAGTCGTGATCGTACTTGCCGACGAGGCCTACGTTGTTGCCGATGGAGACGCCGCGGCCGATACTGCCGTCGCACATGATGGTGCAGTATCGGCCGATGTATGTGTCGTCACCGATCCGTAGCCTGCGGGGAGCCCAGACGACCGAGCCGAGGCCCACGTGGACCCCCACACCCATCTCGACGTTGCCGCCGACGGCGACCTTGCGGTGCAGCCGCTCCACCACCCGGAACGACGTATTGCTTCGCCACACCTTGAACATGAGCTGCTCCTCACCGCGGTGGCGCGTTCCCGGCTGCCAAGTCTACCCTCTCACGCTCCCCCCTCGGCACTATGCACTCGAGGAACGAGTCGCGGCCGCGCTGGTAGGATGAGGCGACCCAGTCCTCCGCCGTGGTGGTGCGACGTACCGTGAAGATCCTTCTTGCGGCCTTCTACTATCCGCCGATGAACAACACCGGTGCGCGCCGGGTCGGAGGAACCGCCGAGCAGCTGGCACGACTCGGCCACGACGTCCGCGTCGTGACCGGCTGCGCCAAGCCCTCATGGCGCGTCACCGGCGGGGGACCGGCCAACGTACGGACACTCCGAACACCCTGGATCGGTCCTCCCCTGCCCCGCGAGTGGACTGACCCCAACGCGGGGGAGACGGCCGCCACAGGGCGGTCGGCGCGAGTCGCGAGCAGTCGCGCCCGAGTCCTCCTGAGAGCCGTGTATCGCACCTGCTTCTACCTCCCCGACCCGTACGTCGGCTGGCTTCCCTACGCCGTTCGCGGAGTGGTCAGACGCCTGGACGGGTGGCGCCCCGATCTGGTGCTGAGCAGCGCCTACCCGCTGACCAGCATCATGGTGGGCCAGCGGCTCGCCCGCCACTGCCGCGTGCCGCACGTCGTCGAGCTGCGCGACCTCTGGACGGACAATCCGTATCGGCCCCGGCCGGCCTGGGCGCGGCCGATAGACCGGACGCTCGAACGGGCGTACCTGAGCCGGGCCGCCGGAATGGTCACCGTGTCCGAGGAACTGGCTCGCATCCTGCGCGCCAAGTACCCCGTGCCGGTCATCACCGTCTATCACGGCTTCGAGCCTCGCGACGCGCCCAGGCTGCGTGAGGAGGCAGTCGACGGCCGGAACGGTCTGCGGCTCGTGTACACGGGCAGCCTGCACGACGGACGCCGCGACCCGCTGCCACTCCTGCGCGCGATGAGCCGGCTCGAGCGGGAGGGGCTCTCGATCACTTTCCACTACTACGGGCCCGATTCGGCCATCATGCGGCAGCGCTGCGAGCTGGCAGGCGATCCGGCCGGCGTGCGGATCATGGGCGTGGTGCCGAACGAATCGGCCCTCGACGCTCAGTTGGACGCTGATGTGCTCGTCCTGCTGATGTGGGACCATCCGAACGAGGTCGGTTCCATGACCGGCAAGCTCTTCGAGTACATCGGTGCCGGCAAGCCGGTCCTTGTGGTCGGCGCACCGCACTCGGCCGCCGCCAGGCTCGTGGTCTCAGAGCACCTGGGCCACGCCGCAACGTCGGATGACGATCTCACGGAATGGCTTCGCCGGACGGCGGCGACCAGGTCCGCGGGAGCGCTGCCGGCCCACGATCTCGCGACCGTTGAACGCTTCTCCCGGGCGAGCCAGATACGGCGCCTGTGCTCGTTCCTCGAAGCGTGCGCCGCAGGTACCGCCACACGAATCGGCGTGCGCGGCAGCGCTCGCCCCGAGCGGCGCGCAGCTCAGAGCAGCGAGCGGTAGACCTCCTCGAGCCGCTCGGCATGACGACCCCACCCCAGGTGAACGGCCGCCCACTCCCGGGATCCTCGCTGCACGGCGGCGAGGTGGCCGGCATCCGTCAGCAACTCCAGCAGCACACCGCGCACGGCGGCGGCATCATCGGGATCGACCGCACAGACAGGCGCGCCGGCGGCGGCGAAGTCGATGATGGCTCCGGCACGGTCGCTGCCGACCACGGCCAGGCCCGCTCCCAGAGCTTCCGCGAACACCGCGCCGTAGGCGTCATCTCTGGTGAGCAGCAGGAAGATGTCGGCCTGGACCATCTCGTCCAGGACCTCGTCGTTCGTGAGGTCGCGCCTCACGGTGGTCACGTCCGCCAGGCACTGCCTCTCCAGAGCCTCGCGGAAGCTCTGCTCCTGGTCGTCTGAGCCGCGACCGATCACCCTCCAGATGAAGCCGACGCCGCAGGCGCGGCAGGCGCCGAGCACCGCGGCCGCTCCGTCGTGACCTTTGGCGGGCGTGATGTGTCCCACAGACAGGACGCGGGGAGCTTCGTTGCGCTCCGTCCGCTCGCCCAGAACGTCGCCCGCCTGCCAGACCAGATGGATGCCCTCTGACGCGCCGCGCAGATCGGCGACAGCCCGCCGCGTGAGCGAGCTGTTCACCACGACCGCGTCCGCCTCCCGCAGCACGCGAGCCACCGAAGCGGTCCCGCGACGACGGAAGCGAGCGGTGAAGGCGATCTCCGCGCCGTGGACGCTGACGACGCTGGGCACGCCCAGGGCACGCGCCATGGCCACGGCAACGTGGCCAGATGGCGACGCCCAATGACCGTGGACCACATCCGGCATCATCCGCCGCGCCAGCCGCAGCATGACCGGACGGCCCGTGGCCAGCGCCCACTGTCCCCAGCGGTCGTGTGAGAGCGCCATGGGTGGCGCCGTGTACTCCACGGCAGCCACCGGAGGAGGGACGATCGGACGGCTGCCACACGACTCAAGCCAGCTCCCGACCGCCGCCGGCAGGGTCTGCGGCCGGCCTGCGGCCGCCGCCACCGGACGCGTTGGGAACCAGCGTCTGAGCAAGAGCACCCGCACGTCGTTGCCCCGCTCGCGCACGGCTCCCGCCGCCCGGCGGATGAAGGCTCCATGGCCGGGTGACTCGACGGTGGGCCAGACGTCCGTCACCATCAGGATCCGCAGCGGCCGTGACATCACGGCCGTCGCCTGCTCGGGCGGGTTCGGCACACCCCCGCCCGGCCAACCCCGCGTGCGTACCTGGATCCCCGAGATGCTCGGACTCTCGCTGCTCGGAGCGGGTCCGGACGAGTGGTGGAGCCCGGTCGTCAGACGGGTCCGCCACCGCCTGCCGATTCGAAACGCCGAGGACCCCAGGTGGACGTAGTAGACATGCAGAAGTGCCGTGACCGCCCGGATGCCTCGATGGCGCAGGTAGAAGCGCACAGTCTCCCTGAGGTTCACCGAGCTTCTGCGGTCCCAGAGCGTCGACCACACCTCACGGAGGGTGGCTCCCTCGCGCGCGATCACCCGCCCGGTGCTCGCCTTGTCGTTGACGACCGTCGACGCCGGGCAGTACATCGTCGGCACACCGATGCGGGCCGCTCGCAGGCAGAAGTCCGCGTCGGCATGGTAGTGAGGGAAGGCACGCTCGTCGTATCCACCCAGCCGCTGCCAGACGGCCGCCGGCAGCAAGACGCCCATGCCGCCGCACCACACCACCCGCCCGCCCGGGAAGCCGGGGTCGCGCTCCAGGTCCAAGCCACGCATGGTGAGCCTGCCCGAGCGCGACGAACAACCACCGGCGATGATCAGCCGCCCGTCCGGGCGTAGAACCCGTGAGCAGTGGATCGCTTCCGGGTCTTGCCGGTAGCTGCGCAGCAGCGCCTCGAAATCACCGGCCTGCCAGGTGCAGTCGTGGTTGAGTAGCCCGAGCGTGTCTGCTCCCAGCTCATCGATCGCCCAGCGGCAGCCGCGGTTGGTGGCCGCCGACCACCACATCGAGGGGTCACCGCCCGCCAGAAGGACCCAGGGCTGCCGATCAGCGAGGTACTCACGACTCCCGTCGGTAGAACCGGAATCGACGACGATGACATCGACACGCGGATCCCCACGCGCCCAGCTCAGCGACTCCAGGCACTCGGATAGCTGCGGCAACCCGTTGAACACTGGTATGACGATGGCCACGTGCGGCGTACCGGAGCCGGCGGCAGGCATGGTCACTCCCTCTCGGCAATGGGGTCGAATCGCTTCACCGCTACGGTCGTGCTCCCCGGAATCCCCCCGGATGACCGCCGGGCAGCAGCCGAGCCCGTCGACCGGACCGAGCATCTTGATGAGGTACCCCGCCTACCCGGCATACAGCTCATACACCGAAAGCTCCAGCTCCAGCAGCTCGACCGTGTCCAGCGCTTTTCGCGCGCCCTCCAGAACCTGGCTTTCGCCCCCCTTTGTACGCCCATCCCGGGTAGGGCTACGTACTGATCCAGGTCCGCCTCATCGGCTGCCAGCTCCGCCAGAGAGAACTCAGCCTGCGCGGTCAACCCTCAGCCGCTGGTCACACGAGAACTCGACTACGGCATTATACGTGCGACAGTGCTTTCTCGGGCGCGGTGAAGACCTCATCGGGTGCGTCTTCCTGGGGCCCACGCCTCGCGGCCGAGCCTCAGGATGCCGGACGGTCGCCTCGACGGCAGCCGGGCCGCTGCGGCTCAGCGCACGACGACCCTCCGCGTGGCGCTGCCGGTGACTCCGAGCCAGCGCACTCTGTACCGCGTCGTCCGCTTCGGCCGAACATAGGTGACAAACCAGCCGTTGCTCTTGCAGCGCAGCGTCCGGACCCGCCTCCAGGGACCGCTGCCGACCTTGCGCTCGAGCACCAGCCGCTTGCCGGCGACCGTCCGCGTCGGCCCGCCACGCGGCGTCCATCTCACAACGCCTGTCAGCTTCACGCGACCGCCGCGCGGCGCTCGCGTCCGTGAGGCCTTCAGGCCGATCTTCGTGTATCTGGAGAACGTGTACCACGACGGCTTCTTCGTACCGGTCGCCGTGCGCAGGCCCGTGGACCAGATCCCCGCATCCCGCTGCAGGTACCAGATCATCATCTTCACGCGACTGTAGCGTGCCGCGTAGGCGTACGCCTTGCGCAGGTAGTCGGCTTGCCGGACGGCGCCCACGCCGCGTCCGATACCGGGGCAGTCCCGTGTGTTGTAGCCGTACTCGGTCAGATAGACCGGCTTGCCCGGGAACAGCTTCAGAAGCACGTTGAGGTTCCGCAGGCTGACCGACCTCTTCGGCCAGCGCGGCAGCCTGTCGGGGGCATAACGATGGCTCACACCGGCTTGATAGGGGTGATGGCTGAGGACGTCGAAGTATCGGGCCGCGCCGAGGTACTTCAACTGGCGGGCGAACCGTTGCGGCGAGGTCCGCCACCTGTCGTTGGGGCCGTAAGGGCCAAAGGCGCCGCCGACGATCAGAGCCTGCGGGGCGGCAGCCTTCACGCCGGCGCGGAAGTGCTTGAGCATGTCGCGGTAGCGGCGCGCCGCGTACTTGGTGTCGCCACCACGCTTCTGCGGCGCCAGGAACATCCAGAGGTTCGGCTCGTTCCAGCATTCGTAGGCTGCCACGTCGCTACCGAGCAGGCCGGCCAGATGGCTCATGAAGGCCTGGAATCCGTCGAGCGAGCTCTTGTCGGGCAGGTAGAAGTCACGATACTCGCCTTTGGCGACTCCGGGAGCCGGCGCGTCCCACAGGTCCTTCTGCGAGGCCCACTTTGGTACCTTGAAGACCGTCACGACCACCTTGAGACCCGCGGCGCGCGCCTCGGCGATGGTCGCCGCGACGTTGCCCAAGTACGTCTCGTCGTAGGTGCCCGGGCTCGGCTCACCGTGCGACCAGAAGACCTCGAAGCGCACCCACGAGGCACGCAGGTTGGTGCGGATGTCGTTGATGAAGGCGGTACGAGCCGGCGGATCGTCGTACAGCGTCGGGTTCGCCGGCTGGCACATGCCGCGCGGCAGGACGCGGGCGTCGGCCACGCCGGCGGCGCCCACCAGGATCAGGGCGACGGCGAGGGCGGCGATCGCGACGAACCCGACTGTGAGCCGCGCCGGCGCGGATCGAGCCGCGGCAGGCCGGGGCGGCGCGGACCGAGCCGCGGCAGACGGGCCCGAGGCAGACCAGGTCGGTGCGCACACGGGCGGTGCCGGCCCAGTGCAGTTACTCTGGTCGCTGTTTCCTGCCGTGGTGCCGTGCGGACGACTCATCATGAGCGCGGGCCACCTCCGTCTCGATCGCCGGGAAGAGAGCTCTCTAAGGGGAACGGGACTCGTCGGCCGACCCTTAAGGCCGCCCCCAGGGAGCTGAGATACCGGTCGGGAGGAGGTCTGCCGCAACGACAGGGTCGTCCGCGGTCCTCGGACCGCTCCCGGCGTCCCTCAGGCCAGCGCCGTCCGGCAGGCCTCCGCCACGCGCTCCACATCCGCGTCCCGCAAGCCGGGGAACAGCGGCAGCGAGAGCAGCCGCTCACCGGCCGCCTCGGCGACGGGGCACATGTCGGGCCGGACGCCAAGAGCCTCGCGATAGTAGGGGTGCAGGTGGACCGGACGGAAGTGCACCCCGACACCGATCCCGGCCGCGGTGAGAGCCGCCATCAGCCCATCGCGTTCGAGCGGCGTACCGAGGCGCACGCGGACGACGTAGAGATGGTAGGCGGACTCGACGTCGGCGCGGCGCGCGAGCGGCTCCAGGTCGGCCACGTCCGCCAGCAGACGGTCGTAGAGCTCGACCAGGCGGCGGCGCTCGGCGTTGAATGCCGCCAGCTTGTCGAGCTGAGAGAGCGCCAGCGCCGCCTGCACGTCGGACAGGTTGTACTTGAAGCCCGGCGCGACGATGTCCCAGTGGCGGTAGCCCGCGTCGCTGTACCGCTTCCAGGCGTCGCGCGTCATGCCGTGCAGAGACAGCAGCTTGGCGCGCTCGGCGAGGGCGGCATCGTCGGTCACCAGCATGCCGCCCTCCCCGCTGGTGATGTTCTTGGTGGCGTAGAAGCTGTAGGCGGCGGCCCGGCCGAGGCTGCCGACCGGCCGGCCCCGGTATCGTGCGCCGATGGCGTGGGCGGCATCTTCGATCACCGGCAGGTCGAGCGGATCGCAGACCTCGTGGATCCGATCCATGTCTGCCGGATGCCCGGCGAAGTGCACGGCGATGACCGCCCGCGTACGCGGCGTCACGGCGGCCGCCAGCGCCTCGGGATCGATGTTCAGCGTGTCGGGCTGCACATCGCAGAAGACCGGGCGGGCGCCGCAGTGCAGCACCACATTGGCCGCCGAGGCGAACGTGATGGGACTCAGCACCACCTCGTCGGCGGCGCCCGCGCCGGCACCTGCACCCCCGGCACCGGCGTCCGCGGCAGAGCCGACACCCAGCGCCACGAGCGCCAGATGCAGTGCCGCCGTGCACGAGTTGGTCGCCACACCGTGCGCCACCCCGCTCAGCTCAGCGCAGCGGCGTTCAAGCTCCGCGGCCCTCCCGGCACTCGTCAGCCAGCCGGAGCGCAGCACCTCGAGCACCGCCGCCTCGTCGGCGGCATCGATGCTCGGCAGGTGGAACGGGATGCGTGGGGGATCGCCGCTGCTCACACCGGCCATCATACCCGAGCGCCGGACGCGGCTGCCGTGCGTCCCCCGTCCCGTGCACGACCGCCATTCGAGACCCTTTGTCATCGTGGAGCGTCGGCCATCGTCACCCCGGCAGGCCTCTGTCACCCGTGACGTGGTCGCGCGCTCAGCGTAGCCTGCCCACAGAGCATCGCGGCAGCCGGGCGCGCCTTCTCATGGCGCGGCAGACCTCTTGTTCGTGCTATCCGTAATGGCGTAATGGTAGTAAGATTTCATTACTCCGAAGCACGCGCGGGAGGCGTCGCGATGACGACACGCTCGGTGACCAGGCTCACCACCAAGTATCAGACCACGGTGCCGGCGCCGGTACGCGAGGCGCTCGGACTGACCAAGGGGGATTCGATCGTGTTCGAGATCGACGATGGCGGCACGGTCACCGTCCGCAAGGCGCTGCCGCTGGACCTCTCGTTCGCGACGGCGCTGGAGCCGCTCCTCTCAGAGTGGGACTCCGCCGAGGACGACGAGGCATACGATGGCCTATGACCAGTGGGCGGTCGTGGTCGTGCCGTTCCCCTTCACCGACCGTCAGACCACACGCCGGCGCCCAGCTCTGGTCGTGTCCCGACCTGAGGCGCTCGGCACGCCGATCGGCCACAGCGTACTGGCGATGATCACCAGCGCCGGCCATTCTCCGTGGCCCCGTGATGTCTCCATCAGCGATCGTTCCGCGGCAGGCCTGCCGGCGCGCTCCGTAGTCCGCATGAAGCTGTTCACGCTCGACGATCGCCTCATCGAGAGACAGGCCGGCCGGCTGGCACACGGCGACAGCAGCGGGGTCGCCGCCGCGCTCTCCGACCTGTTCGGCCTCCCCGCTCAGGAACCCGGCCTACACTGACGCTGAGATCGAGCACGCCGTGGCGCGTGTCCGACACAGCGTCCAGGATGTGGCTCCCGGCGTCGGCGCAGAAGCTCCCGGCGTCAAGGGAGTCGGGTCCAGCAGATCCCAGCGTCAGGAAGTCAGCTCGATGACGGCCTCCGCCGGGGTCAGCGCCGTGCGCCACCCGCGGACGGCCAGCAGCAGCTGCCGGTCGCCGCTGATCAGCACCGAGCATCCCTCGTGAGCCAGAAGGTCGAGGATGTGGCCGTCTCCGTCGGGGCAGTCCGGTGGCAGGTCGTCGGCCGGCAGGGGATCGTGCACCTCGGCGATCCCCGCAGGCTGCCGAAGGTAGGCTGCCATGGTCAGCGCTGAGAGGAACACGTCAACGTCATCGGTGGTCCATCCGTGACGGACGGTGATGGCCGGACGCAGCAGCACCCGGCGGTACTCGCCGAGCAGATCGACCGAGAGCAGGAACGGCAGGCGTCCGGCGAGCATCTCGCTCACCAGGCGCGCCGGAGCCGACTCAGGCCCCCGGCCTATGACTCCACTGACGATGACGTTCGTGTCGACGACGTAGAGTCGCGGCATGTCGGTCAGGTAGACGGAGGATCGGCGCGCTCTGACCGGTCGGCGGCGACCTCTCGCAGAGCCAGGTCCATCGCCTCTTCGTCCGAGAGCGCCGACCGCCGGCGTGCCTCTGCGACCATGGCTTCGACCGCCTCACGGGTGTTCACACCGGCCAGCTCGAGCGCCCGATCGACGACCTCCGTGATGGTGGTACCCCGACGGGCGGCCACTTGCTTGAGCGCCCGGTAGCGCTCGTCGCTGAGCGTGATCGTCGTCCTCGGCACGGTCCGATCCTCCCGGGTCGTCAGCGGATGTCACTTCTGGCATGCCGCCGTGGCACAGAGATGCGAATGCATCATACCATATGAGCATCACTCTGCGTTGGGGCGCTACGGTCGAGCCGCGATCAGCAGACTGAGGCCCGCCGGCAGGCTCACCCAGCGGGCCGCCTTCCCTTCGGCCATCGCCACGGCGCTCAGGAGCCCGTTCAGCGGCGCGGGCGGCACCGCCCACTCCTCCTCCGGCGCCGCCCGCCCGGCCTGCACTCGGCGCCGCTGGCGGCGAGCCAGCGGCAGCAACCCGACCACGTAGCCGCTCTCGGCCGCGAGGCGCAGGTCTGCGCCGCGGAGCAGCCCTCGCAGACCGTCCGCCGTGTATCGCCGCAGGTGGCCGGCGATCTCATCGACGGCGCAGAAGAGGTCCGGGTGCAGCGGCGCCGAGACCACCAGGACGCCGTCCGGCCCGAGCAGAGCCCTGAGGTCGCGGAGCAGGCCGGCGTCGTCATCCACATGCTCGAGGACGTCGAGGCACGTCACGATGTCGAAGGCGCCGCCGGAGATGGTGTCGGCCGGGTCGGCGTCGCAGGGCGCGTCGCCCGGTCGTGCATCGGGGATCGTGGGCACGCCGCCGGTCGCTGCCGCCGCCTCGGCGACCGAGGCGGCGCGCACCACCCCAGCGTACGCCGAGAAGTCGCCGGCCGCCAGCGCATCGGGGTCGGCCTCCACGCCCCACACGTCCCCGTACCGCGCCAGCGTGACGCCCATGTTGCCGACGCCGCAGCCGTAGTCGAGGATGCGACGCGCACCGTCGGTTCCCGGCCGCGCGCCCGGCTGCGACCGCGCGCTCACCCGCGGCTGCACGCCCGTACGCCGGAGCAGGC
>Ga0172371_10008803_pt1 | contig 14031 bp, 16 predicted proteins | sample Lak12m_FD_114543 | JGI IMG/M metagenome (GOLD analysis project Ga0172371, IMG submission 114543) | Freshwater microbial communities from Kabuno Bay, South-Kivu, Congo - kab_022012_12m | ecosystem: Environmental > Aquatic > Freshwater > Lake | place: Democratic Republic of the Congo: South-Kivu... | reverse complement strand
TGGGTGACTTAACAGACGTCAACCTTGGCGAGCTAAGCGCCCAAGACCTCCTCATCTTTGATGGAGCGGAGTGGACAAATCAACCGCTTTCGAGCTTTCTCGACTTCGATCTGACTCCGGGATATATGCCCTACTTTAAGTCTCCGGACGATGGCCTTTGTAACTCGCCTGTTTGGACAGACGAAGACACTGTCGCGCTTGGTACAACAGAGCCTGGCACTTACGCTCCTCGGTTTATCGTTGGTCGTGTAGGAGTTGCGGGCGCCACGACTTACTTACAAGAGCTGCGGAATCTTTCGACAGGCGCAGATCTTACAGGTTCAAAGACACAACTATTTTTCAGCCTGCGGAATAAAGAAGACATCTACTCAGATCCTTCGGGATCCTTTACGATACGGCACGACACAGATTGGGTGGTCGGAGGTTCAGTAACAGACTGGCTTTTCAGGGCTTCTATCGGTGCATTTGGCTCCGGTGATGGGCAGTTCTGGAATCTCGAAGATATTACGACGGATGACGATTACGTATACACCATCGAGATTAACAATCACCGGATCCAGCGCTTTAACATCGCCGATCTGACCTTTGTAGATAAATACGGATCTTCCGGAACAGGCGATACTCAGTTCTCTAGTCCCCACGGTATTTGTCATTACGGTGGATATCTGTTCATCGCGGACACGAATAACAACCGGGTGAAGATACACCAAGCTTCAGATTATACCTTTGTAGCGAAGTTTGGAACAGCGGGAGTTGGAGACGATAACTTCAATCTGCCGTTCGACGTTTGTACAGACGGCACTTACATCTACGTTTCAGATGAGCAGAACAACCGTATTATCAAGCGTAACGCAACTGCGCCTTACGCATACGTAGCTCAGTATGGCACGCTGGGTACTGGTGACGATAATTTGCACTTCCCACAGTATGTCGAAACCGATGGTACATACTTATACATTTGTGATAGCGGCAACCTGCGTATTATGGTTCGTCGTTGTTCAGATTTTGCTTATATCGGCCAGATTACAGGACATCCCGGGAGCACTCCTTGGGTAAATACTCCTCTAGGAATTGCCCTACGCGGCGATTATTTGCTAGTCACCTTAAGTGTATATACGACTGTTGTACGCTTTAATAAGACTACGCTTGCATATGTCGATGTTGATCCGGGTTACTACGCTGATCGGCGTGCTACCGCGACTTCAGCGAATTCGGTGTACTTCGGTTGTACAATCGGTGGTGTGCCTAAACTCGTTGCGTTAGACCTCACTCTTGACGGAGCTACAGTAGGAGACACTTCGTTTATCCTTGCGCTGGCCCAGAATAAGGTCTTACATGACGTGTTCGAGATAGACCACGACGGTAATGCCTGGTTCGCCGGTGGGTTAACTGCGGATAGTATCTCTATAACTTCGCCGATTGTAGTTACCGGCCTAAACTCCGACATGGTAGACGGCTACCATCATAACCAGTCGTTATTGAAAGCTGCTAGTCCGCAGTTTGTGAATGTCCTTTTAACTGCTCTAACAAACAATTATCTTCCATACAAAACAGCTGCGGGATTCGGCGATAGTCCGTTCTATCGGATCGCAGACGGTCGAGTTGCTCTTGGTTCGACGTCAGGAATCACCGATCCGGATACCTGGCACTTTACAGTTCACGCGCCTGCGGCGTCAAACGTTGCAATGGGGGTTGTTCAACCTACAGCGACTTACTACGCCGATCTCGGTCTTCGGAATGAAGGCGGAGATAAGACGTGGATTTGGTCACTTCGTGCCTCTGGTGACACTTATCCCTATGCTTGTGCATTACACCATCACAATGGTACGGCTTGGCAGGGCGCGTGGTTCCGTGCGAAGACAGACGGGACCTGCCAGTTTCCGAAGGGTACAGTCACGTTTGACTTCCAAGTTATCTCGTCTCTCGCCATCGGAACGAAGCCTTTGGCCGTGACTTCGACAACCCTTTGCGACAACCTGAACGCCGACCTGTGGGACGGGTATCAGTTTGCGGATTATATCGATCAGGCGTTGTTATCAACGTCTACTCCTATTTTCAAGACGTTCGACATGCGCGCCGCCGCGTGCAGTGCGTATAGTTACCTCCGATGCTACTCCGACGCCCTAACGAATGAATCCGCTCTGTTGTTGTTCAAGTCCCATACAGACACTATTTCTACGTCCGTAGAAACGGTTGATACCGAGCGCCTTGGAACGATTTTTTGGCTAGGCGTCAACAGTTCGGGAACGGCCGGGACAGCCGCATATATCAGGTGTGTGCAGGTGGGGGCGGCCGGGGCAATCTATGTTCCGTCAGCAATTCAGTTTGCAACTTATTCTACGTCGGGACACATCGCTCTTGTTTGTACGTCATCGGGTGGCGTTCACGTCGGAGGGACATCTGCCGTTGCGGACAATAACATCTACATCGACGGCGACTGCTCGGCCCTGACCTTCACGGATAGAACGCCGATGCCGAAGGACAAGGCCGAAGCGTGGGCGGCGATTAAGTCCGTGAAACGGAAAAACGGCGGAACGTTGCTCGACCACGCCGCGCTTCATCCGTTCCTCCGGGCCAAATGGAAACTCGGGGATGAGAAAAACGAAGCCGGGGAAGTCATCTCTCCGGCCCATACCGAAGTCGGGCGGAACATGTCGGCCACGCTCTCGGCGCTGGTCGAGGCGGTCAAGGACTTAGACGAGCGCATAAACATTCTTGCGGCATAGGAGAACTAATGGAGAAACTAACGCTTTCCAAAATCGAGCGCTTCGCTCTTGTCGGAGCGCGTCGCGAACTTGCGAACGCTCAGGACACTTTTCAACAGCTCCTCGACGACGTAGCAGAAGCTCATGGTGTGCTACGTACGGAGGCTAAAGAGTGGCAATTCAGCCCGGATTTCTCGGAGTTGCGCCGCTTACCAAAGCCCCCGATGCCTCCCGATGACGGTAAAGAACAGCAAAACATAAAAGCTCCTGCTAAGGAGAAAACTCCCAATGCGAGCTAAATATCCTCTCTGCGTCTTTGTTCCGGAGCTTTTCATCGCTCGGGGAAACATCGAGGCATTCGCCAAGAAGGCTGCAGACGTTGGAGTCTGGTACATTCGTGTTTTCTTGATCAACTCCTGGGCGAAGATTTACAACGTTCCCTGGCAACAGGCGGTCTATCCGGCCGGCAGTCAAACTCTGGTCTACATGCATAAGCCCTCGGACGGCGTAGTGAATTGCCCGGTTACGGATATGCGTAAGTTTAGCATGCACTACTGGGCAAGCTTCGAGCGTACAATGGCGATTCTTCGCAAGTACGGGCTCGGAGTTATCGCTTCGCTTGGAGACAACTGTTCCCAGAGTCCGCGGAACCAGAAACTCTCCTATCCGTTCAACGGTGCGCTACAGACGGTTTCGTCCGACTACCGCAATTACTTCGTGCCGAAGGGTGCGTGGGCTCTCTGTACTCCGGTTTCCGGCGGCCTTTATGGCTCGTCGAAGTGGGGATACTACCAGAACTGGGTGCGTATCGCCGTGATGAATCTGCGTAAGGCAGGTATTCCCTTCCGTATCGAGATCCAGAACGAGTTCTCCTGGCTCACCTGGCCGAAAACCGCAACGCAGCCGTCGCGTTGGTATAAGATGATGGTCCGGGCATTAAAGGACAACGATATTTCGGACGCCCAAATTGTGCACTCCGGCGCGCAACAAGAGTGCATCAAGTACCCCGGCACGTTCGTCATGCATCGTGTGGCGCAGGCCGGAATGTATCCCTTCGCGGGAGACAAGGCTCGTCTGATGCTTTCTACGGACGGAGCGTACAACTGCAAGTACGCGGCACGTTCGAAAACCGAAATTAGTCAGTTAGGGCATCCCAGTGTAACTCCGGCAGATGCAGCCGCGATGGCTAAGTATGCCGTACAGAACGGCATCTGGGGCGGCATCGAAGTTATGTCGCAGGGAATGTGGAGCGAAGACGACTACTGGTGTAACGTCGACTGTTTCAATCCGGAGCCTTGCGAAGCGATTACCCAGACGTGGAAAAAATAACATGGAGAGCCTTATGTCACCCGCAGTTCTTGATGCGCTGGGCGTCGCGGCTATCGCCCTGATAATGGTGCTGTTTGTCAAGTACCTTACGGGGTTCGTATCCGCGGTCAAGGGCAAGGGCACAAACCCTCCGAAAGACTGGAACGGGTACGCGAATAAACTATTCGAGCATGCGGTGCCCTTTCAGATGCACGCAAAGGAACAGGATCGTGTTCTCGAAGTCACGTGTAACAACAACACGCGGCTTATTGAACTCGAGAAGACGAACGCTAAGCTTGTAAGTATAGGAGAGCAGCAAACCTCTCTTTTGTCAAAACTGGTCGAACTCCGTAGTGAGTTCATCAAATCCGCAAGGTCATAGGAGGACCCATGGACGTTGTTGCGTTGGTTGCGTTGGTGATGACGGTGACTGAGGTTATCAAGAACCTCCCCTTCTTCTCGAAGCTGTCGCCGGTCATCTGGTCGATCATCGTGTCCGCCGGCGTGGTCGCTTACAAGGCGCTCGAGACCCAGCATCCTTTCGATGTGGCTCTGCTCGGGATCTTCATCACGGTCGTCATCACGGCCAACGGCGGGCACAAACTGATCAAGGCGGCGAACGGTGGCACTCGGTGATATCGTCGCTCTGATCACCCTACTACTCAAAACACTTGCCCCCGATGAGATCCAGAAGGTCAAGCGCGAGATCGAGAAGCAGGAGAAGGAGAATGCAGAACGCGCGGCGAAGATCAAGCAGGCTATCGCTACTGGTGACGTTGACGCTCTTAATGAGCTTCTCTGCCTGTATAAAGCCGAAGCCGATTCTCCTGTCTCCGGCTCATCTGGTGGGGCAGGTTAAGAACCTCGCGACGTTGAATGCTTCACCTGAAGATTGGGTGGTTACTTCCGCCTTTATCCTGGAGTTTGCACGATTGCAACAGGAAGTCGGAGCTCTCAAGCTTCAGGTGAAGCTGCTGCAGGCAAAGCTGGATGAAAAACATCCCGATTAACCAGAACTCCGAGATCCCCGGGATTATCGAACAAAGGGGTCGAGGAGTCAATAAGTTCCGTGCAACAGGAAACGAATTTCTCGGCTGGGTTCAGTTCGCCGCGTTCTCATCGGATCCTTCAACCGCAAACTGGACCGTGTCTTATGCCGGACGTATCTGGTTTAATACTACTACGAAGACTCTCAAATGCTGGACAGGTACCGAAGTACGGGAGATTGCGTTCACATGACTACTCCCTGGCGGAAGAATAATCGGGTAACCTTCAACAAGTGGCTTGACTGCCCGCGCTGTGGTATGCCCTGGCCGGAATCGTCCTACGTCTTACAGAAAGGCGTGAAAGTTTGCCCGGAATGTGTCGATCAACCTAGCGCGGAAGATCTTCGCGCTCAGACGACTCTGCGTGACGTTAAGCCTAAGATTTGGACTGCGGAGACATCATGAACTACGTTACGATTCAAACACTCGTCACTCGAAACTTAGGTGGTCGTACAGATGTCGCGAACTTCCTCAGTGCCTGGATCAACGGCTGCTACACAGACATTATTACAACGGGAAAGCTGCCCGAGCTCGGCCGCTTCGCCCCGATTCCTGTTCCGGAACTCGATGTCACACGGACGTTGTCTTCCGGAGTCACAGGAACGTTGGTACAGCCCGATAACTGGTTGTTCACAATCAGCATGAAGGATACGACCAACAACAATCCTCTGAACCAAAAGACTATTCAGTGGTATGACAAGAATCACTCTACGACCGCTGGCGATACCAGCGTGTATGCGGAGTACGGCGGATATATCTACTTCGATCCTACGCCGAGCGTTGCGTTTACGCTACAGCAACGTTATCGGAAGGATCTCGCGATTCCTATGTTAGTTAACGATACGGATGTGCCGATTCTCCGTCCTATCTGGCACGAACTTCTGGAGATCGGTGCTACGTATCGAGGCATGCGTAGTTTACAAGATCCCGCTGCGGAAAGATGGCTCCAGGCGGGTAAGTTATTCATGACTAGCCATTCAGAACAGCATTCTGAGGAGGATGAAGATGCAAACTTCGGCTTGCGCGTCGCGCTTTAAGGTCAAAGGCATGCTGCGCCTCGAGCACTATCGGGGCGGCGAACTCATCGGGGTTCGCGAAGGAGAGCTAGCTGGGGGCTTCTTTCCCAACCTGATCGTGGATGCGGCGAAAGCTGTCATCTCGGCCATTCTGACCGGGACGGGGCAGGTCCCGAACAAGATCGGAATCGGCACGGGAACGACTGCTCCAGTTGCGGGTGACACGGCTCTGGAAACGTCAATCGACAACCAGACGTGTACCGCGAGTGTGACCACCATCACGCTCACGGACGACACGGCGCAGTACATCTACACGTTCTCCTTCGCCGCGCCTCATGACATCACGGAAGCCGGTTTGTTCTCCGCGACTACGTTGTTCGCGCGGCAGACGTTCGCCGCCGTCAGCGTGCTCGCGACGGACACCTTGAAGGTCACCTGGAAGATTCAGGCGTAAGATGTCTTGGATTACGAAGTTAGAGGATCCGTATAGCACTTGGGACTATACGAATCTCTTTACCGTCAGTGGCGACGAGATCCACGCGACCTCGCCTGCGGCGGCGGAAGATACATACGCCTCGCAAAGCGTGTGTTCGAAGTCGTTTACTCTAACTCGTAGGGCTACATACGCCAAACTCAAGGTTCACGTCAAACGGCTCCGCCAACAGTGGTTGAACTGGAAGGGTAACGCTCGCGCCTGGTGCGTGCTAGAAATGCCTACAGGCGCTCGCGTCACGCTTTTCGACACTAATGGCACTACGAGTGGTTATGCTATCCCAGCAAACGACATGAACATTGCTACGTATTGCCGCTGGGCGGGTACGTACACACTGTATTTGTACTCCGACGTGGTCTCGGTGTGGAACGAGTCGACGAGTGCCTGGATGCAGTCGTACGTTTACTACGACGATATGTATCTGAAGATCGACAACGTGATCGAGAAGGACCTCGAAGTAGAGCGTCTTACGCTGAGTGACGCTCATCCTCCTGTTACCCAACTGATGCTCTACGAGGACCTGAGCTTGACCGTGAACGATCTTCTGGAATGCGCGAAGGAGCGCAACGTTGTCGAGAGTCTCGTTTTGACGGACGTGGGCCCCACCTTACAACTCGTCACGCCGAAGATTCCTGCGATGACAGTAGAGACGTTGGAGCTAGAAGACAAAGACCTTATCTTCCAGACCTTACACGCTCTGACAACAAAAGAGGAAATCATTCTCGCCGGCGTAAAACCCTCCGCCGGCGGTGGCATGCTGCACCACTTCGAAGAGGGTACGGAAATGGCTACTTACGATACGGACGACGAAGACTTCGGCGCGCCGAATATTATGAAGACCCTCGCTGAAGTTACGCTGGAAAGCCACAGACCGATTCGTTCTTCGGTTACGTTGTACGTAAGTACCGATAGCGGTAATACCTGGCAAGTCGTGGAATCCAGCAACGTTATTCGAGGTACGGTCGCACACTTCTATCCCTGGATTACGGGAGAGAAATTCCGCCTTCGCTTTATGTCCAGTGCGTTGTACTTCCACGCTTGGGAAGCTCAAGCCGTTCCTCGTGGAGCGGCAGCCAATCCTGTATATGACGGAGACGTATACGAGAGTTACGAAGTGGAGCTTGGGGAGAGCCTAACTCTCATTGATGCATCTCCTGCGCCGATCATTCATATTCCCGAGTGGACGGTGGAGACGCTCAACTTCATCGTGGGTGGTTTGCATACGGCGTCTCATGGCTGTGCGACAGCTTCAAGGATCATTCTCGTCGGCAATTATCTGGATATCTACGATAGCGCGGGAGCTTTACAAAGTTCGACCTCTCTCGCAGCGTTTACCGGAGGTACTCGTGGTGTATGTACGGACGGTACTTACGTATACGTATGCGGTGATATCGCTGCGGGTGGGTATCTGGTCAACAAGTACCTCCTCGCCGATGGTTCGCTTGTTTTAAGCTCAGGTACTTTGTTTGGCGACACACACCTCGGGGCGATTCAGTACGCTGCTGGCAACTTATGGTTCTCGGCCAACTACAACTATCACATGTTCAAGATGGACGCGGCTACGTTAGTCGTGCTTGACTCTTACAGCATGGCTACGGACTACATGTGGTACGAATTCGCTATCGACGAGGACGGTACGTATTTCTGGACTGTCGAAAGAACGCCGCGTACAGGTATGGCTACGAGTTCGCGTCTCGCTCGTCGAACGTTGTCTAGCGGCACACTAGCTACAGCTGGGCCATCCTTCTCTGGGGCTACGGAGAAGTACGACGATATCTGTTACTGGAAGAATGGAGCGGAAGCTAGATTGTTCTTAGGCAAGTATTCCAATCTCGGCGATACACAAGGAGCGAAGGCTAATCCGAATACTTGTTTGACCTACTACGACCCGGTCTATTACGACCAGCTGACCCCGGGGCTCGTCTTCACCGACGGTACCTGGATTTATACGGGCAGAGCGGATAGACTCGATCGACGCTACATGAACGACTTCTCCGAGGACCCGACAGTCCAATGATTAAGAACCTCATCGCGCGTTGGGCTCCTAAGTTAAACGTTCCTAGTGATATTGACGCGCCGTCGTTACTCTGGGCTGTGTACTTCAGCGAGAAGTACAACAAAAAGAACAGAGTACCGCGATTCGAGCCTGCATATGCTCCCGGAGGTTATTACTACGATCACTCTTCGGAAGTGCGTAGAGAATATGAAATGTGGGAGGAATCTGCTTGCTGCAGCTACTCCAACTTCCAGATCCTGTACATCGTCGCGCGAGAGCTTGGTTATCAAGGACCTCCGCTAGGTTTGGACCGAGACTCCGTAGCGATCGAGTTCGTGGTGAAGTACATCAATCAACGTATCTTCGGGCGTGGGGCGAAGACTGTCGAGCAAGTCGCGGATGGTTACAACTCCGGCTCGTTCAAAGATGGCTACCAACCCGTGAAATACATCCAGAAGTTCCTCAAGCACTACCAGGACGCCTATGAGAAGCTTTAGAGAAGATAACGGGCGCTTCATACAGCGAATCTCGCGGATTAGCGGACTCGATATGGGCTCGCCTATACGTACCCTAGCCGAGGGTTGTTCTCCGTATCTGATGAACGTTCGTGTGCGTACGGGGCATATCGAGCCGTGTAGAAATCCCGGCACTGTAGTCTCTCGCACGATCGAGACGATTTACGGTTCCGGGATGTATCGTACGACTACACCGTATCTCATCTTACTCGGAACCAGTCGGGCGTATTCGACGTCCGGAGGCTCCGCGGATCTTACAGATATCTCGCCTACTCCGCTCTTTGCTTGGCAAGCGTATCCGCGTTGGCAGTGTATGACGATGATGTCTCTTGGAGTCCCGACAATTGTCGTGAACAACGGAGGTTATAACCGTCCGCATTATACTACGAGTCCGCTAACGTCGTTTCAACAAATTGCAGATGCTCCCCGATGCAAGTGCATTCATAACTTTACCGGACAGCTTTTCTGCGGAGCGGTATACGACACCGACACTACTTCGTGGCTCTTGAACCGCATTGTGTGGTCCGATGAGCAAGACATCACGAGCTGGAACGGTGTTACGACTGGCTACCTCGACCTGGAAGACGAGGCAGATCCCATCCAGCAACTGATCACGGTGATTGGTGGTAACTTGGGCATCTTCCGCGCAGAGAGTATTTACATCGGAGTACCGAACAATGATATTACGAATCCACTCTCTGTTAGTAAGTACTTTAATCGCGGATTGTATGCGCCACATACGCTCCAGTATCTTGAAGGCAATTGGGCGTTTGTAAGTGCAAAAGACATCTTCCTACTCTCGGTGGAAGGTCTCTCACTTACCTCTATTGGCGAACCGATCCGACATGAATTCTTCGACCTTGTAGATCCAGACCAGTTGGAATATGCTTGGTCCTTTGTAGACCAAGTAGCACAGGAGTATTATATTGTAACGGCACTCAAAGACGGAACACAGCGTGGATGGGTTTTCAACTACTACGACAAGACCTGGACCATGCAAGACATGACAGGTATCACGGTGCTGATATCATGGTACAACGCAGGAACGAACGATCCAGAGTACACTCCCCCGGCTCCCTAAGAATGGCGTTGCCGGAGGACATGTTCTTCTACAGGGAGAAGATTGCTCGGTGGGTCCCTGACGACGAACTAAGCTCCCTCAACACGGCTATGGGCTTCGAGCTTCCGCCTCGTGCCGGTCTCATTTGGGCCACGAACGTTCGTGTCGGAAGAAGTGCCACAGTACATGTTGTTATCTGGGGTAAAGAGTGGCTCGGACGCGCCGACGCTATCGCTCAAGAAGCCCGTAGACTCTTCGACTTCTTCCAGTTGAAACGTATGGATGCGTACATTCCCGTGACCAATACTTTAGCCTGTCGCTTCGTTGAGAGGCTCGGCTTTCGTTTCGAAGGCGTTCTACGTAAGGCTTGCAAGTGGCGCGAGGAGCTAGTCGACCTTGCAGCCTATTCGATTCTCAAGGAGGACTACAATGGGTGAACCTGGTGTATATTCACCTGAGTTAGCTCCGTTGCCTGAGGAGCTGAAGAACTTTCGAAAGAACTGGAGTAGCTTCTTGGCAGGGCAGACGGGTCAGGGTATGGAGCAGTATGGCGGCGATTTAGGTCCGGCCATACAGCAACCATATACCCAGGCGCAGACGCAGCTTCAGGCTCTGGGCATGGCTCAACCAGGAGCGTATGACTATCTCGGCCAGATGCTTCCTGAGGCTATCGGGAATGCGCAGTACACGCCGGATATACTAAATACCGCGGCGCAAACGGCCACACGAGGTATGGGTCAAGGCGCTGTAACACAAGATCCCATATATCAGGCCGCCCGAGAGAAGATGCTGAGTGATTTGCAGTACGATACTGCGGGTATCAATCGCTACGGTAATCTTACGGGGTCTCGTTACTCCAGTGGTAACCAGCGTGCGATTGGGGAAGCTGTATCCAAGCGCTCTCTCGAGGAAGGCCTGAACTACGCTAACGCTACGGCGCAGGCTCTGGAGAACGCAAGAAATCGTCAGCTAGGCGCCGCCCAGTTGGGCAATACGATCGGTACTACGCAGTACATGCTGCCTTATCAAGGCCTGGAAAGCGCGGGCAACCTCGCTCTGGGACTGGGCAAGGGCATGAACGATGTCATGCAAGGCCGAATGGAGCTGGGCGCTAATATGGGCTTGCAAGAGCAGCAGTTATACCAGAATGCCTTAGACAAGCAATACGCCGCTTGGCAAGCTGCGCAATGGTGGAACAATCCGATGCTCGGTTACGCTAGCCAGTACGCGTTGGGTTATCCTTCCGGTACGGGAGCGCCCACGATCGCCGAAAATCCTCTTACATCCATCCTCGGGGGCCTCATGGGCGGTATCGGTACAGGCATAGGTCGAAGCCTAGCTAGCTAAAGGAGAACAATATGCAACTCGCAGGACTTCCGGAAACGCCGGGTCTCATGGGTCAGATCAGAAAGAAACGTCAGCTCGCTTCGCCGATGGGAGCTCCGAATAACCCCTTCGCGTTTGCTCTACAGGGAACACCTACGCCGATCCCGAGTACCCCGATGAACAACGCGCCGAAAACTACTATACTCGATTCTAACTCGGGGATGATCAGCCCTCCGCCGAACCTCGCTGTTCCGATGGCACCGCAGGGCATGCCCCAAAATGGGTTGATGGGAGCTCCGACTATGACTCCGCCTATGACGCAACCGATGGCGCAACCGATGACGCAACCGATGGCGATGCCTCAGGTGCCCACGATGCCTCCCTCGGCTATGGGACAGCCTATGATGGGCCTGCCGAACACGCAGGCCTTGCTGGGCGCCATGCCGAATAATGCCGCGCTTGCCAATCCTACTGCCCTGCCGACAGCTGCGGCTCGTGCGGGGCAAGCTTTTCCGCAGCCTGCCGCGATGGGCGCTGTAAATCCTATGATGCAAGGTGACTTCATGCGTCAGCTCTTACAGCGACTCAATCTTGGGCAGTTCGCAGGACGGTACTTCTAATGCCATATGTACGCCCTTACGCAAGTCTCGGAAGAGGAGCCGAGGGTCTAGGATACGCTCTTGCGAGCGGACTCTTCGGAGAGCGTGGGAAGAAAGAAGCGGAAGAGGAGGCTCTTCGTCAAGCTATTCTAGAAGCGCAGGTGAAGAATGTACCTGCTATGGCCGAGCAAGCCCAGATCACGGGAGATATGGGTCCCCTGCTTCAGCAAACAATCGACAATCCGTATCTATTCGCCTTGGCCAATCAGATGGGGCTTCCGGCTCAGGCTACCATGCAGCAGGGCCTCGTGGGCGGTGGTGTTCCTCTCGCCGGTGGAGGTCCTGGTGGTTATGCTACGAACATGCCGACCGCTCCGCCCGTGGCCCTCCCTACGGAGCTGAATGACCTGAAGATGCGCACGTTGTCGGACGTTACGAAAGGTCGCGGCTTACAGCCTCCGCAAGTACCGGTAGCTGAGCAATCTGGGCTACTCAATGCCTTGCCTCCATCGAAAGCCGAAGAGATTGCCAAATATACGGAAGAGTTCGCGAAGGTAACTCCTGCCGCGCGTGAGGCTTGGCTCGCGGGACATCCAGCTCCGGAAGGCTTCGAGCTACCCCGAAGAGCACGTTATAGTCTCGGCCCACAAACTCCGAAGGATGTAGCTTCGGCTAGGGATGTCTACGGCCCCGAGAATATGGGCCCGAAGAAGTATCGTCGATTTGGAGAGACCGGTTTGCTTCCAAACCAGGCTCCCGTTTCTGGGGAGCCTGCCACAATTCAGGAGGTTGTCGCCCTCTCGAAAGCGGCGCCTACTGCAACAGCGGAAGACTTACGAAGCTTCGCCCAGAATAAACGGAACATCCCGTATGGTAAGATGTCTTCACAAGCTGCAGCCGACTTCGCGCGTGAAACTACAGAAAAGGATCTTGACATACAGAAGAAACAACGTGACTTGCTTACCCCAAAAGGTACGATCGGTGGTCTTGCGCAGCTTCTCACATTGTATGATGCCAAGACCGTCACGATGGCGGACATCGATCATTACATGAATACTGGCGGTCTGCGCCCCGGCAACACAATGGTTCTGGATACGGGTAAAGCTTCCGCGCTTCCGGCTAATACTAGCACCGTGAATTTGGCTGCCAAGATCGGAAGTCTTACGAACGACACGAATGTCCCCGCGATTTACGACAACCTAATCCAGGGTAACCTTGCCTCTATCGACTGGGCTAAATTTATCACCAATATGCAAACCTCGGCGAACATCGCGCAGGATCTGGCAATGCTCCGCGCGATCAAAAATCGCCCGAATCCGAGCCAGAAAGACTATCAAGCGGTACTGGATTCTCTCTCGATGAAGCTAGGTATACCTATCAAAGAGCACAAGAAATTCTGGGAGAAATTCATGCCGGTTCTGAACGCCGTTATAGATCGCCAGGCGACGCAACAGAATCTCGACACCGCGAAAACCGAGGAAGATTTCCTTAACTCGTTCTAAGGTAATGTACAATGCCTCTTGAAGGTCTGCAACTCACTGAAGAAGAGAAGTGGCGTAAGAGTGCTCTAGATCGGTTTATCAAAGAGCACTCTATCTCAGATCCCGGACAAACTCCGGCTCGCTTTAGCGCCGAGAAATGGTTCAGCCGCGTCGAGAGTAGCCCGAAGTTTCTGTTAATGAATCGAGAGGAGCGTAATCTTCGTCGCCAACAGTTCTTCGATAAGTTCGTGAGACCGAAGGCCAACCTCGAAGAGCTCCCGGTCCTCGAGAAGATGTTCCAGCCGAATGTGCTTTCGTCTATTGGTACCGGCTACGTTAAGACTGTTGCCTCTATGACTCCCTTCAAGGGTATACGTGAGAATCTTGCCAACGTAGGCGAGATGAAAGCGCGCAACCTTCTCGGCGAGAGTGTTGGCAGTACCGCTGCGACTCTTGGGGCTATGTTTACGGCAGGTAAGGTCTTGG
>Ga0172371_10008802_pt1 | contig 14036 bp, 13 predicted proteins | sample Lak12m_FD_114543 | JGI IMG/M metagenome (GOLD analysis project Ga0172371, IMG submission 114543) | Freshwater microbial communities from Kabuno Bay, South-Kivu, Congo - kab_022012_12m | ecosystem: Environmental > Aquatic > Freshwater > Lake | place: Democratic Republic of the Congo: South-Kivu... | reverse complement strand
GCGATGGCCGCCATGTTGGTGACCAGGGCGACGTCGGCAAAACTCAGATCCATCGCGTTGAGCGTACTGCCGGGGTTGAACCCGAACCAGCCCAGCCAGAGGATGATTACACCCAGGAGCGCCAGCGGCATGCTATGACCGGGGATGGGCTTGGGTTTGCCGTCCTTACCGTACTTGCCGATTCTCGGTCCCAGTGCCAAGGCGCCAACGAGCGCCGAAGTTGCTCCTAGCAGATGAACCACCGTGGAGCCGGCGAAATCCTGCATGCCGTACTGTGCTAACCAGCCTCCGCCCCAGATCCAGTGGCCGACAACGGGATAGATGAAAGCCGAAAAAACGATGCCGAAGACGAAATAGACAACCATCTTGGTCCGTTCCAGCAGCGCCCCGTAGACGATCGCCAAAGATACGGCGGCGAAGGCAAACTCGAACAGGAATTTTGTCGATATCGGCACATTACTATAGGCCAGTGAGGCGAAGACGGAGTTGGCGTTATCCGCGGTTACGTCGAGAAACCAGCCGCTGGAGCCGGCAAATCCCGAACCGGTGCCAAAGGCGATAGCGAAGCCGACCGCCCAGAAAACCATGCCGGAGATGGCCAGGTTGACCAGAATCTTCCAGGAGATATGGCCCGCATTCTTGGCCCGGCTAAAGCCGACCTCAAGCAGGAAGAATCCAGCCTGCATGAAAAAGACCAGAAAGGCCGCGAGCATCACCCAGACGGTATCGATGGCTATCGACTCCGCCGATGGGCCGCCGTCCTGCGCGAACGCCAACGATGGCACCAGCAACAGGCCGAGAGTAGCTGCCGCGACGATGCCCGGAAGTATCAATCTTTTTTTGCTGAAAAACGTTTTGAATCCACTCATAATTTTCCCTCCTTAAGGTTGAGCGGTTTACAGGACCTCGGGGCCGGTCTCGCCGGTCCTGATCCTCATGGCGAACTCAACCGGGGTTACAAAAATCTTGCCGTCACCGATGTCACCGGTCTTGGCCGCCGCACCGATTGCTGTGACGACCTTGTCCACGGCGTCATCATCAATGACCGTTTCCACTTTGACTTTGGGCCTCAGGTGAATGGTCACCCGGGCGCCGCGATAGGTCTCCGTGTAGCCCTTTTGCCGCCCGAACCCCTTGATCTCGGTAAAACTCATGCCCTCGATGCCGATCGATGACAGCGCGTCGCGAACTTCCTCTACTTTCTCGTGCCGTATAAAAGCCTCGACTTTTTTCATGTTCACTCACCTCCGACGCTACCGTAAGGACAAGCCAGCTGCCGCATGACTTGTACTTTTGTCCTTGTACATTTGTGAGTTTAGGCGGCATGCCGGAAAACTACGTTGGACGTATGTAGCAAAATATGATCGGGGGGTTTATCCAGGTGGTAAGCATGCAGCTTGGAATCATGAAAAGAACGCGAGCGGAAGACCCCACCCAACTTCATCCGCTCAGGCTTTAGTAATAACGAAGCCAGACATAGGCGGTACAGATCAGCATGGATTCCAGCATCAACGGCAGGCCGTAGATCGTGAAGCGCCTGAAGCTGATGGGAAGACCATGTTTTTCTCCAATGCCCGCCGCGATAACATTGGCGCTCGCTCCGATCAGGGTGCCATTGCCTCCGAGGCATGCCCCGAGCGCCAGCGACCACCAGACGGGCATCAGTCCCTCCTGATGTAACAGGGCGGCGCCCTCATGGCCCGGCCAAATGCCATGCGCCATGTCCACGACCATGGAATTCATCGTTGCAACATATGGAATGTTGTCAACGATGGCGGATGCAAAGGCGGAGAACCATAAAGTGAACATGGAGGTGGCAAAAAGGCTTCCCCCGGTCAGGCTCATTGTCGCCTGGGAAAGCTGTTCGATGACCCCGGCCCGTGCTAACGCTCCCACCATTATGAATAACCCAACGAAGAACATGATCGTCGGCCACTCGACTTCGCGAAGTATTTCGCGGGGGTCCTGCCTTCCCCAAAGGGTTAGGAAGGCGGCGGCTGTCATGGCGATGGTGGCCGGCTTCAGATGAAGATAACTATGAAAGACGAATCCAAGAACAGCCAGCGCCAGTATGAAAAGACTCTTCTTCAGCAAAGCGGAATCGGTAATCTTGCCCCTATGATCCATATTCATAATCTTTTCGCGGACTTCCTCTGATGTGTTGAAATGCCGGCGAAAGATCAGTCTTATTGTAATCAGGTAGGCCACCATGATCAGGACGATCACGGGAAGCAGATTGTAGATAAAGTCCATGAAGGTCAACTCGGCACGGCTGGCGATCATGATGTTGGGGGGATCGCCTATAAGTGTGGCGGCACCACCGATATTTGAGGCTATTGCTTCGGAGATAAGGAAGGGAATCGCATCGACCTTGAGAGTCGACGTGATTACGATAGTTACGGGTGCTATCAGCAGAATAGTTGTGACATTATCTAGCAAAGCGGATAAGGCCGCGGTTATCACCGTCATTACAATCAGGATCCGCAACGCGTGGCCCTTCGCTACTTTGGCGGCCTTGACCGCCAACCACTCAAAGAGGCCGGTCTTCATCGCTATATTGACGACGATCATCATGCCGATGAGCAGAAAGATGACGTTAAAATCGATGCCCAGGTCCTGTAAGAAAAAAGACTCCTGCTGTTCGACAATTCCCAGAAGCATCAGCACAGCCGCTGCTGTTAGGGCCACGATCGTTTTGTGTACTTTATCAGTGGCGATGATCGCGAAGGAGCCCATAAAAATTCCTGTTACCAAAATTGCCTGCACGTGACCGGTTCCGTTTCTGTTGAGGATTAAAAGGGAATCCGCCCGCGGAGCGGGCGGATTCCCGGGAGGTTAAGCGATCAGTTACAGGGCATCGTCACCAGTAGCGCCGGTCCTGATGGCAACCGCTTTCTCGATATTAGAGACGAAGATCTTGCCATCTCCAATCTCGCCCGTCTTGGCTTGCTCGACGATGGTCTCAACCACACGCGGAACCAACTCATCTGAAACCACTATCTTCAACAGCAGCTTGGGGTTCAGAAACACTTCGCGCTTGCTGCCGCGCCAGGTCTCTGTATAACCCTTTTGCTTGCCTGCGCCTTTTACTTCCATCACGGTCATGCCCTGTACGCCGATTTCGTCCAGTTTTTCCTTAACATCGTCGAGCTTGATATGCCTGATTATCGCTTCTATCTTCTTCATTCCGTGACCACCTCCGGTCGCGGCGACACGTGAGGTGCGCTCATTGCGTGGGCCGTCGCATGCGAGGCCGGATCCGGCAGGGAGAAGTCCGGATAAGCAAGCACGCCGATCTCGGGCAAGTCGAGGCCCTGGATCTCATCCTCAGGCGATACACGGATGCCGAGGACGGCGTCCAGAACCTTGAAGAATATGTAGCTGCCGCCGAACGCCAGCACAATCACCGCACCGGCGCCCATCAGCTGCGCCGCCATCTGACCGCCGCCGCCATAAAGCAGGCCGGTGACGTTATCGGCGATGCCGTTGAAGCCGGCCCCATAGGTGCCGTCGGCGAAGATGCCAAGAGCCAGCACGCCCCAGAGTCCGTTGACTCCGTGGACCGCCACGGCGCCGACCGGATCATCCACTTTCATCACGCGCTCGATGAACAGCACGGCGCCGACGACCAGGAAGCCGCCGGTGGTGCCAATGAGCAGCGCCGCCCAGGGCGCCACAAAGGCACAGGGAGCGGTGATTGCCACCAGGCCCGCCAGGGTGCCGTTGGCCGTCATCGAGATATCGGGCTTGCCGAATACCTTCCACATGGTGAACATGGCGGTCAGTCCGCCAGCAGCCGCGGCCAGGAAGGTGTTGGCGATGATCACCGACAGCCTCAGGTCGCCTCCGGAAAGGGTGCTGGCGCCGTTGAAACCGATCCAGCCGAAGGCGAGGATGAGCGTGCCCAGGACCGCCATCGGGATGTGATGGCCAGGTATGGCGTTGGGGCTGCCGTCCTTGTTGAACTTGCCGATGCGCGGGCCGAGTACCATGGCGCCGGCCAGTGCGGTCAGGCCGCCCATGGCATGAACGACCGAAGAACCGGCGAAATCGAGATAGCCGTTACCCCAGCCCAGGTTGTTGCCCAGCTGCGCCAGCCAGCCGCCGCCCCAGACCCAGTTGCCGAACAGCGGATAGAGGAACATCGACATAAAGAAACCGAAGATGATGAACGACGAGAACTTCCAGCGTTCGGCCATCGAGCCGGTGGGAATAGTCGCGGCGGTGTCCATGAACACCATCTGGAACAGGAAGAACGCCAGGATGCCGACGTCATAGAGCCCGTTACCGAAGAGACCGCTGGTGCCGAAAATGCCCCAGCCCTTGGTTACCTCGACCATGCCATCCAGGTTGGCGATGCCGCCGAGCGTGGCCAGATGGCCGAGACCGCCGAACATGATCGGGAAACCCACGGTGAAAAAGCCGATGACACCGACGAGGAAGACTACGAAATTCATCGACATCGTATGGGCCGCGTTCTTGGCCCGGGTAAAACCTGCTTCCACTAACGCAAAACCCGCCTGCATGAAGAACACCAGCGCGAAGCCCAGCGTCAGCCAGACAAAATTAATGGAGACTTTATTGTGACCTACCTCCTCGGCGAGGCTCGCTACGGTCGGATCCTCCTCTGCTGCCGTTGACGCAAGGTCAGCCGAGGTGCCGGTTGCGGCGCCGTTGGGATCAGTGGCCGGAGCCTCAGCAGCCGCGGTATCACTTGCGGTGATAGCTGTCGTTTCGTCTGCCGCACTGGTATCGTCAGTCTGTGCCTGCGCGACCGCGCCGCCCAGTGACAACAGCGCCATCGATAACATCACAACGATGATAAGTGTCTTGAAAAACCTGCTCATAACTCCTCCTAGACTACATTCCGGATTTCATGTGGAAAGATCTGCCTAAACGATCCTTCCGATCTAGCGGCTGCTGGTGAATTCACCTCCTCGTCAATCCTTTTTAGCCCTGGTGGAATGTTAGCCAGCAGAGTAGGTTAAAACGCTGTGCCGAAGGACAAACATGAGCAGGATTTATTGTACGGGAAGGGATACGGCGGTTGACTTAAGTGTAGTTTTGAGCCAGAGGGATAATCACGATCGTATTCATATATACACCCGGGACAGGAAGCGTTAGGAGCCGGTCAGACTTCAGATGTCACGCGTTTCCTGTTTTAGTCGAACGCTGCCGGGCGGCAGTCGTCATCCAGGTGCGCCCGCACCTCGGCGAGATGTTTCTCGTTGGTACGCTGCCAGGAGAGCGGCGGTAACTCATCGAAACCGAAGAAACCGACATCCATGGTTTCGTCACTGGGCCGGGCTTCGCCGCCGGTAATTTCGCAGAGGAAGATGATTTTATAGGCGTGGAAAAACTCAAGAGGGCGGCCGCCGCGGTTGGCGTCGTAAACGGCGATCACCTTGCGTGGGACGACCTCGAAACCGCTTTCCTCCCATACCTCGCGGGCCACCATCTCCGAGGGGACGTCGCCCACGTCGGCCCAGCCCCCCGGCATGCACCATTTCTGATCGCGGCGCTCCTGCACCATAAGGATTTTGCCATCGCTTACAACGGCGCCCCGCACGTCGATCTTGGCCGTCGCGTACCCGGGCTGGGCGGAAAAATTTTCGACAAGCTCTTCTCTGGAACCGCTTGTCTGGCTGGCCACGATCTCGGCCGCTATCTCATTCAACCGCGTATAACGCTGGGTTTCATAATCGGTTCTGGCAAATGTGAGGCCGGTCTGACACAACCCCTGAATCTCCCGGGCCCATTCCAGCCAATGCGGCATGGCTTCAGCTTCTTGCATGATAATCCCCTTCTTTTCCGCTTTTGCTTTGAAAGTATCCCATAATGGCCGGTGTCTGGAAAATCTTTGCCACGGGAAGGGTACTGTATTATTATTACCATACTATAGTTATAGGAATCTCAATCAACCAGAGAGCATCATGACAAAAAACAATAAGACCTATTGGTACCGTGACAGCGACAGCTCCACGAATCTCACTTCCGCGGAAGCCGAGATCATGCGTGTCGTTTGGGATGCCGGCAATCCCGTGACCGTGAGGGATGTTTACGAAACCCTGCGGGAGCAGAAACGCATCGCCTATACGACGGTGATGAGCATCATGAACATACTTACCAAAAAAGGTTTTTTGATTCAGGACAAGAGTTCCACCGCTTATGTTTATTCCGCCGCCGTCACCGCCACCGAAGTCGCCGGCAATATTCTGGACTCGGTAATCACCAAGGTCCTCGACGGTGCCGCCGAGCCGATGATCTCTCGGTTGTTAGGTTCGAAAAAAAAGCTCACGCCAGAAGAACTGGCAAAACTAGAGTATCTGCTCAAAAAGAAGAAGTAATCCAGTCGTCCATTAAGAGGTCGTTCGATGCTGCCTTTGTGGCAACGGATTATTTATTTTCATGTTCAACCGGCCATCCTGGACGGAATGTTATCGCTTGCAGGTGTGCTGTTGCTGCTTCGTATTTTCCGCATTCGCGACCCCTCGATCAGGTCGCTCTTCTTTTTTATCCCGTTGGTGCGCCCCTTAATCATCCTGCTTGAGGGTAGCGCCCGGATTAATCGTGTCGAGTTGCCGAATGTTTATATGGCGTTGCGCTTCCCGGATCCCTTTAACATCATTCCCGTACATGAACTGCTCGGACAAAACGATTTCTCCAGCATCTCGACCCTCGTTGGCGCGTTTATCCTCATCGCTATTATTGCCGCATTGGCATTCCTCGCTTTTCGCTGGATCGGTTTTTTCTTTTTTTACCGAGGCATCCGGCGACAATCCTCGCGCATCAACATTAGCACCGAGACAAAACGAAATCTTGGCAGCCTGGTGTCGGATCTTTCCTTGAACATGGGCCTGGATCGCCCGCCTGACATTATTTTTTCCACCAGCCGCTGGATGACACCTTGCGCCATCGGTTGCCGGCGGCCGGCGTTGATAATCGACCCCTCCATTTCGCGCGATCTGGAAGCCGATGAGCTACGCGCAGTCCTGGCTCACGAACTGAGTCACATCCGCCGCCATGATGGCCTTTGGCACTGGATTTCCGTGCTGCTCAGAGATATCCAGTCCTTCAGTCCATTTTCCCATATGAGTATTTCGCGACTCAGTCTGGAGCGGGAGAAGGCCTGCGATCATGATGCTGTCGAGACTTTGAGTTTGCCGCCCAGACTTATGGCGCAATGTCTGGTCAAGACCTCGAAATTGATCATGATCAAAGATTCGCAACCTCTTCCGGGGTATGGACTCGGCTTTGTCAAAGGGAAGTACGGTCTGCTCGAGAAACGCCTTCGCTACCTGCTGGAAGAAACCGGTAGCTCAGGCGGGAAACCAAGGAAGCCTGCTCCCGGCAAATTCATGAAATCCGCCCTGCTGATTGCGTGGCTCCCACTTGTATCGGTGCAACTCTGCCTATGCGCGTGGATAGGAGACTACATCCTTATGATCAAATAGCCCGATGTTTGAGAGGAGGTGAAACCATGAAGTCACTCAATGGAAACAATACTCTGTGGAACAAACAGAAGCAGGACAATTCGCAACAAATCGTTGGCCCTTATTGCTGTTGGGTGCTCGGCTGCTGTTGGTATTGGTACGGGATGGCCGCTCGGGAAACAGGAAAACCGGAACCGGCGTAAACTGAATGTAGGCAGAAATGTATCTCACCAGATTTCTGGTACGTTATAAACAGTCGGGGTGCGAGATTTGGCTGAACACCCTCACGGGAGCAGTCGACAGACTGAGCCATGATGAGGTCAGCCTGATCGATGCTGCTCTGAGCCGCCCTGATGTCGATGGTGGCGAGCCACTGTTGAACCAGCTGGAATCCCGCGGCTACATCTACCCCGACGAAACCGCCGAGAAGCAGGCTTTTGACCTGTTGGTCGATCAACACGCGCAGGCGGGTGAAAACAGAATCACCAATCTGATCATATGCCCGACCTATTCGTGTAACCTGCGCTGTGTGTACTGCTTCGAGCGGCTGCCACACGGAAATCTTTCACGCAAGTCCATGGATCTGACTTCCGTGTCGGCAGCCCTGGCGGCATTTAAACTCATCCGCGAACAAGAGCCGGAGCGCCGTTATTCGCTTGGATTGTTCGGCGGCGAACCCCTCCTGCCGGCCAACCGGATGGTGGTTTCCCAAATATTCGCCGATGCAAAACGGAACTCGCTTCCCGTCATGATCGTTAGTAATGGCGTCAATGTTTCCAGCTTCATTCCCGTCATGGAGGAGTATCTTTCCAGCATTTGGGCGGTACAACTGACAGTTGACGGCCCCGAGGATATCCACGATAAAAGACGGCCTACAGCCCGCGGCAGAGGAACCTTCAAAGCTGTCGCTGCCGCCGTGGATCTGCTGTTGGAAAAGGGGATAAAGGTCGTTCTCAGGGCCAACATTGACAGGGATAATATCGGGCGGCTGCCAGAGTTGACGAGTATTGCCAACAATAGGGGCTGGACGGATAATCCGGCTTTTTCATGTAGCCTCGCCCCGGTAAAAGACCACCTGCGCTCCGGCAGGATCCCCAATGTTACACCTGAAGCCGAACTGCTTTCAGCTTTACTTGACGTTTACGAAGCGGATTCCGCGTCGGAGGAACTTTTCGGTTTCGAGGGATTCCAGATGTTGACTACTATCGCTGGCCTGGTCAAAAAGGGCGAACCGAGCACACCGCGGGTCTATCATTGCGAGGCAAACTACGGCGGCTTTTGGGTGGCGGGCCCAGATGGGTTCCTCTACGCCTGCCCGGAATCGATCGGGCAGCCGGAGCTGGCCATCGGACGCTTTATCCCCGAACTGGAAGTCTGGAATGCAAACAGGGATAAATGGGTGGAAAGAAATATCAGCACGATAACAGCATGCGGCGATTGTCAGATAAGCCCCCTTTGCGGCGGCGGTTGCACCTACGCTTCACTTGCACATCAAGCCGATGACGCCAGGCCTGCCTGCGAACCAGGCCTGATTCATGCCATCGAGGTTTTCCTCCAGAAACGAGTACTTCCCTCCTGCTGAATAAGTGGTTATTCATTTTCTTTACAGCTTAATCTTGACAATACGCCGATAATACTATATTTATAGTACTAATATTTCTCTAGAACGGTAGGTAGACCCGGATATCATCATTTTCAAGCTGGCGATTGTCTTTATCACCTTGCTCGTTAGATTCCCTGGCCTCGCCAACCAGGTCCCAAGGGCATGAGCTGGCAACATAGACCGTGGAGAGCCATTACCAGACAATCCTTGAGAAGGTCGGCGATGCGGTTATTTGCATCGATACCGAAAGCGGCCAGATTATTCATGCGAATAAATGGGCCTCGAAGTTAACCGGCCTGAATCAGGGCGAAAGCTTCTTCTCCTCACCGGTTTCTTCAGAATTTTCGTCGCTGGGATGGCTTCAGGATGTTATTCAGGAAGCCAGACATCGCAAGACGGTGCACACCTGCGCTATCTGGGAGTCACCCGAATTCAGCCGTAGCAAAAACCGGCTGCTTGATATTTTTGTCACCCAGTTGAACAATGGCGATTCCCGCATCGCGATTCTGATGCGGACCATTAATTCAGACCGGGCGATCGAGAAAAAGCTCTGGCGAAGAAACCACGAATTACACCTGCTTAATCATGCCAGCCGCACCATAAGCCATTCTCTCGACCCCAAAGAAGTGGCGCAGTTGGCCCTGGAGTTATCCCTGAATCTTCTGGAAGCCAAAACCGGCATCGCCTACCTGACCGATTTCCAAAAAAAGTTGTTGGTGCCCGTGGCATATGAAGGGTTGCCCGAAACGGTTGAATTGAGAGAGCTAAACTTTAACGGACGGCAGGAAGCGGTGGCAACCTTTAATACCGGCGAGCCTTCTTTTCATACGTCCAGATGTGAGGGAGGACCGCTTTCCTCAGAAAAAAGCCGCTTTTCCGCCACCATCCCCCTGCAGACGAACGAGTCGGTTCTGGGAGTCCTTGAAGTTGCCATGGAAGACATGGGTTTCCACGGCGTTGAGGTCGATATCGCCCTCCTTGCTTCCTTTGGTTTTCAGGTCGGTGTCGCCCTCGATAATGCTCTCCTGCATAAAAAGGTGGAAGATGAATCCCACATCGACGGCCTGACCAGAATCCACACCCGCCAGTACCTCGAAGCTCTGATCGAGGATCGGGTCAAACGGGGCGCGCGATACGGAGAAGTCTTCGCGGCGCTAATGGTCGATATCGATCGTTTTAAATCCATCAATGACGTCCATGGCCATGAGGTCGGCGACCGGGTGATCAAGAAAGTGGTCGGCGTGTTGAAGAACGAGGTTAGGGAAACCGACTATCTGGGCCGCTGGGGGGGCGAAGAATTCATGATCATCTTGTCCCATGTTGGCTGGGAGGAAGCGGTCACCATCTCGGAACGAATCCGCCTGCAAGTCGAGGCTCTGAGTTTTATGGAAGTATGTGGCGCCGAATTGCCCATAACGGTTTGCGTGGGAGTCGCCTGTTATCCGGATCACTCGGAAAGCTCCGATGGCGTCGTTCGTTGCGCTGACAACGCCATGCGATTTGCTAAAAGATCTGGTCGAAACCGCACCCAGCTATTCAGCGAGGACATGGACAACATGCCCATCGAATACTCTCGCAACGAAATCAAATGGAGCGCCGGCATGGAGACTATTCGTGCTCTCGCCGCGGCACTTGACGCCAAGGATAGTTATACCGCCAGTCATTCTGAAGCGGTCAAAATGCTGTCGGTAAAAATCGCGGAACAGATGCATCTGAATGAAGAACATCGTGACATCCTGGAACGAGCGGGCCTGCTTCACGATATCGGCAAGGTTGCCATTCCCGACTCCCTGCTGAACAAACCCGGAGTGTTGAATCCCGATGAATGGGCGATCATCAGGGAACATCCCCGTATGGGGGTCTTGATTTTGAAGGAAGCCCCGCAACTTGCGCCCATAATTCCCGTGGTTCTTCATCATCACGAAAATTATGACGGAACCGGATATCCGCAGGGAATCGCTGGCCAGAATATCCCCATGCTCTCTCGCATCTTGCGCGTTGCTGATGTGTTCATGGCGATGATCTCGACAAGACCCTACCGGAAAGCCCTGTCGCCAGAGGAAGCCTGGCATAGCATCGAGCAAGCCAGCGGCCGCTTATTCGATCCCACGGTCGTGGAAGCCCTGGCCAAAACGCTTACCGAGCAGCAGGCGGCATCCTGATCGCTTTCCCCTAATCAGGCGTAGCGGACGTTGCGGCAAGAGCTTTCACTCTTTGATCGAAGCGATGATGATGGTTCGCCAGGTAAGAACCAGATCTCCCTCATTCTCGGTGGCGCGAAGACCACCCAGGTCGCTATCCAGATTGTCCTGCAACAGTCTGACGATCTCAGCCCTGCTCTCGGGATCCTCAACCCTTTCGAGTTTCAAAAGGAACTCCACCGGCAGTCCTTTTGTGTGCGGCTCAAAAACTTTGACGACGCGAAATGCTGCTGCCTGAAGCATCGTCCGCAGTTCACGGTCTGTGTAAGCCAGAACGTGTGAGGGATCGAAAAGTTTTTCCAGCCGTTCTCTCGTGGCGCGTATCTCATTGTCCTCGGGACCGAAAACATCTTCCATGACAAAACGTCCACAAGGTTTTAGAACCCGGTGGATTTCAGCAAGCGCCGTGTCCGGATCGGGAAAGTGATGGAACGCCAGCCTGCAGGTTACGAGGTCAAAACTATCGTCCGCAAAGGGAAGCGCCGCCACACCGGCTTCTACATACCTGACATTTTCCACACCTGCCGTCATGGCGCGCTCACGGGCTTTCTCCAGCATTTCCGGGGTGATGTCCGAGCCGATCACCTCCCCGGCCTTCCTGGCGGCCATCAATGCTAGCAGACCCGTGCCACTGGCAAGATCCAGCACCCGGTCAGCGGGTCTGGGATCGGCCAGCTCAATCAGCGGCCGGTAAAACTTCTCCTCTGAAAACACATCAAGTTCGGCATAACGATCGGCGCGTTCGCCAAAGACCTGCCGCGCGGAGATGCGGGCGGGCCCGTCTTCCCCTTCTTTTTTCCTTTTCTCCTCTCGATCGGACATGAGAGAATAATATCCTACGACAGGAGAATGTTCCCAGTACGCTTGATTCGGGAGACGCCAATGGGTGTGCAGCAACGTGTCACTGTCGCGGTATTCAAATGCCCCGGCTACGAAGATAAAAAGGTTCGGCAAGCTGTCAGGTCCGCGGTAGATTTAATCGGCGGGCTGGGAGACGTTATCAAACCGGGAAACAAGGTACTGCTCAAGGCCAACCTGCTGGCCCCGGTTGATCCCCTGGAAGCGGTCACGACCCATCCGGCAGTAGCCCGAGCGGTGATTGAACTTGTCAAGGAGGCCGGCGGCGTTCCCGTTGTCGCCGATTCGCCCGGGTATTTCTCCCGATCCCGCGGCCCCTGCCGCGCACTCGAACTTTGCGGGCTCAAGCAGGTTGCCGACGAACTTTGTGTGGAATCTCTCCAGTTCGAGGCCATCGAAAACGGTTTCATCGAAACCGCCGTGCACGGGGGCGTCCAACTCGACTCCATTTTTGCCGCGCGCCTGGCGCTTGAAGCCGACGTAATCATCACTCTGCCGAAACTGAAGACGCACTCGAACACCTGGTACACTGGCGCGGTCAAGAACATGTTCGGCGCCGTGGCCACCAGGACCAGAAAACAGGCTCACAAGCTGGCCTCCTATGAGCGTTTCAGCGCTGCTCTCGTCGACGTTTATTCAGTGTTCAGGCCGCAGCTGGCAATCATGGACGCGGTTATCGGCATGGAAGGCGAGGGACCGCGTCACGGCAACCCGCGAACGGCAGGCCTCATATTGGCCGCGAAAGACCCAGTTGCCCTGGATGCGGTAGCCTCGAAAATCATCGGTTTCGACCCCGAGGCGATTTTCACGACGGTTGACGCTACCGCACGTGGCCTCGGCAATGGTAATCTGGATGATATTGAACTTCTGGGTGAGAGTATCGATGAGGTTTCGGTCGACTTCGAAAAACCCAGCGGACGGATGGTCAACCTGCCGGCCTTCGTCATGAAGATCACCGACCGTCTCATCAAGGTGCGGCCTGACTGCGTTAAGGAAAAATGTGATAATTGCCAGATATGCGCCAGAAGCTGCCCGGTTGACGCTATTACCATGAATCCCTTCCCGGACATCGACCGGGAAAAATGCATCGAGTGTTACTGCTGTAACGAGATGTGCCCGACGGGCGCAATGGAAATCCAGAAAAACTGGCTGGCGAATCGGATTGCGTGAAAAGGATCATGATCAGGCCCACAAAAACGAGTAACTTGCAAAAATCAGAATGCTAAACGCAAGAACATTAAAACAGGCATCCCAGGACCTCGGCCGGCACGTCGATTACAAACTCGCGCCTACGGCCTGGCATTTTGCACCCGAGCCTCCAGCCGGCGCCGTCACTCCGCGGACCGATGCCTGGACCTGCATGTTCGCATTGATGGATCTCGTTCAGAAGGGAAAACCGGTGTCCTTTTCATCACAGACTCCAGGATGCGTTGGCGCCGCGAACTATCTTGGTTTCAATGGGGTGCCGGCGATCGCCGCGGCACTCTATCTCTCCGGCAGGGAAAGATTAAAACGGGACGCCGCCCTGGCGACGGCTTTTTACAACGAGGTGCAGGCGATTCCAGCGCAAGATAAATATCTTGTCTTCAGCCGGTTGGACAGCCTGCCCGATGAAACCGGCGTCGAAGTCGTCAACCTTTGGGTGGGTATCGCTGCTCTGGCCGCACTGCATACTTTGGCTAATTACGACCGGGCAACAAATGACAATGTGCTCATGCCCTTTAGCTCAGGTTGCCAGAGCATCTGGACATTGCCCTACCAGGAAGAAACTAAAGATCAACCTAAGGCAGTGGCTGGATCACTCGATCCAACTGTAAGGCGATATATCTCCGAAGATGTCATCTCGTTTTCGGCTCCCGCCAACCGCTTCCTGGAGATGTGCAACAACATCGAGGGTAGCTTCATGGCGCCGTAACACTTCCGAGCATAAAGTCCATCAGG
>Ga0172371_10008801_pt1 | contig 14036 bp, 13 predicted proteins | sample Lak12m_FD_114543 | JGI IMG/M metagenome (GOLD analysis project Ga0172371, IMG submission 114543) | Freshwater microbial communities from Kabuno Bay, South-Kivu, Congo - kab_022012_12m | ecosystem: Environmental > Aquatic > Freshwater > Lake | place: Democratic Republic of the Congo: South-Kivu... | reverse complement strand
TCCGGCTCTGCGTTTAGGATTTTGCCGATGAATGATTTTCTGGAAACGCCCAAAAGAACAGGGCGACCCAAAACCCTAAGCTCTCTCAAGTTCCTCAAAATCTCTAAATTATGCCCTAATGTCTTGCCAAACCCTATGCCCGGATCTACGATTATGCTCTCACGCGATATTCCATCCTTTACTGCCATATCTATGGAATTCGCCAGAAACGAGACTACCTCGTCGATTACAGAACTATACTGAGGGTTTTTCTGCATCGTGCGCGGCATCCCTTTCATATGCATTATAACAACACCAGCCTTATATTTACTAACAATTTTTCTCATCCTGGCTTCTTTTAACCCGGTAATATCATTAATAATGCTGACGCCTGATTCTAAGGCAACCCTGGCTACGTTTGGCTTGTAAGTATCAACTGATATGGGTATCCGTAATTCTTTAACCAACACCTTAACACAATAAGCGATTCTTTTGATTTCTTCCTTCTCTGTTATAGGCTTTGCTCCGGGGCGGCTTGATTCTGCGCCTATATCGATAATATCAGCTCCTTCTTTAAACATCTGGCTTGCCCTTTGCAAAACCAAATTTTCCAATTCCTCGCGGCTTTCCGCGCCAAACTTTAGCAAACCGTCTCCGCTGAAAGAATCCGGCGTCACATTAATTATCCCCATAATCAATGTCTTCCTGGCGGTATTTAAAACAAAATTCCTGCACTTAATAGAAAAATTGTTCTTCCTGTAGTTATTTATCGTCGTTTCCAAAGAACTGCCTATGCTGTTTAACTTAAACGGCTGCATCCGCAATTTATCAATCAACCTGGACAGCTGTATAAAATTACCCATCAACAAACACGACGTCTGTTTATCCCTGCCCGTTATGGAATCGCGGCTTATGGCTGCATCTCCGCCCAGAGACAGCATTTCTTGTTTCAATATATTCGCGGCTACGGAGGAAACTTTCGGTATCTTAACAAGAAAAGAATCTGCCTTGGGAGACATTATTTTAATGCCGTATTCATCGACTTTAATATTTCTTAATTCGCGGATTAGGTCTGACTGGCTATTGAAAGAAAGGATACGGGGTATCATTATGTTAAACAGATTTATTTTCCGGGGATTCCTTGTTATCTTGTTCTGACTGGCCTTTATTTTCTTTTTTATCATCAAAACCCAAGAGCTTCTTTACTTCATCGGCATCCATAACTTCTTTTTCCAAAAGATTCTTGGCGAGCAAATCGAGCTTATCGCGGTGCTTAACCAGCAAAGTCTTTGCCTCGTGGAAACATTCATCGATTATCTTGCGGACTTCTTCGTCTATTTTCTTAGCCGTCTCTTCGCTGTAATTTCTTTCCTCAGTCAAATCCCTGCCCAAGAAAACCAAGCCATTGCGCTGCCCAAAAGTAAGATGACCAAGCTTATCAGACATGCCAAACTGGCAGACCATGCGGCGCGCCATCTGCGTGGCTACTTCCAAATCATTCTCGGCGCCGGTAGTTATATCGCCGAAGTTTATAATCTCGGAAACTCTGCCGCTCAAAAGAACTGTAATCCTAGCCATCAGTTCTTTCCTGGTCATTATATATCTGTCCTGTAACGGCAGCTGCATAGTATAACCCAAAGCAGCTAATCCGCGTGGAATAATGGAGACTTTATGCAAAGGGTCAACTTCCGGAATCAACAGCGAAATCAACGAGTGGCCGCTTTCATGATAAGAGACTATCTCTTTCTCCTTCTTGGAAATTACTCTGCTCTTTCTCTCAGGGCCCGCCACTACGCGCTCTATGGCCGCTTCCAATTCTTCCATACCAACAGACTCTTTATTGTTACGCGCGGCAAGCAAGGCTGCTTCATTGCATAAATTCGCCAAATCAGCCCCTGAAAAACCCGGCGTCTGGCGCGCGATTGATTCCAAATTAACCTTCTCATCCAATTTTATATTGCGGACGTGAACCTTGAGTATTGCATCCCTGCCTTTTATGTCAGGACGGTCAATAACTACATGACGGTCAAAACGCCCGGGCCTCAACAAAGCCGGATCCAGCGTGTCAGGCCTGTTCGTTGCGGCAATAAGTATGATGCCTTCCTGCGGGTCAAACCCATCCATCTCTACCAAAAGCTGGTTGAGCGTTTGTTCTCGTTCGTCATGACCACCGCCTATGCCTGCAAAACGAAGCCTGCCCACAGCGTCTATTTCATCAATAAAAATAATACATCCCTTGGCGCTTAATTTAGCGGCCCTTCTGCCTTGTTCAAAAAGGTCTCTTACGCGCGAAGCTCCAACTCCTACAAACATTTCCACAAAATCAGAACCGCTTATATTGTAAAAAGGAACCCCTGCCTCTCCAGCAACAGCCTTGGCAATCAATGTCTTTCCGCAGCCCGGAGGACCAACCAATAAAACACCTTTGGGAATCTTCCCTCCCAGCCTCTGGAATTTCTTGGGATCTTTTAAGAATTCAATTATCTCCTTTAATTCTTCTTTTGCCTCATCTACTCCGGCCACATCATTAAAAGTAATTACCTTATCTTTTTTATCATCCATCATGCGGGTGCGCGCCTTTCCAAAAGACCAGAGCCTATTGCCGACCTCAGCTCCGCGCCTACTCATATACCAGAATAGCAATATGAATAAAAGGACCGGACCAAAGGAAAAGAATATATTTGCCCATATGCTTCTCGACGTCCTTACTGTAAAATTACGCACATTATCCCTGATTAAAGCAAGCAGGCCATCATCCTTTTCCGGGATAACAACAAAGAACTTTTCTCCGTTGGTAAGCTCGCCCCTTAAAGTAATATCTATTAACTCTAAATTCTTAATCGAAGAAGGCCTCTCGTTGAGAATCTGGTAAAACTCTCCATAAATCATCTCTCTGGGAGCGCCATAAATACCTGCGACATTTGAAGTAGTAAAAATATTGGCTAGCCAGAGTATGGCCAGGGTAAATAATATCCAACCCAGCATACCTTTGTTATTCTTCCTGTGGGGTTTTCTGTTTTTCTTATGATTGGTCGTATCTTTTTTCATAGAGACTAATTATATTCCCAACTACTTATAAAATCAAGGCTTTATTTTATGTTTTCTGCCAAAAATAAGAAGATAATCCTTGTCTTTCTTGACTAAAATCTCCTTTGTCAAATGGACAACCGAACCTATCGGCCTGTTGGCCGCCAAGTCCTGGATTTCTTCCCAGTGTTTATTCGTAAAAGTGCGCAAATCGCCGGACATCCCTTCAAGGATTAAACGGATGACCATCCTCTGCAGGGCCGTATGCAGGCGTTTAAACTTCTTTAAATCAATTTTAGCCGCTGAATTGTCATCCGATTTAATAAAATGCTTTGCGTTTTCATACAGATAGTCATAATCAACAGCTGCCTGCTGGCTAAAACGCGCCAAGACTTCTTTTATATTAGGGTTGATTTTACCCAACTCCTTTAGAATTCCGTGCCTGATTTTATTCCTTAAGAAGTTATCTTCAAAATTTGTCCTGTCTACGCGCGCTTTTATCCCTATCTTTTTCAGGTATCTTTCTATATCCAATCTGCTGGTTTCAAGCAAAGGCCTGATAATAAAAAACTGCCCTGTTTTTCTCTTGGGTAAAATAGAAATAAGCCCGTATAAGCCCGTGCCGCGGATTAAACGCATCAAAACAGTCTCAGCCTGGTCGTCCAGATTATGCGCCAAGGCAATCTTATCCGCCTTGTATTTTTTTGCGGCATCGAATAAAAAATCATACCGCAATTTACGCAGCGTTTCTTCATTAGGATGTCTTGATCGACAGCGCCAATCGATCTTTTTTGAGAAAAAATTCAACCCTAACTTATCAGCCGTATTCCTGACGAATCTCTCGTCCGAATCAGACTCCCTGCCTCTTATCCCATGGTTAAGATGAGCCACTACGATACTGACGCCTAACTTCACCTTTAGCTCGTTCAAAAGATACAATAGCGCCAATGAATCCGGCCCGCCGGATACGCCTATCAAAATCCTGTCTAAAGGCGAAACAAGATTATATTTACGGATAGTATTGAGTATATTTTTCTGAAGCATTTAAAAATTATTGAAAGGATTTGTTGTGTCTCTCAAACTGCTTTATTACGGCTGGATGAGTGAAGAAGTGAGTTATAGAAACAGCTAAAACCAACACAAAAATAATGCCTATCGCCAAAGGAAGCATCGGCAAGACGGCGGAGCACTCATTTACAATGGATATGTTGATAAAAATGTCTATCACTTTGTTCAAAATATAAATACCCACTGAAACCAATAACAGCTGCCTTGCCCACTCCCTTAAAAACAACATCCCTACTCCGGAGACAATCCAAGTGAACATTATTAAAAGACTCGTTATCGTAGAAAGCCAGAAAGCCGTAAAATTGATCGTCGAGAGCGGCATATGTGAAAACATATTAGGCATATAATCTCTTAATTGCAACTCCAACCTTAACTGGAAGAAAGAAACGATTATAAAAATGAAATTAACCATGCCTATCAAAATAAGCGCCGAGGAAAATATTTTAACCCCTTTTGACGCCTTTTTATTTTTGTTCTTCATAAAAATCCTGATTTAGAAAAATTTATTTCTGCGAAACAGGATGGTGGCGGCGAGTGGATTTTCCCGCATCTAGAAAAATAATGGCGGAGAGTGGATTTAAACCACCGACCAAGCGGGTATGAGCCGCGTGCTCTATCAGACTGAGCTACTCCGCCATTATTTTAACTTCTTTGCGGGATCCCGCTCTCCTTTTTTTGTTGATTGGCGGGAAAACTCTCAACCTATCGGGTATGAGCCGACTGCTCTATCAGGCTGAGCTACGCCGCCATTATTTTCTATAATTTCGACTTCTTATAGGCCTCTATGTAGGCCTTGCAATATATCTGCTTGTTTAATATCAGTTCTGCGGTAATCATCGAGTCCATAAGTTTGCTGTCCAAAGGATCGACTATAGCCGCGTCAAGCCCTGCTGCCTGCGCCATAATCAAGAAAGTCCTGTTTACCAAACTCCTATCAACTACTCCCTGTGAAATATTGCTTAAACCCACCACTGTTTTTGGCGCCGGCTCGCACAGCAACTTGAATTCTCTGATAGACTCCAGGATTTCTTTTAGCTGCGCCTGCGCAACATCAACCGGCATTACCACAGGATCAAGATATAAATCAGTGACTGGAAAATCGTTCTCCATACAAAAAGCTACTATATTCGCCGCCAATTCCAGCCTCTGCTCTCTATTCTGCGGTATGCCTTTCTTGTTAATAGAAAGGCCTATCAAACCGCTGTTGTGTTGTTTTGCCAAAGGAACCAATATTTCCAGTTTTTCTGCGTCGGCAGTGGTAGAATTTATGATTGTTTTATTCTTGGCTGACTTAATTACTTCCTCTATAACCTTTGGCTTGCTTGAATCAATTGCAATAGTCCTGTCTGTTACCTCTTCTACTGCGTCAATAAGCCATCTAAAATCAGAGACCTGGTCTTTGGAAACAGGGCCGCAGTTTAAATCTAGAACATCCGCGCCGGCCTCTACCTGGGCTTTAGCAATGCGCTGAATAACAGCCCTATCTTTCTCAACTATCGCCTTGCCCACGTTTTTATACATCCCATTTAAAAGTTCGCCTATTATAATCACTTCTACCTCTTTATTAGTTTATCAATATGCTGGTGCGTTAAATTAATCGCCTCGGGATGCCTCATAACCAGAATATCTGCTCCGGACTGCAGGAATGTCGTAGCTGTCAAAACCTCCCAAACAATACCTCTTTCCCATTCCTTGCCCCATTCGGGATTTTCATCTACTGTCGCCTTTGCTTCCTTTGCCCGCCAACTCTCGGAACCGATAAAACAAATAAACGGCAAAGCCAACATCTTATCTCCTGTCAGAGCGGCAAGCCTGGCCCTTTCCATAATAGAATAGGCGTATTCTAAACCATAACCCAGCGCGCCCACAGTAGGATTAATGGCAATATTCTCTAAAGGAAACCCCAATTCGCTAATCAAGATATTCAGCTGCTTTGCTATATTTATATCTATGGGGGATTCGGCAATTATATTGTGCCCGTCGGCTAAGCAAGCCGCCACCAGAGTCTTATAGTTTTCCTGTACGGCGCTGCCGAATAAACATCTCTCGCCTTTGGTTGCCTCCGCGCATGCCGGCAAAACCAAATTATCTTTTGCGTCGTCACCGCAGCCAACTATTATAAAAGGCACTTTGACTTTCGCCAACATTTCTTTCACGAGTTTTACTTCCTGTTCTGCCGAACGATTGCCTAAATCAGGATGCGCGCCCTGCAGCCTCAAACAAATCAACTCCGCCTTGCGCTCTTTTACCATCTTCTCTGCCCACGCAACAGGGCTTTTATAAACATCTTTTAGTGCATCGTTCAAAGACGCAGGCCAGTCGCTGGGAACAATATCCCAAACTTCAGCCGCTATAACCGGTTTATGGGGCATTTCTCCGTCAGAAAATATAAATGGCAGCGTGCCTTCCCCTCCTGCCTTCACAACGCTTTCCCTTGTGCCGCCATCCTCTTTCTTGGCGCCGACGGTTAAAACATTAATTTTACCAGACCACTTTTCCTGCGCTAACTCTTTAAGCAAGACTCGCTCCTTTCGCAAATCAGAGAAAAAATCTCATCTGTTTCTCTAACTAAAGCTTCATTTTCATCTAAATCGGCAATGCTGCTGTTTGCACCGACAGATAAATCCGTCTTATTGCCTACAAAACCAATTACCTCTGCTGGAAATTCTATCTTTCTTCTATTATCCGCATTGGCTTTATTGACCAGCAAATAAACATTATTATATTTTATCTGCAAGTCATTTACCAGCCCGAAAATCCTCCTGGCCGCCTTCAGGCCATTATCGGTATTATCGCTTACAATTATCAAGGTATCTATCTGTTTTACGGTTTTACGCGATAAATGCTCAAAACCCGCCTCGTTATCTATCACTATATAATCATAACTCGACATAAAACGCAATAAAACTGTTCTCAAGACATTATTCGCATAACAATAGCATCCTGAGCCTTCGGGTCTACCCAGAGTCAACAAATCAAAACCGTCTGCTTCATCAAGCGTCGTCTCGATGCGATATGATATAAATTCATCTTTACTCATATTCACCGGGACCTCATTGATATTCTTGGATATATCGTCAATTATCCTGCCTATGTCCTGCGTAGGGCTAAAACCCAAATAATCGCCTAAATTACTGTTAGGATCTGCATCCACAGCCAAAACAGAGCCAACCTTCTGCTTGACTAAATAACGCACCAGCAAAGCTGCCATAGTGCTTTTGCCTACGCCGCCTTTGCCTGCTATTGCAATTATTCTGCCCGTCTTTTTCACAATTTCACCGTGCTGAACCTTGTCTTGTCGGTATGCGGAAAAAATAAAGCCGCCATATATTCATCCATGTAATTTGCATCCACAGATAGTTCCAGATAAGTCATCTTGCCTGCAATTTCCTGAGCTTTTTCAAAAGCGTCAGAAGATAAAAGCATCTGCCTTGCGCCCGCCAAAGAACTATTTCCTATGAATTTAAATTTATTTCTCGGCACATCCGGCAAGAGCCCGATGGTAATCGATTTTTCCATATCTAAATACGTGCCGAAACCTCCGGCGATGAGAATCTGCTCAACCTTGGAAAAATCCAACCCCATATGTTTTACCAATACCGAAGATGCAGAAAATATCGCTGCCTTAGCGCGCTTCAGATTGTCAATATCAGCCTCGGTAATAACTATGTCGGTATTAAGATTAAGCTCTTCTTTTGCCACAACAACAAATTCCTTGCAGGTTTCGCCCTGGCGAATCCTATTATTAGTTTTATCGGATTTGAATTTGCCGTTTTTATCAATTATCCTGGATTTTAAAAGCTCAGCCAGCAGGTCTATATAACCTGAACCGCATATCCCCGCTGGAGAAACGCCTCCTATAGTCTCATACTTTAAGGAGAAATTTTTGGGGTTAATGTTTATTTTCTGAATGGCTCCGTCTACTGCGCGCATGCCGCAGGCTACGCCGCTTCCTTCAAACGCCGGACCTGCCGAAGCTGCGGCGCAAATCAGCCAATCTTTGTTTCCTAAAACAATTTCTCCGTTGGTCCCTACGTCTATTAATAAAGTCAACTTATCGCTTGTGTCCATTGCGCAGGATAAAACTCCGGACGCGATATCTCCGCCTACATAACTTGCCACACCCGGCACGCAAGATAAAAGCCCCCGCGGATTAATCTTAATGCCTGCCTCTGCCGCCCTTATCACCGGGACAAAATTAGCGGTAGGCACATAAGGCTCTCTCCTTATAAATGTAGGATCCACTTTCAAAAGTAAGTGCGTCATAGTTGTATTTCCTGCGCACAAGCAGCAGGTAATATCATTCAGATTTATTTTATGCTCGCTAACCAAATCCTTGATAATCATATTCATGCCGTCAGCAACCGCATGGTGCAAAGCCTCTAACCCTTTTTCTTTCTGCGCATAGATTATGCGGCTGATAATATCGGCTCCGAATATCGCCTGCCTGTTATAAGTAATCCTCGTCCCCAGTATTTTATTTGTATTCAAATCCACCAATTGCCCTGACAAGGTGGTAGTGCCGATATCAAAGGCAATACCGTAATTCCTGGCAGAAGTATTTCCCGGTTCAACCAGAACTATTTCTGTTGTGCCGTTTCTATTGCCTAATGTTACCGTAACCTTCCAGTCGCTGGAACGCAAAATTTCACCCAAGCCGCGGATATTTGCCAGGCCGGCCTGCATGATGGGAATTTTTTTAATCTTGTTAATTTCTCTCTGTAGGCGTTCCAAATCGCTTATGCGGTCTGAAAGAGTCGGCTGCGGCAATTCAAGATATATCTTCGTGGCTAAAGGAGAATGCGTAAAGACATTATCCTTGATAACTGCCCTGCCGCTGTCTATATGCTCTGTCTTGGTATAAACGTTTATTTTTTCGGAACCCAGTCTTGATTCTGCGGGAATCTCTATTTCTGCGTCGCTATGCACAGTGGACAGGCATGCCAAAACATAACCTTTCTTTCTCTCGTCATGCGAAATTTTCCCTGTTGCCTGCGTCTGCACATCACCTTTCTTTACGATGACCCTGCACCTGCCACAGACGCCGTCACCGCCGCAGCTGGAATTGATATAAACGCCGGCAGAAATGGCGCAGGAAAGCAGATTACTCCCGTTTTCCACTTCCGCAGATTTATTGTCCGGATAAAATTTAACTTTTATTTTGTTCATATTTACAATTTTTTCAGAAAAGACGGCAGTCCAGACGCTTCTTTCGGCCCAACTAAAATTTTCCAACCGCTCTTCTCCTCCAAATCACCGCTCATTACGGATACATAACCCGGTATGATAAGGTTGTTATGTTTTATTTTGTCCTTCAGCCCAGATTTTCCCAGTGATTCTGTGATTTTATCTGGAGTAAACTTCTCCGCAGCCCAAGCAGTCAATACTGACATCCCTTCTGTATCTACGCTGATAATATAGGAAGGGATTTTACTCGCTTCAACTTCTCCTAACACAGTATAGTAAGTCAGAGAAAAGTTGGTCGTGACCATTACAGGAGACTGTTCGTTAACCTGGCCTATGTTATAAACCTTGGGTTCAACCTGCAACGGCTTCTGCGGATCAGTATAAATATTCTGCCTCAAGGTAAGCAATGCCAATATCTGCCAGGCTTCTATTGTCCTAATCAAAACGATAGAAGAATATTTTGCAATGTATACCCCCGCCTCTACAGCTTCCTGGAAAGGATTATTATTTTCTACTATGGACAAAACAGGATAACCTACCGAACGCCTCTTTTTCTTTAAAGCCAGTTTTCTGATAAAAGTCAAATCCTCGATTTTGGCTGCGACAGGTTTTCTACCGCTATCCAAGATAACATCATTCAAGCCTTCCTGAGCTGCCTTTTGCGCAAGCTGCTCTAATTTTTCCAAATCATTTTCGCATATCGCAAGCGGCACGCTGTATTTTCTGGCCAGCTTGGCGAATTCAGATATATTTTTATCATTTGCAGCATATATCAAAGGTTTTTTATCAGAGTATTTTTCCAATACTCCTTCGAGCGCGCTGATATCGTTCGTAATAAGAACTAAAGCCAGTTTTGACGACTTGCAGACTAAATCAACCTTTTTTATAAAATTATCCGCCGCGCCGTTTTGTTTTACGGCAATTAGGTTTACCGCTATGGTCTGGCCTACGCGTTCAAAACTTAAACCATTTACAACTTTTATTTTATCTTTCAACTCTTTCTCGCCTATATCGTCTCCAATAATAAAACCTATTGCCGCTGGATGATGAAATTTTTCCTCGTGGCGGAACATCACGGTCTCACCGCCAACCTCTACTTTATTTTCTCCGCTGCCTATAGCCACAAGGCGCATCGGCGGCAGTGACGCTTCTTCCAATATGCTCTTTACCTCAGGATTGATAAAAGGGCATTTGTCCAAAGCGACCTGCTTCTTCGCCAAAGCCATGGCAAAAGCAAGGCACGTAGAATACCCGCATTGGCGGCAATTCGTTTTCGGCAATAACTTATAAATGTCTAAACCAGAGAAAGCCATTCTTTATTTACCTCCGCTGAATTTTGCAAGAACATCTTTTAAGGCTATATTTTTTGATTTGGCGATCTTAACGCAATCGTCGTATTCGGGGATAAATTTTTTGTATCCGTGGCCTTTGGCTTCTTTAACCCTTGCTTTCCCCAACGAATTCTTCAGGATATATTCTTTTCTTTCCAACTTTAGCCTGTCGGCCTTAAAATACCTAATGCCCAGCGTTGTTGTCTCTCTAAAAATAATACGAGCTATTTTATCTAAAGTATCCGGTTTTGACAACACAGAAATTAAAATTCCTAATCTTGATTTTTTTGTATAGCAACTCTCAAAATAAACCTCTAGCGCCCCTGCATTATATAAGCGCTCCATTAGATAACTTAAAACCTGCGGATTCATATCGTCAACATTGCACTGGGCAACTACAATCTCATCCTTCTGGAAATCCGACTTTCCTTCTGCCACCACTACACGTAACATATTAGAAAAACCATCTATCTGAACACTGCCCGCGCCATAACCCGTATCCTTGATAATAAATTGATTATTCATAGCGTTGTTCACCTGCATGCCCAAAGCAGTAATTACCGCAACTCCGGTAGGAGTTATATTCTCGTATGGATGCTTGCTTAAACGTATATCTTTGTTTTTAAGCAGGCATGTTGTCGCCATAGCCACTCTTTCCCCAAAAGGCACAGAAGAATAAATTATGCGGTCAACATTTAACTTCTCTATCAATATGCAGGCGCTGGCTATATCAATCAGCGAATCTATCTCGCCAATCTGATCAAAATGGGCATGCCCCGAACCATGGACTTTTTTTTCAGCCTCATATAAATTGGTGTATACCTTTATAATGCTATCCTTTACTTCTCTTTTGAGCCGCGAACCATTAATCTTCTTTTTTATCTCGTCAAACTGCAAGACCCTTCTCGTTTTGGATAAATCATCGACGGAAAAACAAGACGCCATTATATGGCCTGAGCGGCGTTTAAAACTCCTGATTTTATAATCCTTAAGATTAATTTTCCCCAATTCCTTCTTTAAATAAACCTGCCCCTTAGTCAAATCCAAAAGGCTTGCCGCAATCATGTCTCCGCTGATGCCGCCTATTAAATCAAAATATAAATATTTCATATTATGCAACTCTATCTATTATTTATGAGGCTGGCCATGTATCCTGCGCCAAAACCATTATCAATATTTACGACCGCTACTCCGGGGGAACAACTGTTAATCATCGTAAGCAGTGCGGATAATCCTTTAAAATTAGCGCCATAGCCGAAACTGGTAGGCACGGCTATGACGGGAACTTTAACCAAACCGCTGACCAGGCTTGCCAGGGCCGCTTCCATTCCGGCCACAACCACTATTACATTCGCCTTTCTTAAAAACTTCAAATGGTTAAGCAGCCTGTGCGAACCGGCAACTCCGGCGTCATAAACCTTTCTTACCTTGTTGCCCATTATCTCTAAGGTTATAACTGTCTCCTCGGCAACAGGTATATCTATTGTTCCTGCCGTAATCACCAGAACTTCTTTTCTGGGATGCTTTACCCTTTTCTTTTTTAAAAACCCAATCCTTGCTGCTTCATTATATTTCAAAGAAGGAAAGAGCGCTTTTAGGCGGGAAAATTTCTCGATATCCAACCTGGTAAGAAATAACACATTCTGCTTATGCTTGATTAATTGCGATAATATCTTGGATATCTGCTGGACGGTTTTATTCTGGCAGTAAACAGCCTCAGAAAAACCCCTGCGGGTTTGCCGGTCTATGTCAACCTTGGCAAACTTCAAATCCACAAATCCTTTTTTGTTCATAAAGAGAAAATCAGATAGACCAAAACAGACGCGATCAGCAGAGAGAGTACATAGAAGTCGTTATAGTAGAAGAAATCGCTTAGCCTGCCTAAAAAAGAATATTCTTGCGAAGCTTGCTGTACGGCGGGATTCATCCTGTCTTTTATCAAATCCAGCTGCTCTTTTTTAAACCTTAGGTATACCCCTCCTACCTTATAAGCAGGAATTGCGCCTCTTTCAGATAAGCTTATAATTTCCGCCTCGCTAACACCTAAATACTGCGCCGCCTCACGGGTTGTAAGTAGCTTCTCTTTCATTTTTAATGAGCCCGCCAATATTTCAGTGGCGGGCGAATTAAACCCCACACCCAGTTACTACCCAAATACGCTTCCCTGTATCTGGGTGTGGGGCTAAATTTAGACAGCGATTTACGTTTACTATCGTTCCGTAAATCGCGTCTTCATTTAACCTATTTTACCAGACGCTACCCAATCATCAATTCTTTTTCTTTCAAATTTCCACTCATCGCCTTCTTTGAAAGCCGGAATTTTACCGGAGTTAGCCCAAGTTATAACCGTATCAGCGTCTATCTCCAGGTGCCTGGCCAAATCATCTATATCAAATATATCGTGCATCATCATGCAATTACCCTGGAATATCGCGCCATCTGCAATCTCTAACTTTGGCGTCTTGAGATTACCTTCCACTACCGCATGGCTTGATAATTCAATCCTTGAATCAGCTTCTATGTCGCCCTTTACTCTTCCTGAAATGACAATGTTTTCGCCTTTTATATGGGCATTTACAAATGCGGTATCACTGATAACAAGGTTGCCTTTCACCTCAAGCGTCCCCTCAAACTTGCCTTTTATCCTTAAATTTACGGGATCTTTAAATACCAAACTGCCCTGCATAGCCGCATCTACATCAATGGTGTGTTCTTCTTTCTTATTCCTTAATCCCATCTTTCACCTCCTTTAATGACGACACAACTTATGGAGTTCAAAAAACGACATAAGTTGCGTGTCGGAATTGAACCCAGCACTTATTTCTCGTTAGGTCGCACTTAAAAGGAAATAAGTGCTGGGTCAAATTCGGACTGGCGATTTACGTTTACTATCGCTCCGTAAATCGTGTCCTCATTTGACCTCCTCTTTCCCCAGCAACTTCTTTTCAACGTTACCCAAGAAAAGCAATACTATGACGCTGATTAAAGACGCTAAAATTCCCGCTAAATAAAAACCGCATCCTACTGCCAAACCCACCGCTGCGGTAATCCAAAGGCTAGCAGCAGTAGTCAAACCTTTTACTGACATCCCTGCGCGGATTATTGCGCCTGCGCCTATGAAACCGATACCGGTTATGGCGCCCGCGGCAATACGCGAAGGGTCAACGACATTTATATCTTTATATATATCAAAAACGTATAGAGATGTCAACATTATAAGGCTTGAACCCATACATACCAAAATATGGGTGCGCAACCCGGCCTCATGCCGATGCAGCTCCCTTTCCATGCCTATCACGCCTCCCAAAACAGCGGATAAAATTAACCTTACCAGTATAGAAAATGGGCCAACCATATTAAACCTCCTTTAACGAATCCGCCACTAAAATATCGGCGGGCGAAGCAAACCTCACACCTTTTACATATTCAAAGGGTTTAAAGAAT
>Ga0172371_10008800_pt1 | contig 14038 bp, 13 predicted proteins | sample Lak12m_FD_114543 | JGI IMG/M metagenome (GOLD analysis project Ga0172371, IMG submission 114543) | Freshwater microbial communities from Kabuno Bay, South-Kivu, Congo - kab_022012_12m | ecosystem: Environmental > Aquatic > Freshwater > Lake | place: Democratic Republic of the Congo: South-Kivu... | reverse complement strand
GACCATGAACTTGTCCTCGGTCGGCAACGTGATGGTGTAGCCCAGCGCCTGACCGCGGCTGATGATCGAGACCTTGTGGACCGGGTCGGCGTTCGGCAGGAAGTGCGCCACCAGCGCGTGTCCGATCTCGTGATAGGCGGTGATAAGCCGCTCCTCTTCGCTGAGGAGCCGAGATTTCTTCTCCGGCCCGGCGACGACGCGCAGGATCGCCTCTTCCAGTTCCTCCATCTCGACTATCTTCTTGCCCTGGCGGGCGGCCAACAGGGCGCCTTCGTTCACCAAGTTGGCAAGGTCGGCGCCCGTGAAGCCGGGAGTGGCCGAGGCCAGAGTCTCCAAGTCGATGTCGGGGCTGAGGGGCTTGCCTTTGGTGTGTACCTCCAAGATCGCCCGCCGCCCCTCCCGATCGGGTCGATCGACCACGATCTGACGATCGAACCGCCCCGGGCGCAGCAGCGCCGGGTCGAGGATGTCCGGCCGGTTGGTGGCCGCGATCATGATGATGCTTTCGTTGGCCTCGAAACCGTCCATCTCCACGAGCAACTGGTTGAGGGTCTGTTCGCGTTCGTCGTGACCCCCACCCAACCCGGCTCCCCGGTGACGCCCCACGGCGTCGATCTCATCCATGAAGATGATGCAAGGCTGGTTCTGCTTGGCCTGATCGAACAAGTCGCGCACCCTGCTGGCGCCGACCCCAACGAACATCTCCACGAAGTCCGAGCCCGAGATACTGAAGAACGGGACGCCGGCCTCGCCGGCGACGGCGCGCGCGAGCAGCGTCTTGCCCGTGCCCGGAGGGCCGAAAAGCAACACACCCTTGGGGATACGGGCGCCCAGCGCCTGGAATCGCTTCGGGTTCTCGAGGAATTCCTTGATCTCCTGAAGCTCTTCCACTGCTTCATCGACTCCGGCCACATCCTTGAAGGTTATCTTGGGAGCATCGATACTCATACGCTTTGCGCGCGACTTGCCGAAACTCATGACTTTCGATCCTCCCCCCTGCATCTGATTCATGATGAAGAGGAAGAAGACGACCATAAGGATGATCGGCAAGAACGTGCTCAACAGCGACAACCACACGGATTGCTTCTGCACATCGGTACGGAAGTCAATCCCGGCCTTGGACAGGTAGTCGATCATGTCGAAGCGGTCGGTGAAGCCGACCTGGAACCGCTCGCCCGTGCCGGTGACCTTGCCTTCGACGATGAGGTCGCGCGTCTTGACGACCACACTCTCGATCTTCTTCTCTTCCACCAGCTTCTGGAATTGGGGGAAGGTCATGGAGTTGTCGGTGGGGGAACGATACAGCCCTTGCACCAGCGCCAAGAGGATGACTACTACCAGGAGGGGGAAGGCTATGCTACGCAGCAACTTGCTCAAAGAGGGCTCCAGATGTCGATGGCCCAGGGTACGGAATACTAGCACACGGGGTTAGTCGGACTTGGCGGGCTGCTGAAGAAGACGTTTCGCCGTCAGAGCGCGATGTTCATCCGCAAAACAAGGACGTAAAGAGCCTGAACAGCAGCGCGATTCACGTGAATGAGGACGCCGTCGTGTGCCGTACAGTGTTTTCTGGCGGCCGGGACTTTGTTCGTCCGCAGCCTCCTAAGCTTCCCCTTCGCCCAGGATGCCGATAAAGGGCAGATTGCGATACTTCTCGGCGAAGTCGAGGCCGTAGCCCACTACGAACTCGTTGCCTACCTCGAAACCCACATAGCGGCAGGGCAGCAACGCCTTGCGGCGCCCGGGCTTGTCGAGCAGCGTAACGATATCGAGGCTGGCCGGATGCCGGGAGTTCAGATTCTTGGTGAGGTACTTCAAGGTCAGACCAGAGTCGATGACATCTTCCACGATGAGCACGTTGCGACCCTCGATATCCATATCCAGATCTTTGAGGATCCGTACGACACCGGAGCTGTCGGTGGACGATCCATAGCTGGACACGGCCATGAAATCCATCTCGAGTTCGATGTCGAGACGGCGGGCGATGTCGGCCATGAAGAAGACCGCCCCTTTGAGCACGCAGATCAGTACTGGGCGCAGGCCTGCATAGTCCCGGTTGATCTCCGCAGCCAGCTCGTCGACGCGGGCCTGGAGCCGTTCAGAGCTGATCAGCACTTCCATGGTTCCCCCAGAGTGGTCACGCAACCTCCACGCATAGTCTGACGGCCCGGTCGGTATCGCTGCGTATTCTACTCTCCTCGGCCACCGCGAGACCACAGAGCCACACCGGTCTTCCACCGGACAGCACGACGGGCACCCGGCCCCGCATGGTCCGAGGGACCCGGAGGTCGACGAGAAGGTCCTGGACGAGCCGCCTCCCCGGGGCCCCGAGAGGCCGGAAGCGGTCGCCGGCGCGGACGCCTCGTACCGTCAGAGGCCACGCAAGCGACCGAGCGTCCAGGTATGCCTCGGAGCGGGTGTCGTGCGCCTGCACGCGTGCCGCCGACTTCGCCGAGATCCGGAGGCCGCTCCACACGATCGACCCCGGGAGAGAGAGTGGCAGCTCCGCGGCGACCGTCCTCGTGCCTCGGCGAATTTGCTCCCCATCGAACGCCCGCGCAACGCGGACGCGATCGTACTCCTTGACCAGGGCCCATCCCCCGCCCAGAGGCACATCACCCGATCCCCTGCTGCTCAGGAGCCGTTCCGCCGCGAGCACCAGGTCCCGCCCTCCATGCGCCCCATCCAGCCCGCCGAGAAGGCCGTGAAGGAGAGCACGGCGGATCGGACCGGCGAGTCCGCCGAGTCGGCCGGCGGAGAACTCCTCGCGGCCGTGGCTTCCAGAGACCGACTGGGCCCGCACTCCGCAGCGGGCCCACGCCTGCGCCACAACCCCGTCGATGACCTCGGCCGTCTCGGCGGCGACCGCCGCCGCCCGCCCCGCACCGACCACCGCCCCGGGGAGCGCGTCCTCCCACGCCGGAATGACCGATCCACGGATGGCCGTGCGCACATAGGCGTCGTCGAGATTCCCGCGGTCGATGGCATACGCGAGTCCAAGGGCGACGCAGTAGGCCAGGGTCTCGCTTCGCCGCCGCGAGAGGAGCGGCCTGACCCAGGGTCCCGACCGCGGATGCATTGCCGCGAGTGAGTCGAGACCCGCGTAGCGGCCCAGTCGGTAGAGCATCGTCTCCACTTGGTCGTCGAGCGTGTGACCGAGCACGATGCGGTCCGCCCCCACAGCGGCGGCGGCGGCACGCGCCGCCTCGCGGCGCGCCTCGCGCGCCGCCGCCTGCAGGTTGCCCGCTGCCTTGTCTATCGGCCGGCGCACCACGGTCAGGCCGACGGACAGAGCGGCACAATGCGCGGCCACCAGCGCTTGATCATCCTCGGATTCTTGACCCCGGAGCGCATGATTGATGTGCAGCACATGGACCCGCTCCGGTCCCGCATCGCCCAGAGCCCGCGTCGCCAGCATATGCAGCAGCGCGACCGAATCCTGGCCGCCCGACACCATGATCAGTGCCACGGCGTCCCGCGGAAAGAGGTCGTCCAGCCGAGACTCGGCGCGCACGCGCCGGACCGTCTCCGCCGGGCGAGACGACCCAGGGCCGGAATGAGGATGAGAGCCTGCGGGGGATTCGGACGCCATCGCCTCCGAGCATACCGTCCTCCCGAGGCACCGTCCAGCATCTCGCAGCTCGCGGTGACCGGACGCACCGTGCTCGGCGCCGCTTGCAACCACCCGGTGCCTCTGCTTATATTGCGTCGCTGTAAAGCCCCAAGAGGAGGAAGAGCATGGCCACCCCTAAAGTCGACCCCGATCTGTGCACCGGTTGCGGCATCTGCGAAGACATCTGCCCTGACGTCTTTGAGGTCGGTGACGACGGTGTCAGCCACGCGATCGACCCCAACGGTTGCGAAGAAGCCGGCTGCTGCGAAGAAGCCGCTGACGAGTGCCCGGAGGGCGCCATCAGCATCGAGTAGCCCTGCTCCCCGGCAGGCCACGGGCCGCCATCGGGCGCTACTCGCCTCTGAAGGGCCGCCTCGAGGGCGGCCCTTCGTGTCAGGCTGCTACCGCAACGCGACCAACGTGTACCCTTCCGCGCGCACCTTCCGGACCAACGCGGGGAGGACGGAAGCGGTCTGCCGGCTCCCCACGTGCATGAGAATGATGGCCCCCGGCTGCAGATGCTCGAGTACAGCAGCTTCCACCTGCGCGGGAGTGCGCTCCGGCTTCCAGTCGAGCGTATCGATAGTCCAATACACGCTCGCATAGCCCGCGTCCCCGACCTCCCCCAGTGTGCGGCGGTCGCGTGCTCCATAGGGGAAACGGAACAGCGGCCGCGGGTCGGCGGCCCCCGCATCGGTGATCAGCGCGGCGGTCCGCTCGAGTTGCGACCGGATCTCACCCGCCGACAAGGTGGTGAAGTCGGGATGGGAATACGAGTGATTGCCGACCGGGTATCCCCCCTGCACGATCTTCGCCACAGCATCAGGGAAGTCGGCGGCGAACTCTCCGGTAAGGAAGAACGTGGCCGGGGCGTCGGCGGCGGCCAACGCGTCGAGAATATCCGCCAACGGTTCGGGATCATACGAAGCGTCGAAGGTGAAGGCCACAACACGGGCCTTTCCCGGTAGTTTGGCGTATTCGGTACCGGGAGCGAGTGCTCCCGGCCGCAAAGTCGTCGCCGGTCTCGTGGTGGGCACCGATTCGGTGGTCGGCGCGCTGGTCGATGCGTAGGGGATTGTCGTGGACGAGGCCGTAGCGATCGTCGTAGAGGATCCCGTGGCCGGTGGCGTCACCGAGGTCGACGTGGCACCGTCACCGCGCGGGCCTGTGCCGTCGGCACATCCCAGCGTTGCCGCCATCAGTATCCAACCAAGCATCGCCGTACATGCGAGCGCCCGCCACCCTGGACCGATCATTCGACACGTGCCTCCTCTTACGCCGCGACGGCATATACTGTACCTCCCTTGTCTCGATAGCAGGAGACTCCCGGCCTGACGTCGAAACGTCCATATCAGGAGAAAAGGGAGAGGAGACATCCATGATGGGATGGGTCTCCGGAGCCGCGCTCGTGTTTGGCTTAGCTGCGGTCCTGGTTGTAGTCGTCCGCGCACCACGCTACGACACCATGAGCCGTGCCTGGCGGAACGTACCGCTGCTCGCCGCCGGAGCGGCAGTAGTGGTGGTCGCCGCCGGTTCGTATCTCGTCGCCCAAGCGGGGGGCGTCGATGGATGGAATCCGGGCTACGAGGCGCTGGTCGCGCTCACTGCTGCACTTGCCGCCGGCTGCGTGGCCACCCTACGCGCGCGACAGCCCACTGTTCCCGCGGAGCCGACGGGCGACGCCACCGTCGACGCTCTTACGCTCATGGCCAACCACCGGGCGTTCCAGGATCGGCTGGAACATGAGTGTGACCGCGCCTATCGATTCGGCGACTCGTTCGCGTTGCTACTTCTGGACCTCGATCAGTTCCATCTGGTGAATGAACGCCACCGCCACAAGACCGGTGACCACGTGCTGACGGGGCTCGCCGGGCGGCTGCGGGGCATGATCAGAGAGATCGACCTGTGCGCGCGATTCGGGGGAGATCAATTCGCGATCATTCTTCCCCATACGTACCAGAAGGGAGGCGTCGAAGCGGCCGAGCGACTACGCCAAGGAGTGGCCGCGTGGAGTTTCCACACGCCCGAGAACACGGAACTGCGCCTCACCGCCAGCGCCGGTCTGGCCTTCTACCCCGGGGACGGCGCGGCGCCGACCGAGCTGGTCCAAGCCGCGCGTGACGCCCTCGCATTCGCGAAGAGCCTCGGAGGCAATCAGATCCAGCTCTACCCGGAACTCTCCTCTGCGGGCAATCACTCCGATAATGTAGTGAATCTGGCGGGTGCCGGTTACGGTACCATCGTACGCAGCCTAGCGGCAGCCGTAGACGTGCGCGATCGCTATACCCACAGCCACAGTCGTCTCGTCTCGGAACTATCCGCGGCAACCGCACGACGAATGGGCTTCCGTGGACACGAAGTAGCGCGAATCAAGACGGGCGCGTTGCTCCATGACGTCGGTAAGATCGGGGTTCCCGACGCGGTGCTCACCAAGCAAGGCGGGCTTACGCCCTCGGAATGGGACAGCATCCGCCAGCACCCTGTCCTCGGCAAGACGATCATTGAACACGCCCCCGAACTCGCCGACGTAATACCCCTCGTCCTGTACCATCAGGAGCGCTTTGACGGCAGCGGCTATCCCGCCCGGCTCTCCGGCGACGCCATCCCCATCGGCGCGCGCATCATCGCCGCCGCCGACGCCTACCATGCCATCCGCTCCGACCGTCCATACCGTTCGGGTCGTACCCACGCCGAGGCGGTCCGAGAGCTGCGGCGGTGCGCGGAGACGCAGTTCGACCCTCATGTGGTCGCCTCCCTGATCTCCGTGCTCGAGGCGGACACTGACCTGACCGACCTGCTGCGGGCGCTGGAAGAGCCGATGAAGACCTCCGACACGTACCCCGGCAGCGGTACACCCGCCCATCCCGCCCGCCCGAAGTGGCGCCCCGCCGCCGCAGGCTGAGATCTCACTCCAGATGTGCGCTTCGGAAACGGGACACACGGGTAGGATGGGTCCCGTAGGTTCACGCAAGCATACAAGTCAGCAAGGGAGGGGCGATGCCGGACAGCGTGTATAAGGTCATCGAACTCGTGGGGACCAGCAGCATCGGGTGGGAAGACGCCGCGAAGCGCGCCGTCGCGACGGCGGCCAAGTCCCTGGAAGACCTGCGCATCGCGGAGGTGGTCGTGCTGGACATGAAGATCGATGAAGACCAGGTGATCCTCTACCGGGCGAAGATCCGGGTGTCGTTCAAATACCACACCGAGGACTAGCGTCCTCTATCACTTCTACGCTGACACTAGAACCCCAGCGACTCAAGGATCCGGTCCGCCGTCTTGCGCCGCTCATACAGCCGCGGATGAGCCATGTGGTGGTAGGTTCGCCGAACCGGAGCGCTCCACCAGATTGAGCCAGGACCTGCACGTGGGCGTGAAGTGCAGGACGAAACGGGGATGAGCGAGGAGGAAGCGTTTCGCCGTGGGGGGTCTGAGGAACCCCGACGAACTCCGCGGGGAGATGTCCAGGAGTGAGATCGGCGATCACCTGCGTCCGGTTCGAGCGTCTCGCGCCCGGCCCCGGAGAGAGGTGGATGGCGTCTGTTGGTCGTCCTAGAACTCCGACGGCCCATCAGGTGATCGTCGCCTGTTCGCTTAGCGCCCAGCCCTCAGATGCGGTGGTCTTTCTGCCCCTGGTTTCCCACATCGGCGTCAATCTGGGGCGCCGGCCGGAGAAGGTCTCAGCCGACTCCGGTTTGCTTAGCGCCGCCAATCTGGCCCCGAAGCTGGGGGCGTCGACTCCTGTCTTCCTCCGCAGCGGCGGAGTGCGGACACCCTGGGACGAGGGGATGCGGGAGAAACGAAAGACGGAGGGGCCGGCGCCCAAGTCTACCGACAGCGTACAGGCATCGTGGAACCGCCGCACACTATGCTCACACTGTTTCGAACTGGACTGAGTCCCCGGCCGGCCAAGCCCGGGGTCGAACCCGTACGAGGTGTGATCCTCACTGGAGTATGAGCGCAGCGCGGCTGCCGGTTCCGCCACTTCGGCGTTGGATGGCAGCGGTGCTGCGGAGCGATCATAGTCGAGGCGCCGCCCAAGGGGAACTGCCTTCGACGAGACAGACGCGCCGGCGTCCAGACCTCGGAGAACGGCCTTGACGCGTTCAATCCACGCGGGTACTCTGTGGGCGGTCGTGCCCCCTAATGTCTAGACAGCCGAAGGGTGCGGCACGGGGGGAGTAGTGTCGGAGTGCCGATCTGCGGGAGGCCGTCTCCGGCCGTTAGCGTGAGGTCGGCTGGTGTCCGGCCGTTCCCTGGTCACCAAAATGGGGGGCACTCCTCGCCATGGCATCGGAAAACCAGGTAAGGAGGTGAGTGCATTGAATCGAGAAGAGATCCTGGCCAAGCTGGCCGATTCCGTCTCCGAGATGGAGCCGGAACTCGCCGTTGAAGGGGCACACGAGGCCTTGGCAGCAGGGATCACGCCTACAGAGGCCATCCAGGAGGGCCTCTCCAAAGGGATGCAGAGGGTCAGCGACCTGTTCGACGACGGGGAGATGTTCGTTCCCCAGATCCTGATCGCAGCCGAGGCGTTCCAGTCGGCGGTCGAAGTGCTGGTGGAAGGATTGAGCGCCGAGGACAAGCACGCGATGAGTCGAGGTAAGGTCATCTGCCACACAGTCCAGGGCGATATCCACGACGTGGGCAAGAACATCGTCAAGACCATGTTCCGAGCAACGGGGTTCGAGGTCATCGACATGGGGCGCGACGTGCCCGTGGACGATGTCGTGAAGAAGGTAAAGGACGAACAGGTGGACATCGTCACGGGATCGGCCCTCATGACGACGACCATGCCGTCCCAACGGGACATCGTGAACGGACTTATCGAAGAGGGCATCAGAGACAAGGTCAAGTGCATGTTCGGGGGCGCCCCGGTCTCTCAGGAATGGGTGGACCGCATAGGCGCCGACGGCTACGCCGACAACGCAGCCGACGCCGTGAGGGTAGCCATCGAGCTTATGTCCAAGTAGCACGTGCGCTAAGTCACCGCAGGTGCGATCGAGTGCCCACGACGAGTAGCGAGAAAGGGGTGAGAGACAGTTGGCACTAGCGCAGAAGGTCACCGTTTTCGAGGCCTTCAACCGTGCGAAGAGTGGTCAGAAAGTGGCCGAAGATACTTGGGATAACGAGATCATCCCCAAGACGGCGTCACGGTTGAAAGAGAAATACGGGATCAAGATGGACAAGAAGGTCCTGATTCCGACCGACCCGGTCATGGTAGACAACTTGTTCAAAGCCGGCATGGAGATGTTGGTGGAGTGCGGCGTCTACTGCATGGATACGGGGCGGGTCATCAAATACACCGAGCAAGAGGTGTGGGCCAGCATCGCGGCCTCACCGAATCAGTGCACCATAGGCGAGGGCAAAGATTCCCGGCGCTTGGCGTCGCGGACCTATCACAGCAGCACCCCTCCGCTCATACAAGGGGGCCCCACCGGCGCGCCCTGCTCGGAACAGCTGTTCCTGTCCATCCACGAGTCGTACGCCAAGGAGAGCATCGTCGACACCATCGTGGACGGAGTGATGCAGACCATCAACGGCTACGACCCCACGCCGAACAGTCCGTGGGAGATGGCGGCCGTCAAGCAGGAAGCCTACCAGGTGCGCCTGGCGCAGGCACGGGCAGGCCGGCCCGGGATGGGGTTATAGGGCAATGAGACGTCCTTGTCTCCCGGTGGTGTCGTCGCGGCTGATTTTCCGGGAGGCATGCGGGCCTCTGACAGCCATGAGGTGTCCCAGCTCAATGAGCTGAAGATCGACGTAGGTGCGTTGGCCTTCACCGCTCATTACGTATTGTCTGGCGACATCATCATGTGCGAGCAGATGCCCATCTACGGCGGCTACGCCGGTGGTCTCGAGGAGACTACGATCGTGGACGTAGCCACGACTTTGAATTCGTTCGTCATGACGCAGGCGACCTGGCACCTCGACGGTCCGATCCACGTGCGCTGGGGCATCACCACGGCCAGGGAGCCGTTGGCGGTAGCCGCGCACTGTGCGCGGGCGATCGAAACGGGAGCCCCGAACTTGATGCTGGGCAATCAGTACTACACCATCGCCGGGCCCTGTACGGTCATGTGCCTGTTGGAGACGGCGGCACAGGCTATCACCGACACGGCCAGCGGTCGGGAGATCTTATCGGGCGTTGCGTCGTCGAAGGGCGTGGCCACCGACAAGACCACCGGCCTCGAGGCGCGGTTCATGGGCGAGGTCGCGCATGCGGTCGCGGGCATGTCCCTGGACAAAGTGAACGAGATCCTGGACACCCTGGTGACGAAGTACGAGAAGGACTACAAGACGTTCCCCGTGGGCAAGACCTTCGACGAATGCTACGACACGGTGCGCGTGGTGCCGACCCATGAGTATCTGTCTGTCTACGACGAAGCGGTCAAGATCATGCAGGAACTCGGGGTCAGCTACAGACTCTGGTAGCCTTCACCGTCCGGGCTTCGTGGCGAGACGGCACCCGGCTCTCCCACGAAGCCCCGGTCGTCCTCCGGCAGGTCCCACATGTACTTGAACTTGTCCACGGCGAGGATGTGCATGGTCTCCGACGAGATCACGCCTTCGGCGCCACCCACCGACTCGCTGAGAAACGTGAACAGAGCCGCGTTGTCGAGGAAGACGGCTTCGATCAAGAGATCGTAGGGACCGGTCGTGTAGCCCACGAACGTGACGCAGCCCATGGCGGCGATCTGCTGTCCCACGCGCCGCACGTGGCCGTGCTTCACCCTGACCCCGACGAAGACATCAACGAGAAACCCCGTGGCGGCTGGATTCAGCAGGCCGATGATACGGAGGACCCCGCTCTCCATGAGTCGATCAAGTCGTTTCCTGATGGTCGGCTCGGAGGCGCCCAAAGCCCGGGCAATCTCCGCGTTCGGGCGCCGCCCGTCGTCTTGGAGCAGCCGCAGAATCTGTCTGTCGAGCGTATCCATCCCTCGGCCGGCTTCCATGCGATGGGACCTAGGCGAGACCCCGCCTCCGGTCCCGGCCGGCCGGGCTATCGGCGGTTCGAAGGCGGTCTCCGACGTCGCGTGTACGGCTGTCGGCCGGCCCTCCGGGTCGGGTAGATCCCAGGTGTAGTCGAACTTCTCGATAGCGAGTACCAGGAAGGTCTCGGTGGTGAGAATCCCGGGGATAGCCACCAGGTCCTCGCCGAGGAACTCGTGAAGGCGCATATTGCTCTCAAGCATGGCCTCCATCCAAATGTCCCACCTGCCGGTGATGTACGTGACGTTCGCGACGCAGTCCATGGCAGCCAAGCGGTGGCCGATCTCACGGGCCACGCCGGGCAGCGCTCGAACGCCGATCATGGCGTAGACCGGGAAGCCTGTCGCAGGAGGGTCGAGAATGCCAATGATCTTCAGGACCCCACCCGTGCGGAGCCTGTCGAGTCTCTTACGGACGGTGGGCTCGGATATGCCGATCGCGCGCGCTATCTCGGCATTGGGACGCCTGCCGTCATCGCGCAGCAGCCGGATGATCCGGCGGTCGAGTTCATCCAGATCACGTGGGTAGATCGGTCGCTTCACTTCACGCGCCATCTTTCCCCTTCGACTATCGGTAAGTGCAGGGACTGTATCAGCTCAGATATGCGCAGGCAACGGTCTGTCTCGTGCGGTTTCAGTAACGGTATGGACGATTATGTTACGTATCATGCACACACGATCAAGGCCTGCTGTACCGTTGGCCGCTCGTATTGTACCGTTCATAGCTTGAAAACGGCCGATGCACGGTGACTTCTTCTTGCTCGCTGCGCGGCACCGTATAGTCCCCGTCAGCGGGCGTAGGAGGTCCGCGGCTGTGGAAAACGCGCAGAGGCCAAGGGAAAAGGGGGAACATACATGGTGCCTAGGAGGATCCTTATGGCGACCGACGGCTCGGAGGCTGCGCTGGGCGCCGAAGCATTCGCCGCCGACATGGCGAATCTGATGACGGCCGGCGGTGACGAAGCCGAGTTGGTGGTGTGCATGGTGGTTCGGCCGCGTGACGCGCCCGCCGAGCGCGGCGCCTTCGCCATGTGGCCATTGTCGCAGGAAGAGTTCGAAGAGGCTCAAAAGATTGTGGAGGAAGCGGCTGGGCGCATCAGCGTGAAGATCCAGACCACAGGCACCGTTCACGTCAAACCGCTGCTCGTCGAAGCGCGCCGGCCGGCCGACGGAATCGTTGAAGCGGCCCACGCTGAAGGCCAGTGCAGCTTGATCGTCATAGGCAATCGCGGTCATGGTGGTTTCAGCAGCATGATGCTCGGCTCCGTCAGCCAGCAGGTGCTGCACGAAGCCCATTGCCCGGTGGTGGTGGTCAAGACCTGAACATCACGATTGGGGCTGAAGTAGTCAGGGGCGGGACTTACCGCCGAGATGGGAATCAATACGGCTCCTGGGGGGAATCACATGCCGACTGAAACAACGGGTCATGCAGTGGTCGAGGAAACAAAGGCCATGCGCCGAGACATCGACTGGAAAGGGGCGTTCTTCGTCGCCGCCGGTGTCCCGGCGCTGGTCTTGTTCTCGATGGGGGGCATCTCTGCTACGGTTGGGGTTCCGGCCTACGCGATTTGGATCGTCTCTGTTCTGTGTGGGTTCATACAGGCGTTCACCTACGCGGAGATCGCGGGTCTGCATCCATCCAAGACCGGAGGCACCGCGGTCCACGGGGCCACCGCCTGGATCCGTTATAGCAAGTACACGGCACCGCTGTCGCTGTGGTGCAACTGGATCGCCTGGAGCCCAGTGCTGGCTATCGGCTCGGGACTGGCTGCGGGCTACCTGCTGTCAATTTTCTTCGCCCCTGACGCCAAGATCAACACCTGGTCGGTTACCTTGGCGGACCTAGGGTTCCTGAAGGACGGCCTTACTCTCCGCATCAACGGCACGTTCTTCTTGGCCGTCGTCATTCTTCTTGTCGTATTCGCGATCCAGCACCGGGGGATCCTGCAGACCGCCCGAATCCAGACGGTCATGACCGTGGGGACACTGCTCCCGTTGTTCGCAGTCTGCATCATCCCGGTGATCACCGGTGACGTCGTGGCTGCGAACTTCTCGCCCTTCACCCCGCTGGCGCTGGATGCTGCGGGCAACGTGGTGCCAGGTACGTGGGACATCGCAGGTTGGACGCTGATCTTGGGCGGTTTCTTCATCGCCGCCTGGTCCACGTACGGCTTCGAGACCGCTGTCTGCTACATGAGCGAGTTCAAGAATCCGGGCCGCGACATGTCGCGCGCGATCCTCTATTCGGGCCTTCTCTGCATAGTAGCCTTCAGCTTCATCCCCTTTGTCTTCCAGGGCGTGCTTGGCACACAGGCCATGCTGGAGCCGGGGATCTACGACGGTTCCGGTGTGGGCCTCGCAATGGCGGAGATGGTCAACGCCGGCGTCGTGGTAACCAAGATCATCGTGGTCCTGCTCTTCTTCTCGCTTATCATGACCATCATGACGTCGATGTCCGGTTCTTCACGGACCCTCTTCCAGGGCGGCAACGACGGCTGGCTGCCCAAGTACCTGGACCACACGAACAAGCATGGCGCGCCTACGCGGGCCATGTGGACCGATCTAGCATTCAACCTCGTCCTTCTGCTCATGTCCAGTTACATATTCGTGCTGGCTGTATCTAACGTCTGCTACATCATCTTCAATTTTCTCAACCTGAATGCCGGCTGGATCCACCGCATGGACAACAAGGACGTGCATCGTCCGTGGAGGGCGCCCTCGCCGATACTGTTCGCCGGCACGGCCCTTGCCTACGTGAATGTGTTCGCCATGGGCGGCGGGGCCGATGTGTGGGGCAAGCGAACGCTCCTCACCGGTCTGTTCGCCGCCGCGCTGATCATCCCGGTGTTTCTGTTCCGGCACTACGTCCGGGACAAGGGCAAATTCCCTGATCACCTTTTCAAGGACCTCTTGTTGGAAGGGCAGACCGAGCTCGGACCAAAGCGCGCCGGCGTGCTACCATACGTGGCCTTCGGCGGCGGTGTTGCGGTGATGGTGATCTCGTACCTGATCTTCCAAACAAGCGTCTTCACCGGATAGTCCTCTCTCCCGCGATCTATCCTTCGACGTCGGAGGTACGTCATGACAGAAACAGAACTCCTCGAAGCCGCCAAGGCGGCCGTGGTCGCCGCCGATGAGGACCGAGCCAAGGCGGTGGCGGAAGAAGCCGTCGCCCTGGGCCTCGACCCGGTGCGGGTGATCGCCGAGGGCTTCACCCCCGGCATGCGCGAAGTGGGCGATCTCTTCGAGAGGGGCACCATGTTTCTGCCCGAGGTGATCCTCGCAAGCGAAGCCATGGTGGCCGCCGTCGCCATCCTCGAAGCGCATCTGCCCGCCGAGCAGCAGGAGAAGAAGGCGGGCGTGGCCGTGCTCGGCACCATCGAGGGCGACGTGCATGACATCGGCAAGGGCATCGTGGCCACCCTCATGCGGG
>Ga0172371_10008799_pt1 | contig 14038 bp, 11 predicted proteins | sample Lak12m_FD_114543 | JGI IMG/M metagenome (GOLD analysis project Ga0172371, IMG submission 114543) | Freshwater microbial communities from Kabuno Bay, South-Kivu, Congo - kab_022012_12m | ecosystem: Environmental > Aquatic > Freshwater > Lake | place: Democratic Republic of the Congo: South-Kivu... | reverse complement strand
CCGCAACCGCCCGGTACCTGCGGCTTGAATGCCGCAGGGCATCGGGCAACATTATCGGCAGGCCAACGCCAGCCGCTGTGCAAGATCGGCGATGCGCTTGACTTCGGGAAGCTTAACGGTTACCGGGTGGGATGCGAAGGGCTGGGTGCGGCTCACCGCGCCGGTCTGCGTGGCCCGCACAAGGAAGGTGGAGGACCCCATGCCACGGCTCGCCACGGTTCTGGTGCTGGCCCTCCTGTCGGCGGGGGCCGCCGGGGTTTCCGGTGCCGGCGACGTCGCCTGGGAGCCGGCGGTGCAGCCCGCGGTGCCGCCTCGGGCCAGGCCTTTCCCGCTCGACCGGGTGCGTCTTCTTGGGGGCCCTCTGAAGGCCTCCCAGGACACCTGTGCTGCTTACCTTCTCGGCCTGGATCTGGACCGGCTCCTATCCCGCTACCGCTCGGAAGCGGGGCTTGCCCCCAAGGCCCCGCCCTATCCCGGCTGGGAGGAGAACGAGTTGCCCGGCGTGGCGCTCGGGTTCTGGCTGTCCGGGGCGTCGCACCTGTGGGCGGCCACCGGCGACCGGCGGCTCCAAGAGAAGGTCCGGCTGGCGCTTGACGACCTGGAGGAATGCCAGGCGGCGAACGGGGGAGGGTTCCTCCTCGCCACCCGGAACGGGAAGCGCCTCTTCGCCGAGATCGAGAAGGGCGACATCCGCCACACCGACGGCTGGAAACTCAACGGCGAGCCCGAGCCCTACTACGCCCTGGAGAAGCTCATGTCGGGACTGCGCGATGCCTGGCGGAGTGCCGGGGAGCGCCGGGCCCTCGACCTTGGCCGGCGACTCGGGGACTGGCTCGGCCAGCACTGCTCCCATCTCGACGACGCTGCCCTCCAGAAGCTCATGGCCTGCGAGTTCGGCGGGATCAACTGGGTGCTCTCGGACCTCTACGTCGACACCGGCGACGCCCGCTACCTGGTCCTGTCGCGCCGCTGGCATCACGCGGCCATCCTCGACCCCCTCTCGCGCGGGGAGGACATCCTTCCGGGCAAGCATGCCAACACCCAGTTCCCCAAGCTTTCGGGTCTGGCCGCGCGCTACCCCTGGTCAGGTGACCGCCGAGACCTTGTGACGGCCCAGTTCTTCTGGGACCGGGTGGTGCGCCATCATTCCTACGTTACCGGCGGCAACTCGCTGGCCGAGCATTTCGGGCCGCCGGACCGCCTCAGCGACCGTCTTGGCCCTGCCACCGCCGAGTCCTGCAACGTCTACACGATGCTGCGGCTGACCCTCCTCCTGGAAGCCATCGAGCCCCAGGCTGCCCACGGCGACTTCATCGAGCGCGCGCTCTTTGGCCACATCCTGCCGGCGCAGCATCCGGCCGATGGTCGCGTCTGCTACTTTCTCCCTCTGGAGAGCGGGGCCGCCAAACCCTATGAATCGCTGTACGGCCGCTTCGCCTGCTGCACCGCGAGCGGCATGGACAGCTATGCGCTCCACGACGCCTACGTCTACCTTCGGGGTGACGACACCCTCTACGTCAACCTCTACGCCCCTTCGGAGGTCCGCTGGGAGGCAAAGGGGGTGACGGTGCGGCAGGACACGGCCTACCCCGACGACGGTGCGGTCCGGCTGACCTTCGCCTGCGCTGCGCCGACACGGTTCCGGCTCGCTCTGCGCTGCCCCGGCTGGGCATCAGGGGGGATGGCCCTCGCCGTGAACGGGGCTGCCTCCGACACCGGAGGCGAGCCCGGGAACTGGGTGGTGGTCGAGCGGACCTGGGCCGACGGCGATGGCCTCGATCTGCGCCTGCCTCTGGCCCTGCGGACCGAGTCCATGCCCGACGACCCACGGCGGGTGGCCTTCTTTGCGGGCCCCGTCCTCCTGGCGGCTGACCTGGGGCCGGTCGAGGGGGGCGGGCCCAGTGATGAACCGCTCTCCCTCGACGATACTGGGGGCTCCCCGGCGACGCGTCTCTCGCCCGTGGCCGGCACGCCCCTGACATACACCCTCGCCCGGCCTGAAGGGGCTGTCCGCCTGCTGCCCTTCTTCCGGCTCCACGACCGGCGCTACGCGATCTACTGGGACCTGGTCTCGGCAGAGGAGCGGGTCCGACGGCAGCCGGCCGCCGCGGCCGCGGCCGAGCGCCTCGCTGCCCTGGAGGCCAGGACCGTCGACCGCGTCGAACCGGGCATCGCCGCCTCCGAGGACGCCCACGGTCTCAAGGCTGAGCACAGCAACACCGGCTCCGGCGCTTACGGCCACTACATGAGGAGGCGCTGGCGGGACGCGCCGGACGGGTGGTTCCAGTACCAGATGAAGGTGCTGCCCGAGGCCCGTCTGGACCTGGTCGCCACCTACTGGGGGCAGGAACTGGGCCCGCGCACGTTTGACATCCTCGTCGATGGCACGACCGTGGCGACGCACTCCCTCGATGGGAACCACCCGGAGGCCTTCTACGATCTCACCTGCCCGCTCGCTGCCGACATCACCCGCGGCAGGACAACGGTAACCGTGCGCTTGCAGGCGCATCCGGGGAACACGGCAGGAGGCCTTTTCGGCCTGCGCGTCGTCGAACGCCGGTAGGAGCCAGGGGTCGAGGGGCGGGCAGTTCCGGGTGCGGGTCTCGGGCTTGGGGCTTGGAGCTTGGAGCTTGGAGCTTGGAGCTTGGAGCTTGGAGCTTGGAGCTGGCTTCGGGTCCCGGGGCTCTATGGCTGGAGTCTGCAGGAGTCGACCATGGCTGTTCTTGATCAGTTTCGGCTCGACGGACAGGTGGCGGTGGTAACGGGTGGCAGCAAGGGCCTTGGCAGAGCCATGGCGCAGGGCTTCGCCGAGGCCGGGGCGACGGTGGTTCTGTGCAGCCGGCACGGCGCCGAGGCCGAGGCGGTCGCCGCCGAGATCGGGCAGGCATCCGGCCGGGCCAGCCTCGGGGTTGCCGCTGATGTCACCGACCCTATGGCCGTGGATGGCCTGGTCCAGGTCGTCCGCTCCAGGTTCGGCCGCGTCGATGTCTGGGTCAACAGCGCTGGCATCAACATCCGGCATCCCATCGAGGAGTTCCCCGTGGCGGAGTTCGACCGGATCGTCGGCGTGAACCTGCGCGGGACGTGGCTGTGTTGCCGCGCGGTGGCGCCCGTGATGAAAGAGCAGGGGTACGGTTCGGTCGTCAACGTGGCCTCTGTGCTGGGCGCCATCGGTCTGCGCGAGCGCAGTGCCTACTGTGCCAGCAAAGCCGGCGTGATCGGCCTGACGCGTACGCTGGCCCTCGAGTGGGCCGGCCATGGGGTACGCTGCAACGCCCTGTGTCCCGGTCCTTTTCTGACGGAGATCAACGCCGCTCTGATGACGGACCCCGCCAAGGCCCGGGCGGTGGTGGGACAGACCGCCTTCCAGCGCTGGGCCGAGTTGCCGGAGATCCAGGGACCGGCGCTCTTCCTGGCCAGTGCCGCGTCCAGCTACATGACGGGAGCTGTGCTGCTTGTCGATGGCGGCTGGGCGGCAGCCTGACCCGGTCTCGCGGGACGGGTCGGTTGCATGGGTCCGGGCCGGGGGTATGTTGGCCCTGCTGCCATGGCGGCAGCGCAGCCGGCCGGCAAGCGAGACCGGCGGTCGCCGCGACGTCTGACACCCATCATCAGGAGCACGACGATGGCAGGAGTCTTCCGCTTCACCTTCGGCCCGTGGAACATCCATGAAGGGGCAGACCCCTTCGGCCCCAAGGTCCGCAAGAGCCTGGCTTTCAGCCGCAAGCTGGGCCTCTACAAGTCCCTGGGCTTCGACGGGGTGCAGTTCCACGACGACGATGCCGTACCGGGGCTGGACGACCTGCGGCCGGCGCAGATCGTGGCCGCGGCCAAGGCGGTCAAAGCCGCCCTGGATGAGCACGGGCTGGTGGCGGAGTTCGTGGCACCCCGCCTGTGGGAAGACGACCGGACCATCGACGGCGGCTTCACCAGCAACGACCCGGCGTGCCGCAAGTACGCCCGTGACCGCTTCCGCCGCAGCATCGACATCGCCGACGCCCTGGGCACGGAGTTGATCGTGCTCTGGCTGGCCCGGGAGGGTACCTACATCCGCGAGGCCAAGGACAGTGCCTGGGCCGTGGACCAGGTCGTGGAGACCCTGGACGAGATGTTCCGTTACCACCCCTCGATCCGCGTGGCCATCGAGCCCAAGCCCAACGAGCCCATGGACCAGACCTACATCCCGACCACCGGTCATGCCCTGGCCCTGGCCCAGCGGACCATCGCGCCGGCCCGTGTCGGCGTGAACATCGAGAGCGCTCACGCCATCCTGGCGGGCCTCGACCCTTCCGATGAGATGGGCTTCGCGCTGAGCTTCAACAAGCTGTGGAGCGTCCACCTCAACGACCAGAATGGCCTCAAGTTCGACCAGGACAAGTCCTTCGGTTCCGTCGACCTGCGGCGGGCCTTCAACCAGGTGCGCGTCCTCGACCGGCACGGCTACGGCACGCATGGCGAGTTCGTTGGCCTGGACGTCAAGGCCATGCGGACTCAGAAGGGCGAGGTGGCCACCAAGCACCTCTCCAACAGCCGGACCATGTTCCTGCGGTTGCTGGAGGTGTCGCGTGCCCTCGACGAGAAGCGGGTGGCCGCGCTGGTGAAGGCTCGCGACTACGAGGAACTCGATCTGCTGGTCATGCAGTGTCTGACCGGGGGCTGAGCGCGCCCTGCGCTTCTCCCGGGACGTCAGCGGCACGGCGCGAGCCCGCGGCCTGTGTGCTCCCCCCACCGGGGGCCGATCCAGGCCATGGGCTCTAGCTGCGCTCGATGAGGCAGCCTCTGCACCGTTGGGGCTAGTTCCCGGCCCAGCCGGGAACGCCTGGAGGGCGGGTGCTCCGTAACCCGCCGCCGGGATGCGGAGATCCCGGCCGCCAGACCGCTGGGAGCTCTTGGCGGTTTGAGGCGGAGAGCTTCACTGGCGGTTGTCGCTGAGGGCTCTGGGAGGGCGGGCGGCGGGTGGTGGCCCTGGCGGTTCCGGCCGCGGGGCAGTGCGGGCAGGAGGTCGCAGGCCATGGGTACGCTTCAGGCGGGTGCCGGACGTCTGGTGATCACGCCGACGCTGGGTTGCCACCTGGTGGGCTACTTCAACGACCGCGTCGCAGACTTCATCCATGACGACCTGTTTGTCAAGGCCCTGGCCTTGCGGTCGGGCGACGTGACGCTGGGGCTGGTCACCTGCGACCTGATCGACATCCCGGTGCCGGTCGTCGAGGCGGCCAAGGCGGCCATCCTGGCGCGCACGGGCGTGCCGGCGAGCCAGGTGCTGGTCTCGTGCACCCACACACACACCGCCCCCAGTGCCGTCGGTGGCCTGGGCACCCCCCCGGAGACGGCCTATGCCGAGAGCCTCGTGCCGCGGATTGCCGATGCCTTCGTGATGGCCCTGGCCCAGCTTCGCCCTGCCGAGGTGGCCCACGCCGCCGGGGACTGCCGCGGCGAGGTGCACAACCGACGCTGGCTCATGCGCGATGGCCAGGTGGTGATGAACCCCGGGTACCAGAACCCGGACGCGGTCCGTTGCGCCGGGCCGACCGACCCTGAACTGGGACTGCTGATCGTCCGGGAGGCGCAGACGCGCCGCCCCATCGCGGTGTATGGCAACCTGGCTCTGCACTATGTCGGCAACAGCCGGCACACGTGGGTCTCCGCAGACTACTTCGGCGAGTACGCCAAGGCCTTGCAGCGCATGGCCGGCGACGAGTTCCTGGTGATGATGGCGAACGGCTGCCAGGGCAATATCAACAACTGCGACTTCACCCGCCCAGCCCGCCAGAGCGTCCATCCATACCACCCGCAGGAACGCGTGGCCAACGTCGTGGCCGCCGAGTCATGGAAACAGTGGTGCATGCTGCGCGCGAGCGACTTCCGCCCGGACCTGACGCTGGACGCCGAGCTGGTTCGGCTGCCCTTCAGGGCCCGCGTGCCGACAGCGGCTGAGCTGGCTGCGGCCCGGGAGGTCTATGGCCGGGCCGGGGCCGTGCAGGACGCAGAGTGGCTCTATGCGCGGGAGCTGGTGCTGGTGGCCGAGGCCCCGAGCGAGTGGGATGTGCCTCTCCAGGCGCTGCGCATCGGTTCCCTCGGGATCGTCGGGCTGCACGGAGAGGTGTTCGTGGAGGTGGGGCTGGACATCAAGTCGCGGTCGCCCATGGCCCGGACGCTGGTGGTGGGTCTCGCCAACGGTTCCGTGGGCTATGTGGCCACCGATCAGGCCCTTGCCGAAGGCAGCTACGAGACGCGCCTGTGCCGGCATGTGCGCGCGCCCGCCGGGACGGCCGTAGCGTGGGCCGATACGGCGGTGACGGCGTTGGCCCAACTGGCCCGGCGTTCGCCGGAGCCGGTCCAGTCCGGCCCGGCGGGTCCCTGAGGCGGGTCCCGCGTTTTGCGCGGGGCAGCTTCGGGCCAGGCCGGTGCGTGTGGGCGTCGGCCTCGGTGCGGTCCCCGCCCGGCATCTGCTGCGCGGCCCCCCCGGGGTCGGCTCGTGGGCGCGGGCCTGGGGCTGAGCCCTGCGTCGGCGTCGCCGGGCGTGGTAGACGAGACCCGTGCCGGCACCTATATTTCGCCGGTTGTGTGCTGGCGGGGGCCATGAGCCTGAGTGAAGGCCCCCTTGCGGTCTGGCGATGCATCCATGAGCACGGCGAGCCAGGAGCCCATCGAGGGGCATGTGTTGTCCCTGGACGTGGTGGTCGAGAACTCCCTCGGCCTCCACGCCCGGCCTGCGGCTTTGCTTGTCCGGACCGCGTCCCAGTTCAGTTGCGACCTCACCATCGGCCGGGACGGTCATGTGGGCGATGGAAAGAGCATCATCGCGGTGCTCATGCTGGGGGCTGGGCCCGGTTCGCGGCTCAACCTGACGGCCAGGGGTGAGGATGCGCGTGAGGCCCTGGCCGCGATGGCGGCGCTGTTCCGCAGCCGATTCGGCGAGGAATGAGGATGGCCTGTTCCGGCAAACGGCTGAAGGGCGCGGGGGTCTCCGCCGGCCTGGTGACTGGCAAGGCGGTTCTGGTGGGCCGTCCACTGGCGGCGGTCCAGGAGGTCGAGATCAGCCCGGCGCAGGTTGAGGCCGAGGTGGCCCGTTTCGAGAGGGCCCTACGCGCCTCGCGGGAGCAGATCGCCGCGTTGCGGGCCCGTGTCGAGGAGGTCGTCGGCAAAGAGAACGCCGCCATCTTCGACAGCCACCTGATGCTGGTGGACGACCCATCGGTGGTCAACTCGGTGGTACAGCAGATCCGTCAGCGCCGCCGCAATGCCGAGCATGTCTTCCAGTCTGTGATCAGCGGCTACCGCGCCATGCTGAGCAAAGTGGACGACAGCTACATCCGCGAGCGCCTCACGGATATCGAGGATGTTGCCGGTCGGGTGATCCGCAACCTGCAGGGCCACGCGCCCATAGACCTTTCCCACCTCGCCGACCACTGCGTCGTGGTCGCGCATGACCTGTCGCCGTCGGACACCGCCAGCATCGACCGCGAACACGTGCTGGCGTTCGTCACCGGCATCGGCAGCCGTACCAGCCATACCGCGATCATGGCGCGGGCCATGGGCATCGCCGCGGTGGTCGGCCTGAGCGACTCGCTCGAAGACATCGGCGAGGGCGACACGCTGCTGGTCGACGGCAGCCGCGGGGAGGTGGTCGTCAACCCGACTCCCGAGCAGACCGTCATCTACGAGGCCCGCACCCGCGAAGAGCGCGAGTGGTTCTCCCGCGTCGAGGCGGATGCGGCGCTCCCGGCCGAGACCCTCGACGGGTTCCACGTCCGCCTGGCAGCCAACATCGCCATGCCGGAGGAGGTGGAGAGTCTGCGCCAGCGCTACGGGGTGGGGATCGGCCTGTTCCGTACCGAGTTCCTGTTCGTCAGGAACGATGGTCTGTGCGAGGAGGAGGAGCATTTCCGGACCTACCGCAAGGTGGCCGAGGACATCCACCCGAACTCGGTGATTCTGCGCACCCTCGACATCGGGGGCGACAAGTTTCTCAGCCATCTCAGGATGCCCGTGGAGTTGAACCCGTTCCTGGGGATGCGGGCGATCCGGTTCTGCCTCCGGCGCATGGACGTCTTCCGGGTGCAGTTGCGGGCCATCCTGAGGGCGAGCGCCTTCGGCAAGGTGCGTATCATGTTCCCGATGATCTCGACGCTCGAGGAACTGCAGCAGGCCCTGGCGGCACTGGACGAGGTCAAGAGCGAGCTGGCGGCCGAAGGGGTGCCCCACAACCCCCATCTGGACGTCGGGATGATGATCGAGGTGCCGTCGGCGGCGATGATCGCGGACAAGCTTGCGCCACACGTCGATTTCTTCAGTCTGGGCACCAACGACCTGGTGCAGTACTCCCTGGCCGTGGACCGCTCCAACCCCGACATCGCCTACCTATACCAGCCCAGCCACCCGTCCATCATCCGGATGATGCAACACGTGGTTCACGCGGCCTATGCCCATGGCAAGTGGGTCGGGATCTGCGGCGAGATGGCTTCGGAGCCACTGCTGGCGCCGTTGGTGCTGGGCCTGGGGATCCACGAGTTGAGCATGAGCCCCGTCGCCATTCCGGCGGTCAAACAACTGGTCCGGCGCGTGCGCATGCACGAGGCGGAGGCGCTGGTGGATCAGGCGGTGAGGTGTGGCTCGGCCGAGGAGGTCCTCGGCCTCTGCCGCGAGTTCCTCCGGCGGGTGGCGCCGGAGATGCTGACCGGCGAGGGATCGTGATGAGGGCCGTGGTCCCAGGTGCAGACGCGGGCCGGCGGGGCGCCCGCCTGCGCACCCGGAGGCAGGAGTCGTATGCCGAGCGGTCGTCCGGCGGCCGGCGCCACAGGGCGGTTGCCAGGACGTTGGCTGGAGTGTCTGCGTGTCCGTAGGTCCCGTCGATATCGATATCCGGCAGGTGCCCGGGATGCTCTGGGTGCCCGTCTACACCAAGCCACGGTGCGAGAAGGTGGTGCAGGACTACTGCGCTCGGCATGGCGTGCCGTGCTATCTGCCGTTGCTGCGCCGTGCCAAGCGGTACCAGCGGCGGACCGTAGAGACGTTCCTGCCGATGTTCCGGTCCTACGTGTTCGCCCAGGTGGGCGACGAGATGCGTCCCTGCATCATGCAGAGCCACCGCATCGTGCGCCTGGTGGATGTGACTCCGCAGCAGGAGCCCGTTCTGATCCGGGAGCTGAACGACATCCTGGGCCTGGCCCAGCTCCAGGCCCAGGCGGAACTGGTCGTGCTCCCCGGCCTCCAGCCGGGGCAGCCGGTGCTCATCACCGATGGCCCCCTCAAGGGCCTGACCGCCATCGTGGCCCAGCGCCGCAACCTCACCCGCGTCACCGTCAACGTGGAGCTGCTGGGCCAGTCGGTGGTGGCTGAGATGGACGTGGGAGAGATCGAGCCCGAACGGGCCTGACCAGGGCGCCTGCCTCGCCCATCCGGCTGGCAGGCCGGCGCTGCCGCCGCGTTCAGACGGGGCGCGCTGGCACGTCGGAAGCCGCCGCGGCATGGTCGTGCGTCACAGCCACTCCGCCGCCGCCGCCGCCGCGCGCTGGGCTCTGCACGACCAGGGGCATGACCCGGGCCGGGCTGACCGCGCGACCCGTCGCTACCAGGGAGACGTCTGACATGATGACGCCGAGAGAGCGGGTCCTTGCCGTCCTGCGGGGCGAACGGACCGACAAGGTCCCGTTCACCATCTACGAGTACAAGATCCCGCACTGCGCCGTGGAGCGCCGCCTGCGGAACGACGGACTCTGCATCGTCAACCGAGGGGTTTCGCCCTACGCCACCTCCCGGCCCGGCTGCGGTGTCGAGTCCGCGCACTATTCCGAGAATGGCCGTCCCCGGGTGCGGACCGTCTACCGCACGCCCGTGGGCGAGGTGGATGAGGTCAGCGAGCCGGCTGGCTTCACCAGTTGGTCCCTGCGCAAGCTCTTCCGCCGGCCCGAGGACTACGCCGTGCTGTACTGGCTGGAGACCCACACGACGTTTGCTCCCGCGTACGACGCCTACCGGGCTGCCGAGGCCTGGATGGGCGAGGACGTGATCCTGCGCGGGGCGGTCGGGCTGACCCCCCTACACCAGATCATGATCATGTGGATGGGCGTCGAGACGTTCGCGGTGGAGTGGGCCGACCGCCGTGATGAGGTCCTGAAGCTGGAGGCTGTCATGCGGGAGAACCGCCGCCGGGTCTACCCGCTGTTGGCGGAGTCGCCCATCACCCACGCCAACTACGGGGGGAACGAGGTGCCTGAGGTGATGGGGCCACCGCGCTTCGCCGAGTTCTGCGTGCCGCTCTACGACGAGTGCGCCACGCTTTTCCATCAACATGGCAAATGGCTGGGGGCGCACCTGGACGGTAACAACGCGCCGTGGGCCGGCCTGGTGGCAGGGAGCGGTCTGGACTACGTGGAGGCCTTCACCCCCGCTCCCGATACGGACATGACCCTGGCTGCGGCGCTGGCGGCCTGGCCCGACAAGGTCATCTGGCTCAACTTCCCCTCCTCGCTCCACCTGGCAAGCCTTGACGTCATCCGGCGGACCACGCGTGAGTTCGTGGACCTGGCCCGGCAGACGAACCGGGTCATCATCGGGATCACGGAGGATATGCCGGAAGACCGCTGGCAGGGCAACCTGCTGGCCATCTCCGACGTGATCAACGGCCGATAGGCACACCAGGTCGCGCCGGCGGACCCGTTCCGTCACGTCCCCCATCGGCACCAGCGCCAGGCGCTACGGGCTTCTCTCAGTGCCCCTCGGGATCCCACGGGCCCGGCCCGTGGACTCGACAGAGCTCTGCCTATACCGAGTGGGTCCTTTGCCGAGGCCATGGCGCCCCGCGTGGGACCCCGAGGGGCACCTACGGAAAAGGCCCTGTCCGCACGGTAGGGAGAGTCGGCAGCCAGCAGGCGGCACGGGGCCACGGGACTGCCGTTGCGGTGGTATGGAGGTCCGGGCGCCCCAGCAGCGGGACAGGGCCTCTTCCGGCAGGTCAGCGCCACGGGCGGAGCGCGGTGGCTTGCGCGGCCCCCTCAGGGGGCCCTGGCTCAAGCCACGGGCTCAGCCCGTGGTCGATGACTCCCCGTGGCGCGCTGCCCCAGGTCCATGGCCACGGCCACCTCGTCGCAGCGGTTGCGCTTGGGGCAGCGGCTGCAGTCGGCCCAGACTTTCTGCGGGAAGAGGTCCCGGTCCACCGGCACGAACCGCAGTCGTTCGAAGAGCCCTGGCCGCAGGGTCAGGGCGAAGACCCGGCGCGCGCCGCGGCGGCGGGCCTCCTCGACGGCGGCTGCCACCAGGCGGGTGCCGAGGCCCTTGCCGGCCAGGTCCGTATGGACGACGAGCGACCGGATCTCCATCAGCAGGCCGCCATAGTCCCGCAGCGCCACACTGCCGACCACACGGCCGCCAAGGTCCGCCACCAGGAAGTCGCCGATCGCCGCGCGGACCTCGTCGGCACTGCGTGGCAGGACGATGCCTTCGGGGACGTAGGGACCCAGGAGACCCACGACGGCCTCAGCGTCCCCGGGGCTCGCCGGCCGGACAGCGACCGAAGTCAGGGGCACAGCCTTGGTCTCCTCATGCCAGCGGGCACAGGTCCCTACCCGTGATTCTCAGGGACCCTCGATCACGCCCATGGCGCGGAACTTGCCGTAGCGCTGGTCTTTGAGTTGCTGCGGCGTCAGCGTGGCGAGCTCCCGCAGGTGTCGGCCCACGGCCTCTTTGAGCGCATCCGCTGCGGCTCCCCAGTCCCGGTGGGCCCCGCCAAGGGGCTCGGTGATGATCTCGTCGACCACGCCCAGGCCCTTCAGGTCACGGCTGGTCAGCTTGAGGGCTTCGGCGGCTCGGGGGGCAGCGCCGTTCTCCCGCCAGAGGATGGCGGCACAGCCTTCCGGGGTGATCACGGAGTAATAGGCGTTCTCGAAGATCAGCACCCGGTTCCCGACGCCGATGCCAAGGGCGCCGCCACTGCCGCCTTCACCCACCACCGCCACGACCACCGGCACGCTCAGGCGGAACATCTCCCGCAGATTGACCGCGATCGCCTCGCCGATGTGACGTTCCTCGGCGCCGATGCCGGGGTAGGCACCGGGCGTGTCGATGAGGCTCAGTATGGGCAGGTGCGCCTTGTCCGCCAGGTGCATCAGCCTCAAGGCCTTGCGGTAGCCTTCCGGGTGGGCGCAGCCGAAGTTCACCACCACGTTTTCCTTGAGGTTGCGGCCCTTGCGCGAACCGATCACCATGAGGGGCTGGCCGTCCAGCTTCGCGAAGCCCCCGAGGATGGCCCGGTCATCCGCGAAACGCCGGTCGCCGGTGAGCTCAAGGAAGTCCGTGCACAGGCGCTGCACGTAGTCCTGCGGGTAGGGGCGCTGGGGATGCCGTGCCAGCAGGACCCGCTCCCAGGGGGAGAGGCTGGCGAACACGCGCCGGCGGGTCTCGTCGATACGGGCCTCGAGCAGGGCGATGCCGTGGCTCACGTCCACGTCGTGGCGCCGGCTGAAGTCGCGCAGTTCGGCGACCTTCTGCTCGAGCTCCGCGATCGGCTTCTCAAAATCCAGGGTTACACCCATGTCCTCAGTCCTCGATGAGCACCTGGACGGCCGAGCCCCGCCCGGGTTCGGGGATGAAATCGAAGAGCTCGCGCACCTGGTCGTTCAGCATCCGGACGCAGCCCTCGCTGGCGGCTTTGCCGATGCTGGCCGGCTCCCAGGTGCCGTGCAGGCCATACCCGGTCAGGGTCGGGTCCGTCCCCGCGCAGGGCGTGAGGCCGAGCCAGTGTGTGCCCAGGGGGTTCTCCGGGTGGCCATAGGCGAAGGTCCGGCCGGGTGGCGTCCAGGCAGGATGAATCACCTTGCTGGTGATGGTGAAGGTCCCCACGGGGGTCTTGTTCTCCCGTCCCAGGCCAATGTGGTAAAGCCGGTAGAGGTCTTTGCCGTTGAGCAGGAGGAGGACGAACTTGCTCTTGACCACCCGGATGCCCCACTGGACCTCCAGTGTATACAGGACATTGCCCGGGTAGATCACCGCGCTGGTCGGGTCGAGCCCGTTCAGGCGCTGCAGGGCCCCGACCGTGGTGTTGAGTCGCTGGGCGATCCGGCTCAGGCTGTCGCCGGGCTGGATGGTATAGCCGCGGCGTTCGGGGTTGGCGGTCTCCGAGCTCATGAACACGGTGTTGGTTCGGCTGACGAGTTCCGCGGCGTCATACCAGGTCCGGTCAAACTCGACCACGCCGGGGAGTGCGAGTACGCGGGCGGCCAGTTGGCGGGCGGCCAGGTAGTTGTAGCCCTCGATCTGCTGGCGGGCCTTCTCCAGGCAGCGGGCGGCCTCGCCGTCGTCACCGGCCGCGGTGCCCGCGGGGGCGGCCTTGGGCGCTGCCTCCGCGGGCTGGGAGGGCGTCGTCGGTGCGGCGGGCCGGTCCACCGCCGGGGTGGGCTCGGCCGGCACCGCGGGGGGGACGCTCGGCCGCGCCTCGGCGGTCGTGGGGGGGGCCTTCCCCGGTACGGCGGCCGGAGGCGCCGGCTCCGCGCTCCCGACCAGGCGCCCGGCCGGCGCGGTCACCGCCTGGGTCAGACCGCTCGGTAGGGACCGCCAGACCAGGTAGACAACACCGGCCGTCAGCAGCACCAGGAGGGCAATGAGCGGGAGTTTGTAGTACCAGTACATGGATATCGCACGATCCCTGCACCGTCCGTCGCGCACCGGTGCCGCAGGTCCTTGCCCGCCGCCAGCCTGCCGGTGAGGTCCCTGCCCGGCGATGCCGCCCGCATGACCCCGGCCGTGCGGCACCTACCCACTGCGGGGGGCAGAGACTCACCGCAGGCCATCAGCAGGCCATGCGAGACGCCGGTCTGCGCTCCCGGAGCACCTTTCCCCGCGCCGCCATCGCGCTCCGCACACCCATCGGCTCGGGCCCCGGGGCAGCCCCGAAGACCGGCCCAATATAGGCTGACAGGCCCCCTGACGCAACTCCCGGCTGTTGGTGGCCAGGGATGCCTGAGAACGCCGTCGTGCATGCCGGGACGCGCCCTGCGTCGCGGCTACCGGTCACGGTGCCAGGCCGCCGGCCGCGCCGGGT
>Ga0172371_10008798_pt1 | contig 14040 bp, 9 predicted proteins | sample Lak12m_FD_114543 | JGI IMG/M metagenome (GOLD analysis project Ga0172371, IMG submission 114543) | Freshwater microbial communities from Kabuno Bay, South-Kivu, Congo - kab_022012_12m | ecosystem: Environmental > Aquatic > Freshwater > Lake | place: Democratic Republic of the Congo: South-Kivu... | reverse complement strand
TGCAGCACGACCGCCCCTAGAATAACACCTATATAGTTCCCCTCTCCGCCGTTCAAAGACACTCCGCCGATCACCACGGCGGCAATGCTGGGCATCACATACATGGAAGCCATGTCCTTGAATGCCTCGCCCGTATTTCCAATTAAAAGGATCCCGACCAGGCCGGCAATGGCGCCGCTCACCACAAAGGCAATGGCACGCACACGTTTAACGTTTACGCCGCTCAGGTAGGCGGCTACCGGGTTGGATCCCACGCCCATCAGCTTAACGCCAATTTTAGTCCGGTACATAATAACCATAACTACAACGGCAGTCGCAATTAATACCCATACGATGTTTGGAAATATCCCTGTCATCTTTGCAGATAATTGCTGTACAACGGGAGAAGGCTGGCCCGTAATACTATAGCCGGCTGTGTAAGCATTCACCACCCCCTGAATAATATTTGCCATCGCCATCGTAACAACCAGGGAAGGCAGCTTGACATAAGCGGTTAAAAGTCCGTTTCCAAGACCAAACAGGCAGCCGATGCCTATCGCAACCAATATGGCTATCCAAAGCGTTTCATTTTGGCCGTCCATCACCTTGGCCGTAAGAACGGCAACAAGCGTTGCAATAAAACCTACTGAAAGGTCTATGTCGCCGCCGCTGCAAATAACAAGCATCTGGCATAATCCGAACAAAGCAATAAAGGTAGCAAACTTAAAAGTCAAAAGAACATTGGCAAGAGACAGGAATGATCCCGTAGCGATATGCCCGACGATATAGATCAGGGCAATTAAAATAACGGCAATGATCATTTTCCGGTAACGCTTATAAAAATCCGACGCAGAATTCCTTCTGTTTAAAGCCATCATATTTTTCTCCATGCCTATCTGCCTCCTCTCAGAACTGCCCTTTCATTCATAGTGGAATATATTGCGGAAGATGCAATTGCAACAATAATAATCACGCCGCTGACAAGTGTCTGGTAGGCGTCAGGCATATTTGCAAAGAAAATAATTTTGCTTACCATGCTCATGATCACCGCGCCGACAATAGCCAGAAACACATTGCCGCGTCCGCCGCTCAGCGCTATTCCGCCTACGACCGCAGCCGCTATGCACTGCAGAGTCAGCGGGTCTCCGATACGCGCGCTGCCGGCCTGATTTTCCGCTGCAAAAAACAGGGCGCACAGCAACAGAAAAAACGAATTTAAAACATAAGCCGTCGTCTGTATTTTTGCCGTTTTAATTCCGCTCTGATAGGCAGTAATACGGTTTGACCCCACGGCATACATATACCTGCCTGTTTTTGTCCTGCTTACTATATACCAGACAACGCAACCTGCTATAATCAGCAAAACCGAGGTCGGCACGGCCGCTCCAAAGGCTTTCAGCCCGTCCGGCATATTGTTTACGGCACTAAAATCAAAGAATGCCCGCATCCAGTTTACGCACTCGCCGCCAGGTGTCGGCGTAATAAACAAAGCGATTCCAAGCCACATATAAGAGGTTGCAAATGTCGCTATGATAGGAGGCAGCTTTAAATATCCTACTGCAACGCCGTTTAAAAGCCCAATGCCGAACATGACTCCGGTTACAACAATCAATGCCCAGACTCCGCTTACAGGATTATCTTCCCTCATTATTCTTGTGAGCACGCACAGCATAAGGGCCATGGACGTGCCGCTGGAAAGATCCAGGCCGCCCGAAACAAGAACAATCGCCTGCCCCATAGCCATTAATATTAAAGGCGCAAATGAATTGATGCTGTTCCCGAGGGAAGATGGGGTAAAAAAGTTGTTCTGTATTGATGCCACAATAACAATCATTGCTATAAAGATAATGATTGGCGCGGATTCCTGCCTTGAGAACAGTTTTTTGAAATCATTGTTTTTTATATTTGTCCGCGTATGCATCATACTCCCTCCCCGTTCCTGACGTTCACCTGCATAGACATGGAAATCATGGCTTCTTCATTGATATCCTTGCCTTTCAATTCGCCGACTATCTTTCCTTCGTACATAATCAGGACTCTGTCACAATAATTAATCAGTTCCTCATTATCGCTTGCATACAGAATGACGCTCATGTTGTTTTCTTCAACCATTTTGGTAATGAACTGATACAGGTCTCTTTTTGCGCCGACATCCACGCCCTTTGCAGGATCGGCAAGAAGCAGTACACTGGTATCAAAATTCAGCCACTTGCCCACAACTACCTTTTGCTGATTCCCGCCCGAGAGAGTGTCCACTGTTTTATCAATGCTTTCCGTTTTGATTGCCAATTTTTCAACAATACGCCTGCATTCTTCCTTATACTTTTTAATAGGCGTAAAAACGGGCTGTTTTTTAAAAGCAAGTTTCGGAAAAATAACGTTTTTATAAATTGAATCCTTAAGCATCAGCCCCTCAACCTGCCGGTCACCGGGCACTAAAAACATACCGCTTCGAATAACATTTACAGGTTTTGTAAGATTTATCTTTTTTCCTCTTAATCTAAAATCGCCTCTGGCTTCCCGGTAATTCCCGGCAAGCGCCAGCATCAGTTCGTTTTGTCCCTGGCCCTGCAGTCCGCCGATACCAAGAATTTCTCCCTTGTTCAATTCGAATGATACGCTTTTTAAAAATTTACCGTATTTTAAATCCTCAATACGCAGCATGGTTTCATCTGCCGTGTTTCTGTATGTTTTAACATGATGGATGGTCTCGGTTTCACCCGTAATCAGTTTAATAATATCGTCCGGGCTTTTTTCATTCTTGCCGAAATCCAGTTCACCAACATTTTTTCCGTTTCTAAAAATAACAACATCGTCGCAGATTTCAAGGACTTCCCATAACCTGTGCGATGTGAATATCATGGATACGCCTTTTGCGGCCAAATCACGCATATAATTAAAAAGAGCATTAACCTGCACTTGTTCCAGTGCCGCTGTCGGTTCGTCCAATATCAAAAGCTGTGGATTTTCTGAAATCGCCTTGGCAATTTCGACAAGTTGTTTTTCGCTCGGGTCGAGCTGGCTTACTGTTCTTGAAATATTAAAGACCGGTAAAAATTTATCCAAAATATCTTGCGATAATTCTTTTGCATCTTTGTTATTCAGGAAAAACCTGTTCTTTTTTTCAAACGTTAAAACTATATTTTGCCAAACTGTTAAATGCGGAAGAAGGCTTAGATTTTGAAATGCCATGGAAATCCCCGCGCGCTTTGCGTCAATAGGGTTTCTAAAGCAAACCTTTTCACCGTTATATGTAATTGTTCCGCTGTCGGCAAAATATACCCCGGTAACAATCTTTGAAAGCGTACTCTTCCCCGATCCGTTCGCACCCAGCAATCCGGTTATCCTGCCTTTTTGGCAGGTGATATTTCCGTTGGACAGGGCGGCTACGCCTCCGAAATGCTTTTCAATATTTTTTGCTTCCAATAAAACCATGCAGAAATCACATCCCTCAGCAAAGTTTTTATTTGCTGCAGAATCGGGCCGGGCCCTCTTCTGCAGCAAATAAAACGTGTTATGTTTCGTCTGTTGTTTTAATTAAACAACGCATCCGCATCAGATTGACTGATCACCTCGGAGATGATGTAATCATCCGGCTGATCCTTCAGTATCGCCCATCCCTCATCGAAATTTTCATCGGTGTAGAAGGAACTTACAGTATAATAGAATATATTGTCTTTCAGTACGTCATCCTTAAAGTCTTTGCCTTGTGCAAGGTTGATGGCAAGGCGGAACGCCGTGCCGCCGATTCCCGGAGGATTGGGCTGCGCGCAGGCTTTGAAGTCTGCATTTTGGTTGCGCAGCTCGTTCCATGCCTTGAAGAACGCGGTGCTGGCTTCGCCGACCATAACTTTAGGCAGTTTTCCGGCATCCTGGAAAGCGGTGAGGACGCCGTAGGCCATACCGTCCTGCGTGATAACGCCGTCAATCTGCTGTCCGCCGGCGATCAGCTGTGCAGCAACCGTTTTGGCGTTGATCTCATCCCATGAACCGGTCTGCCGCTGTAGAAGTTTGATATCCGGATATTGCGCAAGCACATCCGTAACCGCATCTTCGCGGGCTGTGTTGGCAGGATGTCCTTCCAGTCCGAATACGTCGATCACATTTCCCGTCTGCAATGTGCTGCAAACGAATTCGGTATTCTTGGTCATCCATGTATAGTGCTCAAGCGTTACCTGAAGGGTTCCGGGCGCATCAGCCGAAGCGTCGTAAACAACAACCAGTTTTCCTGCCTGCTGGGCTTCCGCAATCGGTTCGGTCAGGGCAGTATTATCATTGGGGTTTAAAAGAATTACGTTTACATCCGGATCATCCACAAAGTTGCGGATAATCTGCGCCTGTTCGTTCGCATCGCCATTGGTCGTGTTGTTTACGATCTTGTAATCCTTGATAATGCCCGCGGCTTTGTATTCATCGCCTACGGCTTTCAGGTTGTCGATCATAATGGTACGCCATGAAGATCCCGAAGAACCTGTGGAAATACCTACTACGATGTCGCCTTCCGGAACTATTTTGATCAGACTTCCGTCAGCTGCTGATTCTATCGCTGCCTCGGAAGACGCCGGAGGCGCTTCAGACGTAACGGCTTCGGAAGACGCCGGTTCCGATGAATCAGCTGTCGTCGTTGGTGTGCATCCTGCGAACAGCGAAGCCGCGAAGGCCACGCATACGAGGACGACAATTAGTTTCTTCATTTTTTATTTTCCTCCTATTTTTTATTGATTACTGCACTCCATTAAAGTGCAATAAAAGATTAATAAAAGGATCTTTTACCATAGCAGTTCAGTTCATATAGTCCGCGTTATTTTTATTACGGCCTGTAATACGCAAGATCTGGCGTATTTTTCAGCATATACAAATTTTCATTCAAGCCATGCAATATATTCGAATCAGTGAAGCTTTTTGTCTATTTGTATCTTTTGTTTTTTTTGTATTACTTGTATCATTATACACCCTGTTTTTTTGTAATGCAACAACAAAATAAATTTTTTATTTTTTATTTTTATAGTATTTTTTCAAGACAGTCCGGGTAATGCGTCCGGATACTGTTCGGGCAAAGATTTAAATCGCAGGAAACGTGCGTCAGCCTTTTGGCTGCCTCTTTTTATGGCGCGCATACCGTTTTTTCCTTGCTGCAGCACGTTTCCTGCCGTTTGAAACTCAAAGGCCAAAAAGTCGCAATTTGGATGAGTTCCAAGGAGGAGGGTAGGATATGAAGAGCATTGTGTCCTGCAATAATACACAAAATCGCTGAATTTCGTCTTTTTAACGAATTTTATTGACTCCAGGACGCTGAATCAGAGAACTTTTAAAAAAATGCTTGCATTTTCGATGTTTTTTTATTATCATACAATTAATACAATTCATACAATTTCTATTTTTGGATTATATTATTTGTTATATATGTTTTATTTGTATGTATTGTATCATTATATATTGAAGTGTGCAACTTTTTATTTGTTGACAGATTTTGATCCGGCGTATGATATTTGATGCCGCTTGTAATTTATTAAGATATCAATTATGATATATTGAACGTTCTTTTTGAGGGACCATATGTTAGATGCAACCGATAGTCCGATAAAACTAATCCGATATATCAACAAAGTTTGCGAATGGTTGGCAAGAAGGGATATTCTTCAGATAAAACCTGAAGAAATACGGAAAAAAATAAATAAAGAATGCTTCGATGCTCTGTTTGCTTTCGGCGGTGAGTTGACCGAAGTTCCCGAATTTGCTTCTGCGGTCTACCATATGGGATTATGCCGTACCATTGTTTTTTGCGGCGGTATCGGCCACGGAACCGAAGGGTTACGTATAAACGCTGAAGATAAATACGGCATACACCTGTATAACAGTCCGGAAGCTGAAATCATGGCAACAATCGCGTCAGAATTCTGCGGTGTTCCGGGCAATCATATATTAATAGAAAACAGATCCACAAACACAAGTGAAAACGCGCAGTTTTCTCTCGATCTGTTTACGCGGTCCTACGGGAAACCTGCAGGAATATTACTGGTTCAGGACCCATTAATGCAGCAAAGGAGCCATCTGACCCTGATGAGGTATACCGATAAAGATACCAAATTAATCAGTTTTGCACCTTTCATACCGCATTATATCGATAACAAGCCCTGGGCGGAGGAACGTTTCTTCGATTTGATCTTCCGTGAAATCACCCGGATCAGCGATGATGAGAACGGCTATGGGCCAAAAGGTAAAAATTATATCGCGCACATCGATATCCCTGAAACCGTTATGGAAAGTTATCGGTATATACAAGATTTTCGTTTGAACAAAACGCTTTAAGTTGAAATACATCTATAAAGAGAGGTGCCCCGTATGCAAGCCGAACCCAATTTATCAATTTTTCAAAACTCCCTTAAATACGAATTAAATCTGCCGCTGTACTATCAGATTAAATCCATGATCAATCGCGGAATAGCCAACGGTTCTTTGAAGCCGGGCGATTTACTGCCCGCTGAAGAACAGTTTTGCAGGCAATTCGACCTCAGCCGGACCACCATCCGCCAGGCTTTTGCCGCATTGGTTAAGGAGGGCGCGGTCGTTCGCGTAAAAGGGAAAGGGACTTTTATCTCTCAAAATTTAAAATTGGACAGAAATGTCGATAAATTATATAATTTCACATCCGAAATAGAAAAACTCGGCATGAAGGCCTCTTCGGTTGTAATTAAATTCGAAAAATTAATCCCGCCAGACGACCTTCAGCAAATATTCAAGGCAGCCCCCGATGAAATGTTTAATCGCATCGTCCGGCTCAGGCTGGCTTCCGGCCAACCTCTTCTGCTTGAGACAACCTATATCCCGACCAAATATTTAAAAGGCCTGGACAGCACAATCCTGGAAAAGGCTTCCCTTTACCGCCTTCTTGAACAGGAAGGCATCGATCCTTATACCGCGACAGAAACATATGAATCCGTTTTGATCACAGGGGAAGAAAAAAAGCTTTTAAAATGCAAAAGCAATACAACAGGATTTTTCTTGGAGCGCATCGGGCGGCTGAGAGACGGCCAGATCTTTGAATTAACACAAGCCATCATTAGAGGCGACCGGTCCAAAATCATTCTTAATCTGCATCAGGACTCCTGTTCCATCAACCACCAGATCGAGTAGCCTGCTGAAAAAACAACTGATAAAAAACAGGCATGATGCCGATATTTTCTGCATCATGCCTGTTTTTTGTTTATATTTCTCAGTAAAGTCCTACTTTATCTTCCGTAAGGCTTATCAAAATGTTCTTTTTCTGCGAATAGTGCTCAAGCATCATCTTGTGGGTTTCACGTCCTATGCCTGATTTTTTATAGCCGCCAAACGGCGCGTGCGCTGGGATGCTGTTGTAGTTATTAATCCACATTCTCCCCGTTTCAACACCTCTCGCCACACGAAAGGCACGGTTGATATCCTTTGTCCATACGGCGCCGCCCAGACCATACTCGTTATCGTTGGCCATCCTGATGACTTCTTTTTCATCCTTAAACTTAATTACGGAAACAACCGGCCCAAAAATTTCCTCACGCGCCACCCGCATATCATTATTCACATCCGCCAGAATAGTCGGTTTCATAAAACACCCTTTATCGAGATCATTTTCCGTTACCCTGCGCCCGCCTGTTGCAACTCTGGCTCCCTCATTTCTACCTATCTCCACATAATCTAAAATCTTGTTTATTTGTTCCTTATTTACCTGGGACCCCATCTGCGTTTCTTTTTCCCACGGCAGGCCGACTTTAACGTTTTCAAATGCTTTTACGGCCTCATCTAAAAATCTATCGTATATGTCTTCATGCACAAATGCTCTGGAACCCGCGCAGCACACTTGGCCCTGATTGAGCAGGATACCGATCTGCAATCCCTCTATTGCTTTTTCCCAGGGAGCATCCGGAAAGAATATATTCGCAGATTTGCCGCCAAGCTCAAGAGTGGCCGGTATCAGTTTTTTAGCAGCAGCATCGGCGACCGTATAGCCCACTTCGGTTGAACCGGTAAAGGCCAGTTTTCTAAAACCTTCGTTTTCCAACATATATTTTCCTGCACCGGATCCGCCTCCTGTAATAACATTAACAACGCCTGCCGGCAAAACTTGTTCAAATATTTTTGCCAGCTCCAGAAGGCTCAATGAGGTCGTTATGGAAGGTTTGATGATTACGCAGTCTCCCGCAGCAAGAGCCGGTGCGATTTTCCAGGCAGCCATTAAAAAAGGAAAATTCCACGGAATAATCTGTCCCACCACGCCAATGGGTTCTCTCATGATAATGCTCATCGTATCTTTGTCAAGCATTACCGCCTGGCCTTCATCCGTTCTTATTGCGCTGGCAAAATAACGGAAATGGTCGGCACTTAGCGGAATATCAATGGCCATCGTTTCACGAATCGGCTTGCCGTTATCCAATGTTTCAACCATAGCAAGCTTTTCAGCGTTGGCATCAATCATATCCGCAACCTTATGCAGCATTTTTGAACGCTCCTGCGGGCTTATGTCTTTCCATTTATCATATGCCTTCCAGGCAGCTTTCATCGCCAGGTCAACATCCTCTTTCCCCGCATCTACGCACGTTGCAAGCATTTCTCCATTGGACGGGTTATATGCCTTGAAGGTTTTCCCTTCCTTCCCTTCCCCCCACTTCCCGTCAATAAAAAGTTTATAGGTTGAATCAACTGTTTTTTCCATATTCATATCTCCTTTACTTATTTTTGATATTTTAATTGGCTCTCCTTTGTAATAAAATAGCGGCTCGCAAAGGCATGCCTAAACAAAAATACAGCTTCTTATATCATCACTGCAGAAAACCCGGATATAATCTCTTTTGTTTTTTTTGTTGTTTTATTTGTATCTATTGTATCATTTGTTTATTTAAATTTCAAGCATATATTTTTATCAAAGGATCTAAATAAAGTTTAGTCATAATCGCACTGCCAAAACGATATATTATGGATTTTTATTTATTAAAAAATAAAAAAACCCGAAAATTCGAGTTTTTATTTAGCATAATGTTAAAAAATTATTCTAGTCCTGTATAAAGAATTAATTCCTTATTGTCTTTATTATCTTTGCGTTATATCGCCTCCAGTGGTTTTCTGTCTCCCTCTGCCTCAATGGAGGAGCAGAAGGCATCGGTAATATCGTTGCCATACTCGAGTTCGGCCAAACAAAGAGTCCTGCCTTCCCACAGGTCGTCTGTGTCAAAACCCGCATCGTCAAAATACATTGTCAGTTCCCTGGCAATCCTGTCCGCATCCCTACATATCCGCGCCAGGCGGTGCATCTTCACCTTGATATGTTTCGCTATCCTCATACTATTCTCCGCTTCGCGCACGCGACAGCAACTCAGCGCAATCCCTTTTCTGATCGCGAATATCGCAAGCTGCGTCCTGTCCCTTAGTTCGGTCTTGTTCAGTATCTCGCTGATGTAGTTCCGGCACGTGCCGTCGCTCAGGCAGAGTTTCCGCGCGATCTCCTTGTTTGAAAGCCCCGTGCCCACCAGCTTGATGATCTTCATTTCCGTCTGGCTGAAACTGGCCCTGTCCCCGGGCGGCTCATTTCTCCCCGCTATGTCCGAAAGGTACCCGAACAGCTTCACTGCGATCTCCGGATGGATTAGGGCGCCCTGCCCGCATACCTTGTCGACCGCCTCGGCCAACTCTTCCTTTTTCACGCTGCCCGGCACAAAACCGTTCGCGCCCGCCCTGATCGCGTTGAAGATATATTCCTCATCCTCCGTCTCCGCCATGATCAGTATCTTTACGTCCGGACACATTCCCCTGATTGCCTCCGTGCATTCCACCCCGTTCTTTTTGGGCAGACGCATATCCATCAGCACAACATCCGGCCGGTGCATCTTTGCGTATTCGGCCAGCATCTCGCCGTCGCACGCACAATATTCAACGCTGATATCGGTCCTTGCGCGCAGCATCGCCTTCAGCTTCTGGCATACGTACCTTTTTTGCGCCGCTATCACAATCCTTACCATAACCGTCCGTTTTCCTCATTTAATTTATTATTTTCATCCGTATCGAAGCTTTTTCATTAATAAGTTTATTAATTTCCGATGAACGGATCACTCGTTCAGGGCCTACGGTATGGCCCTGAACGAAACCCGCGTGATAGGAGCAAAATCAATACCAGGTAAAGCTTTCATCCAAATACGTAATGACATTCTTTGTTTCCATGTAGGCTTCCAGGCCTTCTTTTCCAAGTTCTCTGTTCAGTCCGCTCTGTTTGTAACCGCCGTAGGGCGCCTGGGAGAACACAAAGTTGTGTATGTTGATCCACACGGTGCCGGATTTGATTTCCCTCGCATATACGTGGCCCTTGCGCAGGTCCTCGGTAAAGATGCTTGCGCCAAGTCCGTATATGGTATCGTTGGCGGCTGCAAGCATTTCTTCTTCGGTATCAAAGGTTGATACGCAGAGCACGGGCCCGAAGATTTCCTCACGGTATATGGTCATGCCGCTCTTAACATCGTCAAAGATGGTGGGGTATACAAAGAAACCGTCTTTCAGTTCGCCTTCCAGCTTCACATTGCCGCCGCAAACCAGCTTCGCGCCTTCCATAACCCCTTTTTCTATATAGTCAAGCACTGTTTTCTGGTGCTCTTTGGAGACCAGCGGCCCGATCTGCGTATCGCTGTTGATGCCGGGGCCCACCTTGATCGCCTTTGTCCGCGGAACAAGCTTTTCCATCAATGCGTCATGGACCGCTCTGTCTACAATCAGCCTTGTCAGGCCGCAGCAGCATTCGCCCTGGTTCAAATAGGTTCCGAACAGGATCGCATCCACCGCGCGGTCCAGGTTTGCATCTTTAAAAACAAGCGCGGGAGATTTTCCGCCAAGCTCAAGGGATGCGGACCGCACGCAGCATGCCGCCTTTTCCATTACTTCAATTCCAATCTGCGTGGATCCAGTGAAACTGAACTTGTCGATCAGTTTGCTGTTCGTGATCGCTTCTCCCACAACCGATCCCCTTCCGGCAACGATATTGATGACGCCTTTGGGGATTCCCGCATCCTGCATGATTTCACCCAGCATGATGGTTGTCAGCGGGGTTGCGGTCGCCGGTTTGATCACCATCGTGTTTCCCGCCGCCAGCGCGGGCGCGATTTTCCTGATGGCCAGCGCGGCCGGGAAATTCCAGGGCGTTATGGCGCCCACGACACCCACCGGCTCCTTCAGCGTGTAATCGAGCACGTTGCTGCCCGCGGGAATGCATTCCCCGTTCAGGCTCACGATAAAATGCCCGTAGAATTCAAAGCAGTCGGCGCACATCGGCACGTCAAAAGCAGTGCTTTCCTTGATGGGCTTGCCTACGTCCAGCGTTTCAGCCGTAGCGAACTCCTCTGCCCTTTCCATGATCAGCTGCGCGCATTTGATTAATATGCGGCCCCGCTCCATCGCGCTCATTTTGGGCCACGGGCCCTCGTCGAACGCTGTTCTGGCTGCCCTGATCGCCCTTTCCACATCTTCTTTGGTTGCGGATGCAACCGTTGCGATCTCCTGTCCGGTGGATGGATTGATGGTAACAAATTTTCCTCCGTCCGAAGCTTCGCACCATTCGTTGTCAATTAATAACTGATAATGCTTCTTCATTATGAATCCTCCTTTGCTTTTCTTTTGATATTTTTTATTCCGTCGCTGCAAAAACGCATCATTTCAGCTTATCGAGTTCGGCCCTCATGGCTGAAAACCCGTCGAATAGAACGGAAGTGTCAATCTTGTAGACAATGAACTTCACGTTCGCAACGTATTTTTCCAGATCAGACCTGTCATGCACCATTACGCCGGCAGCCTTTCCGAACCGGTTGATCATGGAGATGGCCTTGTCCATGGCGTCCACAACCTTCTTGTTCTTCACGTCCCCGGGAATGCCCAGCGCGATCGAAAGGTCGTACGCGCCCAGGTATACCACGTCGATCTCTTCATAAGAAAGGATCTTCTCAAGGTTTTCTATTCCGTCCCTGCCTTCCAGTATGATGCCGATCAGCGTTTTGTCGTTCTGCTCCTTGAAAAACCCGGCGCCCGCGTTGTGGTATCCGCCCGCGCGTATAAACGGGTTGAACCCGCGTTCCCCCGCCGGGCAGAACTTTGCAAACCGGATGATCTTCTCCACATCCCCGGTGTTCTCCACATGCGGTACAATGATTCCCGCCGCGCCGGTATCCAGCGCCCGCAGGATGCTGGCTTCGTCGCTGTTCTGCACCCGCACCAGCGGGTCGCATCCTTCGCATTCGGCGGCCATGGCCATGTCCTGCGCCAGGCCGTAATCCATCGTCCCGTGCTCCATGTCGATAATGATGAAATCAAGCCCGGCCTTCCCCAGCAGGTTCGCGGTGGCCGCGCAGGGGATGTCGCACCATGTGCCCAGCACAGGCTCTCCGTTTTTCATTCTGTCTTTAATCATCTGTATTCCTCCGTCCTTCACCTTTTGATATGAATGGCGTCGCCCGAGCAGTCGTGGGCGGCTTCCATGAGGGCTTCGGAGAGGGTTGGGTGCGGATGGATGGTGGCGCCGATATCGCCGGCCGTGCCCTCCAGGCTCATGGCGACGGCCATTTCCCCGATCATGTCCGTAGCCCGCGGCCCGATCATATGCACGCCCAGTATCCCGCCGTATTTCTTGTCCGCAATGATCTTCACCAAACCCTCCGGCTGCCCCATCGCGAGCGCCTTCCCGTTCGCGCGGAACGGGAACCTGCCCACATCGTATTGCAGGCCCTGTTCCCTGGCCTGCTCCTCGGTTATTCCAACACAAGCGATCTCCGGATGCGTATAGATGCACGACGGCACCACCGAAAGGTTCACACGGCTTTTCCTGCCCATGATCTTCTCGGCCGCCGCGATCCCCTGGGCGGACGCATAATGCGCCAGCTGTATGCCCCCCGTCACATCCCCGATCGCATAGATCCCTTCCACAGTGGTCCGGAACTCCCCGTCCACCACAATCCGGTTTTTATCGGTGCGGACCCCGGCCTCCTTAAGCCCCAGCCCTTCCGTCTCGGGCACGCGGCCGGTTGCCACCAGCACCCTGTCCGTCTCTATTGTTATCTCCCCGCCGTCCGCCTTGACCCGCACGGCTTTCCTGCCTTTATGGTCGCTGATCTCCAGTACCTTTGCACCCGTATGGATGTCCATCTTCCCTGAAAGCACCTTCCTCAGTTCCTCCGCGATCTCCCGGTCGGCATTGGGTAGAAGCTGTGCAAACATTTCGACGATCGTCACCTTGGTGCCGAACGCCGCATAGATGCTCCCCATCTCCACGCCGATCACGCCCCCGCCAATGATCACCATGCTTTCGGGCACGCTTTCCATCCGAAGCGCCTCATCGCTGGTGATCACGTCTTCTCCGTCTATCCCCGGCACCGGCACGCTCGACGCTTTCGACCCGCTCGCGATCAGGATGTTCTTCGCGCAGTAACTCTCCGTTCCTTTAAACGTCGTAATACGAACTTCCCGGACGCCAGCCAATTGCGCCGTGCCGTACACCACCGCAATCTTATTCGCCTTCATCAAAGACCCGATGCCCCCCACCAGCTGCTCAACCACCTTGCTCTTGCGTCCGTTGATCATACCGATGTCCGCCTCGCAGTCCGTGACCTTAACGCCCATCTTTTCACTGTTTTTGACCTGCTCGTAAAACTCCGCGCTCTTGAGCAGCGCCTTAGTGGGGATGCAGCCCCGGTTCAGGCACGTCCCTCCAAGCTTATCCTTCTCAGCCACCAGTACCTTCGCCCCCAGCTGCGCCAGCCGGATCGCCGCCACATACCCTCCGGGGCCACCGCCGATCACGATCACGTCGTATTCCGCGCCGCCCGCCGCCTTCACCGCTTCCGCCGCCTCGCCTTCCTTCAGGATCAGCCCGATCTCGCTCCCGACGTTCCCTCTTGTCCCTTCGGCTGCCGTGATCTTCAGTATCCCTTCCGCCGGGCTCGTCATGTTCGCGGTCGCCTTGTCGTACTCCAGCTCAAATATCTCCTCGTCCTTCCTTACATAGGCCCCACCCCGTTTCAGCCATTTTGTCACGGTGCCTTCCTTCATGGTCTGCCCCAG
>Ga0172371_10008795_pt1 | contig 14044 bp, 6 predicted proteins | sample Lak12m_FD_114543 | JGI IMG/M metagenome (GOLD analysis project Ga0172371, IMG submission 114543) | Freshwater microbial communities from Kabuno Bay, South-Kivu, Congo - kab_022012_12m | ecosystem: Environmental > Aquatic > Freshwater > Lake | place: Democratic Republic of the Congo: South-Kivu... | reverse complement strand
TCTTGGAATTTGAAGCATTAACTCCAGATAAAACCGAATGGAATTTAGATGCTTTGGAAGATAATCCCCCTCGTCAAATAAGGCTTAAACAAATTAAATCTTTAATGAAAGCATTTTTTGAAGATATTGCTGAAAAGATTTTGCTTGAAAATACTGAATTGAATATTACAAATGTTCCTGAACTTCCAATTCAATCATTTTTAAGGGGTGATTTCATTGAAATGAGGGCTACAACAGATTATGAAGATGCTATGAATTTTATGATAGACTTCGTAAAAAGCAATCCTAAAAATAAGAGACTGAGCGCTGAAATTTCATTAAATGATATTGCTTATATTTTTCCAAAACTAATTAATTACAAACAATTGTTGCGTAAACTTATTACGTTTAATGATGGCTGGATTGAAGCTAATTCAATCGTAAGCGTATTCAGTATTGATTTATCAAACTCAATTACAAATAACATTATAGGTAAATATGAAAAACTTGATGAAATTTTTGAATTACTCATAAACCCTCATGGCTTGAGCTTTACGGAGGAGGAGTTAATTGAAGAATATGATTATCCGGATGATGATTTAGATGACATTGATGGTGACTATTTATAATCAGGCAATTACTTTTTTCCGGGTATATACATACATCATTTTCACTCAATCAAAACTTTATATTTGTCTTAATGGAAAATGAAATCTTGCTGGTTGAAGAACTGGAAAACATCTTGATTGCTGAGGGCGTGAGATACAACCATGAATTTACCGAAAACTGGGAAACTGTAAAGTTTGACCCAACCTATTTTGATGCTTTCATTTCCGGTCCTTTGTATGCTGAATTCATTGCTGCAATTTATGAGCGCATCAAGCCACTGAACAACCATGAAATAGGCAAGTTCCTTAATTTATCAGTTGCTCAATTCAAAACCCACACACCCGAAAAAAGAGAGCGGGCTTTTATTCTGAATTATTGGCGAACTTTCTGGCATCCTAATAGAATTGATGATAAAGTAAATGAATATGAAGAAAAATATGCAAAGCATATTTTAAAACACTACACCACACACTTTCACTTATTCAAAGAAGCAACAGAAAGGGCTCTATCAGATTTCAAAAGAGGATTAATAGGTTATACAGAATTAAAGCCAACCCCTAAAAATGAAATAAAAGTTCAGGATTTTTTTGATAAAGTTAAAGAAGGTGAAATCTCACAACTTGAAATTTATAATCAGGTTCAAAAATTCACTGATAATTTTGAACTAAAAAAGCTTGAAATCCTTTTAGAGGACTTTGAATTTTACTTTTTCATGGAAAGAGATAAAAAACAAGGTGAATATACAGATGAAGAAATTGCAACAGCAATTCAGGAGCATCAAGATGCAGGGAAACCCTTGCCATATATCAAAACACCCGTGTTCAAGGGAAGTAAGATAAAGAACAGTAACCCCCAAGAGGATAAAGTAATTGATCTTGAAAAACTTATAAATCCGTATGATTTTTTTCTTTGCTATCAATTTAAAAATTTCCTGAAGTATGAGATAGAAAGTCGTAAAGGGAAAAGCACTAATCATTCCCCCTCTTTAGTTAAAAAGGAAGTTGCAATTTCAAACAATACACAAAGAACCTTTGACAATACACTCTCCAAGGAGAATGCTGAATTCCTATTAAAAATGCTTGAGGATATGAGCATCACTATTGGCGGTAAATCAATTTTAAGCGAAAGAAAAAAAGGTGCAGTAAGAGGTGTTGTTGAAGCAACAAGAGAAAAAAATATTTTACCGTAGTTAGGCATTGATTTATTATGCTCTTTAGTTGCTGATAAAATTGGTTTGAAACTTAAAGCAAAACTGGATCACTCTACAACCAGTGAAAAAAACCGCAAGGCTGCTTTAAAATATATCGGGGAACACTACAAAGCCTGATTTATCCCCTTTTAAAAGGTCTTATCCCTCCAACCGTATAATGCGGTATCCCATTGTGAATTTTTGCGCCAGAATTCAATTATTAACGCAAAAACAAATTCAAAATGGAAGTAGTAGCAATGCAATCTGAAGCCTTTCAGAATTTACTAGCTGAACTGAAAGCAATCAACAAACGCTTAGACGCTAAAGAAAAACAGCCTAAAGAAATCTGGCTTGACAACCAGGAGTTAATGCAACTCCTGAAAATCTCTAAGCGAACAGCCCAACATTACAGGGATAGCGGTTTAATTTCCTTCTCTCAGGTAGGAAACAAAATCTATTACAAACTATCCGATGTAGAGGAATTGATGAAAACCCACTACAACAAGGCTTTCAAAAAAGCATAAATGCTTTTTTGCTTTTTGTTAAACAGTCAGAACCTTTTTTACAATGGAAAATTTTAAAAGGACCTATCCTATGGTTGCGATATTTCGCAACAAAAAAGACACAACACCAGAAGCGGTTAAACCGCTCAATGAAGTATTGCTTGAAATCAAGCAATCCAAAAATTTTCACGACATCACCATTTGCCGGGAATTTATCAGAGAAGGTAAAAAAGATGAATACGACAAACTCAAAGACACCTTTCGGGGCTTCACAGTTTGCGGTACATTTGAGCCTACAAGAGCAGCAAAAAATCTAAAAATCTATTCAGGTTTTTTAATCCTTGACATTGATAAATTAGAAAAAGAACAAGTTCTGCCAATCAAAGAAAAAATTTGCAACATCCCATTAACCTTTGCTTGTTTCATCAGCCCTTCCGGTCTTGGCTTGAAAATAATTGTGGAAATAACCAGTAAAGCAGAACAGCACAAAACAGCATACAAACAGTTATGTGAAATTTACGAGAGTAAATTACACATTCCAATTGATAGGTCAGGCAGTGATGTAAGCCGCCTTTGTTACTTCACAAGCGACTGCAATATCTATATCAATGAAGAAGCGCATCCTTACACACCTTTTCAGGAAGAAAAAAAGCAGGTAGCTAAAACACCGCACAGTCCTGTAAACAATCAACTTTTAAGTGCTGATGCTTTTGAAAAATCTGTGCAACTCACCAATAACATTTACAAATTTGAAGAAGGCAGCAGAAATAATTTTGTCCATCAACTTGCCTGCAACTGCAACCGAAATGGCATCTCAGAAGCAGAAGCCACATCCCTGATTAAAGCAAACTATAATTACAACGAAGAAGAAGTTTCTATGACTATCCAAAGTGCTTACAAAAATAATTCTGAAGAGTTTGCAAAGTTTGCAAACATTGCAAAGGTGCAAACAGTCAACACCCCTTCACCCAATAGTGACTTTTTAAAAACAACACCTGTAATCCCTGAAACACTGTTTTACAGTTTCCCTTCCATTTTCAAAGAAGGTAGTTCTGTATTCACAGAAGAAAGAGAAAGAGATGTTTTTTTTATTGGTGCTTTAGCCATTATCAGTGGCTGTTTGCCTAATGTTAAAGGGGTATATGACCGTCAGGAAGTTTTTCCAAACCTATTTTCTTTTGTCATTGCCCCGGCTGCAAGCGGTAAAGGCGCTTTAAAATTTGCAAAAAATTTAGCAGACGAATACCATTCTGCTATTCTCAAAAACAGTAAAGACATGGAAGCGCATTACAGGCAGGAAGTAACAGCGCACAAGCAGAAAATTTCTAACCGGAAAAAAGGAGAAGTCATAACTGATGAAGAACCAGCTAAACCGGCTTTTAAAGTTCTTTACATCCCTGCTAATACAAGCTATGCTAAAATTCTTTTTCACTTAGAACAGAACGAAGGATCAGGCATCATTTGCGAAACCGAAGCAGATACACTTGCCATTGCGTTCAAGCAAGACTGGGGCGGTTATTCCGATATGCTTCGCAAATCATTTCACCACGAAAAATTATCAAGTTCAAAAAAAACGAACAACGAATTTATTGAAGTAAATAATCCACGCTTATCTATTGCTCTGTCCGGGACACCAAATCAGGTTGCAGGGCTGATTGCTTCATCTGAAGATGGTCTGTTCAGTCGTTTTATTTTCTATGTATTTAAAGTAGAGCAGAAATGGAAAAATGTATTTCAGAGTGATGATGAAATAAATCTCACCACGCATTTTAAATTACTTTCTTCAAAAGTTTATCAAATGGTTCAGTTTCTTAATGCCGAAGAAACAATCGTATGTCTCTCACCTAATCAGTGGAATGAATTAAACCTTGAATGTGAAGTAATGCTTAATGATGTTACCGTATTCACTTCCGAAGATGCCGGCAGCATTGTAAAACGTTTAGGGCTTATTCTTTTTAGAATTGCAATGATATTTACAGCCCTCAGAAAATTTGAAAATGCTGAAGCAACTACTAAAGTAGTTTGCATTGATGAAGACTTTAATTCAGCTTTATCCTTAGTGAAAATCTTTCTGCAACACAGTTTGATAATGTTCAATAACCTGCCAAAACAAAGCGAGATAAGCCAATTTAAAAAAGGCGAAAGCAAAAAAGCATTCATTGATGCCTTGCCTGATGAATTCACCAGGAAAGAAGCACTTGAAATTGCTGCGCAATTTCAGCTTTCCGATAGCACTGTCAGTCATTTATTGCCTAAACTCATTGGTAAATTCTTCACTCAAATAAAAGCAGGGCATTATAAAAAGATATAATCCAAACAGATTTTATCTTCTTTGCAATCTTTGCAAAGTTTGCAATCCTGCAAAGCTTTTCCCGTGTTTATTTTTCTTTCACTTTTCTTTGCCTTTAATTACTTCTGTTTGCATACATTTGACTTCTTTTACAAAGTCAAATTAAATTCAATACAAGCTGAATTATTATCACTTAATTATCACAATCAGTAAAAGTTATTTATGCCGGTAGAACAAGGACAAATAGTTAAAAACCTCATCCCTACAGAACCTGTAACGGTAAATCAAATTCAACCGTTAGGCTCTATGGTGTCTATAAAATTTACTGGTGTAAATACTAATCGTGCCAACAGCAAGGTTATTACCAAAGAAGAATTTGAAGCTTTAGAAATTCTTACACAAGAAGGAACTTTTAATTTCAAAGGTGACCCTAAAAGGTTTGCCTTATTTGCCGAAGCAGAAAGAATAAATTCTGCTTATCAGTTTGACCCCCTGTTTGCAGTAAATTGTAGTATAGTTGATCCTTTACCACATCAGGTGGAAGCAGTGTATAAATTCCTTTTACCGCTTCCTAAAATTCGTTTCCTGTTAGCTGACGATACCGGGGCAGGTAAAACAATCATGGCTGGGCTACTCATAAAAGAATTAATGATGAGAGGGCTTGCAGAAAGAATTTTAATCATCACACCCGGTGGACTTACTAAGCAATGGCAAGAGGATGAAATGGGAGTGAAATTCAATATCCCTTTCACGTTAGTAAACAGGGCTTTGTTTTCTTCCGACCCTAATGTATTTCATACAGCACAACGAATAGTTACTTCTATTGATTTCGTTAGCCGTGAAGATGTGTTGAATGTTGCAAGTAACTCTCATTGGGACCTTATTGTTTTTGATGAGTGTCATAAACTTTCCGCTTATGACTATGGAACAAAACAGTATTTATCCCAGCGATACAAAGCAGCCGAAGTTTTATCAAAACAATGCGAACACCTGTTGTTGCTCACAGCAACACCCCACAGGGGAAGAACAGACACCTTCAAAAAATTATTGCAGTTATTAGATGAAGATATTTTTGCTACCGATGAAATTGCATCTACAAGAATAAAAGAATTAGAACACAACGGAATCAATAAGTTTTTCATTCGCAGGTTAAAAGAGGATATGAAAGATTGGCAAGGGAAACCGCTCTTTAAAAACCGCTTTACCAAAACAGTTGCCTACCAGCTAACACCCGAAGAAAAACAATTATATGATGCTGTTACTGCATATCTATCAAAGAAAAAAGCAGAAGCATCTGAAACAAAAAACATCCATGTTTCCCTTGCTTTAACTGTAATGCAGCGAAGATTGGTAAGTTCAATCTTTGCTATTAAAAATACGTTGGGCAGAAGATACAATGCCTTGCAGGGCATTGTTGACGAAGTAAACAAAAATCCCAATCTATGGAATCAGCGCCATAAATTAGAGGGCTTTGATGTTGATAATATTGAAGAATATGAAGAACTGGAGGATGAGGAAAGAGATGCTTTGGAAAACATTTTATCTGACCCCAGGAAATTCAAATTATTCACCACTGCTAAAAGCTTGGGGGAGATACAACAGGAAGCAAGTGAAGTGAAAAAACTGTTTGAGATGGCTCAAACTCTTTACAACCGCCAACAGGAGGAAAAAAAGTTTCAGGAATTACAGGAGTTGCTGAAATCAAATGGAGTTCTTGAAAACGGTGAAAAGTTGGTAATCTTCACCGAACATAAAGACACTTTACTTTACTTAGAAGAACGCCTTTCAAAAAGTGGTGGCTATAAAATAGCCACCATTCACGGTGGCAAAAATGTTGATGACCGCAGAGAAGCTCAATGGGCTTTTGCAAAGCCCGATACGCAAATCCTGATTGCCACAGATGCAGCAGGTGAAGGTATCAACTTGCAGTTTTGCCGCTTACTTATTAATTGGGACATTCCTTGGAATCCAAACCGTTTAGAGCAAAGAATGGGTAGAATACACCGTTACGGTCAAAAGAAAGATGTCTTGGTTTTTAATATGGTAGCAAGCAACACCAAAGAAGGTAAAGTTTTAGAACGCCTGCTAACTAAGTTAGACATTATTCGTGAAGGAATGGGAGATGATAGAGTGTATGATGTGATACAGGATGTGTTGGAAGGAGTAGGGTTAGACGATATTATCAATTCAGTTTTCAATGGCAAAGAAACCGATTTGGATAAATTTCTTTCGCAGGATGATGAAGTATTAAAATTAAAATTCAGCGAAAAAATAAATGAGCAAAAAGATAAATTAGCCCACAGCACAGTTGACTACAAAGATGCAAGAAGGCTGAAAGAAAATTCAGATGAAAAGCGTTTGCAGCCTATCTACATTCGTTTGTTTTTTGAAAAAGCTTTTCAAAACTTAGGTGGTGTTTTCACTGAGTTAAGGCAATCTATTTTTCGTATTGATAAAATGCCTGAACCTGTTATTGCAGAGCTGAAAGACACTTACAAAATTTTCTTTGATACCATAAAGTCAATTCAGTTTTGTTTTGACAAACAGATTTTTCTTGACTACCAAAGCGTAGGCGATCTGGGCAAAGTGCATTACATCAATCCGGGTAATCCTGTTTTTGATAGTTTAGTTAAAGTTGTTCGCAACTTGTATCGTGAAGATATGCTTAAAGGCACAGTGCTCATATCTCCTGATGATAAGGAAGATTATTTCGCATTTTTTGTAAAAAGCCAGATTGTAGATAACAGAGCAAGTAAAAAAGATGATAGCATTGCAGATGAAAGATTGGTAATGGTATTCCAATCCAAAGACGGTGAATTTCACATGACCTCACCTGCCAAATTTATTGACCTGCACACACCAACCGAATTTACAAAACCCATTGAACCACCTGCGGTGGTTAGCACAGCGGAAGTTGTGCAATGGAGTTTTGAAAATATTACCACACAACAATTTGAAGATACCAAAGCCCATGTAATAAAAGATGCAGCAGATAGAAAAGTGTATTTAGAATCTGCTTTTACACAGGTGATAATGGATTTACAAATTCAAATTCAGGAATTACAGGGCAAAGTTTTGTTAGGTGATAGCAAAGTGCAGGAAAAGATTTTTAAAAAGCAGGAACGCATCAATGAATTGATTAATAAAAAGCAAAGTCGTTTAGAAAGCCTGGAACTAATGGCGCAGCTAAATCCTAAAGCACCCGAAGTCTTGGGGTGTGCCTACGTAGTGCCGCTTACACAGGTTGAATACAAAGGGCATTACGGTATGAGCCGTGATGATGAAGCAGAGGCAATAGCCATGAAAACAGTAATGGATTATGAAACAAACGCAGGATGGAAACCACAGGATGTAAGTGCAAATAACGAAGGGTATGACATACGCAGTATAAGCCCCGAAGAATTGAAGCGATACATTGAAGTAAAAGGCAGAAGTGCAAGCGATGGAAGTGTAATGCTGAGTGAAAATGAAATGAACCGTTTAGCTCAGTTGGGTGATGCGGCATGGCTGTATATTGTAATTAACTGCAAAAGCAAGCCCGAATTGCACCGCATACAAAACCCTGCAAAGGCGTTGAAATTTGAATTAAAAACAAAAGGAGTTCAATACTTTCTGCCTATGGCAGAATGGCAACAAAAGATTTTAGCATAATGGCTCAAGCAAAAAAACTCATTGAAGTTGCAATGCCGATAAAAGAAATTTCGGCTGAAAGTGTAAGGGATAAAAACATTAAAACTGGTTTGCCTGCTGTTCATCAATGGTGGGCAAGAAGACCTTTGCCGGTGTGTCGTGCTGTTATTTTTGCAAGTTTGGTCCCTGACCCATTAGATGAAAATTGTCCTCAACAATTTAAAGTTGCAGTTGAAATTTTATTAGGCAGTGCAGCAAAACCATTGAATGAACAAGGCATTACTGCTGATGCCTACAAACCTTATGAAGATATACCTTTTACCTCTGCCATTGATAAAATGGAAGACACACTTCGCAATCGTTTGCTAATGTTCATCGGGAAGTTTTCAAACGAATTTTGCAAGAATGAAAAAATTGGTGTCAAAACAGATGCTAAAGACCAATTAGCAAATGATAGCCTTATAAAGTGGGATAACAAATTTAATGAAGCTGTTATAAATAAAGCAAGAAAATTAATTTGGGTTGCGAATAACTGTAATGATGGAAATAATAAATTTTCAGCAAAAGAACTTTTAGCTGATTTTGATAATCATTTTATAGCTATAAAGGAAGCAGAACAAGAACTTTATTCTTTAGATGACAGACATATTGAAAGTAAAATAAGTAAGGAGCTAACAGATAAATTGCACAACGCTACAGATGCATTTTTAAATAAAATGCCTAAGGTTTTTGATCCCTTTGCAGGTGGCGGGGCAATACCATTAGAGGCAGCCCGATTGGGTTGCAGAAGTTTTGGCAACGATATAAACCCTGTTGCGCACATAATTCAAAAAAGCAGTTTAGAGTTTCCTCAAAAATTTGGCAAACCCATTACATACAGCAAAGCAGAGTTTGTAAAACTGTATGGTGAGAAGGAGTTTGATAAAATCCCGAATGAAAACAAAGGATTTAATAATGGAGAAGCAACAGCAGTAAATGTAACCAATCGTTTAGCATTTGATGTAGATTATTATGTAAAAAAAATGTTGGATGCTTCTGAAAAGGAAGTAAGTTTTTTATATCCTGTAGATGAGAAGGGAATAAAGCCAATTGCATATTACTGGGCAAGAGTAGCCACTTGTTCAAACCCAAGTTGCAAATCAGAAGTTCCTTTATTAAAGCAGTTTTATTTAAGTAATAAAAAAGAGAAACAAATTTATTTAGCTCCGGTAATTAGTGGTAATAAAATTGATTTTGAAATAAAGGAAGGCAAGACGGAGTTAGAAGGATGGAATAACAGAGGTAATCTAAAGTGTCCTTGTTGCGGTAGTGTGACAGATGTTAAAAAGATAAAAGAGCAATCAAGAAATGGCTATTTAAATCAAAGACTATTAGCCGTAATATTTGATGGTTCAAAAAGTAAAGAATATCGTTTGCCTAACTCAATGGATATTGAAGCAATTGAAAAACTTCCTAAAAACATTGATATTCCTAAAGATAAAATGCAACGAAATTCTGCCGGTGGAGATACCTTTACATGGGGGTATGATGAATGGGGTCAAATGTTTTCATTAAGGCAATTATACTCACTTCAAATTCTTATAGACAATCTTAATAAAATTAAAACAGAACTTGAACCAGAAAAAAAAGAATACAAAAAAGCAGTAGTTACCTATCTAGGTTTGTTCATTGATAAAATTGTAACATTTGTTACTTCGTTTGGAAGATGGGATGTAAATACAGAATTATTAAAATCTCCATTTTCTAAACAAGCAATCCCGATGATATTTGATTTTCCTGAAACGACAATTTTTAATAAATCAACAGGCGGTGCTTATACTCAAATAAAATACATAACAGACTTTATTAACGAAGAAGGTCAATGTTCTTTTAATTCAATTTGTAATAATGCTTCAAGTGGAGATAAAGAACAGTTTTCGGAAAAATTTATAACCGCAGTAATTACAGACCCCCCATATTATGATGCTATCGCTTATGCTGATTTATCTGATTTTTTCTATGTATGGTTAAAGAAGACACTTGCAGAACTTTATCCTTTAAATTTTGCAACTCCTCAAACACCCAAATCTGACGAATGCACTGCTTTAAAACATCATCATCATGATAGTAAAGAAGAGGCAAAAGCTCATTTTGAAAATAAATTATTGCAAATATTTGATGCCATTGAACACCAAACTTCTGATATAGTGAGCATAATGTTTGCACACCAAAGCACAGAAGCCTGGACAACACTTTGCAATTCAATTTTAGGTGCAAGAATGAATATCACAGGCAGTTGGGCAATGGATACGGAATCTACAAGTAGAAGCCTTTCTTTAAACTCTGCTGTATTAGCATCTTCTGTTACTGTTGCTTGTTTACCTTCTCAAAGAAAAGGTTATGGCGAATACAAAGCAGTTAGAAAAGCAGTAGAAATAAAAGTTGAAAAAGAAGTTGATGTTTTATACAGTTTAGGTTTCAGAGGTGCAGATTTATTAACGGCTTGTTTCGGGCAGGCAGTAAGTGAGTTTGGTAAATACGAAAAAGTAGAAAAAGCAGACGGCAGCGAAGTAACAGTAGCAGACCTTTTAGAAATGGCAAGAGAAAGTGCCTTTAACGCTTTGCTCAAAGGTTTTGATGGTGATGATTTTACCAAGTTTTACATTGGTTGGCTGCAACTTTACAGCTTTGCCGAAAGTGATTTTGATGATGCTGCAAAATTTTCAAGAGTGGGTTTAAGGATCAATGTAGCAGAACTGTTTACAGAACATATCCTCATCAAAAACGGCAACAAGCAAACTCTTGGCACATTTGAAGAACGCATCAATGCCAATAAAAATATTGGTGACAGAGCTACCAATTTTTTAATAGACCGGGTGCATCGAGCAATGGCTTTGTATAAAGGCGCTAACAGACCTGCATTGCTTCAATACATTAGTAAAGTAGCAGCACAACCCGAAAGCAGTTTTTGGAGGGTAATTACTTCGCTTTGCGAAGTATTACCAAACGGCAGCGAAGACCATAAACAAGCCCTTGGCTTGCTCACAAACAAAGACAGCTTAATCAGAGAAAGCAAAACTGTTCAGGGACTAGTATTAGAACAAACTAAATTATTTGAGTAATGAACAGTTCATCAGCTCTCTTTGAGGAAGTAAAAACTTATTGCATGGCTAACGATAGAATTTGTCCTATGCCACAGCTATGGAATAAACTATATCAGCTATTAAAAAACACTAAACAGAAATCAGGAGGTGGCTGGGAGCCATCTCTGCCTCTCATTCTGCAAGTTTGGTATGATGCATCAGCTATGGCAAAGCAGATTAGATTATTTGAACATCTTCAATGGGCTGAAAAAGAAAATCAGCTTGAAGAAATATTTTCATTCTTAAAAAATTTGAAAGAGGAAGAATGGTTCCATTTAAACGATTAAAGAAAACTATATGAAACCTTGGTTTAAAAACGTAACACCGCATAAAGACATCCAGGATGGTCATTTAGATGAATCCATCTTTGCCGCAAACCTGGCAGAAGTAGCAGCAGGCACAGGCAGAGAAATTTATACAAGCCCTGAAATGTTTTTTCAGAAAACCTACTTTACAGCAGGTTTAAAAAATATTGCCAAAAGAGTAATTAAAGGGCTTAATGGCGGACAGGATGCAGAAAACAGGGTTATCAGTTTACAAACAGGCTTTGGTGGAGGAAAAACGCATACGCTTATTTCCCTTTACCACCTTGCTAAGTGGGGTAAAAAAGCATCTAAAAGTGAACACACAAAAGAATTACTGCAAACCTCAGGCGAACCAAAATTTGATACAGCACACATTGCAGTTTTCACAAACACCACCAACGACCCCGCACAAGGCAGAAAGGTTGATGGTTTCACCATCAAAACCTTGTGGGGTGAGTTAGCTTATCAGTTAGGAGGTGCAGCAGCGTATGAAATAATAAGAGTAAATGATGAAAAACAAATAGCTCCTAAAGGGCTATTCAAAAAAGTATTGGAGCAATGCAAGCCTTGCTTAATACTCATTGATGAATTAGCTGACTACTGCGTGAGTGCATCAGCAGTAAAAGTAGAATCAAGTAATTTAAGTGACCAAACCGTTAGTTTCTTGCAGGAATTGACAGAAGCAGTTTCTGGCACAGATAATTGTGTGCTGATAGCTACGCTACCGGCAAGTGCCCAGGAGTTGGCTGCTTCCGCTGTTTCCTCTCAAATTCTTACAGCATTGGAAAACCGTATTACAAGGGTTGGGGTTAACATGAAACCCGTTGAGGATGATGAAATATTTGAAGTAGTAAGAAGAAGATTATTTGAAAATTTAGGCAGTGCTGATGAAATTGAAAAAATCATTTCATCTTATTCAGCAATGTATCAAACATTATTTTCAGAATTGCCACCCTATGCTTTAAAGTCAGACTATAAAGACAAACTGAAAAAATCATATCCCTTCCATCCCGAGTTAATTGATATGTTCCGCTTGCGTTGGGCAAGCAATCCTTACTTTCAAAGAACAAGAGGCGTTTTAAGACTGTTGGCAGCCATTGTTTCTGACCTTTGGAAAAGACAGAATTCATTAACAGGTAGTCAGTATTTAATTCATACTTCTGATGTTGTTTTATCAAATGTGGAAGCACTCACAAGTCAGATAACAATTCTAAATGGTTCAAGTTGGGATTCCGTTATTAATGCAGATGTTTCAGGCACATCATCCAATGCCTTCAGAATTGATAATGATATAAAGGAGTTAGGTAAAAATAACGTAACACAAGGCATAGCAGCCACCGTTTTATTAGGCACATTCGGCAGCAAAGGACAAAACAAAGGCGTAGGCATTGATGAAATAAAACTATGTATGGTAAAGCCTGCCGGCTTTAACCATAACGACATCAATGGTGCAATTGATAGAATGGAAAATAATTCTCATTACCTCTATCATAGCACAGCAGGTCAAAAAAGATACTGGTTTGACACTACTCCCAATATTAATATCCTGATCAGTCAGGCCCAGGGTGATATTAAAAAGCCTGACATCATTGCTGAAATTCTTAAACGGATAACCGATAAATCAAGAGGCGTTCAATTCTTTAATACGTTGGTAAATCCATCAGAAGATATACCGGAACAAATGAAGCCTACTTTGATAATTCTTAGCCCTAAATACTTGGCTAGCCCAAGTGAAGTAAACGGAACTACAAAACCGGTTATAGAAAAATTGGCAACTAAAAAAGGCAACAGCGAAAGAATTTACCGCAACACCATGTTGTTTTTGCTTTGCTCTGAAATGGGTATTGGCAAGCTGCAAGACGATATTAAAAACTACCTGGCTTGCCAGAAAATTAATACAGATTATAGCTCTCAATTAAATGTAGAGCAAAAAACAGACATCAGAAAAAGAATTGAAGAAGCAAACAAGCAATCTGATATTTCATTGGTTTCTGCTTATTCTTTAGTTGCAAAATATTCAGTAAAAACTGGCATTGATACTATTGTGGTAAAGCAATTCAAAGACAGTTTAGACAGCCAGATAAACAACAACGTAATTGCCGCACTTAAAGAAGAAGAATGGCTTTTGGATTCCGTTGGATTAAGCACCTTAAAAAACAATAACCTGTTGCCAACACTGGAACAATCAATAAAAGCAAAAGATATTTATGAAGCATTCCTTCGCTTTGATGATAAGCCAATGATAACAGGCGCAGAAGCAGTTTCAAAAAGCATTCAGAAATATTGCACAAATGGTGAGTATTGTATTGCAACAGGTGATGGCACAAATTATACAAGATTTTACTTTCAGGAAGCGATACCATTTTTTGATGTGCATGATATTACTTACTGGTTAGTAGATAAAAGTTTAAAACCAC
>Ga0172371_10008793_pt1 | contig 14046 bp, 9 predicted proteins | sample Lak12m_FD_114543 | JGI IMG/M metagenome (GOLD analysis project Ga0172371, IMG submission 114543) | Freshwater microbial communities from Kabuno Bay, South-Kivu, Congo - kab_022012_12m | ecosystem: Environmental > Aquatic > Freshwater > Lake | place: Democratic Republic of the Congo: South-Kivu... | reverse complement strand
GGCGGACAACACCCGGACCACTCCCGGATTTCCGAGTTCCGACGAATGCATCTGGAGGAGCTGCGGGCCTTGTTCCTGCAGGTTCTCAAGCTGTGTCAGGCGGCTGGGCTGGTGAAGCTGGGGCAGGTTGCGTTCGACGGAACCAAGGTGCAGGGAAACGCCAGCAAACACAAGGCCATGAGCTACAAGCGGATGCTTGAGACGGAACTCCGGCTGAAGCAGGAAATCGAGGCTCTGCTGAAGCAAGGAGAGGCCACGGACCAAGCAGAGGACGCGCGGTACGGGGCTGGGGTACGGGGCGACGAACTGCCAGCGGAACTGCTGCGCCGCGAGACGCGACTTGCGCGCATTCGCGAAGCCAAGGCAAAGCTGGAGGAGGAGGCGAAGCAGGCTCGCGCCGAGGAACTGAGGGAGCAGGCAGAGAAGGCGCGGGAGCGTGCGCAGACGCACGCAGATGAGACCGAACGCAAGCGAGCGGCGACGGTGGCGGAGAGGAAGGAGGAGGAGGCCAAGGTAATGGGCGGCGACGATGAGCCGCCGCCGTCCCGCACCCCCGAAGGCCTGCCGATGCACCACCCCAAAACGAAGCCGGACGGCACGCCGGACGACAAGGCGCAACGCAACTTCACCGACCCGGAGAGCCGCATCGTGGAGAGCGGCGGGAACTTCCTCCAGGGATACAACTGTCAAACGGCGGTGGATGCCGCACACCAGATCATCGTGGGCCAGGCCGTGACCAACCAGAGCCCGGACAACGGCAACCTGGTACCGATGGTGAATGACCCCTACGTCTCGACGGCCCGAGGCAAGCATGGAACGTCTCTCCTCAATCCTCCACCCACGCCGGTCATCGACAATCCTGACGAGCGAGAGTTGATGCGTCGCAAGTTGAGTACTCCCGAAGGGAAAGCCATCTACGCTCGCCGCAAGGCCATAGTCGAGCCCGTCAACGGCCAGATCAAGGAGGCACAAGGCTTCCGCCGCTTCCTCTTGCGGGGGCTACCCAAGGTCAGCGGAGAATGGTCCCTCGTCTGCACCTGCCACAACCTCTTGAAGCTTTTCCGGGCGAGCATCAAAGCCAGAGTTCTCGCTTCCGCACCTGCTTAAGCGGCTCCAGCCTGCTTTCCCTCGCACCGTAGACTCCCACCAACCCGTAGTCGGCAGCATCCAGTGCAACGAAAGGGCCCCCTCACCCCACGAGGGGCCGTTCTCGTTGCAAAATCTCGGATGATGCCGACGGCGGTAGGTCTACGGTCAGGCCCTTGCTTCATCAGTAGAACCCAATCTGCAACAGGCTCCTAGCTGGGGAAGAGAGGGCGGTGCGGCCTCATGGTACGGAGGAAGCCGTCAACGGGAAGACAAGGGACCTTGTCTCGAACGAGGCGCTCCGAGCCGCGGTACAGAAGAAGCACCCGCGCTTCGGGGAAGTCTTCTCGAAAAGCCTTCAGGCCGGTGAGGTCGCGGGGTCGGACGGCTCGTGTGTTCTTGACCTCGATTGCCACGAACGTGTCCGGTCCGTAAACGACGAAGTCCACTTCTACGCCGCTGCGCGTCCGCCAGTAGGACAACTCCACGGGCACGCTGCGGTAGGCCGACCATGCCCGCAAGTGCTGCGCCACCAGCCCTTCCAATGCAGGTCCCTCAGCCTCCTCTGCAGGGTCCAGCGGTCCCGAGGGGCGTAGCGAGCGGAACACCCCAGCGTCGAAGAGGAACAACTTCGGATGTGAGGCAAGCTGCCGCGCCGCGCGGCGAGTGAATACCGGGAGCTGGAACGCGAGCAGAAGGTCCTCCAGGACCACGACGTAACCCTCCACGACCTTCCGCTCTACCTGGCACTCCCTGGCGACATTGGACACATTGAGTACGTTCGCGTGCGAGAGGCTCACCGCTTCCAGGAACCTGGCGAAGCTCCCCAGGTTGCGAACCAGCCCCTCCGCCTTCACTTCGTCCTTCAGGTAGAGGGCCGCATAGCTCTTGAGACGGACCGAGGGACTGGGCGCACCAAGCACGAGAGGAAGCATGCCCAAGTCCAGTGCTTGAGCAAGCGAGAAGCGCTCGCCAAGCTCTGCTGCGACGAACGGATGCATCGTGTGCAGGACGGCACGGCCGGCCAGCAGGTCGACACCCGTCCGCTTGAGCTTGCGGGCGCTGGATCCCGTGAGAACGAATCGCTGCCGTATCCTCTCCTCCATAAGTAGATGGACAGCGGAAAGCAGCTCCGGAACTCGCTGGACCTCGTCGATCACTATCACCCGGTCCTCGGGCTCCGCTCTCACGCGGTCAATCAGATGCTCCGGCCGCGCCTGGTAGGTGCGCAGCAGCTTGGGATCGTTCAGATCGATCCGGAGCGAGTCGGGGAACGCGGCCGGTCAACGGCCAAGTTTCGGCGCCGTGCTTTGCGGATTTGACGCGGGCGCAGGGTTTCGTCTACGCTAGCGGGCATGCAGAAGGGAGGACGGACCCGATGTCGAGAGACGAAGCAGCATCGGCGGGAAGCATGGAGAGGCTGGCGTGGGAGCGGAGCTTGGCGGGCGCGGCGGTCCTGGCGGGCGTGATGCTCTTGGCAGCGGGGTGCGGTGGTGGTGCAGTGGAGGTGGGGCTGGAGGTTGGCGGGGCCGAGGATGGGAGGGTGGACGGGTCGGGGTGGATGGATGGTGGGGACCATGAGTGGATGGGGCGTGGGGATGGAGATGGGGCGGGGATGGAGGCACTCGGGGAAGGGGTGGAGATCGCATGGGACTTCGGGGGAGTTGAGGCAGGTTGGGATGGAGATGCCGGCTTGGGGCCGGGAGCGCCCGGCGCTGAGTGCTCGAAGAGCTCGGACTGCGACTCGGGGTTGTGCATCAAGACGTCGGCTGGAACGCAATGTACAACCACTTGCGTGGACGAGTGCCCGTTCGGCTGGAAGTGCGTCGGGTACGGCGGAATGGACGTGATGTTCGTGTGTGCAGACCCGCTCACGACTCTCTGCATGCCGTGCTTTGAAAACGTCGATTGCCAGGGGAACAAGGACATCTACCTTGGAGACAAGTGCGCCTCGTACGGGGACGCGGGCAATTTCTGCGCGGCGAAATGCGATGTTGCCGAGTGCCCGGAGGGCGAGGACTGCGAAGGGCCCTGCCCCGAGGGCGAGGACTGCGGGACGACGTGCCCGGAGGGCTACGAGTGCAAGGATGCCGTGGACGTAACCGGCAAGGCCGGCAAGCTATGCATGCGGGTCGCGGACGAATGCACGTGCAACCAGTGGTTTGCGGACCAGGGAGCGTGGACCGAGTGCGGGTCCAGCAACGAGTGGGGGACTTGCGGCGGCATGCGGAAGTGCGCCGCGGAGGGGCTGACCGACTGCGATGCGAAGGTGCCCGCGGCGGAAATCTGCAACGGGCTGGACGAGGACTGTGACGGAGTACACGACGAGGACGTGGGCGGAGCGGGCTGTGCGATTACCAACGGGTTCGGCACGTGCCCGGGGCTGACCGTGTGCACGGGCGGAGTGGAGAAGTGTGATGGGAAAAGTGCGGAGCCCGAAACTTGCGACGGCGTGGACAACAACTGCAACGGCGTGACGGACGAGGGGTTCCCGGATTCGGACGTTGACGGCAAGGCCGACTGCATCGAGACCGACAAGGACAACGATCTCGTGCCCGACTTCCTGGACAATTGCCCCTCGACTCCGAACCCGGAGCAGAAGGATTCGGACCTGGACACGCTGGGCGACCTTTGCGACCCGGACGACGACAACGACAAGGCCGGAGACCTGGTGGATTGCGCTCCGTTGGACGACAAAGTCCATCCTGGTGCCGAAGAAGTGTGCGACGGCCTGGACAACGACTGCAACTACGTTGTGGACGAGGGTTTCCCGGATTCCGACGCGGACGGCTGGAAGGACTGCGTGGATCCCGACGACGACAACGACGGTGCGGTGGATGCGATCGACTGTGCCGCGCTGGATCCGGCGTCGCACCCTGGTGCGGCTGAGGCGTGCGACGGCATCGACAACGACTGCGACAACGACGTGGACGAGAATCTTCCGGACCTGGACAAGGACGGGCTCGCGGACTGCGTGGACAAGGACGCTGACGGCGACGGGACCGCTAACGACAAGGACAACTGCCCCCTGGTCGAGAACGAGTTGCAGGAGGATGCGGACAAGGACGGGCTGGGCGATATGTGCGACGTGGACCTGGACGGCGACTCGATTCCGAACGAGGTGGACAACTGCCCGACTGTGGCGGATACCATGCAGGCGGGCACGGAGAAGGACACCGCGGGCGACGCGGGCGACCCGGAGCTGGACAACGACTACGTCGACAACGAAGACGACAACTGCCCGCTGGTCTACAACGATGGCCAGGAGGACACTGACAACGACGGGAAGGGCGACGCTTGCGAGAACGACTCGGATGGGGACGGCACGGCGGACGCACAGGACTGCGGCCCACTGAACGCAGCGATCCACCCGGGGGCAGCGGAAGTGTGCAACGGCGTGGACGACGACTGCGACCTTGTGGTCGATGAGGGTTTCCCGGACACGGAAGGGGACGGCCTGAAGGACTGCATCGACGCGGACGACGACGGAGACCTCGACCCTGACGACAGCGACTGCGCTCCGAAGAACCCGGCAGTGAACGAATTTGCGTTCGAGGCGTGCGACGGCGTCGACAATAACTGCGACGGAGTTGTCGACGAAGGGTTCGGCGTTACCGCATGCGGCAAAGGTGTGTGCGCGCATACGGTGGCGGCGTGTGCGGGCGGCGCGCCGCAGGCGTGCGATCCCCTTGACGGCATTTCGGAGGAGGTCTGCGATGGAGCGGACAACGACTGCGACGGGCTGACGGACGAGGACCAGGGCAGCTCGACTTGCGGTCTGGGAGCGTGCGTGCACACGACGAAGAACTGTGTCGCGGGTGAAGTGGCGCTGTGCGATCCTCTTGCAGGCGCCACGGTGGAGAAGTGCGACGGGATCGACAACGACTGCGACGGCCCTGCGGACGAGGAGTTGGGGACCGTGCAGTGCGGCGTCGGAGCTTGCTTCCACGTGGGGCCTGCGTGTATCGGCGGCGTGCCGCAGGTGTGCGACCCGACGGCGGGCGCGGGCAAGGAAGTCTGTGACGGAGAAGACAACGACTGCGACGGTGCGGTGGACGAGGACCAAGGGCAGCTAGCATGCGGCAAGGGTGCGTGCTTCCACACTGCGCCCTCCTGTGTGGACGGAGTCGCACAGGTTTGCGATCCGTTTCTCGGGGCGACGCCTGAGGCGTGCGATTCGTTGGACAACGACTGCGACGGATTAGCGGACGAGGATCTCGGGTTTGCGAGCTGCGGTCTTGGGGAGTGCTTCCACATCGTGGCGCTGTGCTTTGGCGGGCAGCTTGTTCCGTGTGATCCGCAGGAAGGGGCGATTGCGGAGACGTGTGACGGCAAGGACAACGATTGCGATGGGCCGGTGGACGAGGAATTGGGGACGGTGACTTGCGGAGTAGGGGAGTGCGAGCACACCGTGGCGGTGTGCGTGGACGGTGCGCCGAACGACTGCGACCCGCTGGAAGGTGCCGGTGCGGAGGCTTGCGACGGCGAAGATGACGACTGCGACGGGATTGCGGACGACGGATTCCTTGATTCGGACGGGGACGGGAGTGCGGACTGCGTGGACCAGGACGACGACGCGGACGGGGATCTGGACGCCGTAGACTGTGCGCCGCTGGACGGGTCAATCGGGCCCAGCGTTCCGGAAGAGTGTGCGGACGGCAAGGACAACGACTGCGACGGGCTTTCGGACACGGACCCGGAGTGTCTGAAGCCCAACTGCGCCGAGCTGCTGAAGAGCAAGCCCGGGCTTGCGTCGGGGGCCTACGTCCTTGATCCGGACGGGGCGGGTCCGAAGCCGACGTTTACTGCGTGGTGCGACATGACGTTGGACGGCGGGGGGTGGACGCTTGTGTGGAAGCATTCGTACTACGAGGTGGGGGCCTGGCAGGACAACATGCGGTTCTACAGCTCCTATGACAAGCCGTGCGTGGACACCTCGACGGGCTGGTGCAACGTGCCGGCCAAGCTGTCCATCGGGAAGACGGAGCAGGCCACGGTGGCGACGTACAACGGGACCACGATTTATGCGTACAAGGGGACTCTGAATTCCAAGCTGGACTCATCGTGGGAAGGTGCGATCCTCCAGTCGCCGAAGGCGCTGGTGGATCAGTGCATCTACAACCAGGGGGTGGCTCCGGAACCGGAGGTCGGCGGGCATGCGGTCCCCGGGCTCACGTTCGACAAGGCGACTCCCGGGGACTACGTGAGCAACTGCGACACGGACCGGTATGCCAACGGCTCGGACTGCCGTTGGGAGAACTGCCAGCTTCCGGGCAACATCTCGCCGTCGCAGTACCACGTGCAGATGACGGTGCTGATCTACGTGAGGTGACGCGTGCCGGAGAAGGGACGGGGCCGAAGATGCCGGTCCGGGGTGTGATGGCCCGTATCCGGCAAAGCGGTGCGGGCGGTGGCAGCATTCGCTGTGATGGGGCTGGCGTACCTGGCATACATGAACAGAGCGATGCCTTGGCCCGATCCTTTTGACCGAGCGGAAGCGGGGGCCCGGTCAGCGGCAACGGATGTCGCGGCACGGAGCGGACCGGCCCATTCGGAGCATGCGTTATCCGGAAGCGACCGAACCCTACCGGCCGTGGCCGCGGAAGCTGAGAGCGCTCAGCCGCAGGGCACGCACGCAGCCGCAGCACAAGACGAGGAGGCACGCACTCCGCCGAAGATCGAGAATCCCCGCTTGGATTCGCTGGGCACGGACGGGGTGCCGCCGCTGGAAAACAGTTGTCGCATCCGTAAGAACGGGGTTTGCAGCGAGTATGATCCTCGTGTTCGGGGCCAACGAGTGCGAAGTGAATTCCGTCGCTAAGAAGGTGTGACAGGGCGGGGACGAGGGCAGGACGCCCCAATCGTCGGCTTCCCCGCAGCCCAGATACTCGGTGCGTCGCACATGGACTCATTCTTCCGCAAGTTGTCGGCAGACAACGCAACGAGCCCCGAACGCGGCAAGATCCGCATCGCGCATTTCGGTGATTCGCACGTGGCGGGGGACGCTTTCACGGGCAAGTTGCGTTCCCTCTTCCAGCTTCGCTTCGGGGACGGGGGCCGCGGCTTTCTGCTTCCGGGCACGCCCTTCCGAGATTGCCACCCGGTCGGCGCTGCTTCCGGCAACACGGACCGCTTCGTACCGAACAACGTCGACACGTCGCGGCAGGCAGCCGAACTGGTCGCGGTGCCGTTCACGCTTGGAGAAGGCGATCCTGCCAGGGTCGAGATTCGGGCGGCAGGCGGCTGCGAGCTCCACCGTCGAGCAGGTCATTGCGGCCCAGAAGCGGCTTGCGGAAAGTCACGGCTGTGCGTACCTCGACTTGTATGCTGCGATGGGGGGAGCCCGAGCGCTGACCGATTGGGGGCGGCATCCGGGAGCGGCCCTGGCAGCCATGCAGGAGAGGTTCGATTTGAAGCTCGACTACCGGGTAGTGGAGCAATCGAAGGCAGAGGGATTCGAGCTGTACAGAAACGATGCGGTTCACCCGACCAGGGTGGGTTACGACCTCATGGCCGAGATCGTGTTTGCGATCGTGACGGAGGAATACGAGGGGTACCTGAAGAGGCGGTAGATGCTGTTTACTGAAGCACGGTTTGCAGTCTTCATGGTTACCGTGTTCCTGGTATCCTGGCTCCTGGTGTTCCGCACAAATCTGCGAAAACTGTTTCTCGCCCTGGCCGGCATCCTGTTCTACATGTGCTGGAGTCCGAAGTATGTCCTGCTGCTTGTCGGTGCGATGGTCCTTGATTTCGTGTGCGGGCTGCAAATGGTCCGGTTCTCGCCGGGCACATGGCAGCGAAGGGCTTGGATTGCTGCGAGCCTCACTGGAAACCTGGGAATGCTGTTCACGTTCAAGTACTACGGGTCCGCTGGCACCTCACTTGAGATCCTGGCTGGGTGGGCAGGGGTGGATCTGTCCCTGCCTGCGGCGCATCTCGTTCTGCCCGTGGGAATCTCCTTCTTCACCTTCCAGACGATGAGCCACACTTTGGATGTGTACTTCAGGAGGATCCAGCCGACGCGCTCGTTCCTGGACTTTGCCACTTTCGTGGCCTTCTTTCCGCAGCTCCTGGCAGGGCCGATAGTCCGCGCATCGGTGTTCCTGCCGCAACTCGGCCGTAGGCCGTCACTTGACGGAGACACTGCTGGTCGGGCGGTGTATCGGACACTCCTCGGATTGGCCAAGAAGGTGGCCGTGGCAGACTTCATCGGAGCGAGCCTGGTGGATCGCGTGTTCGAGTCGCCGGACATGTTCTCGTCGCTGGAGGTGCTGTTGGCGTGCTACGGCTACACGCTGCAGATCTACTGCGACTTCTCCGGCTAGAGCGACATCGCAATCGGCTGTGCGCGGCTGCTGGGGTTCGATCTGGCCGAGAACTTCCAGCTTCCATTCAGAGCGCGTAGCGTGCGCGAATTCTGGCAGCGGTGGCACATCAGCCTGTCGACGTGGCTCTGGGACTACCTGTACATTCCGCTGGGGGGGAACAGGGGCGTGGGGAGATGGCTGACGTACAAGAACCTCCTGGTCACGATGCTGTTGGGGGGTCTCTGGCACGGCGCTGCGTGGACATTCGTGGCGTGGGGAGCGCTACACGGGCTGGTGCTGGCAATCACCAATTTCGTGCGGGACGTTCGCGACCGGAAAGCGCCTTCTGCGGACCGAGCCTGGCGCCCGAGGCATCTCCTGCCCGCAGCGTTGACATTCAACGGCCGAGCTCACTTTCCACGCACCGAACCTGAGCTTGCCCCTCGTAGCAGCGTTCGGGGCCGGAATGCTCGGTCACGTGATTCCGGCCGGCCTTGGGGAGCGCGCACGCTGCGCCTTCGCCGCTCTGCCGTCGCCAGCGCAGGCCGCCGCGGCACTCGCCGTCGTCGTGGGGATCTCCCGGGTTGCAGGCTCCACTGCCGCGCCCTTCATCTACTTCCAATTCTGATCCGGCAGGTTGGGCTCACTGGAGAGCGAATTCCGAGCCATTGGCCTGGGCAGTCTCGATCTTTCGACCTGGGCTGTTTGGCTGTTTCGAGCCCTTGACCTGTACCTGGCTCTGGCGCGATACTGCGTTTCGGTTTCTCGTACAAGAGGGCAGGAGCCGGCTTTGGGGTCGTATCATCGTGGATGGGGTCGGTCGATTGGGAGGAGGGGATGAAGGCATCGCCTTGGGGGATCGCAGGGTGCGCAGTTGCGGTGGTGGCTGTTGCGGGCTGTGCAACGGTCAATTCCAGGACGTACGACAGCGATGAGTTCGTGCGGATGCAAATCACGGACACGCCGCCTGCGGAGAAGCCGGACATTGCTGCGCAGTGGCGCTTCGAGGGGGACGAGCTGGTCGTCTCTCTCGACCGGTACTGGTCGTGCACCCGGCAGCAGGTGAGGGTCTTCCACCGGACACGCGTCACTGAGAATCGGCTGGCGAACAACGGGGCGGGAATCGTGGTGTACGGGCTCGCCGGGTCCGTCCTGACTCCATACGGAGCGTACTGCGTCACCTCCGGTACCGCGTGCGACTACACGACAACTAACGACAAGGGCGAGGAGGAGAAGACCCACGGGGACCGAATCGGCATGGTGATGCTGGGCGCGGGGCTGTTCATGCTTGGGGTGGCCGCGGTGGATGCCTACCATGAGCTGGACGACAGCGAAGACATGGGCGAATTCGAACGATCGGTGGGAGAGGGAGAGCCGTACTCATGCAGAGAGGACACGGGGCAAGGCACCCCGGTGACGCTCACCTTGCCTGGCGGAGCCGGCTCGGTCCCCGCGGTTGCCGGTGCTGACGGGGTCGCCCGGTTCAAGCTGTCGGAGTTCGAAGAGCTGGTGGCCCTGGGGACCGTCGCCGAGCTTCAGATTGGGGAACGCACCGAGTCGGTGTCTCTGCTCGGTTGCGAGTCTTTTCGTATCGCCTTTGCCAAGGTCCGTGACGTGCAGCCGTACGGAGGTCAGCCATGAGGTACCTGGTGCTGGCCGGCCTGCTGCTTGTCTCAGGCTGTGCGACGATTTCGGAGAGCTTGCGGGATGACATCGGCGACGGCGACTTCGAGGACGCCATCTTTGATGCGGAGGTCTGGCTGAAGGACGAGGACAACCTGAAAGACGGCCAGAGGGCGCAGGTGCAGACTCTCCTCGAGGAAGCATCGTTCCGCCAGGCACGTCGCCTCGACACCCCTGAGGCGTACAGGGACTTCTTGCGGCGCTTCCAATCCGACAAGTTCCGCGGCGAAGCCACCGATCATCTGGCCCGTACCCAGTTCGTGACATACACGCGCAAGGGGGACACGCTTGACGGCTACTTGGCGTATCTGAGGGAATTCCCAACGGGCGAGTATCCCGATCGGGCCCGTGAGCGGTCAGCACGACTTGTGTACCGCGAGGTAGAGAAGAGGGGCACCCTGGACGCGTACCGGAAGTTCCGGGAGGAATTTGCGGCAACCCCGCTGGCCCAAACGGCCTACGCCAAGGAAATCACCATGGCATGGGCAGCGGTGGAGAAGGGGGCGGATTGGAAGACATTGCTGACGTTTGCCGAGACCTACCCGGAGTGCGACTGGGCTGCACTGGCAAGAGGATTGGCCCACAAGCTCGGATGGGAAGAAGCCGCGAGCGAGGACTCGGTTGGCTGCTACGATCGATTCATCGCGGCTTTCCCCTCCAGCCCGAATGCGACCGAAGCGGGGCGCCGTAGTGCCGCGATCGTCTGGGATGCAGTCAAGGAGGCGGGCCGTTGGCAGGGATTCCGGGCCTTTCGAGAGCAGTATCCAGATTCGCCGCATACCGCGGAAGCCGAACGATTGGAATGGCTCTACTGGGGATTCTCCGGACCGAAGACGAGCTGGGAGTTGGACACCACCACGGTCCTCGCCGATACCCGTAATCCGGAAGCGGTTGCCCTGTTCGTGCAAGCCCTCGATGAGAATAGGGACGTCATCGGCGGTCTTGGCCGTGATCAATTCTCAGTGTTCGATGGGCCGTGCGAGACCGAAGTGGTCGGCTTCGAGGGCATGGAGACCACGAGGCCAGTGGACATCATCTTCGTGTTCGATACCACCGGGAGCATGGGCGACGAGATCTCAGGCGTGAAGCGCGCAGCAACTCAGTTCGCGGAGACTCTCAAGCTTAGGAACATGGACGTTCGGTTGGGGCTGGTGACCTATGGTGATGAAATCAGGGGCGTCTACCCAAAAGGCGGTGGGCTTACGGATAGGGCGAGCGAGTTCGAGTTCTGGGTGGCCAGCCAGAATGCGGTTGGGGGCGGGGATGGGCCCGAGAATTCCCTGGACGCTCTCGTGCGTGCACAAACGAAGAAGTTCAGAAAGGACTCTCACGTCATATTCGTCCTGATTACGGACGCCCCATTTCACCAGTCGAACAAGATAACCAGGATGACAGCTTCCGCCGTGGCGGATCTGCTTCTGGGCGGTGGCGTGATGCTGTTCGCCGTCGCTCCGAAAGACCTCGGATACGAAAGCCTGGTGTCGAGAGTCGGGGGAAAGCACTTCGAGCTGGACGCTTATCCTGATTTCTCGCAGCTGGTATTGCAGATTAGTCTGGTGGCATCCAAGACATACAAGATAGCATACAAACCTACCGGATGCAGACCGCTTGCGGACGCTGCGACAACACGAGTTCGGGCGCGGATGGGGCACGTCTGGGCGCCGTTGGGGCGCGCCATCCTTCCTCAGCACTTGAAGTCTTTGGCTTCCGACACGGAGGACGAGAATCGGTTGTGGGCATCCGCCCACGGGTCGGGCATGTTCGCCAGCAGCGACGGCGGGCTGAGTTGGGCGCCGGTGGGGCCGGAAGAAAGCCGCACGAAGACGTACGACCTGTTCACCCTCGATGCCAAGGGCGCAATGCTTGCACTTCCGTCTTCAGGAACCGTACTGCTGTCGCGCGATGCAGGCAGGACGTGGGAAGATAGCTTGTCGACCAAGAACGTGGGGCACGCCGTTCAAGCTCCGACAGATCCCGACCTCCTGAGCGTGCTGGACGCCGGCATGATTCGCAGCACTGCGGACGGCGGGTCCACTTGGAGCGGTCCCTTTAATGCGCCGGGGGGAGCAACGTCGGTTGCCAGCGCGCTCGAAACCGAACGCGGCTTGTTGGCGTTTTCTTCCGGCGGCCGAGCATTCGAATGGTCGTCTGAAGGAAGCTCCTGGCACGAGTGGCACATAGGTTCGCCTCCTGGGGAAGCAAGCGACGGGAGGTTCCTGTTGTATCACCATCCTTACTGGCCGCGAATGCTCTTTCTAACCATGCCGAACGGGAGGCTGTTCCGGTCCCTTGACGGGGGGGGCACATGGTCCGCAGCCATCTTGCTCTCATCGTCTCCCGCGCCGGAAGGCGGACTGCGGGTGGATCGGATAGTATTCGATCCGAGCCAACGACACTGGGTATACGCAGAGACAAACCTCGGTTTGTTTGCGTCAGAGGACAGTGGACGAAGCTGGCACGATCTCTCTTTGGGCTTGTCTGAAGAGGATAGGAAGCAACCGTTGATGGCATGCGGAGCGGGAGGGAGTCTCGTCGTCGCTGGGCGAGCAACAGGCAACGTGTACCAACTCTTTCCGGCAGCCAACCGCGAGTTCATCTCCGGCAATGTCTACTTCAAGTTCGGAAGCGCGGAGCTGTCACCTGAGCTTCGCTCGTATCTTGACCAACTGGCTACTCAGTTGGCTGCGGACGTCACGGCAACAGTACAAGTGGAAGGGCATACCGACGATGTCGGTACCGATGAAGCCAACATGAGACTGTCACTGGGTCGAGCATCCAACGTCGCCTCCTACCTGACTTCACGAGGGATTTCTGCGTCTCGCGTGACGGCGGTGGGATTCGGTGAGAGCAGGCCAGTATTCCCAAACACCAGCGATGCAAACCGGGGACAGAACCGGAGGGTCGAGCTGACCGTCCTCAAGCGTCCGGGCAAGCTCGATCCCTACCGTCCGCCGAAGCTGCCTCTTCTGTCCAACGTGTTCGAGAAGGTCAAAGGAGGGCGCTCTTCGAAGTAGTTGCGAAGTCGGAACAGTGGTAGATCTCGGGAGCGAGCTAAGATGTGGTCGTTGTTCTGTTCGGTGATGGTGGCGGCGATTTCGGTTGTGGCTCAGCCGGACTTCGGGTTCGACCGTGATCCCGGGTGCGTGGCGAAGAGCGTGTTTTCCGGCGATCTTCGGGCCATGCTGCCGCGGTTTGGCAATGAGCCGCCGTGCGCCTGGTCCGGGCCACGGGGCGAGGCTGTCGTAATGGGCGTTTCGTCATCGAGCTTCAATGCGGGAAGCGGCAACCGGGCAGCGAACATCCTTCTTGCCGCCGGTAAGTTGAACCGGCACGTCGTCCCCCCGCATGGGAAGTTCAGCTTCAACGAGACGGTGGGCCGGAGATCCGAGGAGACCGGGTTCCACTACGCCCCCGTGTTCTTGGGCGACGGGTTGTCGCGTGACTACGGCGGCGGCGTGTGCCAGGTGTCCAGCACGCTTCATCAAGCCGCGGTCGAGGGGGGGATGGAGATCCTGGAACGATGGCCGCACAGGTTCTTGGTGAAGTACGTCACACCGGGACTGGATGCGGCAGTGGATTACGGGAACCTGGACCTCCGATTCCTGAACCCCAACCCGTTTCCCGTCACGATTTCGGCGGCAACGGAAGGAGGGACGCTCCGGGTAAGCATCCTTGGGCCGATGCAGCTTGTACGGACGCGGTACACGGGAAGGGTGGTGCAGTTTTCGCCTTCTACGGAGGTGCACCTTAAGCAGCGGGACTCTTTCAGCGACGCTTTGGAAGTATGCGGGCGCCCGGCCCTGACAATCCAGCGCGAGGTCCGCAGGCACTACCTGCTTGGGAACCTGCGCAAGCGCGTCACCAAAGACGTCAATTCGTACCGTCCGCTTCCGTGGACCGTGCTGGTGACGGAGCTGCCGTCCGGATCGGGTACCCTGAAGGATCAAGTTCCGGAGGACATCGACAGACT
>Ga0172371_10008792_pt1 | contig 14047 bp, 11 predicted proteins | sample Lak12m_FD_114543 | JGI IMG/M metagenome (GOLD analysis project Ga0172371, IMG submission 114543) | Freshwater microbial communities from Kabuno Bay, South-Kivu, Congo - kab_022012_12m | ecosystem: Environmental > Aquatic > Freshwater > Lake | place: Democratic Republic of the Congo: South-Kivu... | reverse complement strand
CTTTCTAAGCTGCCTGCCGGACATCCTGGCAGCCAAAGACCTGAAGGAACTGATCGGACACCTCAAACAGGCAAAGGCAAAGGGCAAACCCGTGATCGTCGGCTTGGGCGGACACGTGATCAAATGCGGGTTGGCGCCACTTTTGATCGAGTTGATGGACGCCGGCTATGTGCAATGTCTGGTCAGCAATGGCTCGGTGATGATCCACGACTTTGAGATCGCCAGTTTCGGACAGACCTCGGAGGATGTTTCCGCGGCTTTGGCGGATGGTTCTTTCGGCATGGCGCGGGAAACCTCGGAAGTGCTGAACCGGCTGGCAAAGGAAGCTTATGCCAGAGACGAAGGTTTGGGCGAAGCGGTGGGCGGATATTTAAGTGAACATGCGCCCCACAAAGAGCTTTCGCTGCTGGCAAATGCCTACACCCGGGAGCTTCCTTTTTGCGTGCAGGTTGCCTTCGGAACGGACATCATCCATCAGAGCGGCGAAGCGGACGGTGCGGCTTTGGGTAAAACCAGCCTGAAGGACTTTCGCATCTTTTGTGCACAGGTGGCAAAGCTGGATCAGGGTGGAGTTTTTTTGAATCTCGGTTCCAGCGTGATAGTTCCGGAAGTGTTTCTTAAAGCGCTCACCGTAGCCCGGAACATTACCGGCGAGGTGAAGGACTTTTATACGGCGGTGTTCGATATGAACATGCACTACCGGGCAAGGGTGAACGTGGCTCAGCGCCCGGTGGAAACCGGAGGGAAGGGCTATTACTTCCTTGGGCATCACGAGATCATGATCCCTCTGCTGGTTAAAGCACTGCTGTAGTGGGTTAAATAGTTACACGGATTGGACGGATTAACCGGATCAACGCGGATTAGGATTAGGAACACGGATTTACGCGGATAACACGGATTTACACGGATTATTTCCGTAAAATATTCTCAGCTTTTCTCTGTTAATCTCTGTTTTTCTCTGTGTTGAAAAATATTACTTCATTACCTCTCACTTCCCTCTGCATCGGATCTCATAACCATCATACCACTATCATACCACATGAGCATGCATTATGATAGCGGTATGATGGCAGAAAAAAAGGCTCTTTTTCAAATTGAGTTTTCAATTAATGAGCAGGTTACCAAAATAGGGGTGTAAAATCAGGTGACCGTAGGGGGCGACCGGTGGGTCGCCTGGGGGAAAGCAAAATCTGTTTGCCAAAGAGCTCGCAGAGCTCTGGTTCAAGCAGCTCCGCTGCTTCTGTCGAACGGGATTTCGACAGCCCAATTGCGAGAGCCACAAGAAAAGCCCTTCCCGGGGATGGGAAGGGCTCTTCGCAGGATGTTTTTGGGGGGATTGCTTTTGGGAAAATCTATCTCAGAATCCGAACCAGGGTCCCACTGAGAAGGTCATGCCTTGATACTCGGAATCAGGCGAATGATTTACATCAATGGTTTCGCTGCCCATGTCTTTCACTTTCCAGCCTTTGGAGGGAGCATAGCCATACACGTAGCCGGCTTCGCCCCTGATTCCCATCCAGGGTAGCAGACGAACCAGGACTTCGGCTTTGGGCTGTACCAGAATGTAGGAACGGGAAATAGTGGAATGTGTGTTGTTGCTGTTCAGGAACGTTCCGTTCCAATCGTCCCAGTTGTAGTTGGAATTGTTCTTCATCACTTCCAGAGACTGTTCGCCACCACCCAGCAGGAAGCCAAGCGAACCGACCACGCTCTTAGCGAAGGGAATGCGTTTGTCCAGGGTTACACCGCCGAAGGTATTGGAATAGGTCATGGAAATGTGGTAGTTGCCGGCAGGGATTTTGTCGGAAGTGGTATAATCATATCCGGCACCGCCGATGAAGAAACCTTTTCCCACGTGTCCTTTGCCGCCGCCGCCCTGCATCAGGACGCCGTCCTCATTCAGTTTGGCAAAGCCCATTTTGTCCAGCAGGTAGTTTGCATCAGTCAGGTCGGTGGAAAACCACAAAGGCATCCAGCTTCCTCCGCCGTAACCTGGAGACAGCTTTTTGGGCTTGCCGGGTTTTTCGTTATCCTGAGAAGCAGCTTTTGCCTGACGTGAACCGAAGGTAAAATCCAGCTTCTGCATCTCGCCGGAACGGAACAGGGTAAGGCTTACCTTGTCGCCAGCCCGGTAAAGCTTGCGAACTTTATCAAATACGGCATTGTTGGTGATCTCTTTGTCGTCGATGGACACGAGGATGTCATCTTCCTGCAGCCTGTATTCCCAAGCGGGGGAATCTGCCACCACGCCGGTGATCAGCACGCCGATAAAGCCTTTGTAGCCCAGCTCCTGAGCCTTTGGGAAGGTGATGTCTTCCACGAAAATACCCATGTAGGGAGCATCGGCGGCTTCGCTACCGGTGGGGATGTCGGTATTAAGATTCAAAGTCATTTTGGTCGCACCCGGCAAATTGGACAGATCAGACAGGTCGCCATTCAGATCCATAGTTATCTGCTTCTGGATCTGCTTTTTGGTTGCGTCCTGATTTTGTGCCATGGCGACACTGAAGATCAGACCAACACTCAGAATTATTAAAATCCACTTTTTCATTTTGCATCTCCTTATGCGTTTTCTATTGTTTAATCGCAAGGAGCGTGCCAAATGCAGATAAAAGCGTAATGCATTGAATATTGTAGTGCTTAGCTGATTGGGAAATTGATCCAGGATCAGGATTTAGATCATTTTGATATATGAAAAAGATATAAACAATAGCGGATCACATGTTTGTAGCGCTGGCTTCAGCCGGTCGTATCACTGACTTCAGTCGGTTTTCTATACTAGGGTATGATGTAGTAGGATAGAGAGTTAGTTAACATGACAAGAGAGAAAAAAAACCGGATGAATCCAGTGATACGACCGGCTGAAGCCAGCGCTATCTCTGTGCCCTGCCCACTACACACTATTGAATAGTTTTTTACGGTTTTGCTCCACAGCTTTAAGGGGATTTCTACCCGAGGTTTTATGATATAGTTCCCGCCGCTGGTCAAAGCTCTCGATGCTGCGGCTCAAACATTCCTGCCAGAGGACAGGTCTGAAAGCCAGTCTGGCATTGTAAGCAGGTAAAAAAGCCTGCAACTTCTCGTTAAACACCTCAGGAGGAAAATCTGCCGCCCAGAATAGCAGCAGATGGCAAACATCGTATTCCGGGTATTCCCTGCGACTGTCTGAGAAATCCAAAAAATAGAACCTGTCCAGATGGGATAGGATGTTACGCGGCTGATTGTCGATGTGGCACAGGCAATTACCCTCATTATAGGTGGCGAAGTGAAAGGCTGCCAGGGTTTCCGCCAGAATGGCAGCGTCAAAGGTACCGGTAACGTCCATATAGGGCATGCCGGAAACACGTTCCATCACTATCCAGGCAGGCGCTTGATAGCGTAACAGCCTCGGCAGCATGGGCAAACCCAGACGGTAGAGCCGCAGTTCCGCTTTGAATTCTGCTGCGGAAGCGAAGTATTTGGTCACCTCAAAGGGTGAAAAGACCAGTCTGTCAGTTATACCGGCTACTCCAGGGCTAAGCGGATGATCTTGTTCTGGTTGAACAACGGCACGATCAATTCATTGTTTGGCAGGTAATAGAACATGTCGGCGGCATTGCTGATGTTTTTGAACTGGGCGATATAGCGGTTTTGTTCCTGCGGAATCATGAAGATCATGTCCTGCGCCCAGCTGCTGACGTAGATTCTGCCCAGATCGTCGATCGCGATCCCGTCCAGATCGGAATAGATGCTGTCCATAAAGATGGTAACGCTGCGGTCAAGAGTGCTGAGACTGAGGATCGGACTGCGTTTGGCAAAACCCACGATAAACATCTGATCCCGTGGCCGGTCGTAAACGATGCCATTCGGGGCTTTCAGCAAGGGGCTATTCACCTTTTCCACGGTTTTGGTTTCGGGATTTACGATGAATACGCAATTTGCAGCTGTGTCGGTAAGATATACCAGCCCCGTCCGGTCAACCGCCACGTCGTTCAGCATTTTGGCATCGGTAATGGGTATGCTGGCGGTGAGTTTGGCGGTTTGGGGATCGGCGATGCGCAGGGAATTCTCATCCGCAATAAATAGCTTGCTTCCCCAGACCATGATCCCGCGGGGGGCATTCAAGCCCTCTTTGATGAAGGGGGAAAGCTTGCCGTCCAGGTTCATGCTGACTATCTTTCTGCCCAGGGTATTGGACACCAGAAAGTGCTTTGCCTTGGGGTCGAAGGTGATGCTTTCCGGTCCGCGCAGCATCTTTCCCGGCTGCATCAACAGGAAAAATACGATGGCGGCGCAAACCACCAAAATGATCAAGGCGATGAAGATCAGCTTTTTCATAACTGCCTACTCCTTTATTTTCCAGGTGCATCCACCCGGTGTGTCTTTGATCTCGATTCCCAGTTTTGCCAGGTCGTCCCGGATGCGGTCGGAAGCCTGCCAATCCTTGTTGGCACGTGCTTCGCTGCGGTAGGTGACGATCAGCTCCACAAGTGCCTTGGACAGATCAGGCAGCGTGGCAGATAAACGCTGGGTGAGGTTCTGGAAAAAGCCCAGCACGGTTCCCAGCTTCACCAGCAGCTCCGCTGCAGCAAGCCGGTTGGGAGCCGTCTCTGCTTGGTTTTTGGCTTTGTGGCTAAGGTCAAACAACACGGCGATGGCTTTGGCGCTGTTGAAATCGTCATCCATGGCAGCCGTAAACTCCGCTTCCAGATTTGCCAACCCATCTTGCCCAGTGCATTCCTGGGGATTGGAACTTGCTTTGTTCTGCAGGTAATCCACGGAAAGCAGGGCGGCATAGAAATTAGCCAGCGCTTTTTTGGATTCCTCCATCAGTTCCCGGGAAAAGTCGATGGGTGAGCGGTAATGCTTGGATAAAAAGAAAAAGCGGATGGTTTCGGCATCGTATTCAGCCAGGATCTCTCTGGCGGTGAAGAAGTTTTTCAGGCTCTTGCTCATCTTTTCACCTTCGATATTCAGGAAACCATTGTGCATCCAATAGTTAGCCAACGGTTTGCCAGATAGGGCGGTTGCCTGAGCCAGTTCGTTTTCGTGATGGGGAAAGATCAGGTCAATCCCTCCGCCATGAATGTCAAAGGTCTCTCCCAGATACATCTGGCTCATCACCACGCACTCGGTATGCCAGCCGGGACGTCCCTCGCCCCAAGGACTTTGCCAAACTGGTTCTCCCGGTTTGCTGCGCTTCCAGAGGGTAAAATCGGTGGGATTACGTTTATTCAGATTTTCCGCAACTCTTGCCCCCACTAGCTGTTCCTCAGTCTTTTTGCCGGACAGGCTGCCGTAGGAAGGCAGCGCGGTGGTGTCAAAATACACATCACCCGCCGCTTCGTAGGCAAAGCCCTGCTCCACCAGACGCTGAATGTAAGCTATAATCTGGGGCACCACGTCCGTAGCCCGGGGTTGATGATGCGGAGGTTTGATCCCCAGAGCAGCGGTATCTTCCAGAAAAGCATTGGCATATTTATCGGCTACCTTGTGAAAACTGATCTCCTCGTCGATCGCCTGAGCGATGATCTTGTCGTCAATATCGGTGATATTTTGAACGTAGGTTACCTCATAACCACGGTACTCGAAATAGCGCCTGACAACATCGAAGAAAATGAAAGCCCGGGCGTTGCCGATGTGAAAGTAGTTGTAAACCGTAGGTCCGCAGGCATATAAACTCAGCTTGCCGGGAACCAGAGGTATAAATTCTGCTTTTTTGCGGGTTTGGCTGTTATATAACAACACAGGGAAACTCCTATTTATAGATTACTAATTTTTCAGTCAGTTCGCTGCTCGTGCCGGAAACCGAAGTAGCCTTCACTTTCACGAAATAAGTATTGTTCGCCAGTCTGCTGCCGCGCTCATCACGACCATCCCAAAATATTTTGTTAAAGCCTTGCCTGCCTGTGGTTTTAAGGGTTCTGATCTTCTTGCCGTTCAGCGTGTAAAAACTGATGTTCACCTCGGCATCCTCGGACATCATGAAGGTGATGTAACCTTCGTTGCTGACGGGATTGGGATAGATCAACAGTCTGTCCAGGGCAAGCTCAGAGCTTTTTCGGGCTATGAAGTTGGTGGTGGCGACTGAAGGTAGATTGAAGTTGTCAAAGGCGATCAGCTGGATGGTGTGATTTCCCTCTTTGAGGTTAGAAAGGGGGTAGCTCAAACTGCCCGAAGTGCAGGAGCCTTTTTCATAGCTGAAATAATCCGTCACCGAAATAGGCTGCAGACTGTTGTCGATCACCAGCAGGATGGAATGCCCCGAAGCGCCGGTGATGTTGATCCCGTTCGTATCGGACAGCTTTGCCAGAAGAGTGGTGGTAGTCCCCACCGTGTCTCCCGGGCGGAAATCGTAGGAACCAAGATAGATCTGGATTTGCGGAGCGTCGGGATTGTCCACGGTCAGGGCTTCATCCGTCAGCTTCAGAGGGTAACGATAACTTGTGTAGTCTTTTTTGGCTGCGCTGTCCCACAGATATGACACCACCAAACCAGAAGCGCCACTGTGAATGTCGTCCGGAACGATGAAACCCGAGGTAAAAGCCGAACCCAGAACATCCGTGCTGCCACGATAGATCTGATTGCCACGATGGCTGACCGTGGTCTGTGGACCCAGCGAATAGGACTTTTTGGTGTCGTAAGCCCTGACCTCGGTAATCCCGGACAAGCCTTGTTGCCTGAAGGTTCCCGCGATGCTTGCCGTTTCCCTGGCGTGCAGAGTGTATTCCAGGGTTGTCCCGCTCACAGTGAGAGAACTGTCCCGAACCGGGGGATTAACCCGCAGCAGGGGATCACCCAGAAGCACATACACCGCATCGTTGGTGTTGCTTTCCGTATAGTGAATCTTGGCGTCCATCACGCTGTAACCCAAGGGATTGCGGTTATTCACCAAGCTGTTCAGCAGCAGCAGAACCATGGGATGGTTGTTATCCGGATAGCTGAGCCGGGTGGCGGAATAGGAGGCGATCGCTCCCAGGTCGTTCATCAGCACCACCTTCTGCCCCAGGCTGTCATAACCCCAATAATCGTAATGCGATACCTTGCAGGAGGAGGCGATGAACAAGGGCAGTTTGCCGTGGTTGTTGAAGCGACCCATGTCCGTGGCGCCGTTCAGATAGTCTTCCGCTCCCAGTTTGTCGTAAGAGCCGTGCCCGATGTAATACCACACCAGTCTGCCTTCGTTGATGGCGGCGAACATGTCATCCCGTGCCCGGGGTTTGTTCTGAAACTCGTCATACTCATATTCCAGGGCAAAGATCCGGTCGGTTAACACACTTGGATTTATGGAATTAGCCGCAGCTTCGGTTTGCTGTGTGTGGATATATTCAAAGGTGGAGGTGCCGTTATTCAGGTCATCCCCCAGAAAAACCATGGAATTTCGCCACCAGCCGGGAGTGGGGTTGGAAACGTAATTCGTGAAGTTCTGCAGCATGATGTCCAGTTCGGCGGTGGTTTTCACAGGATAGCGCCCGATGGCGAGTTCGGGATAGGTGTCATTGTTCAGCATACCGAAATAGTCGTCCGAGCAGATGTAATCGCCCTGCCAGACTATCATTTTATTGCGGGGTGCGGAACTGCCGGAGTGGTTCCGCCAATCCATCGTTCCCAATCCCAGGAGGGTTAAGGAGCTGATCCTGGGTTGGGGCAGATTGTTGTAGAAATAGCGCAAAGCCTGACGAATTGCCGCTGGATCGGGATGTCCGCCATTGAATTGATCAAAGATATCCTGTAGCAAGATCACCCGGCTGCGTACCTGGAAATAATCCCAGTATTTGCCTGCCAGAGCGTTTGCCTGGCTGAGAAACTCCGGCGGAGTGATGATGACGTTGTCCGTCTGGCTGCTGTCCGCAGTCAGGTCTGTTGGCTCTGCAAGCTGGATCAGAGAGGGTGCATAGGCTTCGGATGGGGTAAACATGGAATACAGGGTTCCGCTGGTTCCCACCGAAACGAAGCTACCATTCTGAACTGCTATCTTCTGCACATCATAGATGCTGTTTGCCCGCCAAACAACTACTTCATTCAGCGCTCCACTGAGATCAAAACGGTATCCGGCGGGAGAGATGGTTTTGGGATGGGAAAATAGTTTCTGTCCGGAACCCTTGTTCAGATTTTGCCAATATGACAGCCGGTACCAATCCAGGAACAGATTGTCAGTGGAAGTCCGGAACACCTTTATTTTGATGGTGTTGGTTCCGTTCACCAGTCCAGTTACCGGACGGTTGAAAGTGTAAAAAGCGGTTCCCAGCCAAGTAAAATCCTCTGTGCCCAATGTAGTATTGCTGTAAACCGGCACTCCATTCACTTCCACATTTATTCGATGCTGCATACCGCTTTCGCGATCTTCCTGGCGAATCCTGAAACTGAGGTTCTGAGCACCACTGCCAGCCACATCGCTGAGAGTGGTTTGGAATTCATATTCTGCAGTGCTGTAGCCAAATAGCCTGGTGCTATACCAGGTAAAACCGGTATCCTCACGACGCTGGCTTTCGCTTTCCACCTGCTTGCTTTGAGGAGTGCTGGTCAAGCCCTTGTCGTAGCCGGTAGTGGCGGTGGCAAGTTCTATCCGCAGGGGATTGGTGGTAAAATCTCCTCCAAAGGTAAGCCAGAACACCTGATTCTGGGAATAGGGATTGATCATCAGGGGATCGGACTGCACCGCGGCATTTTGGTCGTAGGAATCACGGGAACTGCCATAGAACAGGATGAAATCGCCGGCATCGAATCTGCCGTCAGTTTCGCCCTGCACCTCGATGGGTATCTCCCTGAACTGTGCTCCTGCCTGGTTGAAGGTGTTTTGCAGAACTTTCCCGGAGGTGCTGAAGATCCTGATCTGGCGGGGATCGATGTCCGATAACGGCAGGAAATTCAGTTGAGACTGATTTATCCGGTAAATTCCCTCCCGGTTGGTTTCGATCCTTACCCACCAGTCGCTGTTTCCGAACAAAGAGTGATTAACCGTATCGCGGGTTTGGCTTACCCAGTTCCTTGCCCGCTGTCCGTTGAGCAGATTGGGGATCAGCACATCCAGGGCGGGGTCGGTTCCCAATGTGCCGCGGTATTCAGTGTTTCCCTTTATGCTGATCCTCAGCGTGGCTTTGGACATTACTTTCAGGGTCTTGGCGCCATCATACCAAAAGGGATTGATCCTGATCGGCACGAACTTTATTCCTCTGAATACAGCCGTATTCAGCGAAACCAGGGTTTCCATAGGTGCCTGGCGATAGAGCTCTTCCCGGGGACGGTAGCTGTAGTCGTTCATTCCGTCCTTTTCCCCCAAATCCGGAACCGGCATCAGACGTTCCTTTAGTTCGATTGTCTCGCTGGAGCTGGCGATCAGGGAGTAGGTAAGTTCACCACCGGGAGGCAGGGCAATCTTGATCTCGTCATAGGGCAGCAGCGGTGCGCCGGGAGTGGAAGTATAATCAAGGTTTTCGGCAACGATCCGGCTGTAGCCATTTTCGCTGGTCACAGACCATTTACCGGTTTCATACTCCACGGTAAGCAGATTCCCGGTATCGCTGGCAACGCTTACTTTGGCAAGCAGCAAGCCACTCAGAGAGATGATCAGCAGAAGCAGCGGAACTGCTTTTCTCATTGCTGCTCCCGATTAGGGAAAATCCTCTCCAGCAGGTAGATCAGCAGGTAAAACACGGTCATAAAGACAAAGATCCCCAGCATCCCCTGAACCATCATCCAGAGGGAGAACTTTATGTTGTATAGCGTATAAGCTGTTATCAGTATCATGGTTAAGTCCTTATTCTATATGGTAGGATCGGTTCGCTTTGATCATCATCGCCCGGTAAAGCTGCTCACAGAGGATCAGCCTGGACATCCGGTGCGTAAAGGTAAGTTTGGACAGGGATAAACGAAAATTGGCGCGTTCAGCAACGCTTTGATCAACTCCGAAAATCCCGCCAATCACAAAAACCAAGTCCTTACCCGATAAACTAACCAAAAATTCGCTGAATTCAAGCGAAGTTTTTTGGTTGCCGCGTTCATCCAGCAGGATCAGATAGTCGTCCGGCTTTAGTTGTTTCAAGATATTCAGGGCTTCCTTTTCTTTCACCATCTCCGGATTGGCGTTGTATTTCAGGCTTTCGTCCGCCACTTCGAAGATCTCGGTTTTGGTAAAGGCAGACAGTCTTTTCAGGTATTCGTCGATACCTTCCTGCAGCCATTTATCCTTGGTTTTCCCTACCTGGATCAGCTTTATTTTCACTGGATATGCATTGTGGCAAGACCCATCGCCATGCACAGCATCTTGGTTTCGCCGTCGTCCGCACGGGAAGGGATCATGATGGGAACCTTGGTGCCCATCACTACGTGCGCCACGCGGTAATGGCAATAGTAGGTAAGCATTTTTCCGTGCACATTGCCTGTTTCGATACTGGGAAATACCAGGATGTCCGCCTGTCCGCCAACTTCGGAAGTGATGCCTTTTATCCTTGCCGCTTCCTTGTCCACGGCGTTGTCAAAAGCCATCGGTCCGTCGATTACGCAGCCGGTGATCTGACCTCTCTGGTTCATCTTGGCGATCAGCGCGGCGTCGATGGTGGCGGGCATTTTGGGGTTCACCGTTTCCACGGCGCAGATCATTGCCACCCTGGGATTGGGATTGCCAAAGGCGTGAGCTACTTTCACCGCGTTTTTCACCATGGCGATTTTTTCGTTCAACTCCGGCAAAATATTGATCCCGCCATCGGTCTGGAGCTTCAATCCTTCCGGGTGTTCGTAGGCAAACACATCTGAGATCACCTCGCTGATTCGCAATCCTTTGTCTTTGTCCAAAGCGGCTTTCAGGATCACCGAGCTTTCCATCTTGCCTTTCAGGATGAGGTCACCCTTGCCCGCATTGGCAAGCTCCACGGCTTTTTCGGCAGCTTTTTTCAGATCGCTGCCCACATCCTCGATGCCAAAGCTATTCTCCAGTTCAGGAGCCAGTTTTTTGATCAGCTCTTTGATGGCAGCCGCATCGCCAACCAGGATGCTGTCGCAAAGACCTTGCCGTTTTGCCAGGATCGCCGCATCCAGGGCGGATTCCGTTTGGGCACCGGCGATAATGGCGGTTCCCCGGCAGTTTTGTTTTACATGCTCCAGCATTTCGTTAAAATTCTTGAACATCTTTATGCTCCTTATCTGGTTCTTTGCTTTAGGTAACTATAACTAATAGTGGTATTTATCGATGAATTCATCCACGAATTCGTTTTCTTCCGGTTTGATCTTCTGCAGGATCTTTTTCAGGGCTTCTTTCTGAATTTGCCGCACCCTTTCGCGGGACAAGCCCATCACTTCGGCGATCTGGGCAAAATTGCGGGATTCATGCGATTCGTTTAACCCAAAATAGGTGCGGATAATGTCCGCTTCACGGGCATCCAGCTTGGCGATGGCGTCGTGGATCTTTTCCTGCATCCTTTCCTGATAGTAAAGGCTTTGCGGGTCGGAAGCCTCATGATCCACCAGCAGGTCTTTGGCGGTGTAGTCCTGAAAATCGTCGGTGGACAATATCTCGTCAAACGAACTGGTTTCGGGGATCTGCCCCTTCAGTTGATCAATTGTTTTGCCGGTAACGTGCATGCGCTCGCTCAGTTCATTGGTGGTAGCCTGTTCGCCGGTTTCGGAAAATATCCTGTCCTGAGTGGCTTTCACGCGGTGTGCAGCGCTGGATTTGCCCATCGGTACCCTGATCAGCGAGCTTTTTTCGCTCACCGCCAGCATGATCCGCTGTTTGATCCACCAGATGGCGTAGGAGATCAGCTTGATATCCTTGTCCGGATCAAATTTTTCGATGGCTTTGATCAGCCCTATGTTGCCTTCGCTGATCAGTTCCGAAAGCGACAGACCGCGGTTCTGATAGCGGGAGGCGATCTTTACCACAAATTTCAGGTTCGCCTGGATCAGCCGGTTCATCGCAGCGGCATCGCCATTGCGGGCTTTGATGCCGAGTTCGTGTTCTTCTTCACGGGTCAGGGTTTTGTATTTGGAGATCTCGTTCAGATAATTCTGCAGGGCTTTGTCGGCAAAAACGCTTTCTCTGCGGTTCATGACCCTTTCCTACGGCAGTGGCAGCACCTTGCGGGGGTTGATAGCCTTGCCCTTGATGCGGTATTCGAAATGCAGGTGCGAACCCTGGGCGTTTCCCGTGGCGCCAACCGTGGCGATCTGCTGACCTTTGGTAACTACGTCGTTCACGTTCACCAGATTCTTTTCGTTGTGCGCATAAACGGTCATCACAAAATCAGGATGCTCTATCACGACCACATTCCCATAGGAACCCTGCACCCCGGAATAGACCACGGTTCCATCCAGAACTGCATATATGGGGGTTCCGGTTTTGGCTCCCAGGTCAATTCCCTTGTGCGGACGCCCATTACGTAAGCCATACTCTGAAAACACCTTGCCTTCCACCGGCAGAATCAGATCGCTGCGTATCTTATCCTTTTTCTGCACATCTTCCTCGGTTAGGGCTTCGTAGGTGGAGGGAGCGGCGGCAGGGCGGGGTTTGCCTGCCAGATACAGCTTCATGCCTGTTTTGATGTCGTTGGAAGTAAGGTTGTTCAGCTTTTTCAGATCATCCACCGTCATGCCGTTTTCGGAAGCGATCTTGAACAGCGTGTCTTTTTTCTGCACGATGTAAACCCGTTCGATCACCACAGTGTCGGGACTGGCAACCGCGGGTTTTTCCACCGGTGTGGGAGCCTGCAGATTGGGAACCGGAACCGGCTCGCCGGCAGGCAGGGTGGCGGGATTCTTGATCACCACTTTGTCCCCGGGATGGATCTGTACCGAGGTATCCGCAAAGCCGTTCCAGGCAAGCAGTTCAGCCAAAGTGATCCCATTGTTCACCGCGATCCGGTAAAGATTGTCCTTGGGCTTGATAATATAATAATAATCGGCGGAAAGATTGGCAGGCGCAGGAGGCGGCGAAACTCCCGGGGCAGGCTTGTCTTCCGGAATGGGAACCGGAACCGCTGTCGCACTGGGAGCTGCCGGCGTGGGAGCCGGAGCAGGCTTTGGCTTCGGTTTGGGCTGGGGCGCCTCCGCTTTCACCACAATTTTTTGTCCCAAAGACAAATTGCTGGAAGACAGATTGTTAAGCTTCATCAGCTCATTCACTGTGGTTCCATACTTTTTGCTCAGGCTGTATAGTGTGTCGCCTTTTTTCACCTTGTGGATCAAAGGTTCTGCGCTTAGCAGGGCGGGCACGATTAACATTATCTGCATCACCCACAGCCAGATCAATTTATTTAATTTCAAAGTCATTATACTTCTTTGCGCTCTTCAGTTCTGTTACTTCCAGTTCATCCACCCGCGCCAGGCGGTTTCCTTGTTCGATTGCCAGCTTAAACCCTTCCAGCTTGTGCAGTTCCGCTTCGGCAAGGATCATTACCGAACCATCGGAAAGGTTCCTGACATAACCGCAGATTCCATGCACAAGGGCAGTCCGTTGCACGAACCAACGGAATCCGACCCCCTGCACTCTGCCATGGACTGTGATTTCCCAAGTCGCCATTTTCTATACCTTTAAAGGGTTTGTTCTTGATAAATTGAATGCGGTTATTTGTCAAGGATTCGTTTTTGCTATGATTGGTGATAATTAGCGGAAGCGGGAAAATTCTCCACAAACTGGCATAGCATAGCCAGAAAAGCCCTGCATATCCCATCCTATACCCACCCTATTAGTATAGGATGGGATATGGCTGGGAACAGGATCGCTGGAGCTGGAATAAACATGAGGTAGCGCTGGCTTCAGCCGGTCGTTTCACAGACTTCAGTCGGTTTTCCTAAGGATGCTATGGTATAGTAGGACAGAGAGTTATTAGTCAATCAACGCTCTCTGGGTTGTGAACACCGCTTAGGAATTACCTAAATCTGGCTTGGAATTTGCATTGTAAAGATTATTATCTTATCTGGCAGAACTAAAAATCTGTGCCAAATCCAAATTTGGAGAAATTTATGCGAACAGGTGTATGTATCTTCGTGTGTATATTGTTTACCTGGCTGAATGCGGCGGCGATCAGCCCGGAAAGGGCTTCCGGATATGCCGCGGCACAGCTTAGCCAGCTTT
>Ga0172371_10008789_pt1 | contig 14048 bp, 12 predicted proteins | sample Lak12m_FD_114543 | JGI IMG/M metagenome (GOLD analysis project Ga0172371, IMG submission 114543) | Freshwater microbial communities from Kabuno Bay, South-Kivu, Congo - kab_022012_12m | ecosystem: Environmental > Aquatic > Freshwater > Lake | place: Democratic Republic of the Congo: South-Kivu... | reverse complement strand
TCGTTCAGAATCGCCCCGACGCGAATCCAGCCGCTCTGCAGATACATCGGCAGCCAGGGCGTAAAGACCAGCCGCTCGTACTCGTCCAAACGGCGAACCTGCGGGAGGTAATTCTCCAGCGGACCCAAGCGGTACTCTTCGCCGAGCGTGCGGAGGGCGGCGCGGACTTCCAAGTCGGCAGCCAGGCGGCTATAGTCCGCGTCCATCTGCGGAAGCGAACGGCGGATCGCCAGCAGGTTGATGGCCAGGGCCTGGCGGGCATTGGTGAATTGGATCAGGTGCAAGCGAACGTCCTCCTGCGCCCCCAAGCGATCGGGGTCAACCGCTTGGGACTCAAGCCGCTGGATCTGCTGTTCGAGCTGTTTCCGCTCGGGTGCCTCCGTCGCCGTCTGGGACAAGGCGGTGCGCAAGGCGGCGACTTGGGGTCGGCTCGTCTCCCACGCCAGGGAATTCTGTTGGATCCGTTGTTCGAGCCAGCGCTGCTGCTGAACCAGTTTCCGCCGCGAATCTCCGAGGGACGCCAAGCCGTCGCGCAGGGTCCGTTCGGCGGCGACCAACCAGATCTTGCCGCCGGGGACCGGGGCCAAGTCCTTGCCGGCCCGCAGGAAAGCCTCGGCCGCGGCCGTTGCGGATTCTGCCGGCCAGGCCAGGCCCGGTTGGATGGAGCCTAAGACCAAGGCCCAGGCCGCGGCGGCCCACCAGCAGAACGCCGCTCGACCGCGTCCCCCGCCGAATCGGGGTGGCCGCTTGTGCGGCGTGAAGTGAGTGTGCCGGCTGCAAGGCGAAAACCGCCGCATGGTCGTCTCCGTCCGCGATCGTAGCCCGAATTCCCCGCGGACCATTCTAGCCGTCCCGGCAGGCCGGTCGATAAGAGCGAGGGGAATTTCTTGGGGCAGAGAAGTCGGAGGACCTAGTCATGTGGCGTTCTGTCTTTTTGGCGATTGGCGTCACCTTCTGCATTCTGGGCCTGGAGTGCCTGGTCGTCGACGAAGCCGTGCTGGCCAACACGGCGCTGGGCTCGAGCGCCGCGGCGGCCATGGACGCCGTTGCCGGGGGCGGCAGTTCGAACCAGATCAAAACCGAAGAGTGGATGCCGTGGAGTTTCTTGGGCCTGGGTTCCGTGATCATCCTGTATTCCATCACGCTTCCCAAGCGATTTCAAAGTTGACCTGGTGATGAAGCCGGAACTGCGTGACTACTTCGACCAGCAGTTGCAGCTCGTGATGTCGGAGATGCCGCCGCGCGTGCACGAACTGCTGGAAGAAGTCACGATGTACGTCGAGGACCATCCGTCGCGGCGGATCGTGCACGAAATGGGCTTGCGGCACCGCAGCCAGCTGTGCGGCTTGTACACGGGCGTGCCTCTCACCCAGCGGCACGTCGAGCTGTCCGGGGTCCTTTCGGACGCCATCTACCTGTACCGCGAAGGCATCTTTGCCCAGTCCCGAGACCGGCACGGCCGCTTCGATGAACAAGAGTTGCGGCGGCAGATCCGGACGACGATCCTGCACGAACTGGGCCACTATCACGGGCTGGACGAACGCGAACTGCGCGAGTTGGGCTATTGACGCCATGAAGACCAACGCCACCCGACAACTCGACAAACTGGGCATCGCGTACGAGTTGCGGCACTACGAGGTGGATCCCGACGACCTGCGGGCGGTCAAGGTCGCCCAGCAGATCGGGCTGCCGCCGGAACAGGTGTTCAAGACGCTGACGGTCAAAGGCGACGTGCATGGGGTGCTGTTGGCGGTCGTCCCCGGCGATCAGGAACTGGACCTGAAAGCGTTGGCGCGGGTTTCGGCGAATCGCAAGATGGAACTCGTTCCGGTCGCCCAGTTGCCGTCCCTGACGGGGTATATCCGGGGCGGTGTGACGGCCCTGGCGTGCAAGAAGCCCTACCCGGTGTACCTGGACGAGTCGGCGGTTCTGTTCGACGCAATCGCCGTCTCGGCCGGCGTGCGCGGCACGCAAATCGTGCTGGCGCCGCAGGACTACGTCGCGGCCACCGCCGCACAGCTCGCGGCGATTGCCCGGCCGCCGGCGGCGTGAGGCCGTCGCTTACGCTTTGACCAACTCGATTCCCGCGCCCGTCCCCAGGTCGCGGCTGTACTGCCGCTGGTCGGGATTGTTCCAGTGTTCGTGGACGCCCAAGCTGCGCAGGGCCTGGCCGTCGCCTGCGGGGGCGTAACGCGTTCCGGACGGCGGGCGGTGGGCCAAGGCGGCTTCGTGCAGGTAGTTGTCGACGGCCCCCACCATGCCCGCCGCGCTGGCCTCCGCGCCAAAGAAATCCACGGCGACGGACTCGAGGGCGACCGGGTCCTGCGAAGCCAGGACGCTGGACGGCCACGCGCCGGCAAACGGGGGCGACTGCCACCGCTCGGGCAGCTTCGACTGGTGCAGCGTGGCGTACAGCGAGTCCAGCAGGTACAGGATCGTCTTGCCGCCCAGGTCCGGGTGTCCCATCAAATCGACCACCGCGTTGTAGCCGCCCAGCGGCTGGAGGGTGCTGGTGATCGAGCCGTGCAGATGCGCCGGATTCCAGCCGCGATGCGAGTCGCTTGGCCCGGTGTTCTCGCGGTACAGCGAACCGAAGTGGTTCTTGGCGCACAGCGTGACGCCCGCCAGGCTGTGGCCTTTCAGTACCGCGGCATTGACCTGATAGGTGGCCCCCGTCAGGGACTTCGGCAGATAGGTCTTGTCCAGGTTCGGGGCCGCGGGATCGGCGAAGGTGATCGCCCGGCCCAAGTCGGGCTGCACGGCAAACCGGCCTTCGTCGCCTTCGCGGTCCTCGAAACGGATGCCCGGAAACTCGGCGTGGCCGGGGTCGAAGATCGAGTCGGGCACGGACCGCGAGGCGTCGACGACGATCAGATCCGCTTCCCGCACGCCAGCCTGCCGCACCAGTTGCCGCAGCAGGGCCTGCGTCAGCTGAGGCGTGTTGTAGAACCCTTGCTTGGCGTCGACGCGCCGCTGGCAGCAGTTCAGATTCAGCTTGACCACCACCTTTTCTCCCGGCTGGTAACCGACCTCGCCGCGTCCCCGCCGCTGATTATGGAACCGGAACAGGTTGCTCCAGGCGCTGGCGTCGGATTTGGCGCCGGTGACCAGCCGCAACGTTTGGCTCAGCATCTGCTCGGCACGCTGCGGATTGACAAACCGGTCCTCGTACCAGCCGCCCGCTTGCGTATCGCCGTCCCAGCGGGCCAAGCCCGGATCGTGGACCCAGACCACGCGGCCGGGATAGAGTCCGCAGGCCGTGCCCAGCGGCTGGTTGGGCCGGTCAACGGGGGACCAGCGAGGCGCCGACGCTCCCTCGGCGGCCGCCGCGTCCGCTCGGCCTGACGCGGCTCCCCAGCACGGCAGCGAATGATAAGCGCCCACGGCCAAGGTGGCTTTGAGAAATTCCCGTCGACTCATCGCTGTTCTCCTGTTGGTTCCGCTGATTGCCTGGCGGTCAGGCTTCGTGTCCGCGTCGACCGCTCGGTATTATCGGCCAGCCGCCTGCGGCGAGCAAGCGGAATGTCGGGCGGAATCGCCTGCGTCTGTCACGATCCGCGGGCCGAGCGACAGCCGGGCTAATTCGCGGCGGATCGCCCGGTCCCATGCCTCGCCGCGTCCGCGCTGCCGCTGCCGCTTGAGCGAGAGGAAAAACAAGGTGCTCTGCGGGTCGGATAACACCGCGCGGAGCGACAATGCCGTCCGCTGCCGCCGCGTCAGGCCAGCCCGCAGGGCGTCGAGTTGCTCGGCGACGAAAAAACGCCGCAGCCGCCTCGGCAATCCCTGGGGCCGCGGCGATCGGATCCGCCTCGACAAGCCGATCACCGCGTCGACCATCCGCACGTACAGACCATCCCGCACGGCCGCCGCGTGGCGATCCAGCTGTGTCGCCTGGCTGGGGTGAATCCGCCAAGTCGCCAGCTAGGCGGGCACGTGCACCGTGGCGGTGAGCAGCGAGGAACGCATCTGCCATTCCATGTCGCCGAACGTGCCCCAGCGGGTTTCGAACGGACCGGCTTGCGCGAGCAGGTCGTTGCGGATGAGCACTTGGGTCATCGAGTAATAGGGCGTCCGGAGTGCGCAGGCCAGAACCGCGTCATGGCCCGGCGGCCGGATGTGTTCGACGTGGAGCAGGTCCTGGAAGTACTTCACTGCCGGCCATGTTTCCCACGTCGCCGGTCCGCACACCGGCTGACCACCCTGGTCGATGAACGTGGCGCAGCAGTGCGCCAAGCCGCATTCGGGATGCCGCTCCAACGCCCCCACCATCCGCTCCAAGCAGTCCGGTGTCATCGTGTCGTCACTCGTGGCGATGTAGACGTACCGTCCTCGCGCGGCGCGGAGGCAAGGGTTCCAACTGCCCGGCGTGCCCTCGCGCGGCCCCTGGAAGGCCCGCATCCGCGGTTCGCGCGCCCCCAACTGCTGGATGTACTCCCACGAGCCGTCGTTCGAATAGCTGTCGTAGACGACCAACTCTCAATCCTGCAACGTCTGCGCGAAGATCGTCGCAAAACGCTCCGCCAGGTAAGGGCGCGTGTTCAGGTTGGGCACGCAGACCGAGACCGTCGGCAACATCGGACATTCTCCGGGATCAAGAGACCCGCAAACCGTCATCCCACCGGTGCTCGAATTCCCTCATCGTCTCGGGGCTTCGGTGCCGGCGGTCCCAGGCCGCCTGCCAGATCGAGTAGACTCCGGAGAGGACGACGCCCACCCCGCCGGCCAGCAGCAGCACGCCGGGCGGGACCGCCAACGCGGCCAAGCCCATGCCGGCAGCCGACGCCAACAGCTTGACGGCCCCGTTCAGGAACACCATCACGCCCATGTACCGGCTCGTGTCCTCGCCGGGCGGGGCAAAATAGGTCACGCCGACTTGCCACCACATGATCCACCAGGCGCCCTGGACGCTGCCCCGCAGCAACCGCCCCAGCACGGGCTGGATGAACAGGGCCGGCGGAAAGACAACCGCACAGACGGGCGTGGCGGCCAGCAAGATCGCATCCAGGCCCCACAGGCAGCGAATCCAGGCCCAGGAGAGCCAGGGGTTCGTCCGGTCGAACAACTGCCCCAGGACCCCCGTGGCGGCGAATGCCGCCAACGCCGGCACTGCATGCATCAGGATACTGCAGCCGACGTAGCCGAATCCCAGATCCCGGCTCAGGAAGGCCCAGATCAAGGGGTAATAGAGCATTTGGCAGAACCCGTCCAGGAAACAGCCCACCAAGTAGCGGCGAAAGCGGGAGTTTCCCGAGCCGATCACGCGCAGCGACTCGCGAAAACCACCGCCGCCCCCCGGCCGCCGCGCGTCGCGAGGTGCGACGAGTTCTTCCTCGACGCGGATCTGGCGAAAGCACACAAAGCTGGCCAGACTGAGCAGACCCGCCAGCACCATCAGGAGCTGGGGCATGTGATCTGCGGACCACGCCAGGGTGCCGCTTCGCCAAGCTCCGGCCGGAACGCCGTCCTGGGTGCCAGCCGGCCCGGCAGCCCAATGCAGCAGCCACGCCGAGGAGATACTGGAAACCACGAACGCTAGCGAGGACCAACTACGGACCTCGCCGGTGGCGTGTCCGCGATGATCGACCGGATAGTTGCTCCGCAGGATCGCGGTGACGGCGGGCCGAGCAACCACCTCGAACATCGCCCCAACGCCCAGCAGCGTCAGGAACCAGAAGGCGCTGCCGGTGGCCAAGGCCATCCCGACCGAGCACAGGCCGGCCAGGATGCCCGGGATGAACACGAACGGCATCTTGGCCCGCCGGGCCATCTGTGCCCCGAGGTACAAGCTGGCGATCATCCCGATGCCGGAATAGAGTTCGCGGAGCGGCAAGTGCCAGTTCGCGGCTTGAAAAGCCTTGATCGCCACGATCGGGGCGTTCAGCAGGATCCCGCCAGCGGTCGCGTCCAGCAGGGCATACCCCAAGTGCAAGCGGTAGGTTCGGCGGGCGTTGCCGACCAGTTGCGGACCGCGGAAGTAGTCGAGGGCTCGACGCTGCCTGACCATGCTGAACCATCCTTGCCAGTTCCATGATCGTGGCAGAATCGCGAACTGAATTCAAGGGACGCAGCACGCCCGCCCGCAACAGAAACCGGCATTTGTTTGGGGAATCGCTTCAAGTCTTCCCACCCGCGGCCGGCTGGCAACGCGGCGCACGCCGGCGGCTAGCAGTGCGGGCAGCCAGGAGGATCGCTGAACTTGCATCCAGACAGCAGATCCCGTTTAACCCGAATGGTCAGACGATCCGATACAGTAGCTAGAAACGCCGAAATCGGAATCGTCCTCGCGCCCCGTCCACTCGGCCGGTGCGCGTCGAGGCGGTGCGTGTGAGGACCGGAACAAGGCCAGCGGTAAGGTGAGCCCGCTTTCCTGCGGGGCGCACCGGATCCGCGCATCCTCTCCGCCGCCCCCGGCAGGGCGAATCCGGCCGTTGTTAGATCGACTTTGGGGGGAACGGCGGGGTTTGATGAGGAAGATGACTATGATGTGGCAAAGGGCAGCTTTGTGTGTGGCCAGTTGGGCGGGGATCACGGTTTGCGCAGCCCTGGCCGACGAAACGCCTGCTCCCGGCAGGCTCGACGCCCAGTGTGGCGCCGCGGCAACCTATCCGGGCGCTGATCCCGCCGCCGCCCAGAGCGCTCGCCGCGTCCTGCGGCTGCTGGAGATACTGGGAGTGCAGCATTCCGGGCCCCCCAACCATCCGGCCGCGGAACGCTTGGCCGATTCGGACGACGCTCTGCCGCGCGAGGCCCCGCCGCTGGAAACAGCAACCGCGGACGTTCAGAACAACGCGAGCAACGCCCTGCCCGACGCGGGGTTCTTGTTCGAGACAGCGAAGTCGCCCTTAGACCCCGTGTTCCCTGACGAGTTTGCGGCGTCGACGGAAGCTGAGGGAACCTCGCCGCTCAACGACCTGCGCGATCCGGCCAGAGTCACCATCGACTTGGCCTCGGGGCTTCGCGCCTGCCCCGAACCCGGCAAGGTCGCAGAGCCGGCGTTCGCCCAGACAGCCAGCAACGAGGAAGTCATCCCCGCCAGCTCGGCGAGTCCGCCGCTGCCGATCATCTGCCCCGAAGGCCAGACGTCCAGCCGGCGAACCGTCCGCCTGGCGGCAAGTCAGACCAGCCAGACCAGTCAGACCAGTCCCTCCGTACCCACCACGGTCCCGGGGGCGATTGCCTGCCCCGAGGGTTTGACCTCGAGCCGGCGGACTGTCCGCCGAACCGACGAAATCGTCCAGACGCCAGGGTCGCTGCCGGCTCCACCGCCGACGGCCAGCCCAGCCATTCTCGAGCCCGGCCCCCTGTCCCGGCCGGCGGTCACAGCCCTGTCGCCGCTGCCGCCATTGCGGCCCAACGGCCAGGCCGTTGAACCGTCGACCAGTATCTATGCGGCGGCGAGCCGGGACGAGTCCACGCCGTTCGCAACGGAGTCCGGCGAGTCATCCCCGGAACCTCGCTCCCTGGACGCGGTCCTGGAGCCACAAGCCGTGGCCATGATCAAGACCCAGCCGGAGCACCGACAGGACGGGGGCGATGGACTGGACCAGATGGCGGCCGACAGCGCGCAGCTGACGGAGGTGGCGCCCGCGTTGGAGCGGCGGCCCTCCGAGCCGCCCGCCCCCGAAGTTCCCCGGCTCCAACTCGCGGCCAAACCGCGCGCCCCGCGTGCGATTCGCGGTGGCCCCGCACGGGAGGCGGAGTTGGCTCAGCTGCCCAACGTCCTGCGGACGGGCGCTGCCAGCCGGACGGCAAATCTGCCTCAGCCGGACGCCTTGCGGATGCCGCTGCAGTCGCCCCCGGAGTTGCCCGTGACATCCCTTCCTCCCGCAGAGCCAGCCGCGCCATTACGGCCCGAGCGAACGCTGGCGGGACCGGCGGAACCGGCCCTGTTGCACGTGGGAGTCCGGGAACAGCGTTTGATGCGAACCGCGGAGAACGTCGTCCGCGTTGTGGCCGAGCGTGACGGGGTCTGCGACGTGTTGCTGTTCACCCCGCGGGAAATCGCGTTTGTGGGCAAGCAGCAGGGGACCGTCAAGGTCGAGTTCTGGTACGACGGGCAGGGCCTGAACCGCGCCAGCTATCTCGTGGCAGTCAACGACGGCAACGTCGCGAAATCGCAGCCGGAAGCGGACCACCAGAAAATCGAACGGCTGGTCGCCTACCTGTTCCCGCAGAGCCACGTGAGCCTGGTCCGCGAGCCGAACCGGCTGATCGTTCGCGGCTCGGCGGTCAGCCAGAGTCAAGCCGTCGAGATCATCTCCACCGTACGGCGGTCCCAGTTGATTCCGGTGACCGACGAGATTGTGGTGCAACCCGAGTCGAAGTGATCCATCGCCTGTCCCGGCGGACAGGACGCGCATAGTACAAGGAGGACGGGGCTGTGTGGAAACGAACGAGCAGAAGAACCCTCGGCGTGCAATCGACCGCAGACTCCACGCTGCGCGAGGCCGGAGCCGCGCTGCGGCGCGGCCCGCGGCGTGCCGGCTGGCTGCGCTGCCTGTGCCCGCTCGCAATTCAGGGCTTGGTGGTCATCTGGGGCAGCGGCCTTGCCACTTGCGGCTCGCTCGCGTCGGGGCAGGATCGCGTCCCGATGATCGCCCAGCCCGCAGCCGAAGGAGGCTCGGCGGGGGCCGTGGCGCCTCAGCCGGAAGCGATGATCAGCGACAGTCTCGAGGAAGCCGGCGGCTACGACTATGCGTTGCCGGCCGATTGCGGCTTGGGCTGCCCGCCGTCGTGGTACGTGCAAGGCGAGGCGTTGCACTTTAACAACGAGGGACGAAGCGCCGCCACCCTGTCCACGGCCTACGCCCTGCCCGCACCCGACTACGAAACCGGGTTCCGGATCACCGTGGGACGCCGCTGGGACTGTGCCGAAGCCCTCGAGGCATCCTACGTGGGACCGTTCGAGTGGGCAGTCTCCGGCGCGGCGACGGGGTATCCGCTGTACTCGCGTTTTGCGGTGCCCGGCGGGGATGTCGACGTCTCGGCGTTCAACCAGGCCGAATCCCACTACCAGTCCTACACCACGACGTTCCACAGCGTGGAACTCAACGAACGGTACTTTGACTGGGATACCATGTCGTGCATGATCGGCCTGCGGTACATGAACCTGGGCGAAGACTATCTCTTCAATTCCCAGCGTCCGGACCCGCCGGCGGATCAGGGGTTCTTCGGCCTGCACACCAACAATCACCTACTCGGCCCGCAGTGCGGCCTGGACGTCATCCATCCGATCGGCGCCTCCGATCGGCTGAGCATTATGGCCCGGACCAAACTGGGCATCTACGCCAACTTTGCCGACGGTGACGTGCAACTGGTCAACGCCGGAGTCCAGGAACTGAATACCAGCGACGACGAAGTGGCATTTGCTTTCCAGGGCGAGTTGGGGGTGCGAGCCAATCTCCGCCTTACCCGCCGCCTGTCCGCATACTGCGGCTACGAGGTCTGGTACCTGTACGGTTTGGCTCTGGCCGACGGCCAAACCATGTCTCCGCTGTCCCAAGCGACAGGCACGGACCTCGACACGGAAGGCGACACGTGGTTCCACGGCGTCACGCTGGGCGGCCAGTTGAACTGGTAGGGCGGGTGTAAGGTGTCAGGTATCAGGGGGGCAGGCCGGTGATTCGGATCGAACACCGGCCCCCTTGACTTCGGCCCGCGCCCGGTGCTGCTGGGCCATGTCGCGGTCGCCTAACGCGGCGTAGACTTCGGCCAGCACCGCATGCAGTTCGGCTTGTTCGCTGCTGCCGGGCAACGCGGCCTCCAGATCCGTCAGGGCCTCCTGCCAGCGCTGCAGCCGCGCCAGGATGCGGCCGCGTGTGGCCCGCATCGGCAGTTGCTCCGGAGCCAACTTGACGGCTTCATCGGCCAGGCGAAACGCCCGCTCGCAGTCCGGTGCCTCGCCCTGTGTCAAGGCCCAGGCGAGATGATTCAGCAGGGCCGGCAAGCGGGAATCGAGCCGGTAGGCTTGTTCCAGGTGCACGCGTGCCTCGGGCCAGCGTCCATCGGCTGCCGCGGTTGCCCCCACCAGCAGATGGACCGTTGCAGGCTGCTGGCCTTCAGCCAACAGTTCCCGCAGTTGGACGCGACTCGCCTCGGAGGCCGGCCCGAAATAGCGCAGGTACATCGCCAGGCGATCGACCACTGCGGGGTGATCCGGCGAAGCGCGGAGGGCCTTGCTGAGCAGTTCCATTCGGCGGCCCTCCGCCCCCAGGGCGGACGCATCCGCTTGCTCGGCCTGCAGGAGGTACAGTTCCGCCAACTCCCGTTGCAGGGACGCGCCGCCGCCGCTGGCCACACCATCCAGCAGGATCTTCTCGGCCTCGTCATACTTCTTCTCCAGCTTGCAGACGCGCGCCCAGGCAATCCTCGCGGCGACGTCGCGGGGATCGGCCGCCACGCGTTTCTGGAAGTGATTGAAGGCCTGCTGCGCGGCACGCTGAGCATCCGCCTCGTCATGACGTTCCAACAGCACTTCCGCCAACTGCAGGTACAACTCGGGCCGTTCCGCAGCCGCCTCCTCCAGGCACCGCGCGGCCCGCTGCGAGTCGCCCCGGCGCCGGTACAACTCGGCCAACCACTCGTACGCCTGCTGCCGGTTGTCCGGCGATGCCAGGGATTGTTCCAGGTGGTGAATCAGCACCGGGTCGCGCGTCTCCGCTGCCGGGGCCGCGACGGTCGGCAGGTGCCGCAGCCGTTGGGCCAGCCAGAAATGCGCCGCGGGGAAGCCGGAGCCCGGGTACGGGGCCAAATCGGACATCAACCGCTCGGCGCGGCCTACGTCGCCTTCATGGTCAGCCAACCGCGCCACGGCGTACCGCGTGCGCTGCCCCGGTTCGTCCAACAACACCAGCTTTCGCACATAGACCTTGGCGCTCGCGACATCGTCGCTCGCCAGCACCCGCTCGACTGCCAGATCATAGCGGGAAACCAGCTGCTGGCTCGGCCCGCCGCTGTGCCAGGCCCACACCAAGGCCACGGCCAGCAGCAACGCGGGCAGGCCCTGGACCAGCAGTACCAGGGGCCGCGTGAACAGCCACGCCTGACCGCGGATCATCGTCAGATCGGCCGCGCGCACGAAACGTTGCAGCCAGGACAAGTGGACCGGATCGGCATTCACGGCGCTGCCTCCTGGGCCCAGGCCCGCTCGCAGATTCTCGCGACGACCGACTGAAACACTTCCTGGGCCTGGGCTTGCCGGGCCGCATCCAGAGGAAGGTCGCCCATGACCAAGAGCTGGATCTTGTAGATCGCCGGCTGGTCATCTTCCTCGCCAAACCGGCTCAGCAGACGCACGCGAGCATTGGCCAGCCAAGCCGACAGGGACCAGCCGGCCGAGGGCGGCGGCGTGAGCGTCTGGCCGGCTTGAGTGCGCTGGTTGACCAGCAAGTACCCCCGCCGCCCACTGGCGTCCCGCATCCGCACCTCCAGCACGGGGCCGGTGGGACTGTCCGGGGCAAGGACCTGACGCGATTCGATCTCCCAGCCCCGCTCCTCAAAACTGCGAGCCGAGTGGTGCCATCCGATGAAGGGGAAGTCCAGCGAAATGATGGCCTCATCCCGGGCATCCGCATACCGCCAGACCAGCGAATGCCGCCCCAGGTCGCTGTCCGGAGCCCGGGTCACTGTCTGGAAATCCACGGTTTGCCAGCCACCCAGCGCTGCCGGCAGCGTGTCGGCCCCCAAAGCGGCAGTCCACGATTCAAGGCCGCCCTCGGAGGAAGTCCCTGCGACAGTCGACGCCTTGCCCGGCTCCCGCGCCCGCCCGATCCACGTCCCGATCTGCAGCACGCCCACCGCCAAGAACGCAACCACCAGGAACCGTTCGCCAATCCGCGCCGTACGCGACGCCAAGCGGACCGCGATGTTCCCGCCCAACGCCGCCACCGAAACATCTGAATCCTCGTCCGACTCGTCGTCGTCCAGTGTGTCGTCCTCGTACTCTGCAGGCCGAAAGCCGGAAGGCACGGTGAAGAATAGAATCAGGCGATCCGTGCTCAACAGCACAAGCAGGGCTGAGCCGATGAACCCCGCCTCGAACAGGTACCGCGCCGTCCCGCCCGTGACTTCTACCCCTTGGTCGACGGCTAGGACCACCATCAATGCCGCCCCCAACATCGGCAACGCCACGGCCCAGAATGCGCCGGCGCAGACCAACAACGGACCGTGAAGCCAGCCCCGGCGCAGCCAGATCGCCAGCACGGCGGCCATGGCGATCAAAGCCAAAATGCACTGGGCTCCGCCGCTCAGTTCCTCGACCTGGAAGTGCCGCCCGGGTACGTCGAGCGCATATCCGGCCAGCACATGATTGAAGCCCGCGAAGTCCAGCAAGCGGCTCCCGCCTGCACAGACCCAGCCTTGAAGCCAGACGAACAGCCGCTGGTCCCAACGGAACGGCAAGGGCAGGGTCAGCCACAGCAGCGCCCAGGGCGGCACCAAGCTGGCCGTCGCCGACCGGCCGAACGCCAACAACAGCGACAAGGCACTGACAAGCGCCGCCACCGTGCCCAACCAAGGCGAAGCGACGATGGTCGCCGTCAACAGCACCAACCAGCCGAGCAGCAATACCGCGAGGCTGGAACGCGTCGGCACGTAGGCCGGGCGAACGAGCAATTGCCGCCACCGCACCAGCCACAACAGGGCCACCGCGGCCAACAGAAAAGGGAAGTATCGATACCACTCGATCTGCCACAATCGCCACCATTGCACCAGCAGCAAAGGCAGGTGACACAAGCCGATCACGGCATACACTGCCACGCCGCGCCGCAGCGAGTCCCCCGGGCTTGCCGCCGCGTGCGAAGTGAACGTTGGAGCCGCAACCAGATCCGTCATTCATGCCCCCATGGTGGCTTTCACCATGCCGATCTCGTCCGCCGCGAAGTCAGACGCTCGCACGCGGCGCCCATTCCCTGAAGGTAGGCACGTAACGCCGCAGGCAGCCTAACACCACCCCCCAACGGAACGTCAGCTTCTCACGCACCACATTCGCGTCCGGGCTCGACAGACTACCATAAAGCGGGAGGTCTCGCAAGCGAATGCGAGACACCGACGAGACGCGGCGAGGGCAGCGACGAGCGTGGTCCCGTCTGGCGCGGCGTCTTTCCCTTGCTCAGAAGACCTGCTCAGCAGAGATTCGCCAATCGTTGAAGGTTGGCATGCCGATACGCCTTGCCCAACCACTTCGGCTTCGCCGATCGATCGAGCTTACCGGGCCAGCGTAGAGGCCCACAATTCGCAAGGAAAACGCGGCGTCCGAGGCCGCCAAGCAGCTTGCGTTTGGACCTCCTGATCTGGGCGGAAACCAAGATGACCCTCGAAGGCGTCTTTAGACGCGGGTGCGCGGAGGATGTGCGTCTGGCGGAGGCGAGTTCCAGGGTAGGAGAACTCGGCGGCGTTGAGGTGCGCCAACAAGTGCTGAAACGCGATCTTGGAGCGTGGCTTGGTCAGGGTGGCGCAGCTTGATCGAGGCGTTCTTCGTTCGGAGAATGCCGTCTTGCTGTGAGCCGAAAGACGGCAGGAGCAGAACCGTGGCTCCACGAATTGACGAAGCGCGGATGTTCGCTCGAGCCTGCGGGATTAGTGCGCCGCGAATCCACCAGTGGGGATTCTGGTTGAACGGGGCCCGTTGCTACTCGTCCAGGACCGCCAGCAGCGAGGCTTCGCAGACTTCCGGCGGCAGCGGTGGATAGGGCAACTCCCGCAGCGCACCATGGACGCGGACGACCGACGACATGCCGGCCTTGAGGTGCGGGTCCGAAGCGCCCGCGTCGCGGGCGTCGCGGAGCAGTTGGTGCACCAATTCCAGCCCGACCGGAGGCAGCGGCTTGGTCTCCCCGGAATCCGCGACGGCGGCCTTGGCCTTCACTTCTCCCTTGCCGCGGTGTTGGTCGGATCGACTCCGGAGGTCGGCCTCCGTGATCGATGCCGAGCTGATTTTCGGCCCTGATCATCCGGCGTCTCCCGGTATTTTTCGATACGCGTGCCAATTCGCTGCCTTCGTGAGAACCGGTGCCAGGATGTCCAGCACTTCGTCGAGTTCTTTCAGCGAG
>Ga0172371_10008788_pt1 | contig 14048 bp, 11 predicted proteins | sample Lak12m_FD_114543 | JGI IMG/M metagenome (GOLD analysis project Ga0172371, IMG submission 114543) | Freshwater microbial communities from Kabuno Bay, South-Kivu, Congo - kab_022012_12m | ecosystem: Environmental > Aquatic > Freshwater > Lake | place: Democratic Republic of the Congo: South-Kivu... | reverse complement strand
TTGGGCTCAAAGCCGTCCATCTCCACCAATATCTGATTGAGGGTCTGCTCGCGCTCGTCATGAGAACCGCCCAGTCCGGCGCCGCGCTGGCGGCCAACCGCGTCAATCTCATCAATAAAGACAATGCAGGGCGCATGCTTTTTGGCCTTCTTGAATAAATCGCGAACACGCGAAGCGCCGACGCCGACAAACATTTCCACGAACTCCGAACCGGAGATGGAGAAGAACGGCACATTGGCCTCACCCGCCACGGCCTTGGCCAGCAAAGTCTTGCCGGTTCCGGGGGAGCCCAAAAGCAAGACACCGCGGGGAATGGTCGCGCCCAGGGCAATAAACTTTTTAGGATTTTTCAAAAAATCAACCACCTCTAACAACTCCTGCTTGGCTTCCTTGACTCCGGCCACATCCTTAAAAGTAATCTTGGCGGCGCTCTTGTCGGGATTGAATTGTCTGGCTCCGGCCTGGCCAAAAGACATGGCCTTGTTATTGGCGTTCGAGGCCGACCTCAACATAAACCACAAGAAACCCAAAATAATCAAGGCGGGAATAATCACTGGTAAAAGTACTGCCATCCAATATTTCCAACCGGTCTGATTCTCCACAGTGATGTCAACTTTTTTCAAAGCGTCCGGGCTGACATTGTAATTATTAAGCAGAGTGCTTAATGACTCGCTCGATTCTTTCTGCATCACTTCCTTAGAGCCATCGGCCAAAGTGATATTCAATTCATTCTCGTTGACATTAATGGACTTGACTTGGCCCGCCTCGATGCTTGAGACCAGCTGACTGATGCCGATGGTTTTGGGTTCGCCCGATCCCACAGTAAAGAAACTGAAAATCAGCAAAATAACCAAAAAAATCGCCAGATAGAAAAATAAATTTTTAAATATTGGTTTCATAACTAGGTTAATGATATAATGTCAATATACTAACATATTTTTATGCCTGAGTCAAACAACTGGCCGCAATCAGTCCAAAAAAATATTGATAATTTTTGGCAAGACACGTTGCTAAAATCTCTGCCACATTGGATTACCCCCAACCTGCTTTCAGTCATCCGGCTGGCGATGGCGCCGTTTATTGTTTTATACTTGATCTGGGGTATGTACGTGCCGGCAATCGTGGCCTTTATTTTTGCCGCGCTCCTGGATACCTGGGATGGCGCGCTGGCCAGAGTCCGCGGCCAAATTACTGGCTGGGGAATGATTCTTGATCCCCTGGCGGACAAGACACTCATCATTATGCTGGCACTGTTTTTGCTGGTGGTTTATCCATTTAAAATTTTGATCTTTTCCATAATTGTTTTTGAATTACTAATCATGCTGGGAGCGGCCGTCAAGGCCGGACAAGCTCCTCCCGGGCAAAATGCCATCAAAAAAGCGAATTTCTGGGGCAAAAGCAAGATGCTGGCCCAGGTGCTGGGTCTCGTCTGCGCCTTCCTCTGGCTGGCCGTGCCGCTTGCCTGGCTCTATGACTTATCAGTCGTGCTAATTTGGCTGTCGCTAGTGTTGCAGATCAAAAGCGCCGTGAGTTATATTTGATCAAAGAATAATTCCGCTTTACACTGTTAATTTTTTCCTCTATAATAAAACTAATCACGCTCGTCCCTGCTAAGTCCGGTGTTAGTCGGCCGGCGGCTGGTAAGGCGGGAGGTGAGTTCATTCATAATTTAGTAACGAGATGGATATTGCGACTTTACGTCGCGACTATGAAAAACGTCGGGCGTGGGGTTTGCTGGCCTCGATTGACCTGGCCGGCTGTGATCATCAGTTAATCCAATCGCCAAAAGAGATAAAGCGCTTCATCAAGGATTTGGTCAGACTGCTTAAGATGAAGGCCCATGGGCCGACCCGGGTGGAGAAATTCGCCGAGGGGTCGCTCGAGGGCTACAGCGCTTTCCAATTCATTGAGACCTCTTCGATTGTCATCCACTTCGATGACAAGCAAGGCGATCGAGCATTCATTGACATTTTCAGCTGCTGCTTCTTCAATCCTTACGCGGCTGAAAAATTCGCCAAGAAATTCTTTAGGGCGAAGCGATCCAAAAACAAGCTATTGCTCCGCTACTAGCGGGCAAATCACTCGTTATCAATTCAACCGCTCATTTAATCAATTGCTTTTAGAAACTAATCAATTCAACCGCTGACATAATAAACAAAACACCCCGCACTGCGGGGCGTTTTTGATTTAAACTTCTATTATCACCGGTAAGATCATCGGGCGCTTCTCGGTTTTCTGGAAGAGGAATTTGCCAATTTCGTTGCGCATCTTTTCTTTAAGATACTGGTCGTCCGGCGCGGTTAAGGGATTATTGTCTTTTAGGATTTTCTTGATCTTTGCTCTGGTCATTTCAATTAAGCGCTTATTTTCCTTAAGATAAATAAACCCGCGCGAGATGATGTCCGGACTATGAATCAAGTCGCCGGTCTGGCCGTCAACGGTGGCGATAATCACCAGCATGCCATCTTCTGCCAACTGCTGACGATCTCTGATGACCACATTGTTCATGTCAGTAATGCCCAGGCCGTCGACAAAAACATAAGACGAAGGAACTTTCTGATCCAGCATACTGGCTCCGCTTCTGGCAAATTCCAAGACCGAGCCGTTGTCCGGCACAAAAATCCGATCGCGCCTGAAGCCGATACTCTCAGCCAGCTTGGCCGCTTCTTTGAGCATGTAATGATTGGCATATGATGGAATGAAATAATCCGGCTTGATCTGCCTCAACATATAGGCGATATCCTCGCGGTTACCATGGCCCGAAACATGGATGTCCATAATATCGCCATGGATGACATTGTCGCACTGGCGATAGATATTGTCTTTAAGCCGCTGAATGGAACGTTCATTGCCCGGAATAACCGAGGATGAAAACACCACCGTATCATCTTTGCGGAGTTTAATCGATTTATGACTGCCATCAATGATGCGCGCCAAAACGGCGTTGTCCTCGCCCTGGGAACCGGTGCACAATACCACCACTTTCTTCGGCGGATAATGGTCAATATCCTCCACCCGTATTACGGTATTTTTCTGATACTTGATATAACCGAACTTCCTGGCAATTTCCACATTCACTTTCATGCTATAGCCATCGAGCGCCACCTTCTTGCCCAGCTTCTCAGCCATGGCGATAATCCAGCTGATGCGCTCGGTCTGCGAGGAAAACATGCTGATGATCAACCGTCCCGGCGCCTCACTGACAAGCTTGGTCAGATTTTTCTGCATCTGTTCGGTGCTGGCTGATTTTCTAATATCAACGGCTCCCAGCGACTCCAGCATCAGGATCTTCGGCCGCGGCAATTTGGCCAGGTGGGTATAATCCAAAAGCGGCCGGCCATTTTTGTCTTTCTCCAAAGTCCAATCGCCCGGATGGACCACGGTGGCAGAAGGGGTTTTAATCACCACGCCAACCGCGTCCATGATGGAATGATCTATCTGAAAGAAGCTGACATTGAATACGCCCAGCTTAAGCTGATCTTTGATTGAATTAATGGTGATGGTCTTTAACTTTTTAGCCGTGTCTTTCTTGTAATCATCCTGGCGGTGCTTGACCATGGCCAAGGTCAAGGGCCGTCCGATGATGACCGGATTACCTAATTTCTCCAAAAGTATGGGCGCGGCACCGATATGATCCAAGTGGCCATGCGAAAAAATAACACCCTTGATGTTTTTTTCCTTGCCCTTCAAGTAGTCAATGTTGGGAATAATGTAAGAAATCCCCGGCATGTCCTCCTCTGGAAACTGAATGCCCATGTCAAGAATTAAAATGTCACTGCCGTATTCGAAGATGGTCATGTTACGGCCGACTTCCTCGTAGCCGCCGATGGGAATGATTCTTAGCCGGTTGCCGCCCGGGGCGCGAGGCAAGGCCTCTTGGCGCTGGCCCTGCGGGCGCCTGGCTGAAGCCGTCTCTTGGCGGTATTCCTCCCGGGCAGATCGCGCCGCGTCTTTTTGCTTGTTGCGGGACAGATTACGATATTGGTAATTGCCTGATTTGCTACGCGGAGTAACCATGGCCTGGGCCGTACGCGCGGGAGCGGCTGTCGGCGATTCTAGGGTATTAAGCCACTTATCCAGAGTAAGATTATCACGCTGTGAATTATTTTTAGACGGCATAAACCTGCCCGGCCTGGCTGGCTGGGATTTTTTCTTGGTTTCCGTATGCTTGATCTTCATCGCCGAAAACATCGGCGACTTAAACGTCTTGCGCGGCGCATTGCGCCGAAAATTTTGTGTATTCATAAATATTTTCATTGATTTTAACGTGCAAAAACTGAAATAAAATACAGTTCTTGATCGTGGAGCGGAAAAATCCGCTGAAGTGAGTTATAATTGTGCCGATGGAGAGATTTGAACTCTCACTCCCTTGCGGGAACACGGCTCTGAACCGTGCGTGTCTACCAATTCCACCACATCGGCATATAATCAATTATCAATTACGAATTTCAAATTACGAATTATAGTTGATTTTGCGACTGAATGTCCAATTAGCAATTAGTAATTCTTAATTCTTAATTATTTGAGTATCCTTTTCGTCTTTACATACCAATCATTAATATTGGCAAAGCGGTCGCTGTAATCGGCAATAGAGCTGACATCAAAACCTCTGACTTGTTTGTCTTGCGGATAAATATAGGACGGACTATATAGGAAAATCACGGGCAGTTCGGTGGAAATAATCTTCTGGAACTGCCAATACTTCTTCTGCCGCTCGGCCGGATTGATGTATTTCCTGGCATCCTCTAGCAGCTGATCTACTGTCTTATTGGTAAAAATTGCCAGATTAGCTCCAGGATATTCATTCTGAGATGAGTGCCAAAAGGCAAAGGGGTCGGGATCAGAAGACATGTTCTCCGAAAACAGCAATGCCTCATATTTGCGACTGGCGATGTTCTCCGAAACGATCTTGGTTTTGTCCACTACATTTAGAACCGTCTTGACGCCGATTTGCTCCCAACTTGACTGAATCAATTTGGCCACAGCCAGATATTGCGGCTGATCAGCCACGGTCAAGACAATCTGCAAATTATAATTATTCTTGCGGCGCAATTGTTCAGTCAAACCATCAGAGGTGGTGGTGGCCACCATCACCCAGCCATTCTTTTCTAACAAGGCAGCAGCTGCTTCCGGATTATAATTATATTTGATAATATCCGGATTATTATCAATCCCCGGCAAAATCGGCGCGTCCAAGGCCTTGGCATCACCGCCGAAAACCTGGGTGATAATTTTCTGTTTGTCTATGGCCAGAGCCAGGGCCTGACGGATGTAATCTGCTTGTAGCAGGGAATTATTCTTCTGATTGAAAAATACGGCAGCATACTGCGGCTGTTCCAGGGCATGGTAAATGATATTATTATTCTTGCGCAACTCATCGCGCAATTCCAGAGGCAGAAATGACAGGCCGTCAGCATTCTTATTCTTCAGGCCGTCAACCGCTGAGAGGTTATCGCCATAAAACTTGAAAATCAACTTGGACAGATACGGCTTGGCACCATAATAGTCGGGATTGGGAAGCAGATCATAGGACTTGATGATGCCAGAGGCATCCTTCTTGAAGCTATCCACCTGCCAGGGACCAGTGCCAATGGGCTTTTTATTGAGTTCGTTCAAGTCGGCATTGGCTGGCGGAATATTATACCACAAATGTTCAGGCAGGATGCCAAAAGTCAGCATGGTGAGAAATGGAGCAAAGGGCTCTTTTAAAATAAACTTGACCGTATAGTCGTCAATCTTTTCGCAAATGACGCCGCGGAACTCCCTTAAAAGCGGGCTTTTGAATTCGGGATCCTGAATGGAGGCGAAGGTAAAAACAACGTCATCAGCTGTAAAGTTTTCCCCGTCATGCCACTTGACATTCTTCTTTAAATGAAAAGTATAGACCAATTCATCACTCGAAATATCATGGCTCTCGGACAAATCGTTGACCAACTTATGCTCCTTGTCATAAGCGACGAGCGAGGAAAAAATCAGGCGCGACAAGTCATCGTCTACGCTATTGGTCTGTGACAAAATGGGGTTGATAAACCTGGGACTGCCGACTAAACTTTCGACATATTCCCCACCTGCCCTGGGCACGGATTTGGTCAGGATCAAAAACAGCTGGCCGGCAAAAGCCAGAAGGCAAATGACGATCACCACGAGTAGGATACTGGCCTGCTGTCTCTCACGAGATGACATCAGTTTGGGCAAATATTTGAAATGCCGAGAACTGAGCTTCTGGCGCTTGAACAATCCAGCCACCAACTGACGGTCAAAATTATGCTGGCGAGAAAAACGGCGCAGCCGAACATTTTGCTGGTCGAAAAATTGCTGAAATTTTTTCCTGATAAAATTAATCAGCGGCACAATTTTCAAATAAGTTGCTAAACTGGCCAGGGTTTAAATCTGGCGGCAACTAAAAGGTTTAAATTAAATTATTAATATAAAACCTTGATCAGAGAGGCAGCCAAAAAAATAATAGCCAAAATGATCGTGGCCTTAAAGAGAACGCTCTCCAAGCCGCGCTTGGTGCGGTAGACATTACCCTCGCCGCCGAAAGCGGCACCCAGTCCCGTACCGCGATTTTGTAAGAGAATAGAAATAATGAGTAGGATGGCAGAAACCAACTGAATAATGCTTAAAACCATATTTTTATCGTCAACTTGAACTAATTAAAAACTGATAACAGTATAACAAATGCAAAGAGAAATGTCAAAAATTTGTAAAATATTCAATATTAAATATTAATGTTGAATAAAACTCATCTTAAATAAGTTGTTTTAATTTATCGTGACTTCATGCTATAATAACTCCCAGTTAATAACACCAATCTATGCCCCAAAATACCGGTGAGAGCGAGTGGCTGATCCAGCAGTTTACTCAAAACCCCAGCCACCCCATTGCCAAAGATGCCCCGCGCATCAAACTCAATCAACTGGTATCAAAGCTCAGTTTATTTTATGAAAAATTGCGCAATGCCATTGACTACCACGATGAGCATCTGATTCGCCGTAATTCCCTCAAGCGACTGCTAAACCGCCAGGTAAAATTCCTGGCCGAAAAAGATCCTCAAAAAATTAGCCAGACAATAATCTTTGAGTTTATCCGAGCCCGCTATCTGCCCAATGACACATTGCCGGAGAGCGACATCGAACGCCTCTCCCTGATTGTGGCAAAATATTTGACCCTGCTTAATTTTGTCGAGAAAAATCCTCTGCCGGCTAAAGCCGATATTGTGAATTGGATTTTGGAATTGATGGTCTGCGAGATTGACGAGGCGCTCTTCGACAACAGCCGCGATCTGGCCATCGTCAATTTCATGTACGGCGAGATGATTCGTAGCATCAGCTTTGCCAAAAACAACACTGATCCGCAGGAGCGCAATCTGCAAATTTACATCGCCGTCTTAAAAACTCTGATCAAGGCCGATCCAGCGCTGATTCGCTACTTCTTGCTGAAATTGCATCAGCCAGATTGGAACCGACTCAGCCCTGAAGGTGTTCTGGCTGTGGCTCTGGAGTTAATTGGCCTGCGCAATAAAATCGAGGCCCAATTGCTTAACCGCTCCGGCTACCAGCTGGCGCTAATGATGAGAGCACAAGCGGTATTTTTCACCATCTTACGCCAATTAATCGAGCAAGAGCCGCAAACAATCAAAGAGATTATCGCTGATGAAAAGAAACTGGCCACCAAGATTACTGAGATCTGCAACAAGAACTACAAGAAGACCCGAAACAAGTTGGCGGGATCGATTATCCGCGTCATCATCTACATCTTCTTCACCAAGACGATCCTGGCCTTCATCCTAGAACTACCTTATGATCGGGTCATCGTCGGCCAGGTCAATTGGACGACACTGCTCATCAATATCATCTTCCATCCCCTACTCATGACTGTTATTGCTGCCTCCATCAGGGTTCCGGGCGAGAAAAACACAGAATTGATCGTCGAGGAGACCAAAAAAATAATCTACGGCGAGGAGCGCAAATTGGTTTTCAAGCCGCGCCGCATCATGCGACTGGGCAGCATCAGCTTCTGGTTCTTCCACACTCTGTATCTGGTCATGTTCGGAATTTCCTTCGGCATTATTATTTGGGCACTCAGCCGCCTGCATTTCAACCTTATTTCCGGTGCGCTATTTATCTTCTTCTTGACCCTTATTTCCTTCTTCGGCTTCCGCCTGCGCAATGTCGCCAACCAGTATCTGGTCTTGCCGCGCAAAGAAAACCTCTTTAATTTCCTGCTTGATTTCTTCACCCTGCCGATTATTCGCGCCGGCAAATTCTTCTCAGAAAATTTTTCAAAAATAAATATTTTTATCTACATCCTGGACTTCGCCATTGAGACGCCGTTTAAGATGCTGGTGGAATTCCTGGAACAAGCACTATCGTTTATCGGGGAGAAGAAGGAAGAAATAAGTTAAGAATTACAATGACCAATAACCAATTAACAATAACCAATATAAGAAAATAAATTTCAAAATAAATTTCAATAAAAAGTTAAACGGGACCATGTCATCACGACATTGTCCCGTTTGTATGTGCGACCCGCTTAAACGTTAGACGTTAGCGGATTCTTCGGCCTCAACCTCGTCCGGGTCGGCCACCGCTACGGTGCGGCCCATCTGGCTCATCACATGTCTAGCCAGTGTATTCTGCCAGGCATCGCGCGGCAGTTCGGCTTTCACTTCCTCAACCTTGTCGTCAAGGAAGCGCCGATTGACATGGGTGGTCTTCTCCACCTTGTCCGCCGCCTCTTCACCTGTGTAGGTGAAGCTGACGAGTCCGCCGCCTTTCTCTTCGGAGCGGCGGATCGGCTTCCACTCCAACAAGCCGTGATTTTCACGGTTCGGCTTGCAGCCGAATTTCGTTACCGTGAACTTCTCTTCTCCTCCCACGGGCAGCTCGATCTCAATAATCCAGAACGTCGGAGTCGTCAAGACGAACTTGCTGGTCTCATGGTCAAACCGCGTGGTCGTGGGAATACCGCGACAGGAGGTGAACGACGACCTTACTACGCCGCCATTCAGTTCGGCCTCGTGCGTGTTGGCCTCGACGGGCACCGCCAATGACACGGAGTAAACAATCTGATACCCCAGAGGCGCAACCCGGTTGTACTTCTTCAGCGCCGTGACGAGATTATCGATGACTTTGACACCATCGACGTCCTTCGCCGCGAACGTGGTGTAATGTCTACCCTCGATTATGTCGAGGCCAGCGATTGCATCTTCGCCCACCGCTTTCACCACGTCGGCTTTCGTCGCGCCCAACGTTCCAATACCCAACACAAACTCAGTGATCTCAAAGCGCTTACCCATGTTTCTCTCCTTTGCCTGCTCCAACTATAGGAGTGGCATATAATAGGCCGTAATTACCCAACCAAGGGGATCTTATTGACCTATTGTCTAACGTGCCTACGCCTCCCCATCCACTGTGGATAGATTGACGTAATATCACATTATAGCATACCCACAAAAACTTGTCAAGAGGTTCATCCACTTTTTAAAAAATAATTAAAAAAATGCCTAATTTTAGGCATTTTTTTTCTTGTCATTGCGAGCAATCCGCCAGTAGGCGGAGAGCGTGGCAATCCCGTAGTAAGAACACGAGATCCCCACAGTCGGCCGAGTACGGCCTCCCTCGGGATGATAATTATATTATTCAATTATCTAAACAATGACTGCCAGTTGGCAATAATCAAAGGTCCCAAATTGACAATCCCCCAATTCCAAAACGGCTGAATAAAATTCTCCCAAATACCAATAATTGCCACGCTATAAAGTATGACCATCAGCCAAAAAACGGTTTTGAGGTAAGTATCATCCATACTAATTACTAAATCTGAAATGCGCTACGTCTCCGTCTTTCATTATATAATCTTTACCCTCCAGCCGCAACAGACCTTTTTCCCGCGCTCCGGCCTCTCCTCCGCTACTAACCAAGTCCTGCCAACTGATAATCTCCGCGCGGATGAAACCTTTTTCAAAATCAGTGTGAATCACACCGGCGGCTTGCGGCGCCTTGGTACCGCGGCGGATCGTCCAGGCCTTGGTCTCCATTTCGCCGGAAGTAAAGAAGGTAATCAGATCCAGGGCCTTGTAGGCCTTGACGATCAGTCGATCCAAACCCGAGGCCTCCAGTTGCAACTCCTCTAAATACTCCTTGGCCTCGGCCTCTGGCAGTTCTGCCAGTTCGGCCTCGATCTTGGCTGAGATAGTCAAGAAATCCGTCTCTTGGTAAATCTTATCCTCATCCACATTAAGCACGTAAATCATCGGCTTTAAAGTTAAGAGGGACAAGTCCCTGATCGATAATTTTTCTTCCGGATCAGTGATTATATCAATAGCTAACTTGCCGGCTTCCAGCCCAGCTTTCAATTTTTCCAAAATCGGGCGGATTTCCAGGGCCTCTTTCTGCCCGGCACGCGCCTCTTTCTCGTTGGTTTGGAATCTTTTTTCCACTGTCTGCAAATCCGCCAGCATCAGCTCAGTATTTATAACTTCACGATCTGACTCGGGATTGACCTGGCCAGAGACATGCGTGACATTTACATCGGAAAATTGCCGCACCACCTGGACGATGGCGTCAACCTCGCGGATGTTGGCCAAAAACTTATTGCCCAAGCCCTCGCCCTTGTAAGCACCTTTGACCAATCCGGCGATATCGACAAACTCAATCGTGGTGGGCACAATTTTCTTTGACTTGGAAACTTTGGCCAATTGCTCCAGCCGCTCATCCGGCACCGGCACTACCCCGACATTGGAATCAATAGTGCAAAAAGGATAATTGGCGATATCGATCTGTTTTTTGGTCAGCGCCTTGAACAGCGTGGATTTGCCGACATTGGGCAGGCCGACGATGCCGATGGAAAATGACATAATTTAGTTTATCAGGTTTATCAAGTTGAAAGTTTATCAAGTAAAACTATAACAAATTAAAAGTAAAAAATCAATTGAAAAAATAATAATCTTTTGCTAAGATAAAAGCACTATGCGTATAATCTATGGGCTGTCAGGCCAGGGTTTTGGGCACAGCGCCCGAGCCAAAGAAATCATCAAGCATCTCGTCACTGCCGGCCATGAGGTGAAAATTTTTACCTATGGCCAGGCGCTGTTACTATTGCAAAAAGAGTTCGGAAGGGACAAAATTTATGAAATTCCGGGGCTGGTTTTGAGCTACAAAAAAAACCAAGTAGTCTACTGGAAAACCATTTGGGAGAATACCAAAAAAATCACTGGCTCAGCCAAATACTGGAACAAACTCTCGCGTGCCTTTTCTGACTTTAATCCTGATTTGGTTATCACTGATTTCGAGCCGCTCTCAGTCATCCTGGCCAAGACCAAACGCAAGCCGCTCGTCTCCATCGACAATCAGCACCAGCTGACTAACACTGCATTAAAACTAGCCGCAACCTACCGCAAGGACTTGCTGACCGCCCGACTAATAATAAAATCAATGGTCTGGGGAGCCAAATACTACTTAATCACTTCTTTTTACAACACGCCGATCACCAGAAAAAATACTTTCTTATTCGCGCCGATCATCAGGAGCGAAATTCAGGAACTCCAGCCAGTAACCGGCGACTACATCCTCGTCTATCAGGGTGCAGAGCTTGGCCACCTCCTACCAATTCTCCGCCAACTCAAAGAAAAGTTTATAATCTTCGGACCGCATGAGGAATCGCAGGTAGGCAATATTACTTTTAAGGGTTTTGCCGTGGAGGAGTGGCTCAAATATTTGGCCGGCGCCAAGGCAGTCATCGGCACAGCCGGCTTGTCGCTGATGTGCGAATGCATTTATTTAAAAAAGCCCTATCTGGCCCTGCCCATCGGCCGCCAGATCGAGCAGATCTTAAATGCGCAATACCTCCAGCGGCTGGGCTATGGCATGTTCACCGAGGACTTTTGCCTCGAGGATTTACAAGAATTCATCAGCAACTTAGATCATTACCGCTTGCACCTGGCCGAGGCCAAGGCCTTCGGCAATGACGAGTTGTGCAAGGAATTGGATGAGATAATTAACACTTTGTCTTGATTTTTTCTTAAATAACTGATAGAATACTAACAATTCTTTCTTAAAAGCACCCGTAGCTCAACTGGATAGAGCGCTTGGCTTCGGACCAAGAGGTTGTGGGTTCGAATCCTACCGGGTGCACACAAAAAATTTGCGCCCATAGCTCAGTTGGCAGAGCAGACGCCTCTTAAGCGTACGGTCGCAGGTTCGAATCCTGCTGGGCGCACCATCACAAAACTTTTCGGCTTTTTGAGAGCCAGGTCGTGGGCGGCACAAAGTGCCGCCCACTGATTTTGCGGCGGATTCGCGCCGCTTTCCGCGCCTTCGGCGCGGGCATTCCCCCCCGCCAAAACGAGGTTCGAGCCGAACAAAGTTCGGCAAGCAACCTTTTTCGCAAAAAGATTGCTCTCTTGTGCGATTTTAGGCAGATTCTCTGCCTCTTTTATCCATTCAGCCATCGGTTCGAGCCAGCCAATCCGCTTTTGTTCAATCCGCGTCATTTGTTCTTCCAGCGACTTCTTTTCGCTCAATAATTTTGCTTTCTCTGCGCGATAGATTTCCTGTTCGATAATCTGCTCTAAGTAGCCATCAAGAAGTCGCTGGAGCTTAACCGAAATAGTTTTGATTTTCTCTCGCGCTTCTTGAACAAAAGCGGTTGCGGATTGGGCGGCTTCCTTCTTGTCTTTTTCAAGCATTTTTCGTAGTTCTGCCGCCCAATCCGGTTTCAAAGAAAATTTTTGAAGCATTGCGGAAAGTTGCGTGTCTAAAACTTCTTGGCGAATACAAGATTCGGGACATTTGATTGCTTTGTTTTTCTTGGTGCAGTGGTAATAAATATAATCGTGGGTATTGCCGTTCTTTTGATGTTTAACCCTGTATTCGCCAGTGATGGACATTCCGCAAGTGCCGCATTTCAACAACCCGCAAAAATCCTGCGGCTCATACTTTGTTTTATGGTGCGGTCTTCCTCTCTGCTTCAAAACTTCCTGGACTTTATCAAAAATTTTCTTTGCGATGATTGGCTCGTGTTTACCCTCGTGCAATTCGCCAGAGTAACGGAATAATCCGCAGTAGAACGGATTTGAAAGGATAAAAGTCGCCCTCGTCTTGTGGATTCTCTTTCCGCCGCGGGATAAAATCCCGCGCTGCGCCAAAAAGTCCGATACATCTTCGAGCCGAGCGTTGCCGGTGGCGTAAAATTCAAACGTCTCGCGTATAACTTTCGATTTTTTCTTGTCCACGATAATACTTTTGTTTCTTACATCGTTTATGTAGCCGATAGGCGCAACGCTCGGATATTCTCCTCGTCTGACTTTTTGGCGCAAACCACGCTTCGTGTTTTCGGAAAGAGAATCCACATAGTATTTGCTTTGCCCAAAAGCGATATTGAGCATAAATTTTCCTTGCGGCGTTGGTTCAAACCAAAACTGGGGAAATTTCAACGCCGCAATACGCCCGCAATCAATGAGATAAATAATTTTTCCTCCGTCCACAGAATTGCGCGCCAATCTATCGGGATGCCAAGCCAAAATTCCGTCCGCCTCGCTCTTTTCTATCCGTTCCAGCATTTCGCCGAATATCGGGCGGCCTGGAATTTTGGCAGATTGTTTTTCAATAAAAACATCGACAACATTGAGATTGTTTTGTTTGGCAAAAGCGCGCAATTCTGTGATCTGCGCTTCAATGCTCAAAACTTGTTTGTCCTCAACATCAGTTGATTTGCGGGCGTAAAGAAAAAATTTGTTGTTCATAAATTTATGCTGTTAGTTTTTAATTGGGCAAAGCAAATACTTAAAATCGCAAGGGATAATGAACCTGCGCTTGGCGAGCCGCGCCGTGCGCGGCGAGCCAGTGTTTCCGTTCTCTGCCGCGCTTCGCGCGGCTGAATCTGCGCGTAAAATTCCTGAAAGTTTAATTCTGGTGCGTTTGTTTGACGAAATCCGAACCTTTTTTGAACGGAACTGACGGCGCGCTTCGCGCGCCAAACTGAACGCTCGGGCGGGCAAAAAGGAAGGGGGTTGGGGGGAAGGAATTTTTGCCCGCCCTCGCTTT
>Ga0172371_10008787_pt1 | contig 14053 bp, 14 predicted proteins | sample Lak12m_FD_114543 | JGI IMG/M metagenome (GOLD analysis project Ga0172371, IMG submission 114543) | Freshwater microbial communities from Kabuno Bay, South-Kivu, Congo - kab_022012_12m | ecosystem: Environmental > Aquatic > Freshwater > Lake | place: Democratic Republic of the Congo: South-Kivu... | reverse complement strand
GATCCTCTCAACCACCACTTTCGCTTGGATGGGGCGGGTGAAACTCGGCCACCCGGTCCCGGAATCGAACTTCTGGGAAGAAGCAAACAAAGGCTCCCCCGTCACCGCATCCACATAAATCCCCCGCGCATGGTTGTCCCAGTACTCGTTTTGAAAAGGCGGTTCGGTCCCGCTGCCACGGATCACGCTGTATTGCATGGGTGAAAGCCTTCTTTTGATTTCGCTTTCTGGTGGCTTTTGGTAGGGCGTCCTTTCCCTCTCCGCCAGAACGCGTTCGGCCAGGGAAAGATCTATATGGCAGTACCCGCCCGGATTTTTTTCAAGGTAATCCTGGTGATATTCTTCGGCGGCATAATAATTGCTGAGAGGCAGTACCTCCACTGCGATTCTCCTTACGTGTTTTTTCTGTTCAGCCGCCACGGCGCGCTCAATCACGGCTTTGTCCCTTGCTTCCCGGTAATAAATGCCCGTCCGGTACTGCGTGCCCCGGTCGTTTCCCTGTTTGTTGACGCTGGTCGGATCGATGATCAGAAAGTAATAGGATATAATTTCAGTCAAACTAATCCGCACAGGGTCGTATGACACCTGCACCGTTTCCGCATGCCCCGTCCTTCCGATATCGTAATACCCGGGACGCTCGGTCATCCCGTTCGCATATCCTACGCCGGTTTTAAGCACACCGGGGATTTTTTTGAAGAAAGCCTCAACGCCCCAAAAACATCCCCCTGCCAGCCAGATATCCTTTTGTCCCGAACTCATTCCCGCAGCCATGGTTTTCTCCTTTATTCCAGCGTGAAAACGACGGTCAGAAACATCTTGAAGCGCGTCCTTGCTTTCAGGGCGTGGCTGATGTTTTTAGGCATCAGGATCGCCTCTCCTTCCCGCACGACATGCAGTTCCCCGCCGATCGTGATCTCGGCGGTTCCCTCCATAACGTATACCATCGCGTCGCCGCCGGATGCGTGCGAACTGATTTCCTCCCCCTCGTCAAAGGCAAACAGCGTCAGGCTCAACGGCCGCCCCTGGGCCAGCGTGCGGCTGACTACCTGGCCTTCCCGGTAATCAACAAGGGAAGCAAACGCCAGGGCCTTGGAGGGTTCCATATTCCGTATCAGTTTCTTTTCCATAAGACCTCTCTTTTTCCTTTAAAACACCATTTTCTGAATGCTGACGCCGGAAATGCTTTTCAGCTCCGCTTCCAGCCTGGCCGCTTCGTTTTCCGCGTCGTCGGTCATCTCAAGGATGATCAGCCCCTTCTCGCTGCAGCTATCCCCCGCCGTCTGATGCAGGCCTATCCGGGTCTGGATAAAGCAGCCGAATCCTGTCAGTACATCCTGCACGGATGTTGCCGTGCTGTTCCTCTTTTCAAGCTGTACGCCCATAATAACCTTGGCCATATTTCTTCCATCCTTTCTCTTTTTGAACTGTTCCGGCACGGCCCTTTCCGTTCTTTTTATAAACGGGGCCTTCACCCGGCATTTTTTGAAATGATTTTTAATCTCTTTTTATTTATTATACGCGCAAAGGCGTACAATAAACAGTTTAAAAAATAAATACACCTTCTGCCTCCCGCCTAAACATTTTATTCATAGGCTAAGATATGGAAAATTCAGTAAATTTTTTATGAATTTTCTTGAATAATACGCTGTAATGCTTTAAAATAACAGTAAAAGGACGGCTCTTTATGAACAAAATTTTTAATCGGAAACGGTTATCCGTTTCCAAATGAAGAATTGTTTGGAAGGCGCTCTTTCATGAATGAAATTTTTTATAAATCGGTCATAGGCGAATCCCAGATAGGTTTTGTGTATCAGAAAATGATTCCGGACGACACGGGCAATCCCTGCGACTACGAGATCGTGGAGGCCAATGCCGCTTTTTCGGATATCATCGGTATCCCGCAGGACGAGATCGTCGGCAAGAAGGCTACCGAGATCCTGCCTGCCGTATTTTCCAACCCGTTCAAATGGGTGGAATCTTTCGGTGATCTTTCCCGCCGCAATAAAACGCTGGATCTGCAGACCTATGCGGAATCACTGGGCTGCTGGTTCCACGTCAAAGCCTTTTCACCCGAACCGGGCTATGTTGCCGCCTTTTTCAGCAATATCTCCAAAGAAGCCAACAATGAAAATAACCTGGCCGAATTTTTTAACGCCAATCCGGACCTTCTGTGCATCATGGATACGGACGGCAATTTTATCCGCATCAACGAGGAATGGGGCGCACTACTCGGCTACGAAAAGGCCGAGGTGGAAGGTAAAAATTTCTTCGACTACGTCCTCCCCAAAGACCTTAAAAAATCGGCGGATGTTTTCGGGCGCATTTCGGAAGCAAAGCCCAAACTCGGCCTCCTTGTCCGCAACATAAGCAAAGACGGTTCCTTCCGCTATTTCGAATGGCGCGGGCAGCTTAAAGGCGGTTTTATATTCGCTTCGGCGCGGGATGTGACCGCCTCCATAGAAGAAAATAAAAGGTTTGAAAAACTCACCTCCACCCTGGAGGATTTCCTGAAGATGTCCGCGCAGACCATCGACTACCAGCGGATAACGGATACCCTCCACTATCTTTCGGATGCAAAATACGTCGCATTCATCCAGAATACAGACGGCGCGGATGTCTACCGGCTCTCCTCCGTTTCGGGGCCTGCCGGCGATATGGACGCGCCCCTTTCGGGGTTTGTTAAAAAATTGCAGAACGCCCTGCTCCCGGGTGAAAAAATGAAACGCTGCGGCCAGGAAGATAAAATGATCACCGTCTATGCGAATCCCAGGGATTTCTTTGGCGCCGTCGGAAAAATCCGTTCCTTTTCAGGCATTCTCACGCGGTTGGACGCAGGGGAACTCGTGTTTTCAAAAATTCTGAAAGACGGCGCGGATTTCGGCTACCTGGTCATGATCATGCCCGGCGGCGTGCCGTTCGCACAACATGGGTTCATCAGCGTATACACCCGGGGTGTCGGCCTTCTTTTGGACCGCGTCCGCACGGAAGAGAAATTTTCCCAAAGCCAGCGGATGCTCAGGGAAGCCCAGGCCATTGCGCATCTTGGCCGCTGGGAATGGGACCATGATACGGATAACGTTTTTCTCTCCGGCGAATCCGCGCGGCTGTTCGGGCTGGGCGATTCCCACCTCACTCTTCCCTATGCGGATTTCATCAAACACATCCATCCGCTGGACCAGAAAAGGCTGCAGCAGGTCAACCAGGACCATGCCGCCACCGGGGAAACGCATGAGATCCTCTACCGCATCCTGACCGGACGCGGGGAGCAGAAATGGGTCAACCAGACGGGGCGCACCTCTCTGGACGAGGGAGACGAACCCCTTCGCACCACCGGCACCCTGCAGGACCTTACCAGCATCAAAAATGCGGAAGAAAAAATCAAGGAGCTTTTGGACCAGAACGAAACCATATTCAACGGAACGCAGAACGGCCTTTTTCTCGTCCGCATCCAGAGCGGCAGCCAGCGGTACCGTTACATCAAATGCAATAACTCCTTCGCGGACATCTGCAAAATACCCCTGCAGGAGTTCACCGGCAAAACGCCCGAGGAAATGTTCGGGGAAAAAACGGGCGCCAAGTTCATCCAGTCTTTCAACCAGTGCCTGAAATCCAAAAAACCGCTTTCCTATGAGGAAGCCGTAACCCTCCCGTCGGGCAACCGCGTGTGGTCCTTCGCGCTCACACCCATATTCGACGCGGGTAAACCCATGTTTGTCGTCGGTTCGGTGGAAGACGTCACCCAAAAGAAGACCGCGGAACGCGAAATGCGCGCCAACCTCCGTCTCAATAAAACGCTTTTAAAACTGAGCACGTCGGGCGACCTGCCCATCCAAGAGCTTTTAACCCTTGCCCTTGAACAGGCGGCGGGCCTTACGCAAAGCCGGGACGGGTTTATCACCCTTCCTTCGGAAAACGAAAATACCGCCGGGCTTTGGGTTTGGTCCAAAAACACCGCCCAGAAATGCAGCGTGCCCGACAGTTTTTCCAAGCTTCCGGTCTCCCATGCAGGGCTCTGGGCGGAAGCCATCCGCCATAAAAAACCCGTTAAGATGAACGGCTTTAAGGACAGGGAAACTTCTGATCTTCCCCAGGGCCATATTCCCGTGCGCCGCTTTCTTTCCGTCCCCCTGCTGGAATCGGGACGGGTCGTCGCCGCCATCGGGCTCGCCAATAAAAAAACAGACTATACGGACCGGGACCAGATGACCCTTTCCCTTGTATTAAGCAACGTCTGGGCCCTCATACGCCGCAAACGCACCGACGAACTTTTAAAACAGGAAAAAGACCTGTTCAAGACCACGCTCCTTTCCATCGGAGACGCCATCCTCGCGACCGACCAGCAGGGCAACGTGATCGTGATCAATGAAGTCGCGCAGGAGCTCACCGGCTACACAAGCAACGAGGCCATCGGCAGGAGCCATGAAGAAATTTTCCACGTTATAGACGAAAAAACGCGCAAGCGGCTGGAAGCGCCGGTCCAGCGGGTCCTGAAAACCGGAAAAACCATCTCCCTTGCAAACCATACCATCCTGATTTCAAGGAGCGGCAGGGAATATCCCATCACGGACAGCGCCGCACCCATCATGGGAGAAAACGGCCAGATCCGCGGGGTGGTGCTTGCCTTCCGCGACGTAACTTTTGAGAAGGAAAAAATGGACGCCATCCGGTACTTAAGTTACCACGACCAGCTTACCGGTATATTCAACCGGCCGTTTTTCGAAGAAGAGCTCAAACGGCTCAATACAAAGCGCAACCTTCCCATCTCCATCGTCCTTGCGGACGTCAACTGCCTCAAGCTGACCAACGACGCATTCGGCCACACCACCGGCGACAAACTCCTTAAAAAATCGGCCCGCATCATACAGAACTGCTGCCGGGGAGACGATATATTCGCCCGGGTGGGCGGCGACGAATTCGCCATCCTGCTGCCCCAGACTTCGGTCGAGGACGCGAAACACGTCGTGGATCGTATCAAGGCGATCTGCGCGGCCACCCAGATGCAGTCCGTCGCGCTGTCCATTTCTTTCGGCATCGCGACCAAGACCCACGTGCACGACGATATCCGGCAGGTTCAGAAAAAAGCCGAAGACGACATGTACAAGAACAAGCTGTTTGAAAGCCCGGAAACGCGGAGCCGCACGGTGGATTCCATTATTGAAACGCTCTACAAGAAATACGCGTCGGAAAAAAAGCATTCCCAAAGGGTCAGCAGGCTGTGCGAAGCCATGGGACAGGAACTCAACCTGGATGCGCATGAAATCAGCGAAATGAAAAACGCGGCCCTGCTCCACGATATCGGCAAGATCGCCATCAAGACAGAAATACTCAATAAAACCACGGTATTAAACGAAAAGGAGTGGATGGAAATCCGCCGCCATCCGGAGATCGGCTACCGGCTGCTAAGCCCGCTCAGCAATTATTCCTATCTATCGGAATGCGTCCTTGCGCATCACGAACGTTTTGACGGCAAGGGATACCCCAAAGGCCTTTCGGGTTCGGAAATCCCCATCCAGCCGCGCATCATAGCCCTTGCGGAGGCGTTTGATTCCATGACGCGGGAACGCGCCTATCACAAGGCAATGTCGGACGACGAGGCAATAGAGGAAATCAAACGCAACGCGGGTTCCCAGTTCGACCCGGAACTGGTGGAGGTCTTTGTCCGGGCCTATGCCAAACATGCCCTGCCCATCGAAAACAGAAAATAGGACTCCGCCATATCCATAAAAACCGTTTTGGCCCGGCAGAAAGTGTTTACAGTAAAAACATCAATCAAAACGCCAAGGAGGCATTTCTTCATGAAAACGATCTATAAAACCACAATGACGAATACGGGCGGCCGCCACGGCACCGCGGTGTCGCCGGACGGCAGCCTTCAGTTCCAGATGGCGACGCCGGTGGAAATGGGCGGGGAGCCAAAACCCGGCACCAATCCGGAACAGCTTTTCGCGGCCGCGTTTTCTTCCTGCTTCGGCGGCGCGCTGGAGCTGGTTTTAAGCCAGGCGCACGCGGTGTATGAAACCGCAACCGTGCAGGCGGATGTTTCCCTGCTGGAAGACCCTGCGGACAACGGCTGGATGCTCGGCGCAACCATTACGGTCAGCATCAAGGGCGTTCCGCTGGAAAAGGCGGAGAAATACGCGCAGCTGGCCAACAAGATCTGCCCTTACTCCAAGGCGACAAAAGGCAACATCAGCGTGGAAGTGAAGGCCGTCTGACCCCCTGCAATAAAAAAACGCCCCCAAGGGGCTTTTTTTATCCTTCCGCAGTGTTTACAAAAACTTTGTTTGAAAAAACCGGCCGGATGTGGCATAGTTTATGTATATGGAAGATTTATGAAAGGCAGGGCCAATGGAAAAAATCGCGGTTATCTACAAATCCAAGTACGGCAGCACGGAACGGTACGCGCGCTGGATCGCGGAAGAAACCGGCGCAGATCTTTTTAAATCCGCGGACGCCTCCCCCAATAAGCTGAAAGGATATGACGTCCTTGTGTTCGGCGGCGGCCTGTATGCGGTCAACATCATCGGGATCTCCGTCCTTAAAAACAACTTCGATAAATTCAAGGGGAAAAAGCTGGTCGTTTTTTCGGTGGGCATCTCCCCCGAATCCCAGAAAGCGCTTGATTCGGTCCGGGAAAAAAATTTCAGCCAGCCCATGCAGGAATCCATCCGCTTCTTCCATCTTCGCGGCGCCCTCAATTACGACAAAATGAGTCCGAAACACAAATTCATGATGAGCATGCTCAAGAAAATGCTGGATTCCAAAAAGCCGGAAGAGCTGGACGAGGATTCCCGCGGCATTATGGAAACCTTCAGCCGCAACACGGATTTTGTAGACAGGAATACCATCCTCCCCATCGTAGAATACATCAAACAGGCCTGAGTAACGCCGTTGTCATGCATATTGACAAACCGGCGTTTTATGATACAATGGTTTTAGCACTCGCCAAACAAGAGTGCTAATAAAATAACTGTGCGCCCTATGGGCCAAACTATATAAATATTATGGGAAGGAAGTTTAATATGGCAAAAAAACAATTCAAGGCCGAATCAAAACGGCTTTTAGACCTGATGGTAAACTCCATCTACACGCACAAGGAAATTTTTCTGCGCGAACTGATTTCCAATGCAAGCGACGCAATAGACAAAACGTACTACCGGGCGCTTTCGGACGAAAACATCGCCTTCAACGCGGATGATTACTACATACGCATCACGCCGGATAAAAAGAACCGGACGCTCACGGTATCGGATACGGGCATCGGCATGACAAAGGAGGAACTGGAATCCAATATCGGCACCATCGCCCGCAGCGGCTCCCTCGATTTTAAAAACGAAAACGAAAAAAAAGACGGCGTGGAAATCATCGGCCAGTTCGGCGTGGGCTTCTACTCCGCTTTCATGGTGGCCGAGCAGGTAACGGTCATAAGCCGCGCCTTCGGACAGGATGAGGCCACCAAATGGGACTCTTCGGGTTCGGACGGTTATACCATGACAACCGCCGGCCGTGAATCGGTGGGCACGGACGTCATCCTAAAGATCAAGCCCAACACCAAGGACGAAAAATACGACGAGTACCTGGACCCGTACGCCCTGAAGAACCTGGTGAAAAAATACTCGGATTTCATCCGCTACCCCATCCGCATGGTCATGGAGAAAACCAGGCTCAAGGAAGGCGGGGAGCATGAATACGAGACCTATACGGAAGACGGAGTCTTAAACAGCCGGGTGCCCATCTGGCGCAAAAACAAAAGGGAACTCAAGGAGGAAGACTACGAACATTTCTACATGGATAAACACTTCGGGTACGACAAGCCCTTAAAGCACGTCCATGTCAACGTGGACGGCACGGTCAGCTATACGGCCCTCTTCTTCATCCCGTCGCGCGCTCCCATGGATTTCTACACCAAGGATTTCCAAAAAGGGCTGGAGCTTTACTCAAACGGCGTTCTCATCATGCACAAATGCGCGGATCTTCTCCCGGATTATTTCGGCTTCGTACAGGGCCTGGTAGATTCGCCGGATTTCTCCCTCAATATTTCGAGGGAAATGCTGCAGCACGACCGGCAGCTTCGTTTCATCTCCAAAAAGATAAAGGACAAGATCAAGACGGAACTCCTTGCCCTGCAGAAGAAAGACCGCGAAAAATACGAAACCTTCTTCAAACAGTTCGGGCGGTCCCTTAAATACGGCCTGTACAACAGTTACGGCGGGGAAAAAGATGTTCTGGAAGATCTTTTGATGTTCTATTCCTCCAAAGAGGAAAAGCCCGTCACGCTGTCCGAATATATAGGCCGTATGGGCGAAGGCCAGAAGTATATCTATTATGCCGCCGGGGAAAGCAATGAACGTATCGCCAAACTCCCGCAGACCGAACTGGTCGCGGACAAGGGCTATGAGATCCTCTATTTCACGGAGGATGTGGATGAGTTCGCCATCCGCATGCTGGGAAGCTACGCGGAAAAAGAATTCAAATCCGTTTCGGGCGGCGACCTCGGCCTGGATGAGGACGGCAAGGAAGATAAGGAAAACAAAGAGGACGTAAAAGGAGACAAGGAGCTTTTTGATTTCATGAAGGAAACGCTGGAGGGTAAAGTCAAGGAAGTCCGCCTTTCCAAGATCCTGAAATCCCATCCGGTCTGCCTGACCAGCGAAGGCGCCCTGACCATCGAAATGGAGAAGGTCCTGAGCACCCTCCCGGGCGAGGGCCAGGCCCGCGCCGAAAAGGTGCTGGAGATCAACCCCGGCCATGAGATCTACGGCGTTCTCAAGAAAGCCTTTGCGGAGGACAGGGAAAAACTAAAAAGCTATACCCGTCTTCTGTACAACCAGGCGTTCCTGATCGAAGGCCTGCCCATTGCGGACCCGGTGGAGTTCGCGCGGGACGTTACGGCGCTCATGAAATAAAAGGTAAAACCAGATGCCGCCTCGCCATGAGGCGGCTTTTTGTTTGATTTTTTTGGAAGATTTAACGGTTACCGGATAACGTCCGCATCCAGCGTCAGCATCAGCCCTTCATACCATGCAGGCGGCCAGAGCCGACCCCGCAAAATAACCCGCCGCACCTACCGCCAGCGAGAACAGGATATAAAAAACAGCGTTTTTCTTCTCGTTGCCGCGGAACAGCTCAAACCCTTCAAACATAAATGTGGAAAATGTCGTGTATGCGCCCAAAAAACCCTCGGCCAGCAAAAACCCGGCGGCCGTCCCGGGCCGCATGCCGATTACCAGCCCCAGCAGCACTGCGCCCGTCGCGTTCACAAAAAACGTTCCCCAAGGGAAATTGCCGCTGCTCCGCTGCGCGATCCATTTGCCTATCGTATACCGTATTACGCTCCCCGCCGCGCCCCCGATGCCGATCAATACTATCTCCATCACTCATCACCGCTTTCGGGCAGGTCCGCTGCGGCCGCGGCCCCCGCCTTCCTGCGCTCCCATTCCCGCGCAAGGACAACGCCAAGATACGTCGCCCCAAACCCGCAAAAAACGGTAAGCAATATATAAACGCCCGCGGCGCCGTACTGCCCTGCCAATATCATGCCGGCCGCCTCCCGGAAAATGCCGGAAAAAGTGGTGAACGCGCCCAGCGCGCCGGTGGCGATGCCCAGCCGCCAATGCACGCCCAGATGAAGCACCTCCAGCGAAACCGTCAGGAAAAAAGCAAGCGCAAAACATCCCGCAAGGTTCACGATCAGCGTGCCCGCGGGGATCGGCGCCCATATGCTTTGCATCTCCGGCGCAGTCATCCAGTGGCGCAGCAATGCGCCCAGTGCGCCGCCCGCCGCAATAAATACGGTTTTTTTCATCCGGTCTTTCCTTTCCTTATCAAATGCATAAAAAAGCCGATGACTTAAAATCAGAAGTCATCGGCGCTCATCTGCGCGGTTTGGCATATGCCCGGGAGAACCTCATTCCCGTAAACCATTTTATATGATTTTTTCTATCCTTGTCAATACAGGCCTGTCCCTCCGGTAAACAGCCGGTTTGCCTAAAGGTCGATGGTTTCCTTAGGTGCAAAATTTTTCTCCATCGTCCAGACGGTGGCCTGCCCGCCCCGCATCCTGAACACAATAAAATCGGCGTAAAAGTCCTTAAAAACGCCGCCCTCCCGCCAGGCTTTTACATATCCACGGGTGGGATGCTCCGCAATCTCGTCTTTCAGCGCGTTGTCGTCCACCGGCTCAAACGCTCCCGTCACCCGCAGCTGGACAAAGTTTTTTAAATCGTTGAAACATATCTCCGTCTTAGGGTTTTTCATGATCTGCCGGTAGACGTCCTTGCCCTTGCCGGTATGAAAAAGTATCCCGGCTTCGTCTGCGCGGTACAGCATCATGCCGCGCACGCGGGGCTGCCCGTCCTCGCATGTCGCCAGAAAAAATCCGGGGTTCTCGTTCATCAGTTTAAAAGCTTCCGCTTTATTCATCGTTTGTTCCTCCATCCCTGTCTCGGTTTGCTTTATCATACCATATTTGCGGAAAAAAGGATATATGTAAACTTTACTTGACACATTGCAAGTTTTGCTTTATATTATAAAAAACGGATGAAAGGGGTGGGGCCGCAATGAAGCTTCATAACAATATCCGCCGGCTGCGGTTCGAGCAGGACGAGATGTCGCAGCAGGAACTAGCGGACAAGATCGGCGTATCCCGCATGACCATTTATTCCATTGAGAAAGGCAATTATGTACCATCCACCGTTCTGGCGCTTAAAATTGCGCAGGTTTTTCAAAGGCCGGTGGAAGAAATCTTCACCCTTCTGCCCGAAAAGGAGGATAACTGAAATGAAAATAAACACCGCCGCAAACCCGGCTTTTAATAGAAGAGGGGCCGTGTTCGGCGCCGCAGCCATCGCCTGCCTTGCCTATTGCCTTACGGTATTCTTCATCCTTCAAAAAGCGCTTGCGCCCGGTTCGGGCGATCTTTCCGGCGCACTGCAGGCGGCAAGCCTGGCCCTTCCGCCAGCGCTCCTTGCAGCCGGGCTGTTCCACGTCTATTTGCTCGCAAAACTGCTAAAAAGCCTTACCGGCCGGTTTATAAATTCGCTGTTCGTTCTGCTGGTCATCGGCTCGGGCATCCTTCTGGTTTCAGACATCACCCTGCTGTCGGACATCGGAAAGGAATACAACCGGTTTGATGTTTCCGGCCAGTGGGCGATGCTTTACGCATTTACCGCCTTCCACCTGGCCGTCGTGATCATCGGCGCCGCACTCCTCCAAAAAAGAAAGGCTTTGACGGCCGATTCGGGCGGGAGCGAGGCGGTCTACATATCGGTGCACCATATCGCCCTTATATCCGGCGTCCTCGGTGTTGCCGGCGTATTCCTTGCCATGAGCGGCGCAGCCGTACCCCTTCGTTATGCGGCTGGTTTCATGGTGGTATTATCCGTCCTCGCGCTCATTCCGCTCGTCCTCATCCTTGTATACTGGCGCCTGCGCGCCAAAAGGAAAAAGGAACGGACCATGATGGACGAAAAACAGTTTTCGGACACCGCTATCGCCGCCCTGCTTGCCGCACTGCCCGTCTATATTTTGGTCTGCACGCTGGACCTGCTTTCCGCCTTCAGCCTGCCCGCCTCTTTCTTCATTCTCCTGCTCTTCTTCATCCAGCTCATCGTATTCTCGTCCGTTGTGCTTTTTAAAAACAGGTGACCTCATTTATGATATACTATTGAATAAAAAAGGCGGCATAAGATGCATATACTTAAAATCACCTCCCCCGGGCAAATCCCGCCGGAATATGCGCAGACCCCGGTCGGCGAACTTATCCGGTACCAAAACCTCGCGGAACCCTTCCGGCAATACGATTCCGCCCGGCTTCTGGTCGGGATGTGCATGGACAACCGCAAGCAGCTGCACATTCCGGAGAACTTCGCATACATCCTCCGTACCGGCGGCGCCAACCTCCGTTCAAGCGAATTCAAGGTCTCCTACGCGGTCGCCATCGGCGGCATCCGGCACATCGCGCTCATCGCGCACGACCGGTGCGGCATGGTCGGCCTTTCGGGCAAAAGGGACGCATTCATCCAGGGGCTCATAGACAATGCCGGATGGACGCGGGAGCGTGCGGAGGAGCATTTCTTGAATTATGCGCCCATTTTCGAGATAGACAATGAAGTGGATTTTGTACTGAGCGAAGCCAGACGGCTCTCGCAGAAATATCCCAAAGTCACGGTCGCGCCGCTTTACTACACGCTTGGCGACAACATGCTGAGCGCCATCGTCGAATAAGCTTCCGCCGCTTTTTCCGGCAATAAAAAAAGCCCCTTTTGGGGCTTTTCTGTTTCCGTTATTGTTCGGCGCTGGCGGCTGGCTGCGTTTCTTCCGTCCGGATAACGGAATCGCCGATATCAAGTATGTAATCACTGTTCCCCATCACCGCGGGAAGCCTGCCGTCCCATTTGCTCCACTTGATGTATTCGATGTATTCGGGGGCCGTTTCCAGCGTTTCCTGAATCAGCTTGATGCTTTCGGCTTCGGCTTTGGCGGATTCCACCTTCTGCTGGGCCTCAATCTTAATCCTGTTTAAGTCCTGCTGCGCCTTCAGGGCGTTCTGTTCCGCCGTCTGCTTGGCTTCAACCGCAGCGTTGAATTCTTCGGAGAAATCAAAATTCACAATGTTGAAAACTTCTACTTCCAGCCCGTAGGGATTGATTTTGTTTGAAAGCATGGTTCTGATCTGCTCCCCGACCGACGACCGTTCGGTGATCAGTTCCTCGGCAGTAAACTTTGCAGTTACGGCTTTAATGGATTCCTGGATCGCGGGCGAGATGATCACGCTTTCATAATCCAGTCCCACGTTTTTATAAAGCGAAGCGGACGAATCGTTTAACACGCGGTAGTTTACGGCAACATCGGTCGTAACGGTCTGCAGGTCCCTGGATGCCGCCGTGCCCGAAACCTCCGTCTTCTGCGTCCGGTTGTTAATCTGCACCACCTGCTGCACAAAAGGCGTTTTAAAATGGAAGCCTTCCTGCAGCACCATATCTTCCACCGCGCCCATCGTAACGACGACGCCGGATTTCCCGGAATCAACCACCACAACGCTCTGTACGATCACAATCAGCACAAGCACCGCAACAATGATGCCAATAATCATTCTTTTTTTCATGGTCTTCTCCTTTTTAAAACATTGTATTAATCCATTATCCCATCCATCCATCTATAAATCAAAGTTTTTTTTCCGGACCGCACCGGATGGCCGGCAGGCAGCCGGGACGGATTTTATAGAATGTTCGCAGTTTATTAACAGAATTATCATATTTAATGGGTAATTTATACTAAAATAATAGTATTCACTGAAAGGAACTGATGAAAAATGATGCGTTATTTTATCGGGCACAATTATGCCTACCCGATGATGGGATTCGGCGGAGGCTGGATCCTCTGGATTGTCGGCGCTCTGGTGGTCGCCCTGGTCGTTATATTGATCGTACGCGCGGTGCGCAATCCGGTGCATAGTACTGTCTGCGCCGAAACGGCAGCGGGCAAAGAGGATTCCGTCGCAATGAGGATACTTGACGAACGTTACGCCAAAGGCGAGATCACCGACGAAGAGTACAGGACAAAAAAATCAAACCTGCTATAATATCGGACGCGAGTAAAAAACCGCCTATCCCAAGGGAAAGGCGGTTTTTTTGTATATTTAAACTTTCAGTCGTCCAGCAGGTGTCCCATCTTCTCTTTTTTTGTTTTCAGATAAAACGCATCCACCTCGTTGGGCTGTATTTCAATGGGCACCCGCTCCTTGATTTCCAGGTTAAAAGCGGCAAGTTCGTATATTTTCAGCGGATTGTTCGTCAAAAGCCGCAGGGACTGGGCGCCCAAGTCCCGCAGGATCTGCGCGCCGATAAAATACTCCCGCTCGTCTTCGGCAAACCCCAGCGCCAGATTGGCCTGGACTGTATCCATCCCTTCGTCCTGCAGGGCGTACGCCTTGAGTTTGTTGATGAGGCCGATGCCCCGCCCCTCCTGGCGCATATATAAAAAGATTCCCCTGCCCTCCTGCTCGATCCGGGTAAGCGCGGCGGCAAGCTGTTCCCCGCAGTCGCACCGGAGG